>Ga0115554_1002983_pt1 | contig 11544 bp, 10 predicted proteins | sample COGITO_mtgs_1104_3_FD_87283 | JGI IMG/M metagenome (GOLD analysis project Ga0115554, IMG submission 87283) | Pelagic marine microbial communities from North Sea - COGITO_mtgs_110404 | ecosystem: Environmental > Aquatic > Marine > Epipelagic | place: Germany:Helgoland, sampling site Kabeltonne... | reverse complement strand
TTTGTACCACGCTGATAATCTTTAACTATTCCTGCTTTTTGTTCACAACTTATCGCCATTATCTATTTGCCCCTCGCAAACTTACTGATATCTTAATTCGCGCGTATTGTACCCGCGGATATCTCCTCTAACAAGCGAAACATCTATTTGTTTCATGTCTGTCTCACACAATTGTTTCTATATTATTAATCAATCGCTTAGGTGCAATCCGTCCATCCTGCGTAACTTCACCTAAACCAATAAAATTAGACGATTGATCATAAATTCTTAATTTACCTGATTTTGGCAACCCTGAAGCTACAACCGTTTGCCCCTGACAAAGATAGAACACCACATCTTTTTTGAGTAGAACTTTAGGCATGTCTGTCAATGCCGAGTCCATGGGCAATAACAAATTATCGAGTTGTTCGAGTCCTCCTTCAGCAACAACATTCAATTGTGATTGTGTGACCATCTGTGTTTCATGAAAGGGGCCTGCCTTTAGTCGACGTAAGGATAAAATATGGGCTCCGCAAGCCAATTCATTGCCAATATCTTCTACCAAAGTTCTAATATAGGTACCTTTTGTACAAGATACCTCTATCCAAAACTCCTTATTCTTAAAATCTAATAGATCTATTCTGTGAATGGTGATTTTTCTTGCTTTTCGCTCGACTTCAATACCACTATAAGCTAATTCGTAAAGTCGTCTGCCATTATGCTTTAGCGCCGAATACATCGGTGGAACTTGTTCTATTTCACCTACAAACTTAGTACAAATCTTTTTTATATCAATCTCAGACAATTTATCTACTGGCTTTTTTAAGAGCGTTTTACCATCGGCATCGCCAGTTGTGGTTGTTACGCCTAATAAACACTTGGCACGATAAGTTTTATTTGAATCTAAAAGGTAAGTAGAAACCTTAGTTGCTTCGCCCAAGCATATAGGTAGTAAACCTGAGGCAGGCACATCAAGATTACCAGTATGTCCTGCTTTATTGGCGTTATAAAGTCTTTTTACATGCTGTAGAGCACCATTGGAACTGATACCTGCCGGTTTATCTAACACCAAAATACCATTGATATCTCTACCACGTTTTTTTGGAGTTTTACCCATCTAATTCATTTTCATCTTTATGGCTAACGGAGTTGATAATGTCAGTAATTCGTTGTGCGCGCTCGATTGATTCATCATATTTGAAGCGTATCGATGGAACACTTCTTGTAGTCATTATACCAGAAAGCTTATGGCGAAATTTACCGGCATGCTCATTCATTTCTTTTATCAATTCTTCATGCGAATCTTTATTATTAAACGATGTGACATAAATAGTAGCATTTTTTAAATCGGGACTAACGTCGACATTAGCTAACGTTATCATCCCATGCTCATTCAACGGAAAGTCGCGTTGTATAAGAACGGATAGTTCTTCTTTAATAAACTGGGCTACGCGTTGGTGACGCCCAAATTCTTTTGGCATGGCTAAAAACTATATCTTGCGTTCAACGGTAACTCGTTCGAACACTTCAATCTGATCGCCTGTTTGAACATCGCTATAATTTTTAACACCAATACCACAATCCATCCCTGATTTGACTTCGTTGACGTCGTCTTTGAATCGACGCAAGGATTCAAGTTCACCTTCATAAATGACAACATTATCACGTAAGACTCTAATAGGATTATTTCGATTAACACGACCTGTCGTCACCATACAACCAGCAATATCGCCAAATTTTGGCGATTTAAAAACTTCTTTGACTTCTGCAACACCTGTGATTTGTTCTCGAACTTCAGGAGATAGCATGCCACTCAGTGCTCTCTTAACATCGTCGATCAGGTCATAAATAATACTATAATATCTGAGGTCCACACCTTCAGCATCGATCAGCTTACGAGCACTCGCATCTGCGCGTACATTGAAACCCATAACTACAGCATTTGACGCCATAGCAAGATTTATATCAGACTCTGTGATTCCACCAACACCACTGCTTATAATATTTACTTTTACTTCCTCATTACTCAATCGTGTTAATGAATCAACCAGCGCTTCTGATGAGCCTTGCACATCTGCTTTGATAAGCAGGTTCAGCAATGAGACTTCACCTTCCTGCATTTGGGTCATCACGTTTTCAAGTTTAGATGCATGTTGATGAGCCATTTTCGTTTCACGATATTTTCCTTGTCTAAAAAGTGCTATTTCTCGAGCTTTCTTTTCATCGGGAACTACCATCATTTCATCACCTGCATTAGGTGTGCCGGACAAACCTAACACTTCAACTGGAGTAGATGGTCCTGCTGAAGTCACTTCAGTACCACTATCATCAATCATTGCCCTGACACGGCCGAACTCATGTCCACTTAAAATAACATCACCTTTATTGAGTATCCCATTTTGAACAATAATACTAGCAATAGGCCCACGACCTTTATCCAATCGAGACTCAATAACAGCACCTGAAGCAGAACCCGATTCCATAGCCTTCAGTTCAAGGATCTCAGTTTGTAATAAAACACTTTCTAATAAATTATCGACACCTTCCCCAGTCAACGCAGACACAGGTATAAATTGAGTATCACCACCCCAACTTTCAGGAATTATTTCAAATTTCGATAATTCTTGTTTAACTCGCTCAGGATCTGAATTCTCTTTGTCCATCTTATTAACCGCAATAATGATGGGAACATTACCTGCTTTAGCATGTTTTACTGCTTCTTCAGTCTGAGGCATAACACCATCATCACCAGCTACAACAATAATGACTAGGTCAGTTACTTTTGCACCACGTGCTCGCATCGAGGTAAATGCTTCATGTCCAGGCGTATCCAGAAAAGTGATATCTCCATTGTCCGTTGTGACTCTATAGGCACCAATATGTTGAGTGATACCACCAGTTTCGCTAGCGGCCACCTTGGTACGTCGGATATAATCTAGCAATGATGTTTTTCCATGATCGACATGTCCCATTATTGTGACAATCGGTGCTCGAGTGATTTGATTACCGTCTTGCTGGGCAGCCTGAATCATTTCTTCTTCTAGTGCATTATCATTTTGAAATTTAGACTTATGCCCCATCTCTTCAACAACAATCCCTGCTGTATCCTGATCGATGGTTTGATTTATCGTAGCCATAGTGCCCAAGCCCATCATTACTTTTACAACCTCAGAACCTTTAACAGACATCCGCTGAGCTAGTTCAGCTATAGTTATACTCTCTGGAATTCCAATTTCTTTAACAATAGGCACGGTTGGCTTTTCAAACCCGTGTTGATTATCTCCTGATTGATGAATTACTGGGGTATGCCTAGCCTTTTTTCGTCTTCTACCAGAACCTTTGCTTGCGACATGTAATTCTTGTCGTCCGTGTCGCGCTTTTTCTTTGCGTGCTTTTTCTTTATTAGACGGCTTTACAACTTCTTTAACTATTGGCCGCTTTGCGACTACTGGCATTACAATTTCTGGTATTATTTTATTTAATTGTTCTTCTGTGACAACTTCATCATTAGCTTGTTTATTTGTTTTCACTTCGACACTTTTGATTTTCACCGTTTCATCAAATATAGGCTCTTTTTCTATAGTTATTATTTCCTCAACCTCCGGAACATTTTGAACTTCAGAAGTGTTTAATTCAGCATCGGTAATTTTTTGTTTATGTACGAGATCAGCTGCCAACTGCTCTTCAACTAGTTTTGTAGCTTTTTCTTGCTTTAAGGTTTCGGCAACATCACCACGCTTGGCATAGGTACGTCGTTTACGAAATTCGATATTCACCGTCTTTGAACGAGGTTTTGTCCTGCCTTGAGTTGCAACTGGGACTTGAAGTTCACTAACAGTTTTACGACGCAAGGTTATTTTACGTGGTTCAGAACTTTCACCTTTACCATGTTTTTTTCTTAAAAAATCCAACAAAATAGATTTTTCTGAATCAGTAATAACTTCTTCTGCTTTTTTGTTAGGAAGTCCAGCCTCAACTAATTGTTCTTGTATGCGTTTAACAGTAGCGCCTACGTCGCTTGCAAACTCACTGATAGTAACTTCAGGCATTACTTAGCACTCTCACTATTAGATTCTTCTGATTCAAACCATGGTACACGCGCTGTCATGATTAATTTGCCGGCAAGATCTTTATCTAAACCAGTTATATCCATTAATTCATCAACGGATTGTTCTGCTAAATCTTCCATGCATATCACACCTTTACTAGCAAGCTCATAAGCCAATGATTCTTCCATACCATCCATTGTCAGCAAATCTATTGCAGGCTTTTCATCGCCCAACATTTCTTCACTAGCAATTGCACGTGTCAACATAATGTCCTTAGCACGTTCACGTAGTTCATTCACTAACTTATCGTCAAACTCTTCGATGGCTATCATCTCTTTCTCTGGCACATATGCAACTTCTTCAATACTTGAAAATCCTTCTTGTACCAAAATAATAGCGACCTCTTCATCAACACCAAGGTGCTCCATGAACATACTAGATAAATTCTGGGCTTCAGCTTCACTTTTTTCATCAGCTTGCTCAACAGACATAACATTGAGTTCCCAGTCAGTCAGTTCACTTGCAAGCTTAACGTTTTGTCCGCCCCTACCTATCGCTTGAGATAGATTTTCTTCATCGACAGCAACATCCATAGTGTGAGCATCTTCATCTACCATTATCGAGGCAACTTCTGCTGGTGCCATAGCATTTATAACAAATTGAGCAGGATTGTCGTCCCAGAGTATTATATCAACTCTTTCACCACCCAGTTCATTAGATACTGCTTGCACCCGCGAGCCTCGCATACCAACACAGGCACCAATAGGGTCAATTCTAGGATCATTCGCTTTTACGGCAATCTTAGCTCTAGCTCCAGGATCTCGCGCACCATTGATGATATCTATCATACCTTCATTAATTTCAGGCACTTCAATTTTGAACAACTCAATTAGAAGTTCCGGTGCAGTGCGGCTCAGAAATAGTTGTGGTCCTCGTGTGATATCTGACCTTACTTCTTTTAAATAGGCTCGGATGCGATCGCCAGGACGAACAGCTTCCCGTGGGATTAATTCTTCTCTAGAGATAAAGGCCTCAGCATTATTACCCAAGTCCATAATTACACCACTACGTTCCGAGCGTTTCACGATACCGCTAACCATTTCTCCTACACGATTTTGATACGCATCGACAACTTGAGCACGTTCAGCCTCACGAACTTTTTGTACGATAACCTGTTTAGCTGCTTGAGCTGCAATACGACCGAATTCTACAGAAGGCATCGGTTCTTCTATAAATTCACCTATTTCAATATTAGGATTTTTGTCTGTTGCATCTTTTAGACTAACTTGTCTGGTTGGTGCTTCTAATGATTCGGGTTCATCATCAACCACTTCCCAACAACGAAAAGTGTCATAATCGCCAGTTTCACGGTCTATGCTTACCCGTGATTCAATATCTTCTCGATTACGTTTCTTGGTTGCACTTGCAAGAGCAAGTTCAATTGCTTGAAAAATAATATCTTTAGCGACACCTTTTTCGTTACATACAACATCAACAACCATCAAAATTTCTTTATTCATTTGATCTACCGTTTATAAAATCAAAACTGAGGAACCAATCTAGCGCGTTCAATCAATCTGAAAGGCACACTGTATCTCTCTTCTTCACAGCCAATTTCAACTTCTTCGTCATGAACTGCATTTAAAACTCCAATAAAATTTTTTCTGCCATTATATTTTTCAAATAGCTTAATCTTAATTATTTCACCGACAAACTGCTTATAATGTTCTAGCGTGAACAATGGTCGGTCAAGACCTGGCGATGAAACTTCTAAGTTATATTGACCAGATATAGGATCTTCCACCTCCAGAACCCCAGTCAGCTGATGACTTACTGCTACACAATCATCAACATCTATGCCGCCTTCCTTCTCAATATAGACCCTTAATATCGAGCCATTACCATTTTGTGTAAACTCAACACCTAGTAATTCGCAACCAATCATTGCTACTTCTGGCCCAAACAAATCTAATAAAGCTTGATTTTGTCTATACATATATTCGTAAACAAAAAGTGGGCTCAAAGCCCACTTATTAAAAATCTAAAGATGCAGGTTAATTATAGCCAGTTTATATCTGCTCTGCCACATGACGTCTCTATATTAAATAATTATCTAGTCGTAGCCGTAAATTGTGTACTTGCGGCCTCAACTAGCAATACGTACATAACAAAAAAGCCCCTTGATAGGGGCCTCAACTTTCTTTACCAAAGCATTTGGTAGCGGGGGCAGGATTTGAACCTGCGACCTTCGGGTTATGAGCCCGACGAGCTGCCAGACTGCTCCACCCCGCATCGGAGTTGGCGCATGTTACAGGGCTGAATGAACATTTTCAAGATACTTCATGGATTTGATTTAATTACTATAAGTCGTGTTTACATAGCAGCATGGGACCTATTTTAAACTCTATTTTTCCTCAATTGAATCAAATAACCAACAAATATCAAGAAAGAATGAACACTTTCCTCGAGATTAGATTTAAACACAATACAAACTCAATATTATCAGTCTTTAGTTTCAAATTAATGCACACACAATTAAATTACCCAATCTTTTTGGTTCATTTGAAAAATAACTTTCAACCTACTTTTGAAATATACTTATACATTTATTTTATCCTTAAATATGTGATTAGAAAAAAGAGCTTGTATATATATTCTCTCACAGCCGAAAGCTCTTATGAAAACTCTATACACCTATAAAAAATTGGTTCATCCTCACATAAATTTTAAAAGTAATCACAAGAAAATTAATCCTGTTTTGAGTATTTGTTTCTTGCTTCATCTGCTTTGCTATATTCACCCAGTTTTTCGTAGGCTTCAGCAATCAGATTCCAGTTTTCTGATTTCATTTTACGATTACTTTTTAGTAATACATTTGATTTTTTTGCCATCGCAATGGATTGTTTCCATTGCTGCTGCTGAAAACGTACTTTGGACAAACGTTGCCATAGTAATCCATTCCTAGGTTCTATACGTAGCGCACGTTCGATCGTGGCTGCTGCTTTTATACTCTGTCCTTGTCTAGACAATCGATCTGAATCTTCTAGTAATGCAATTATTACTAATGATTGCTCATTATTCGTAACTTTATTGTTTGGTGCTGATTTGTTTTCAATTTTAGCTGAGATTTTTCGTTCTTCTATAGGAATTAATACAAGAGATTTTCTTGTTTGTTCTGCACATGCAGAAATCAAGAATATTAGAAACACCAAAATCAAACTCATCTTCATTTAATAACAATCGATACTGTTAGCTTTATATTTCTTTACAAACGGGTAAGATTTTATTTGATTACATGAACTGTTTGGGTTGCTCATGTCTGGGTAATCTCGCCATTCAATTTCTTCTGGTTCTATCAACAGCAAAGGTTCTGGTTTTATTTTTTTCATCATGTCAATCCATACCTGCATCGCACCAATGGAGCCCGTAAGTTTGGTACTACTATTATTGTCTCGTCCGACCCAAACTACAGACAATATTCGATCACCGAATCCGGCAAACCAGCTGTCACGTAAGGCATTAGTAGTTCCTGTTTTTCCTGCTAATGGCATTAATGACGGCAATTCTTGTTTCAACCTTCTAGCAGTACCATTCTGAACTACTTCGGTTAACAAGTATTGCATTAGAAATGCTGTTTCAGCTTTTATATATTCACGTACCGTCAGATCATATTGTTTTAACGGTTCTTCATTACTATCTGATACATAACGAATTGTTCTTAGTGGAATTTGCAAACCACCACTGGCAATTGTTTGATACATTTGCGTTACTTCATAAGGTGATAAATTCAGAGCACCGAGTAAAATCGAAGGAAGAAGAGGTATAGGTGATGTCACACCTAGATTTTTTAATGTCTGAATAACATTTTCAAGTCCTAGTGACATACCAAGTCTAACCGTGGAAAGATTATATGATTTCGTTATTGATCTTACTAAAGGAATATCACCATGTGTTTTTTTATCGTAATTATTAGGCTTCCAAATTTTTCCATTTTGCTGTTTTAACACCAATTCTGAATCATCAAGTGATGATAGGATATTATATTCAGCGGGACGATTCAAAGCTGTCATGTATATTGCGGGTTTAATCAATGAACCTATTGAGCGCTTAGCATCCAAAGCACGATTGAATGCGTTCTTCTTTTTATTCCTATCGCCAATCAAGGCAAGCACCTCACCACTATGTTGATTTACAACAACTAATGCCGCTTGTAGAGTGCCTGAAATAAATCCTTTTCTTTTTTCTAATTTTGAAAGACTTTTCTCGACACTATGCTGCGATATCTCCTGTTTATCAATATCTAGAGAAGTATGTATTATCAATCCTTCATTTCGGAGATCATCAATACGATAATCACGCTTTAAGTGACGTCTTACTAAGTCAAGATACGCAGGATATTTTGCACTACTCCATCGAGGTTTATCTGAGACATTTAAAGATTTAGATATTGCGATTTTCAATTCCTGTTTATTAATAAATCCTTCTTTTTTCAACAAATTGAGTACTAAATTTCGACGCTTCAATGCTCTTTTAGATTGCTTCCTTGGATTGTAGTAAGAGGCTCCTTTCACCATCCCAACTAATAAAGCAATCTCAGCATTATTTAATTCATTTAATGGTTTAGAAAAATAAAATTCTGCAGCCGTAGCAAAACCATGGATACCGCGCTTACCATTTTGGCCCAAATAGATCTCATTGACATATGCACTGAATATATCTTCTTTTGAATAATGATATTCCAACATCAATGCCATCAACATCTCGTTAATTTTCCGTGTAAATGTGCGCTCACGTGTTAAAAACATATTTTTAATTAACTGCTGTGTTAGTGTGCTACCGCCTTGTGTAAGCTTTCCATCTAATCCATTTATATAAATTGCTCGTAAAATACCGAAGGGATCTAGTCCAAAATGTTCAAAATAATGCCTATCTTCTACTACAATTAACGCCTCAATTAAGGTTTCAGGAATTTCCTCATAAGTTACTAGAATGCGGTCTTCATCATGTAGCGGGAATATCTTTCCTATTAAAGCTGGCGTCAACCTTATGATCGAAATATTTTGACTACTTATCATTTCGGTAATACTAGTGACCTGATTATTGTTAAATTTTATTTTTAACTTCTTTGCTGATTCAATGCCATCCCAATAGTGGAATTGTCGTGTATATATTTCAACAGTAGAACCTCGAACTAGAAATTGCCCAGGACCTTTTAGTATACGAACATTCTTATAACCATTGCTTTTCAGCCTCTTAATTACTCTCCCTTTTTCATAACGTCTACCTGCATATAATTCTAATGGCTGCGCATAGACCCTAGCCGGTACTGTCCAACGTTTTTCATCAAATTTCTTTCTAATGTGAAAGTCAAGGAATACACAGTAAGATAAAAAAACACAGCCTAAGATTACTATGATTTGGAAGCTCCACTTATTGAATAAAAACGTTCCCAAACTTTTCTTTAAGTTTGCCTTCAATTTATGAGAAGCTTTACGTTTTTTGTGCATTTGATAATCTTATTGAATAGTGAACCTAAAAATGATCTTACTTTTATGCAATGATTCATCATCTTTTCTTAAAATAATGTTAATTATGTAGCACTTGAAATCACTTCGCGAGGAGATGCAAACAGTTAATATTTGGCTGTAACCCATTATTTTATATGATATTTCATTTTTTTACTAGATATGATCACTTATGACTATCTTTATTTTATATTTCACCTGCTTGGCAAAACTCACACAATTAACTTTAAGTACTCAACACCTGTGTAATACGTGTTTTCCTGCAGAAAATAAAAAAAGCCCCGTGAGAACGGGGCCTATTAGAACTTAGAGAGACTTCCTCAGCCTTTAACTGGCTGAATTTAGCAAGTAGACAGCTAAAGCCTTTCGGCGTTTTTTCCTAGCATCAATCACTTCTCTGGCTTTTTCTTTTCTTTCTTTATCACGTTCACCAGGAGTCATTGTTTGCTTATCTTTTTTTCCTAGATTTTTTTTTAGCTTTCTTTTTAGCTACTTTCTTTTTAGCTTTTTTCTTCACTACTTTCTTTTTAGCTTTTTTCTTCGCTACTTTCTTCTTAGCTTTTTTCTTCGCTACTTTCTTCTTAGCTTTTTTCTTTGCTACTTTCTTCTTAGCTTTTTTCTTAACTACTTTCTTTTTAGCTTTTTTCTTAACTACTTTCTTTTTAGCTTTTTTCTTAGCTACTTTCTTCTTCGCAGCCTTTCTTACGACTTTCTTTTTCGCAGTTTTCTTCTTTGCTTTTTTCTTCGCCATGTTTAGAGACTCCCCTAGAAACTGAAAATTTGCATTAAAAAAAAGAAAACATACATTACATTAACCGTTCACGCAAACAATTATAGTAATGTTTCATCTTTTTTTTATCTTTTTTTAATAAATGTGTTCACTGTTCTTTGGAAAATACTTTTTTTATTCTTATTTTTTTAACAATTTCATTATACGTTAACTTAGATGTGAAAGTATCTTATTCATGACACCACTAACGCTACTCATCCCGTCTACGCTAGCATACTTAATTTTAGAGCCCTCTTTTTTTGCAAGGTCAGTATAATATTTAACTAAGGGAGAAGTTTGTTCGTGATAAACATCTAAGCGCTTTTTAACCGTATCTTCTTTATCGTCATCTCTCTGTATTATTTCTTCACCAGTAACATCGTCCTTACCCTCGATTCTTGGTCGGTTAAACTCAATATGATACGTGCGTCCAGAAGCTAAATGTGCTCTACGGCCGCTCATTCGTCTAATTATAGCGCTATCTTCTACTTTAATTTCAATGACATATTCAACGTCAATACTTAGACTAATCATTCCATCAGCTTGCTTTACTGTTCTTGGAAAACCATCAAGTAAGTAACCGTTTTTGCAATCACTTTCATTAACGCGTTCCTTTACCAACTCTAGAATCAATTCATCCGAAACCAATCCACCGACATTCATGATTTTTTTTGCTTCACATCCTAACGCTGTTCCGGCACTCACTGCGGCACGCAACATATCACCTGTTGATATTTGTGGTATGTTGTATTTTTCTTTAATTAAGTTTGCTTGTGTCCCTTTCCCTGCACCAGGTGGTCCCAATAATATAATTTTCACTGTTACATGCCTCCGTATTTATTATTGTAATACATTCATTTAATACACTATGATTATGCTTATGCTCAAATTAAAGTCAAAATGCCATGAAAATCGAACTTGATAGCGAATTATCAACTTCAAATAAAATCATTTCTTATTCTAATGGCTCTTTTAGATTAAAAGATTCGCTGTTAAAAAGAAATATTGTCATCTCAAAAAATTGTTTAATCGAAAACTGGATTGTAGAATCTTATCATAATCTTGCAACGCGTCATCTAGACCAAATCATCTCATGGCAACCAGAATTGATAATAATTGGTAGCGGCAGCGTGCCCAGTTTTCCTAATGGTGAATTAATCGAACATACTGCATCAAAAAATATCGGTTTGGAAATCATGGACACAGGCGCTGCGTGCCGTAG
>Ga0115554_1002981_pt1 | contig 11546 bp, 12 predicted proteins | sample COGITO_mtgs_1104_3_FD_87283 | JGI IMG/M metagenome (GOLD analysis project Ga0115554, IMG submission 87283) | Pelagic marine microbial communities from North Sea - COGITO_mtgs_110404 | ecosystem: Environmental > Aquatic > Marine > Epipelagic | place: Germany:Helgoland, sampling site Kabeltonne... | reverse complement strand
TGTTGCTGTTGCTGTTGCTGTTGCTGTTGCTGTTGCTGTTGCTGTTGCTGTTGCTGTTGCTGTTGCTGTTGCTGTTGCTGTTGCTGTTGCTGTTGCTGTTGCTGTTGCTGTGAAGGTGCAGGTGGGGGCGCCGCACCAAACGGGTCATGAACAGCCACTGGAACAGCCACTGGGACAGGCGCAGGTGTAGGCGCCGACATCTGTTCAAGAAAATTCTCTTGAGAACTCGCCTGCTCCATCGGCCCCGGCACAGCTGCAGACCCTTGGCCCGGGTTCTGCACCGCCTGCTGGGGCTCCTCGCCACCGACTTCCAACAGATTACCCCCGTAGGATCCAGGGGCACGAGGGGCTGTCCTGGCCTTGGTGTCCTTGCTGCTGGGCTTCAAAAGACCGTTCTGGAACCCGCCTCCACCGGCGCCCCTATTCGCTCTCCTGCGCGCGGCTGCGCTCTGACCCCCCCCACCCCCCGCGTCGCCCTTCTGCTTCACCTTTGGAACAGCCACAGTAATCTTGGAGCCCTCCTTGATGCTGTAGTCTCTCGATTCCACGTTGGAGAACATCGCCTTGGCCGTCTCCTCCGCCTTGCGTTCCCGGGACGAGTCAGACAGGGACGTGTTGAAATCGAAGGCGTCGTTGCGCTCGTTGAAAGCGAGCCCGATGAACATGTGCCTCCCACCGCCATTCTCTATGCGCAACACAAAATAACGGGAGCTGTCAATGCATTTGTCAACAGCCCCCTTCGTGACGGGGCAGACGGCGAAGACCTTGTTCGTGCCGTCGGGATTCGCCGCGATCGAGACGAGCCTGATTGCCGTATCGCCACCCTTGTCCACCACCTGGACGGACCCTTGCCAAACCTGCTCGGTCCAGTCTGCTCCACGCCAACCTGCAGCGCTTGAGCGGGGAGGGAGCTTAAAAACGTGCGCGTTGTGCAATGTGCATCGCACGATCTCGATGTCCATGCTTTTATAAAATAGCACTTCACCACAAGCACACAATTTTTCAGGGAAAGAGGAAAGATTTTTTACATTTTTCTGTTTCTCCAAAGTTTCTCCTTTTTTTCACTTAGTGGAGTTAAAAATGCAACATAGAGAGACTTACATAAAATACTATCTTTTTTTTTACTGCCCTACGTTTTTCTGAAGTAATACTTCCACCTTCGTTGCTATAATTATTGCGCAAAACTCCCTATAACAACAGCAATTATTACTGTCTTCTGCTTTAGCAAGTCCTCCTTTCAGGTGCCTCCTTTCAAGCCTTCTGCTTAGCAAGCTTTACAGTTAGTTACCACGCAGCTCGCTTATGAAGGTACACTCATTTGGAGGCGATGAGGGTGAAAGTAGTGGTCGCGTTAACAGTCCCGGTGGAATCAGCCTGGTTGCAAATAATTTGAGGCGCTCCACCTTATCTAAATCATTCAACGGGGAAAATGATATAGATGACATTGAATATGAGCATATTCTAAGTACATTTAGGAAAAACCACTTGAAAAAGAACTACACTGCCCAGGACATGCCAGAATTAATTGCAGAGTCAAGGCTCAACCGAACCTTGAACACGCCCCTACACAGCCTCCGCTGGGCTCATAAATTTCTGCACAACGACGTAATGAAGAAGGTTGCGGCGGATAACATGCGATACAACCCTGACAGAGGGAGCCTGCTAGAAATTGGCATCAATTACTTGCTGCATAGCGGCAATGGTGGGGTGGCAGACGTGACTTACTACGAGCAAAAGCGCTACATTCACCCTTTTTTGCGTTTTCTCTTGAATCTTGGTGGCCACCACTGGTTAAGCTTCCCACTCACGATCATGCTTTGTTGTGCTGACGTAATTTATAGTTTATTGTGTCTTAAGGACCTTGGTTCCGGTTTTTTTTCTGGGGTCTTGATAATTTTGGGGATCACGAACACTATTATTGTGTTTATCATGGGGAGGGGAGAGACAAAGGTTGCGGATCGAGTTTTATCGCGCGTAAAGGGCGATCCTTACGAGTTTGCCCTCGGCGAGAAGACAGGAATTGGGCCGAATCTAAACACCTTTGTATACTTAACCTGCAAGGGCTTCGAAGCCATAGCATACGAGGGCTCCGCAATCGACAAAGCAAAGGCGGAAGAAGTAATGCAGATGAGGAACCGCATTGTTCGACAAAGTTTAATGGAGGCCATTTTTGCACATGGCTTCGTGGGCATGGCCGTGTTCGTTTGGTCCATCTCGCACAACCTTAGCATTCACTCATCCCACTCCGACTACAAGATGGCCTTCCTAGCAGTCCTTGCGATGCTGACGAAAGTGAACACTTGCCTCCAGAGCATACAAATCTCCTTCTACCTCAGGTGCTCCCAGAGGATCTGCGAGATGGAAATCTTACGCGTGCAGTGGGACGTAAGACAAATACAAGATGACGACCAGGCGGTTATGATCCTTAACGTCGCGCCTAGAGTCAAGCGGATCATGATCGAATGCCACCGCATGACCAACAAGACAAAGAGTCTCTTCATCTTCTTCATTCCGACTTTGGTCATGCATTTCTTTCTTTTCTTCCTCGGGATTATGAAGATACAAGAGGAAGATTTCTGCCTCCCATTTTGGATATTCATCGGCTCTATCCAGCCTGGTTTCTCTGTCCTTATTTTCCTCCACAAGTTTTCGCAGATAAACTTGCATCTCGAGAGAGATCTGTCAAGTGACATCATGGAGCTGAACATGCGTGTTGGCATGTCTAACGTTCCTCGATTCATAATAGACCAGTTGTATTCTCTCCGACATCTGGACGGCAACGTCTGTCACCTATTTTTCGATTTTGTACCGACAATGGAGAACAACAGAAGCATATTTAGAGGTGTAGGGGCAATCTTGTGTCTCATCTTCCCCTATGTCTTTTACATGCGCGCTATCAGATCGGAGTATTTGTGCCTAAATTACGACGGTGCAGGAGACTGACATAAGGGTAGGTAAAGGCAGTTCGTTTTTTTTGTTGCCTGCAATCTAGTAAAACTTTCTTTTCCATTTTTATTTTGTTCTCGCTTTAAATTTATCCGCACGTGGCGTAATATCATCAGCCTGGAAAACCATACTCCCGTCACCATCATAATGCTTAACGCACATATTGCCACTCTCTGTATCCATCTCAATGCTGGCAAAACCCCCAAACATTTCGTCACCCTTGTGGAAAACCAGGCTCGCACGTGGAATCGACCACTTATGAAGTGTAGACTTATCGTTGAAATTGGCAGAGCCGATTCCATGGTGAACTGGGGACTCAGTCTTGGACGAGTCTATAATAACCTCACTACAATGATCATGGCCAGCAAGATAAGAAGATACCCCATACGTTTCAAGGAGAGGGAGAAGCCGATCGACAAGCTGGGGAGTTGGACCGTGCTCGCAGATGCTGTAAATCGGATAGTGACCGGCAACGATGATGTGGTCCGCAACGCTCTTGCTGAGTGTGTCTTCTATCCATGCATATTGCTCATCTGCCTTGAGGGGTTCCTCAGGTCCAAGGAGTTCACTGCCCTTAAGCTACAGACGAGTGAGTGAGCACGGGCGTATGTGAACAAGATAAAACGATCAATTAACTCGAAATGGATGAATAGTTTGGTGACAATACAGTTATTTGTACCCCATTCCAAATATTTGGAATACAAAAACGTTTTAACAGAGTACTACACTCTTACCTCTCTCCCGTCTTTTAACAAGTTCTGTCCAACAAGGACCACGGTATCAATCATGAGAAACTCTACGGACATTCCTTCATCTTCACCGTATTTCTCGACGAACGAGTAGTACAAACTGTCAAACCTCCACCGCTCACTAACATCGGTGTAGGCAACCTCTGCAGTGACATTTCCGTAATGATCGTGGTTTCCAGCAAGCACTCGGAAGAAGTCAGGGCCCTGGAGGGATTCCCCATTGTACACGTCCTCAAACGTTGATTGGAACCTCTGATCGTTGACATCTGTTGGTATGCCCTTGTCGTAAAAGTTGTCTCCCAGTGCCAAAACAAAAGATGCATTCAGATTCGTTGACACATTATTTAGGCCCGAGGCAGTCTGAATTTCGCGATCTGTGGTATAGGGGGCATCTGGGGACCCACCCCAATCACCCATGACAAGAAAACTAAGAGGAATCTTCATATTTAGGGTAGTTGGCTTCCTTTAATTTGAGTTACCCTTCTTCTCGACTTCTCTTCTTCTCTTTTTCCGAACTTTTGATTTTTTTTCCGGGCAAGAGGAAGAGAGCAAAAGTTTTTGATTTGGCAGCAGAACTTAGTGATCCACGTAATTAACTTATCATACGGGATACAACTGATCATCTTGCCGCGATCAAGCCAAATTTACACCTCCTTCTCTTCTGCTATCTTCACAACACTCATTTCAAATGTTTGAACAAGATGACTTCCAACTTGCAAATACGGCCAGCAACATCGGTTTGGTGCGGGATCAATCGCTTTCATCCTTGCGGTCGCGCTATCAGCAGCTAGACATAAACTCTGCTCTCCCTAATGAGGTCTGGAATAGCCTAAGTTATTTCACAGCTTTGAACGACGTGGAGTCTGTGACCAAGTTGATTCTGGCCGGGGCTCAGACCCACCTTTCAGGGGGAAACGACTACAATTGTTTGACTGGGACGGGACATACGCCACTCCACATTGCCGCGCGATACGGAAGCGTGGAGTGCATGGAGATGCTGATTCGAGGGCGTGTGAAGCAGAACAGGAAGGAATTTGGGAATGACATGGAGGTCCCTATTATGACAAATCCCATGCCAATGAATACCAACACCGCCCTCTTGACTTCGAACATTCACCAGAGCGCGAGCAAAGAGAATTTATCCCCAACAACGGTCATAAACGGCGTAGATGCCAACACAAAAGTCAACAATTTCAACAATTTCAACAACGTGGGCTGTGATGTCAATGCCAGGGACAGGTTCAACTTCACGCCACTACACTACGCGGCAACTAGCGGTTACATAGACGGAGTTGACGCGTTGCTGCGATTCGGGGCTGATGTGACGGCCAAAGGCGGCGGGAGCGATTTGCTGGCGAAAGATATTGCTCAGGCTAGAGGCAATTTGGACATTGTCGATCTCTTGAACAGCTGGGAAAGGAAGGCAAATGACCCAGTCAATGTAAAATTTAGAGGCTGGCTGTCCACTTTGGATGCGGAGTGCTACGCTCAGAGCTTTGTAGACGCCGGGTACGATTTGCAGTTCATTGTGGAAAATGGTCTTACCGATGACGACTTAGACTGTGTGGAAGTGCCGAGAAGCAAGCTAGGCTTGAGAAGAAAGCTCATGCAAAAGTGGCGGATTGATGAATTTGTCGGGGACGCAGATCAGGGAGATGAAGGCAGCGACAGCGGGAGTGACGACGAAAGTGGGAGTGACGACGAGAGTGGGAGTGGGAGTGACGATGAAAGTGGAAGTGGGAGTGACGATGAGAGTGGAAGTGGAAGTGGAAGTGGAAGTGACGACGAGAGTGGAAGCGGTAGTGACGAGGAGAGCGACTACTAACTTCGACACACAATTCGGTTCAACACGTATGTAATGATTATCTGCAGAAGTAAATATGCACTAAAACGCGCGGCTACTACCTTTACAAATATTTAAAACCGTATATTCAAGTGTTGACAGACTCAAGTCTAGTTTTGCTGCTCCATCCTTCGCCTTCCTGAACATGTTCTGATCTGCCCTGCCCTGCCACCACAGTCAAATCAGATTGTGCTCCTCCTTCGCCTTCCTGAACATGTTCTGATCTGCCCTGCCCTGCCCTGCCCTGCCCTGCCCTGCCACCAAAGTAAAATCAGATTGTGCTCCTCCTTCGCCTTCCTAAACATGTTCTGATCTGCCTTTCCCAACGGTGACGTCTCACACCAGTTCTGTATCCTCTTTACGACCTCGTTATTATCAAACTTCTCAGGTATGTCTGTTTTCAGAGTAATCATGTTGTAAATATCAATTGTCTCCTCATTGACAAATTCCTCAAACTCATCTAATTCAGCAACACTCAGCGATGGGACGTTCTGAGATGCCCATGTTCCGAGCAGTACGTCCACTTCCATCCAGCCTCGCTGTTTCGACCGATAAATCAATCGTTTTCGCCTCACATCCTCATCATCCGGCAATTGAAAGTGCCTCTTCTTGATTTCCAAATCCTTCACCAAGCTGATCTTCGTTAGCTCGCGCTCTTTCTCAGACAAACGCTGGGTTTGCTCGGGCGAGTCACCGCGGTAGAAACGAACTGCCTGGAGGTAACTCCCACTTTGCAATTTATGCTGACTCATGAGGGTTCCCACTCTTTTGCAGTGGGCAAGGGCGGTGCGTGAAAAAAACATCACGGACGAGTCGACGGTAACGTGATAGAAGCTAGGAAGAGGAAAAAATGTGCGAACAGAAATAGTCTGAGTGTGTATAAGCATACCCTAAATTTCCCTGAAAAGAAAGAACACGGAAGAAAGTGACTCAGGTGATGCTGAGAGTCTTTTTTGTGGAAACCTTGTAATTCATCCCTCCTTACCACAACTCTTCACCACACCAACCACACCACTTCATCAGCTCTAGGAACCGCCAACACATTTTTTCTCTCTCAATTTCTCAACTTTCCATCGAGAATAACCATCATCATTGCCACCTTGATTCTAATTGTCCCAATACCCCAGACCAGTGCCCCCTAATGATAACATTCTGTCCTTCCACAGATTTTGCCACCATCGCCCGATGCCTTGACGATAAAAGGCTGGGAGGACAGAGAAATGAAGCCTGGTCAATTCTCAAGTGGCTGCGAAATCCTGACAGGTACTCGAATTTTGTGGCGGCTGGATACTGTGCGATGTGGAAAGGGTACGAGCCCGCGCTGGTGGCGTATACCAATGCCATACTGATCGAGTGGGATAGACGGGGAAAAAAATCTGACTTGCTCAAGCCCTTTCAGGATGATTCGGAGCGAAACCTGGTCCAGGACGAATTCTATAAAATGCCCCTGTGGTGGGGAAACGAGGATCTCCACACTTACCACCAGCACGCACTCGTAGCGAAGCTTCCCGACCATTACAAGGATCATTTCCCTGACGTCGATGGATCGCTCTACAATGGTTCCTACCCCTGGCCTCGGGAGATTGAGGATGGATCATGGGTTTTGAGATGGCCGAAAGCTTGCAAAATGCCAGACAAGATCATTTGCCAGGGGGATTGCACGGTTTCAGAGGAGAACGTTGCTGCGTTATCGAGCATGCGGCGGGAGGACGTAGGTATAGGAGAAAAGCGACACAGTAGAAGCAAAAGAATTAAAACAAAGCGATGATTTTCGTTTGGCAAAATTGTGGTAATTACCAGGTTGTAATAAATTACTGTCAGCTGACGCGAGGAGGGCAGGGAACGCCACAATAGAAGTTAATCATTTATTCTGGCCACCAAACTGCAGTTGTGGCAGCCACAGTAGGCACCACCCAATTCTGCACTTGGGCAATCACTATTTGAGAGAGAGAGGTTAGAGTGAGTGAGGGGTGTGGTGGTTTGCATTCTGTTAGCGATGGCATCATGAGTTAGGCGAGTAAAGCGCCAAAAGCAGTGCATCCATCGGAAGTTTCAATTAATCAGCGAATAGGTGTTGACCTGCATACGCCCGAGGGCCTAAGGTGAAAGAAGACCTGTAATAATCGTCATCTGGAAATGGCGTCTTGTAAAAACGACAGATTGCAATATGCCGTGCAGTGGGACCTACCTACCTTGAGTGGCAGCTTCCGAAAACAGACATGTTTAACATATCGAAAAGGTACTGCCGAGGCGCTTCGCGCTGCGATTGTGGTGTTAGCAGGGCATTCGACGAAAAAAAAACCCGTTTATACTTCACTGGCTCACACTCCGCAGGTTGTTGGTTATTGAATTGGTTGATTTCATCGCCCGCTCACGCGGGGGGCGGATCGAAAACACGGACCAAACGGTATATTCGTCATTGTGTGGGTGAATGTATGTGCGGTCGAAACAGAACAGCAAGGGGATACTTACCAATATATTTCCTATCCTGAGGAATGCTTTAGAGCAGGGAGACTGCAATCGGCTACATCGGCAAAGGCTCGCCATTGCAGCGATATTCAGTGCCAATAGATTACTTCTCATCGAGCCAGATCTTCGTCCGCAACATGCCTGCCCCAGCCCACGCCCCTGACCACAAAATCAAGAACCTTTGTGTGTTTATTGGGGGTTTAGGAGTGGCTAGGAAGGCGCAGTAAAGCGAGTGCCCACTAACGCCCGTGCAGAGTGCCATACTCACTAAGAAACATTGAAGACAGGGAGGATGCTCGTCGCGAGAGTTTCCACCAACTATTGTAGCCTGGGGTTGAGCTGATTCTGAGGGGGGCACGATTTTTCCCTGGCACCTCACGTGAGAGGCAGCTTGGGGACTAGGCAGTAAATCGCACGAAGACACTCCTAGAATGCACCCTAGGTGCCCCAGAGCTTCTCTAACCGTCATGCTTCCGACATTTCATGAAAATAAATACGGAGCAGAGAAGACCTGGCAATAACAAACAGGAATGGTGAAGAAATGGTGTGTGTCAAATTTAGTTATCGTTTGTTCATCTAGAAAATCAAATATGGCCGAGCAGCAGAACCCCGTAAGTGATTTGATCGATCGATTCTACCAGCATAGAAACGAAATCTCAACACCTTCTTGTTGGCTCCCTTTTCCCCGGCTTCGTCACGGTGCCTTTGTCGCGGACTTCTTCCGCCTAAATCAGCAAGAGCGCAAGTGAATGAACGTATCTGCAATTGTCGACGAACTTGGATGGACAGCTTGGACAGCTTTCAGTGCACTAACCCCCACCCATTTCTCTGCTGGCAGGTTGTATTTTTCGACATCAGTATCGGAGGCCGCCCAACAGGTCGAATTGAAATGACTCTGCGCGCCGACGTCGTCCCTCGCACGGCCGAGAATTTTCGCTGCCTTTGCACCGGGGAGAAGGGAGCGGGGAGAAGTGGCAGGCCTCTGCACTTTAAGGGGACGAGCTTTCATCGTGTGATTCCCGATTTCATGTGCCAAGGTGGTGATTTCACCAGAGGGAATGGGACTGGGGGTGAGAGCATATTTGGAGAGAAATTTGCGGATGAAAACTTTCAGCTGAGGCACACTGGCCCCGGTATTTTATCTATGGCCAACTCAGGGCCCAATACGAACGGAAGGTGAGCTAGCGTGCCGGCCGTCATCAGCCATCATGAGCCCTTTTTATTTTATTTTATTTTTTATGCAGATGCAGGGTCGATGCAGGGTCGAAAGTACTTTTATACTGACTGCCTTTCTTTGCCGCACAGCCAATTTTTTCTCTGTACTATTAAGACAAACTGGCTAGACGGGAAGCACGTAGTTTTTGGCCAGGTGACAAAAGGCATGGAAGTGGTTAGTGCAGTTGAACAGGTCGGGAGCCAAGAGGGCAGGACCAGGGTGCCTGTTTTGATCAGTGATTGCGGGCAGTTATTGTGATCACCTAAGATAAGCGGAGGAGGAAGAAAATATGGCAATAAAGAACGAAAACGTATGATAGTGTTGCGCAGAACAGCTTGTCCTTTTTTCTACATTTACTTACTGCGCTCTTCGGCTCTCCTTTCTTTCTCCAAGTACTTTTTAAGTCAATTTGTGCCAAAGTGTTTCTGCCTCCCTACAAAACTACAAAAACTTCATGGTGCTCGTCATCAAGAATGCATCCTAAATCTAGTGGAAATTCGCACTCGGCTTCGGCGTCGCTGTTCTCACCGTTATTGCTGCCGCGATCGTCTTCAAGGCGATTTTCATTTTCATTTTCATTTTCATTTTCATTTTCATTTTCATTTTCATTTTCATTTTCGTTTTCATTTTCATTTTCATCGTCGTCGTTATCGAAAGAAACTTCTCTCTGGCAATCGTCCTTGTCCTCATCAAAATACTCAATAACATCATCTTCGTAGTCATCATATCTAATTCGGCCCTCATCCTCGTCCTCGTCCTCGTCCCCGTAGAAAAGCCCAACACCATTATCTTCGTCGTCATCAACGTCGAAATCGACAACTGCAATGTTTTCGCTTGCGTATCTGACATTATCTCCTATTTCTTCGTCCTCTTCGCCCCAATCCAACATCCCATAAAGCAAAGGCTCTTCATTTCCTTCCGCAATCTGCGCCGGTGGCGGTGCCTGTACCAGCAAATCAGGTGACATGATGGTCGATATCAGCACGGTAAGACCGGTCATGAGCATAGAAGCCCCTATGATCAGCATAACCACGACTATTACTATGTGAGTAGTTGAGATGCGAATCTGTGTCGGTTTAAGGACATCAACCTTGCCGCTAGGGGATGGTTTCTCGTCTTTTAGAGATCTGTCATTTGGAGATGGCTTTTTGTCCTCAGACATCTTGTCAACATCGTTTTCCTCGCTCTTTCTGTTGTCATTGATTTCGTCAAATTTGGGAACTGACAAGCTAATACGCCTTGTGACGGTTGCCTCAATTTGAGCATTGTAAACGAAACGGAGCCAGGTCGTGAAAGCCGGTCTGAGACACATTCGCTTCCTCCTGTTCAAGCAGACGGCCACGACACGTTTCCATCTATCGCGCCTTCGATCGACCAAAAGGAAGAGGCACCACTTCTTCCAGGACTGCGACAACGTCCTCCGGTACCGGTGAGCAATGAGACGTCGCGTTGACTCAAAACGTGCTTGCTCGCTTCTGACAAGGCGCAACCATAATGACCAAGCATACCGCATGTCATTTGCCGAAGATCTCTTCGAGAAAAGCAATATAATTTGCTTTGCCCGTCGTCGAATGCGATCACGATCATTTTCGCTATCTATAGAGAGCTGAGTAACACTACTCCAAAAAAAAAAGGCGTTCCGCAACGATAAAAAATTGCTTTTCAATAGCAAAGAGTTCACGATACGCGTGCCTGAGATGACATCACCCTCACAAGAAGTCGAAAATTGGAGAAACATTTTCCAGCATCGAAAAGCGAGGGACAAATTCCGATGCGTGTAGCGGAGAATTACAAGCTTGATAACAAGATTACGTGTATCCAACAAGCTCACTATCTGCCTACGTTGACGATGCTCATCAGCACGTGATTTGACTCTCGACAAATGAAGGCAGAAAGTGCACCATCTTGAAAAACCAAACCGCAAGCCAGAATAAACAGTTTTATTCTGCCAAGAAACAAGTAAGCGTCTAAGTCTATCTCTCTGAAAATTCTCATAGAGATCCTGTTGAGCGATGCTAGCAGCACGATCAGTCTCTTCCCTCGAAATATTCGTCAAATAACAAAGCCACAACCCCCACGCAGACGATAAACGTCGGTTGAGGGCTCGACGAAGTAACTGCTTCGTGATGAGCTTCTGTGTTGACACAAGGGACGATCGTCGAGCGTGATAGTTGTCAAACCGTCGCCACGCGACAAATGCTCGACGTACTGCATAGTTTGACTGGTCTTCGAACATGACGGTAATCAGCTCTTTCGCTCTCAGCTTGATTCGCTCGACTTCAAGATCTCTTCTTTTCATATCAGAAGAAACATCTATCCAGCA
>Ga0115554_1002979_pt1 | contig 11550 bp, 6 predicted proteins | sample COGITO_mtgs_1104_3_FD_87283 | JGI IMG/M metagenome (GOLD analysis project Ga0115554, IMG submission 87283) | Pelagic marine microbial communities from North Sea - COGITO_mtgs_110404 | ecosystem: Environmental > Aquatic > Marine > Epipelagic | place: Germany:Helgoland, sampling site Kabeltonne... | reverse complement strand
GTGTGGGCTAGGCAGAAAAAGATACCGAGTGAGGGGGTGCGTAGGGGGGAGGGGTAGGGGCGGGGGGAGAGGGAAGGGGAAGAGGAAGGGGAAGGGGGAGAGGGTGATACGGCGGGGGCTACGAGGACTACTACGGCTACTCTGCCTCTGCCGGAAGAGGGTACGGAAAGAGAACCTACGACGAATTCGAGGGCTCGTACGAGGAAGAGGACGACGCTAACATCAAGGAAGACCCCGACGGGTTTAGCGCCAACGTCAAGGAAGAACCGGTGAATGTTGAGGACACCCAGGAGTACAAGAACATCAAGACGGAGATCGACGGCCTCGGAAGGCAGGAGGTCAAGCTGGCTAAAAAGATCGCCCTCATTGAAACGCTGCTGGATAAGATTAGCGACGAGGAGAAGAAGGCGCCAAAGCTCAAGATGAAGGATGACCTCAAGGCAAAGCTCGATGCTTGTAAGGAGAAGATCGTCAAGAGAACCAAGGACCTCGGGGAGGTGAAGGTCCCGCCCCCCAAGAGGCGCTATAGAAAAAGGCAGAGGGGGGATAATACGTGGGTGAAAACTGAAGACGGTCTCGAGGATATTGCCGTCAAGAAGGAGGATGGGCCTGGGGGGGAGGATGAGAAGGGTCAAAAGGAAGTTGCGGTGAAGCAGGAGGAGAAGGCTGCTGAGGAGAAGGCCGCTGAGGAGAAGGCCGCTGAGGAGAAGGCCGCTGAGGAGAAGGCCGCTGAGGAGAAGGCCGCTGAGAATGCGGACGCTGGCAAGGCGAACGGCAACGCGAACGGCAACGCGAACGGGAACGCGAACGGGGACGGGGATGGGGAGGCTAATGGTGGCAATGACAATGACAATAACAATGACAAGAAGGGTGAGGCAGTGGAGGACTCTGCCGAGAGGGGAGGGAAGGCATCGAAAGATCAAGAGTCTGAACCACCAGCGCTGCAAACGGAGGAAGGTAAGAAAGGGGGGGGGCAGGAACAGGAGCCGAAAGAGACGGAGAAAGAGGAGACGTCCGAGCCTGAGCCGGACATCACCGACCCCGTCCCCGAGGCTTCCAAAGCCGCCGAGGATCCTGATGAGCTCGCAGACTATGGCGAGGACGATGATGAATGAGGTGGAAATTTATTGAATGCCAATACATGTGGGGGAAATAACGCAGTAGGCCCGAAAGAAATAAACATTTACGCTGGCAAAAACAACATTGGTATTGTTACAATTAATGAAATCAAAAACCTCTTTCCACTCGAGTCACCACTTGAGCCACTTGTCGCCCCTCTTTCTATTCCCCCCTCCGGTTTTCCTCTGCCTAACGAGTTCGTGCCCCCTGCAGTGTTCTACATCTCCAACTTTGTGAACGTGAAGTTGGTGCGCAACGTGAACATAATTGCTCCTGAGCTCCTTCATTCTCTCCAATTTCTCCTTCCTCTTCTCGTTATTGATGTGAATGCTCTTGTCGTTTTTGTCTATTTCAGACTCCCCGCCGACCTCTGGGGGTTTGATGGAAATGCCGGCGCCCCATCGTTGGTTCCAGAGGATATTCTGCATTAAGAGGGACTTTCCCTCCCCCCAGACGCTCTTGCTTGTAGGAATCGGGGCGGATCCGCCATTCTCCTTGCTGCTATCCTTCTTCACCTGTTGCTGATACATCATGATTTTCCTCTCTAGCTTTGCCCTGGCATATGCGTAGTAGTAATTTTCTAACCGACTCTCGGCGTTCTTTACCTTTCTGAGGAATTTTGGATTGGTCTTCTTCAGAAAGCGCCTCATTTCCTTTCTTCGAAGCTTGTCCTTGTATTTATTGAATTCTTCCTCGCCGTCCGCAACGCCGTCATCAGAGCTAGTGCTACTCGAAAGTGACTCGTCGTCGTCGCCAGAGAGGCTGTCAAGCCCATCACCGCCGTCATCAGTTTTGTCATTTTCTCCCTTCCCATTCTTCTCAGACCTCTTCTTGGAAATTTCTGTCCCATCGCTCGTGAGTCCGCCCCTTCCCCTTCCTCTGTCTCTTCTGCTCTTTCCACCATGGGAATGTTTGCTAAACCTGTCAACGGGGTGCTCTTTTGTGTCCATCCAATGGTTGCTATTGATTAAGCTCCAAGTGGCCGTCTGTCCAAATATACCGATGTGGGCCCCTTTAAGAGTCCACACACTCACATTACAGTCTGTGCTCGCGGTCAGTAAGAGCTCCTTCTCGCCCCAGATACCGACGTGTTGAATGCTTACGAGAGGACCAGTGTGCGCTTTCCAAAAAGCGATCTCATAAACCTTTGGAAGAATATAATCGCTTTCCACCATTGAGTTTCGACGACCGCGACCGCTGCCATCGCCGCCGAGGCTGCCCACACGTGATTGTCGGCCAGCGTAGGTGCTGCGAGTTTGACGCGTGGAGGCGCCCTTGCTCGCGCCAATTCGAAATGCCCCTCCAGAGGGAGAAACTGAGGTATCTGGAATGGAGACGCGCCCTGCATCGGAGGCTTTGCGGCTTTTTGATTCGCTTGCAATTATGGAGGCAGCACGGACCCAGTTGCTATGATTACTGGTCGAGCCAGTAACTCCATTATTGCTTTCGAATTTTTCATCCCCGGTGACGCTAAACCTTCGGTGCAATCGATGCCCCGCTGCCTTTTCCAAGCTCTTGAGACTCCAAACCTTGACATATCCTCCTGCACAGCCAGTGAACAAGTAGTCGTTACCCTTCTCATCGCTCGTCATGCAGGTGACGCTTGCATCTCCGGGATGGCAAGACTTCATGACGTGGCAAAGTGAACCATCTTTCACCGACCAGAAGCGAATCTTGGAGTCTGCGCCGGATGAAACGAGTGTCTGTCCGAGTGTCTCGCCCACGCGTTTGCGAGCAAGGAAGAGCAAACATTCAATTGCTGATTTCCCAGAGTTATCCGAAGTATTCGGAATGTCGCTGCTATCATTCATTCCAAGGTTAGCGTGGAGATTTTCGATATCTGTTTTTTTCGCATCTTCTATTCGACGGCGCGCCATCTCGACCTCGCGCTCCATTATCTCATGACGGATTGTCTTCCTGGCACCTCCTTTTGCTTTGACAAACTTCTTCTTTAGGGTATCCAGCTGCTCATCCTGCAATGCGTCGGCCTTGGAATCAGGCATAACGTCACCAATGGTGTCGACCTCGGAGTCGGATCTTTCTCCCTTCCCAAGGATTGGGTTGAGATCTCCAACTCCAGCAGCGTGAGCAGTGTGGTGGTGCCTCGGCTCGTTAATTATTTTTTTTACCCTGTCAAACTTGGCCTTCTCGTTCTTCTTATCCTCGACGATTTTTCTGTGACTAGCCCCGAAATGGTATTGCTTGTGCTGGGTGTGGGAGCCTTCAGGTTTTGAAGGCTTCAAAGAGGATGAATTTTCGTCAATATCTTGGAGAACATCATCGAGGACGTCCCCAGCAAGGTCATTGAGGAGATTACTGCCTCGACTGGAGCGCTGATTCTTTGTATGAATGATTTTTTTTCTCAGCGAATTCGCTAGTGACAGTTTATTTTCTTGCTCCTCCTTCTGTTTTTGGATTCGCTCAAGTTCCTCGTTACTCTCAACATAATCGCTCAGTCTCAGAAAAAAACGGCCACTTCCACTAGCTAAACTCCATATGACAATCTCTCCGTCATAGCTTCCCGTAGCCAAGAGCATGGGCTCGCAGTGTTGTACACACAAAATATCATCCGAGTGGCCATGGAAACCGGGCGCAGGGAGAGTGCGGTGGGGCTCGACCTCCTCCTCGTCATCATCCACATACATGCGAACCTTTCGGTCCCAACCAACGCTGACAATAAACTTGTGGGCAATGTCATCTGTGCCGCCTTGTTCCAGTATGTATTGCACAGCTGTAACCTCGCTATCGTTATTAAGTGCCTGATCTAGCGAAGACTCCCCTACATTGTCACTGTCGTCCTCGCTCGAGGGGTTCATTTCTTTCAGCTGCTGCCCATTGCTAAAATTCCACATCCGAATGCTCCCGTCGTGTGCGCCCGTAATGAGCCGCCTCATACTCCAGTCGAAAGCCATAGAAGTGATCTTGCTATCACCGTGCAATCGGTCGAATCGAAAAACCATCTGTCCCCCTTCTAAATTCCAAACTTGGACTACGCTGCTATTATCGCCACTGACGACCTGTTGGAAGTTGGAGTTATATAGAGCAGCACAAATGGGGGCGCTATGACTCGTGAAGTTCTCTCGGCCCTCGCTTCCTTTGTGGTGCCACAATTTTATGCGGTTTCCCGCCGTCAATAGTTGCTGCTGCTCGGCGTCCCAGAATAGCGCTGATAAACTGTTATCAGGTCTGTAGTTAGTGTGATCCATCGTTGTCTGCATGCACCTCCAAGTCGCAGTGTCCCAAAATTTGATTGCCTTGTCTAACGACATGCTGATAAGCCTGCTATTAAATTCGTCCACTGCAAGGTGGGTCACAGGAGCGAGATGACCGTGGAGGGTCTGCATGCTGCTGCAGGTGTGTGGGTTCCAAGTGAGAATGGCTCTGCCGCCACCGCATGAGGCCATACACTTGGTGCTGCGGACGTATACCAGGTCTTGCACTCCACTCTTGTGCCCGGAGAAGGTGCGCTCGGCAGTCTGCTTGTCGACATTAAAGAACTTGACCGTCTTGTCCAGGCTACAAGTTAATATCGAAGGCTGCAAGTCCCCAATGTGGCAAACGCGGGTGATCCATTCCTTGTGGAGCTTGTGACGATAGTAAGATATCAAACCCTGGCGTTCCAAATAGTCACTTTTGCCCTTCCAGTATTCAAAGGCATCATTGCCATCCTTGTCGAGACCCTCGTCAAAATTGAACTGTGGCTTGAGCTTCAAGCAATGGATGTACCCGACGTCGTCGCCAAAGGTCAAATACTGCCGAGTGTTGGTCACGTTCGTGTGGTAGGCAAGGGACATGGGTGGATGTGTCAAATTCCTCAACCTGCAGCTGACTTCCATTGTATATAGATCGAAGAACGTTATCATCCTGTCCGCGCTTGCGACCGCTAATTTGTTGCATAGGGTCATAACGACGACGTCTGAGATCCACATTTTTTTCGTGCTCGTCTTAAGCTGCGCCACTCCCCCTTTCATGAAAGTTTCGGCCCCTGGGATGGACTTTCGGTCCGCATTCAGCTTCGTGTAATGAAAATTACTTTCAACGATGGAAACGGTCCTGATGTGATCTAAGGTGGTCGCATTCCAAAACCTGAAGGTTCCGTCCCGGCCTCCAGTAACGTACGCATGGGCAGGAAGTTTGACGCTCGTCAAGCTGCTTATCATCCCACTGTGGTACAGTTTGCTTTCGCCCTTCTGCTCGTGAAGACTGATGAGGTCCCCGCACTCTACATCATCGGTCATACTGTGTGCTCCAGCCTCCATCTTCAGAAGCCAGTTCGTAAACTCGTCCCAATCAACGTCACCGTCACTATTGGCGTCAATCTTCATGAACATCATCTGAAGCTGCTGTCGGGAGAGGTCAGCCCCGATGATGTGCCCAAACTCATGGATAAATTCGTCGAGGTCGAGGCCTCGGGACTCAAAGCACTCGACCTCAGCTTCAGCTGCATCAGCTGAGCTGATCTTTTTGTCGCTGTCGTCGACATTGTTGCTGTCATCAACATCAATGTTTTGTTCACCAGTGTTGTTGTCGTCAAGACCATTGTTGCCGTCGTTATCGTCTTTTTTGCGGCCTTCAGAGTAGTCGCCCGCATTATCTCCAAAGTCGGTATCCTTTTTCTCTTCAACTATGCCTTTTGACGCCGGTACAGAACTAACGGGGGTCGAAATTTTAGAGGTCGAACTTTTCGGAGACATTTTTCTGCTTATATTTTTAAGACTGTTGTCTTGTAGCAATTGGATTTCGTTGTCACTTTTTGTTTCGTGGTCAGGGTCCGTGTCGACTTGCAGACGAAGTGGTATTTCCAGTTTTGTCTTTTCATCGTTCCCTAAGCCCCCAGCCCCAAGGTCGGCTCCCCAGTCGACTTCATCATCATCACGACCATCGTTATGACTACTGCCATCGTCTTCGTCCTCGTCGCCCCAGTCTTTCTTGTTTTTCTCCTTTATCCCGTCAAAGCCAAAACTCCATTCGCTGCCTCCGTCGTCTCCTAGAACCACCGTCTCCTCTTCTTCCTCGCTACTTTCCTCTTTTTGAAAGAAGACCTTGCGAAGCTGCGTCAGGGTTTCAAAATCCAAGGCGTCCTGAATACCAAATTGAATTTTCTTGGGGCTCTTGTCCCCACCGCCAGTGTCGCCATCCTCTGTCTGGTTGTCACGACGGTTACCATACATGGAGAACGAGTCTTCGCCTGCATTCTTGTTTGGACTGTTGATGCCTTCCATGGCGGCAGTCTTTGCGAGCTGAACGCGCATCTCAGGACGCACATAACGTTTGTCCTTGTTCTTATTATGGTTGTTCCGAATTCTCGACAAGACAGTTTCTCTCGGTTTGTCTACCTCTGTAGCTTCCGATGCTGCGCGAATTCTTCCCCCGCTATCGATTTCAAATATTGTCGCGCGACTGTAGTCGCACACTCTATCTTCTTCAGCCTGTTTCTTGGCCAGAGCAGAGAGACGCTTGCGCTCCTCCAAATGCCTCTTCCGGATTGCCTCCAGTTCAATTTTGGCATCACGAGAAGCGTGGATTGCGTCTGCTACGCATTCAATGTCCTCGGTATTAAGACGATTGCGGGTAATGATTTTACGTTCACTTTCTGAGCGGGGTTTCGGTACATACAATTTCCCAACCTTATCTTCTTGTACTCCGTCAAGGGAAGCATGCGGATCCACCGTAACTTCGACCATGGAATCCAAGTCAGAGGAAAGTGGAAATTCATTGCTAAGAGGATTTGTGTCGAGGTGCTGGTGGCCATTTGTTATGACAATTGGAGGTTTTTTTATTCCTCTCTGCAATGTTGTTGTTTGAGGTATTGTGTTATCTTCTTCGGAGCTGGAGGAGGAAGAGCAGTCGTCGTCGCTCTTGTCGTTCGCATTGAAACTTCTGCGAGAGGCTTTTTTTCTTGAGGGTTTGGGGTGCCTCAGCAAGTCAGGCTGGAGGGGTTTTTTGCTCTGAAAGGGGGAGTCAACACCAAGCTTGCGGGAAGAAGGAATAATTGGCATTGTTGAAACCAACCAGATGAGCAGAGAGGTCCTGATGTGAGATTTAAATGTTTTTCATCTTTAACAAGTGGTGAGGTTGTTACACGTGAAATGTCTTGGAACAGCCGGATCAGAGATCAGAAATCAGAAGAATGAAGATAATTTTCTGCAAATCCAGTACTATTTTATGGCTGTTGATAAAATAATTATCGTATTCAAAGTAATTAAACTAGCGTCATCCTGATTGTCTTTTCCTAGATATAGCCTCTAGGGAGTTAAACTTTCATCTACCGGACAATACACTGCACCTGAACACAACTCCCAAAAAATAGCATGAAGAAAAAAGTTGGTGATGCGGCTGCAAATGACCAGGAAGCCTTCGTCGACTGGCTGTCTTCTGTAGCTTCGAATGATCTGAAGCCTCCAGTGAAGGGCCTTGGATACAACTTTATCGACAGTACCTTGGAAGAGGGTTATGTAAAATTTCACTTCTCCACCAGAATCAGGAGATACAGATTAGGCATGGTTGTATTGACCTTAGCGGTGCTTCTCTTTGACTTTATTCTTCTTCCCTATGATATTCCTTTCTACGTCGTCGGTACGAACATTCCTGCCTTCATAATGACGGCCATTGCCTACACGTCCGTGCCTGAAATGACCTGCACAATGGTGAAGAAAAGGGAGTTAATAAACACTATCTTGTACCTTGTGATCGTATTAGCGATGGCCACCTTCGGGGCTAGCACCAGTGACCTCTCAGCTCCGATTGTTTGTGTCATGGTGCTCGTCTGCGGACAACTAATCATTCCCATCAGTTACCATCAACAGATAATAGTGTACACTGTTTCAATTTTTTACTTGTTTTTTTGTTTGCTGGGTATGGGACTGATGGGGGGGTCCACTAATTATGATCAAATTTATAGGTGAGTCTACTGTCGATATTTCAGTGCTGCTGCCCTGTTGCTGTATTCGCTCATTTATTCCCCTCTTTCCTTTACACATAGTGACGGATACTGCATGAACAACATGGAATGTAGCGACGAGAATTTCAAGCCTGAGGAACTATCAATGGTCTGCTCCCCTATGGGCGTTGATGGAATCTTTTCAAAGCCTACAACCTCAACGAATATAACTTATGATGCAACAGACGGCGACGTCAGCAACCTATGGAACCTTGATAAAGCAAAGGTCGTGATTGAACATGTTGGGTCTTATGAAGGCTGCCGTTTCGTTCACAATAAGGTCATGTGGGTACCAAAGCAGATATTTTACCTATTTTGGTTCTGGGTTGGTATGTGCATTGCCATCACAACTGGCAACAAATCTGAAAGGTCCCGCTTTTATCAGCTCTACATTGCCAATAAGGAGAAGTTCCAGGTCCGCCACGCCCTGAAGCAAGCCCTTGAGCAGCAAATGTTCAACACGGAAGACTTCCAGCTAATCACCAGCATTCTTAAGCCAGAGGACTCAGGGACTAGTGATCCGCTCTTTGATCTCCATATTGACCAGACAAAGCTAGAGATAGGCCAGGTGCTAGGAAGAGGAGCGCAAGGGGTCGTGTTAAAGGGAACTTTTCAGGGGTTCCCTGTCGCCGTGAAGACCCTTATCAATGTCGGGAAGACTGAACTCGTCCAGTTCCGGAATGAGATTGCCCTCACCAAGTCACTTACCCACCCTAACATTGTGAAACTCATTGGGATCACAGTGACAAGGGAGTTACTTGGGTGCATACTTGAATTCATTAGCAACGGGACTCTGGAGGATGTTCTCGATAGGCAAGCGAGAAGGGAAATCTTTATGAGTTGGGAGGATGAAAAGCTGGGGATTATTGAAGGCAGTGTTGCGGCCCTGAAGTACTTACACCAAGCCGACTACTGGGATGAGGAGATCAAGAAGTGGCAAAAGTGCGTGGTTCACCGAGATTTGAAGCCGGCGAATATCTTAATTACCGGAACAATGCAACCAAAAATTAGTGATTTTGGGTGCAGTCGCTTCACCAGAGAGGATATTGCAATGACGCAGATTGGCACTCCTATCTATGCAGCTCCCGAAGTCATTCTAGGGGAGAAGTATAATGAAAAAGTCGATGTCTACAGTTTTGCCATAGTAATGGTAGGTTTGTGTCACGACATCGGCTGCTTAGACGACATTGTCTTGGCAGAAGTTGCACGAGTCAGTGAGCTGCAGAAAAAAGAGGGGAAGTCCGACAGCAAGAGCGCCTCGAATGTAATGAAGATGATTTCGAAGGGACTTCGGCCTCCTCTTCCGGAGGGAACTAAGCCTTGTTTGAGACAGATGATTGAGCAGTGTTGGCAGGGCGACCCTAAATTGAGGCCGAGCAGCTCTGAGCTCAATGATCTGGTGACACACTTTATCAGACCTCAACTCAAGGATCAGAATACTGATGCCGTGAAGATTACCGAGAAACTAGCTAGTGTTGCTAATACGCAAGAGAAGATGAGAAGAATGAGCGTTTCCATGCAGAAACTTCAGACTCGTGACGTTCCTGGGGGAATGGCACCTGGAGCTAGCCCAATGGTTGTGAGGAAAGAAGAGGGTGAAACTCAACTTAGCGTTGTCAAAGATGATGAGAGTTTAGGCAGCCGGGTGACTTTGATGAACACTACTAACGAACTCCAGAAGGAAGGGGGGGAGTCGTCAACGAATGCAACCGCAACTGCAAGTGCAATAACCCTTGTTGAAACCGGGAGTACGGCGAAATAGTGAAGGTGACTTGCGTACGCGGTGTAGTTTGGCGTGTTATAGGGCTTTAATTGAATTATTAATTGTGATACTTTTAATACTAGAACTCCACTCAATTTTTGGATACCATCAGAATCATCAATCATCAATCATCAATCATCAGATCATCAGAACCCACAAAAAGAAAAACCCTTTTCCCAAACTACCCCAAACTTGGTACAGTTCCCCTTTTTTTCGTAAACGCACCATGTTTGGCCGCCTGCAACCGACTCTTCGAATGCTTGCGCCCGTTGCAGCACTTACAGCGACAGCTGCTGCAGCGAGCCTTGATGCTGAGTCTAACCCTAACAAGCTTAAAAAAAACCGAATTGCTTTATGCCATGGGAATCATTCGGCTCACAGTATGGGTGATAGTGATCAAAAGCGACTTCAGGACTTGGAAAATACCATCGAGGTGATGCGAGCTCAATTAAAGGCGCAGTTTGATGTGAAGCAATTCACTGGGCAGGGAAACGCTGTGTTCAGCTGGGAGTCCAATCTGACTGATGCCTTTCCGAGCGATGCGAAATCGTTCGAGAGGGATATGCACGGCGGATTCAGTGAAGATGTCGATACAGGTATCGTGTACACCGGCATTCCAAATTATGGTCTATGTAAGATTTCTCCTGATCTTAAGACATGGACAAGGATCGGCAAAGATGAAAGGCTGAAGGATAATATCCACGGGATCTGCGTTTATGAAGACAGGGGCAAAAAATATATTGCTATGGCGCAGAATGAGAAGCAGCGGGTGCTTATCACTGCGCTCGACGGGACTGTGCTTCAGGAATTGACCATTCCTAAGGGTGGAGAATTCAACTTCGATGAGGCAAACGGATACTACAGCAGCAGAACGATCAAACAGCTTCCCTGGGATCAGAATAAAGTACCTCAATTTGCCGTGACTGATGTGGCATTCTTAGACGGGAGATTGTATTGTGTTACGGGCTACTGTCCCGGAGATTTTGTCTTGACAGCGACCTTTAATGTTGACGCCAAGAAATGGGAGTGGGGACCAATCGCGTGGGGGGGTAAGGATCCACTCCTCGGTACAGGACGGTCAACCCCCGGTAAATTTCAGACAGCGCATGGAATTTTCGCCCATGACAACCACATCTTTGTAGCCAACAGGGAGGCTCACCAGGTGCTTGAATTCACCAAGGATGGTCGCCTCGTTCGGACTTTGCCTGACATCCCAAACGGCGCGAGGATTTGCAACATCGCGCACGCAAAAGATAACAATTTTTTCGTTATAAACGCCTTGGCGCCAATTACCAGCACCCCAGAAAAGACAGCGAGCATTTATGCCCACTCTGGGGAGCGGCTTTTGAGTGAGATTCAGCCCGGACAGCTTGGAATTCCCGTTTTGAAGCACTTGCATCACGTTCACCCTCACTATATTGTGGATCATAACGGGGAGCGAACTCTTCACTTATTGATTCACGGCTGGAGTGCGGGGAAGTTTGCCGTTCTGAAGCACGAGAAGGATGGTAAGGCCAGCGAGCCAAACATGTGGAGGCGGACTGGCAATGAAATTAATGGCTAATTTTGGCGTCTGTGCTTTCCCAATTGCGCAATTTCTTTTAAGCGTGTATTTTTTATTGGTTCGCCTCTATTGCATTGCTGTAAATGATGCAACTGACTGCCTTCGATTGTCCTTCCAAATCATCATGTTTTGAATTTCAACTTCTCTGGCAGCGAGAATCTCATC
>Ga0115554_1002965_pt1 | contig 11584 bp, 8 predicted proteins | sample COGITO_mtgs_1104_3_FD_87283 | JGI IMG/M metagenome (GOLD analysis project Ga0115554, IMG submission 87283) | Pelagic marine microbial communities from North Sea - COGITO_mtgs_110404 | ecosystem: Environmental > Aquatic > Marine > Epipelagic | place: Germany:Helgoland, sampling site Kabeltonne... | reverse complement strand
TGCATTTTGCGATGCGTGTGTGTATATTATTAAGTCTCTCACAGAGGTACTCTTTAATAATAATAGGGGAAATTCAGTTACTAAACAAATATCTCTCGTCGTTCTCTCTCGTCCGTCGGTGCGTGCTCGCTCGGGGGGCAGCTTTCAAAAAATTTGAAGCCAGAAATTGCCCAAATTTACATCAGATCTCTCTCTCATTTGCGTCCCAAAGCGATTGATGATTTTGTCTTTCAATTAATCCGCCATTTTTCAAGCGCGTCCAATTTAAATCAAAATATTCTTTTGTTGTGTATCTCATACATAACAGAAGAGATCAGTGACAAGGGGAGGGGTCAGAAAATGAGCACGAGACACTTGGACTACGACCCCGATCGTCGCGCGAGAGAAAGTGGACGAGAGGAAGCAGAGGTGTTGGACGCGAGACGATTGGTGTACGTCGAACCGTGGTATCGCAAACTTTGGAGGTGAATTCATTTTTTCTAATTAATCTCTTTTTGTTGTATTGATGCGTGTTTTGTGCCGCTTTGGCCGTTGTTTTCTGTAGGTATTTCACGTACGTGTTTGCGTTAGGCGCGACGGCCGTCGCGCTCGGCGCGGTAATCGTAAATAGCTCGCGTAAGTAAAAGTCTTCTTCGGTTGAGATTGGATAAAAATGAATTACAATTTACCTTGACCTTGGATAATTCCAAGTGTCCATAAAGTGTGCATAAAGAAGCGGCGGATTTCGTTTTCTTGTATTCTTGTATATTATTATCACTGCCAGTATTATTATAGTTGTTGTTATTATTATTATTTGCTACTATTAGTATGTATGTTTAAGCTGGTCTCTCTTACGCTCTCTGTGATTGATGTTTTTCGCGAGAGCGCGAATGCGAAATCCAACAATAAAAAGAATAGGCGTCATCATCATCTAAACGTTCCACATGGAATGACAGACCGACCAGGTCAAAATTAAACTCGCCAATCCAGGGCCTAAACCATCGGTCGCTAACGAGATCGGCCCACCCCACTCGATCGACTTTTCCGCCGGGTATTTTAACCAGTTCTGCATCAAGAACAGAGGTACCGTCCCAATAATAACGACGCCCATGAGAACGTGCGAAAACCCAGTCGTTTTTATCTTTGCAAAACAAATACCAAAAACAAAACCGGCGAGAATTTTCGCGTACGCCGACACATCTAACACGTTATCTTTCTCTTCGTACAAGTTCGTCCGGTCTCTTCTTTTCAACTCGCGCAGATGTTGCGCGCATTTCGCTTTTTTCTTTTCCAAAAAGAGTTTCAAATTTTGAATCTCGTGCGTCAACATCTTCTTCTTTTTCTCTCCCCCTCTGCTTTCTCTTCTTTTCGGTCACACACAACAGGTTGCGCGTCGCTCGAAGAAATTACAACCTTCAAAACCGAGAGAGATGAGATGAGATGCCCCGCTCTCCCTTCTTCAGACGATAAAACCTTCAAATCCTTACGTATGAGGTGGTCTCTCTGGTCTTGCTTTTTTTGTGTTTTTTTTTTGTCACGTGTTTGCTCTTCTTTCGTTTTTTTCGCTCGTTTTTTGGTTTTTTTTTGCTTCTTTTTTGAGAGTCAGATGTGTCACAACAACAGAAAAAAGTTTTGGATAACACAACAAGAAAAAAAATAATATGTATACTGTGACGAGTGCGACGATGACGTCGAGAGCGCGCACGCCAACGACGGCGACGACGTCTTCTTCGAAAACAACTTTTAACTCGAGATTTCAGAAGACGAAGAAGACGAGCAAAAGTTGCCGCGTGGTGTCCTCGAAGAGTGGTGGTTTTCATCGACAAAATCGAAATCGTTTTGGGGAAAATGTGCACAGAAACAACGTCATTTTGGGAGGAGGACACGAGTTCGCGCAACTCGCGGATTGGGACGAAGAGACGATAACGACGGTTATCGCGGCGGTGTTGGGCATCGGCGCCGGGTTAGGGATACCGATTTTCTTCGTCACGCAAGAAGCCAGAGATAAGGAGAGAATCGAGGAGATTCGAGAGTTGAACCGAGCGACGTTGAAAGCGACTGGGGAACAGATGAGCGAGGAGGAGATTAAGGAGTTACGACCGAATCGATACTTGGACAGACGAGAATTTAAAGATGACGATTAATCATCATCCAGGTCATCTCAAACGAAGTGTTCTTTCGATGATGTCGGGCGAGAATGCTCGTTTATGAAAGAATCGAGAGAGAGGAAGAGAGGAAGAGGAAGAGAATGTACTGTCATTTTTAACATTTTAATACAACAACACAAAGGAGGAGCGTCACATTTCATCGCTATCGGTACCACCTCAGTTATCCACACAGTTTTCCTAATTCTACGTATCGTTGCGCACTATTCTTTAATACATTTGCATTTTATCACCCGTCTGTTCAAACTCTCTCCTATCGTGCATTCTATTTTCTAATTCGATTTCGCTGTTCTGGTTCGTCGCGTTGTGTTGGTGCCGCTCGAGTTTCGGGAACATGCGCTTGAACATGGTCACGCAAACAGTATCGTGTTGCAAGATGACGCCGTTGAAGAGGCATTTCATGTGACCGTGTGTACCTAACGCGTCGGTTATTTTACCGCGTCGACCGTATTTCGTCCATAACTCGAGTGGTGAGAAAAACTTGACGTCTTCGGCGTTGAAAAACATGTACCGAATGACGCCTTTGTGTTTGTGCGTGCGAAACGGGAATCCCGTGAGCACGACGCGTTTCAAAGCGATGCGGTCAGGGTTTGCCGCGCGAACGTTACCAGAACACACTAAAGCGGTTTGAATGGCGCCGCCGGCACCGATTTTTTCGCTAAATCCCAACACCGGCGCGGGACCAAACGTGATGGGCATGAACAAAGAAGCCATAGCCGGGACGCGAGGCGGTAAGAATCGTTCGAATTTAAACTTGTCCGCGTTTAAACCGTCGTGACTGAATATAGCTTTCGCTTTCTCGCGTCTAAAACCGACGTGCCACCACATCGAGTGTTTCGATGGGACCGGGTCCGTGTACTCTTTTCGTTTTTGAACGCCAAAGTGCATGACCGTCATGCGCGATTCGTGGCGGAGTAAACCAGAAACGACTAAAGCGCCAGCGCCTCCCGTCCACCCTCGCCACGGTTGGCCAACACCTCCCCCGAGTCCACCGGCATCGCCAACTTGCAGTTGCACCGACGAAGGAATTTTTGAGGAGTAAAACGTGGACGATTGCGGATCTAACAAGTTCTCCAAGCACACCGTCGGGATGCCCTTAATCGTCAATCGAACGTACGAACCGACGTCTAAATCCATGGTCGTTTCCAAATACTCTTTCGAGCGTTTACCGAGTCGCTTATAACTCGCCAAAGCGAATGCTCGCGCGTAATCTCTCGGTAAATTTTCTTTCGGATCCCACGGGGACGTTCGAAACGATTTCAACCCTTTGTATTTCGCGAACCGTCGGCGCGCTTCGACGTCTTCCGGGAATTCAACTTCGTCCGGGTACTGGAAATTTTCATCCTCCAAAGCGCGTAATCTCGCGCGTTTCGCGCTATCTTTCGACGCTTCGAGCAAGTTTTTTAGCGTCTCTTCGTCGTCGTCGGAAGATATATCGCCTTGTAAATCACCGTCCCAATGTTCTTGTTCTTCTTCGTCGGAATCGTATTCGATGTCGCCTTCTTCGTGGTCATCCATCGTCATCATTTCCTCGTCACCGTTGTTCTCGTTTTGGTTCGTCGTTCCTTTTCCGGTGGATATCGTCATTGTTGTTGTCTTTGTTGTTCTTTCATTGCCACCACCACCATCACCACCACCATCAGTATCATCATTATCATCATCATCATCCATTTTAGCATCCTCTTCTCGAATAAAATCGCCTTGGTCGGCATCTTCTTCGTCTTCTTCTTCGAAGAGCGACCCTTCGTCGTCGCTTTCGTCTCGGGGAAGCCAAGATGCCTGGTAATCCGACCATCCTTTCGGTTTCAATCGCATCATCACTTTCTTCTTCTCCTCGTCTTCCCATTTCAAGTGTTCTAATCTCGCGTCGTGCGCGTCTTCGTCGTATTCCACGTCGTTTGGCGGTTTGTTCTCTCGCACGACCGGCTCTCTCTTTTCCGGGTCCGGAACGAAGGTTTCTAAAGCCTCTTGTCTCACTTTCCCCATTTCTAAATCGCTAATACTTTTACTATTACTACTCTTATTCTTCGTGTTATGCCTTTTCGTCACTCGCTCTTCGATCAGTTCCACTTTCTCCAGAGGAAAATCTCCAACTCCGGGCACGTGAAACAACTGGTTCGCGCTCACGCCGCACCCTCGAACGTACCCTTCGACGACTAAATTGGACAAGTGTTCACTGATCGGTTCAATCGTAGATAGTTCGGAAATGATATACGGTCTTTGCGTTCTCCACGCCGGCGCTTGGGCTCTTTGTTCGCATACCATTCTCACCAACATCTTCATCTCTTGCTCGGTATCGACCGATTGCGACTTTACCCGATCTTTCGGCACGCTCAAAATCTCCTCCGTCGCTATCCGCATCCCGAGTTTTCTCGCCGCGTTTCGTTCCGACGGACTGACTTTCATCGAGTTCCTCAACGCCACCACCGTTGGTGGCAACCCTTGCGCGCGTAAAGTCGGCATCGTCGATTCCACCAACTGCTCGTTCGGCGGATCGTACTTTTCCTCTTTTTTCGAGTGCGCCGACGCCACGCACACCAAAACGTCCGCCGACTTGATCGCCTCCAACGCCGCCAATTTATGCCCGTGATCGACGAGCATAATTTGGAACCTGTGATCGTGCAATTCCACTCGTACCGTCTGCGGCAAATTCGGCGCGTGAAACAACTTCTCCGCCACCACGAACCCCTCGTTTGCGAGCTCTTTCCTCCTCTCGCAACTGTTCACAAACTTCCCCAAGAAATCTCTCAAATCCGAGGCGTCGTAATCCCCACCATCACACGTCATCACCGCCACCACTTTCGGCGCCATCTTCTCCAACTTCTTCTCGTACGAAACCATCCTTTTATTCGCGTCTCTCGCCTGCTTCGCTCGTATCAATCGCTCTCGCTTATTCCCGACGCCTAAATTCGCCTTTCCAATTTTTTTCAAGACGCCACCCCCATGTGTTCCCGTTTTGTGCAATTTCGACGTGTGTTTCGATTGGTGTTTCCCGTGGTTGTGCGCTTTGTTCCGCTGCCCGTGGTTCGACGGGCCCGGCATTATATATATATATATAAGTTATTAGCTCTTATTCGTTTATATATATGTGTGTGTGCCTCTGCGCGCGTAATAAAACACAGTCGTTTTAAAGCAAAGAAACGTGCTTGAAAAGAAAGAAGTTGTTCTTTCTGGCGGCGGAATTTTTCTTTTTTTTTTCTTTTTTTCTCTTTGGACTGCTCTCTCACAACACAGACGAGATCTTCCTTTCTTTTTGGATAAAAATCTCTCACAAATATTACTACGAATAATAAAGGTGTATTCTTTTTCTCTTCTTCTCTCAAACGAGCAGTGCGATAAAGATGAGTGTAACAACACTTTCTTCGTCTTCGTGTTCGAGCGGTGTTACTGTTATCGGTGGTGGTGGTGGTTCTCGCTCCTCGCGTAGGTTTAGGAGCACCTCATCCTCGCGCGATGATGCGAATGCATTATCATTTTCATCATTTTCATCAACAACATCCCGAGCGGTGAGGACGACGAGAAGGAGATATCGCGGATTTGCCTGTGACAACACCCTCAGTCCGTTGAAATCGAAAACAGACCCGGCGACTTTGAAGAACCGAAATCCAGCGAACGATTCCATGATTAAAGCGGCGAAAGGGGAGAAGGTGTCAAAGACGCCGATTTGGTTGTTTCGTCAAGCCGGGAGACATTTACCGGAATATAATCAGTATAAGAAAGATACCGGGAAGAATTTTTTGCAACTGTTGGACGATCCAGAGGACGTGTGCGAGGTGACGATGCAACCGGTGAGACGGTATAAGTTAGACGCGGCTATTTTGTTCTCGGATATTTTAGTCATCGCGGAGGCGATGAACGTGGACGTGGAGATGCCGGGAGGTAAAGGTATCGTCGTTCCGAGGCCGTTGCAAACGCCGGAGGATTTGGAGACGAAAGTACCGAAAACGATTGACGTCGAGGAAAGATTATCGCACGTGTTGAAATCAGTCCGACGAATTAACGAGCAGATTGAGAAAGAAAACTTACAAATTCCGTTGATTGGGTTTAGCGCGGCGCCGTGGACGTTGATGTATTACATGGTCGGCGGGAGTTCGAGAAAGAACACGGATTCCGGGATGAACTGGTTGAAGAATCACCCGGAGGCTTCGAGGGAGTTGTTGGGACGACTGACGACGGTGGTTATCGACTATTTAGATTTGCAAATTCAAAACGGCGCGCACATGGTGCAAGTTTTCGAGGCGATGTGCGAACACATCGACGAGAAGGAGTTTTACGAGTTCGCGTTGCCGGAGATGGAGAAGATTGCCAAAGAGTTGAAAAAAAGACATCCGAACGTCCCGTTGCTTGGTTTTGCGAGAGATGCACCGTACGCGATTTCCGATTTGCAAAGAATCGGGTACGATTGCATCACCTTAGATACGGTTATGGATAGAAAGTACGCGAGAAACACGTTGGCGGGCGCGGCGGGCGGCGAAGCGAACATGTCCAGCGTCCAAGGCAACTTTGACCCGAAACTCTTAGTCGACGGGTCGTTCGAGGAGATCGAAAGGGAAGCGAAGCAAATGTTACAGGACTTTGGACCACAAAAATACATCGCGAATTTAGGTGCAGGTTTAGGCGGGAAAGAGGATTGCGCGAAGGTTGATTATTTCGTCAACGCCATTCATCGATTATCCGAGGAGATGATTAATTAAAAGTTCATTTTTAATGCGACTCAAAAGCTATTCAAGAGCGAATTTCCGACACTGTACGCGCTCTGTGAGTCAATGCCGTACGCTTCTTGTACCACTCCGGCGTTCGTCATGCAGCTATAAAAATCCGATCCGAAACAAAGCACCGGATACAAGCAAAAGTACGGCCCTCCTTGCGGAACAAAATAATCGAAACACAAATTTTGCGTGAACAGTATCGCCGCGTAATCTTTCAGCGTTCTTCTTCGCAACGACGACGATGAATCTTTACTGTTGCCATTATTCATTCTCTCCTCGTGCGCTCGAATCTGTGCGTTCGCATTTCTCACTTCCTTCACGAAACCTTTAAAGTCTTCCCGTTCAAAAACTTTTTCCATATTTTGAGTTCCCTCCTCGGTGAACCAAAAGGAGATGGAAAGAAAGACGACAAAGGAAACGAGCGCGAAAAGTGAGAAGAACTTTTTATTCCTTCTCCTCCTTAAATTCTTCTTCCACGTCTCTTCTTGTTGATGTTCTCGTTGAAAAGGAAGAAGAAGGCGGTCGTCGTCGGCATCGCGCATCGTATATTATTGAGTTCGTATTATTTTTTGAGATCTTCAAAAGAAGCGTTTTCGCATTTATTACGTAAAAAATTTAAAAATAAGCTGAGTGTTGACCTTTTGCTCTCCTTTTCTCTCTTTTCTTCATTAACGGCACAAAAACGTACCTATTCGCAAACTCACGCGCGAGGTAAGAGCAAAAGCAAGAACACGAACAACGAGGGCAGAGAAGACGCGGTAAAAAGAAGGAGAATTTTGGACGAAGAGCGCGAAAAACATCATCATCGTCATCGATATTATCATAAACATAAATAATGATGAAACCATTCCTCTTCTCGTGGGTGATGCTTTCGCTCTGGTTCTTCGCATTCGTTTGGAACGAATATAAACCGTTCCGGTTGAATAAGATGTTCGTCTCTTTGTCTCTCCCAGAGGACTACGCTCGAGACGTCACGTTTACGTTTTTTTCGCTCTTGGTACCGATTGCCGTCGTCATGAACGAACGATTGAACGCGTTCGAACAACGACGGAGAAAGATGGTCGACGACTCAGACGAAAACGGAAAGAACAAAACGCAGATATCAAAAGTCAAAGTGTTCATCGCGTTGCAAGCGATGAAGTTTTGGTACGTGTTTCGGAAAGTGCACGGAAACATGCCGTGGGTGCTGTACCGCGAGAGGAAACTGGCGATAGAGAGGGAGTTAGAGTCTGAGATGAGGTCGTTCGAAGCGAAAGCGTTCGACGGGAAGAACATGGGAATGTGGTCGAAACAGAAGCATAAAAATGCGAGACGGTCGCTGGTTATTTGGCGTCGGTCGAGAGAGGTGGTCAATGGGTACGAGGAGAACGTGAAGAAATTGGAACAGGAGGTGGAAGACGTAAAGTTTCCGGAAGATATGATGGTAGGTGGCGATAGAGAGAATTGTTTGAGGAGGTACTTGTCGAGCACGAAAAACAGCTCGGACGTGTACGCGGCGAAGAGGATGATCGTGAACTCCATGGACTGGAGAGAGAAGATGAAGCCGCGAGAGTACTTGAGAAGGTGGACGATGAAGGAGGAGGACGGGGGGATGAGCGAGTTAGAGAAAAAGGTACACAAGGCGCATCCGTGCATGAGTGTCTACACGACGCACACGCCGTTAGGGATTCCGGTGTGCTGCATGCGCGTCGGGGACGCGTCGAAGAACATGATGACGATGTCCGCCGCGGAGTATAACAAGAAAAGCGGTAGAAGTAATAGTATCAGCAGCAAAAGTTCTGGTAGCGAACACTCTTCTATCGATGCTCGAACAATCGTTGAAGCCAATTATGGGATGTTTTTTACGTATTTAACGAACATCGTGTTTCCGAGCTTGAAAACGCGAGACGCGGTGATTGTCCACGACAAGTGCGTGGTTGTCATCGACGCCTCGAAAGACATCGCGTTGAAATTCCGAGATGGGAAACAATTGAAAGCGAAACAACGCGTGGAAATGTTCAAAAACATGATGATTATATTCCGACAACAGTACCCAGATTTGATTTATAAGTTCTACGTCGTCAACGCGAGTTTGAACGTCAGAGTCTTTTGGCACGCCGTCAGCGGTTTCTTAGACAGTCAAATGCGCAAGAAAGTCACCATGTTCGGACGTATCACCGGTGAAAAAAAATCGAAAGCCGCGTTCGAGGAAATCGTTGACGTTTTTGGTGGCATCGATCGAACCCCGACGTTTCTCGGCGGCACGTGCGAACGAAAGTTGAGCGAGTGTGGCCCGTGGGTAGTGAAAGACTTACACTCGGACAACGCGTTCAGAGGTTGGGAAAGAGAAGACGAAGTGGACGAGAAGAAACAGAAGAAGAAACCAAACGCTTCGCCGTTACGCGTTACTGGAAGCTTCATTTATCGCGGCGTGAAAAAAGTAGCGAGCTTTACCGAGTCACAACCGACGGATTTATCCGCCGTCGCCAAAGAACGAAGAGCGATCTACATTCGCGAACACACGGTATGATAAAGAACAGATTGAAACAAGTAAGTATTATGCACGCGCGCGCGCTCGCTAACAAATGTATCGGAATTATATGAGAGAGAATTTTATGTCATTATTATTGTAATAACACACACACACACGTACACCACCGCGTTTGCTTAACACCAATTTTAACGAGGGAAACAAGACCGAGGAAAGAGAGGAAAAAAAACAAAAGAAAAAAAATCCTCACATCAACAAGTACACGCAACAACTATGATGCTTCTTCGACGTTTGTGCATCTTTCTCGCGTGTGCATCTATGCATCTAGCATCTGCCGTGCGAGTTGCGTTCATAGCCGATTCTGGCATCGGAAACGATAACCCTTCGAGCTCGTGGGTGGACTATCGCGGGTGCGTGATACACCTAATTTTAAATAAAACGTGTATTTTTGACATCTGACGAAAAAAAACTCTTCTCCCTTGCACCACATGATGCTGACGATAGGAACTTACAAGGCTCGCCGTATAAAATCAACGGCCGAAACTGTTACGATCACGCAGGACAGCCGTGTAAACTCTACTCGCGAGCGCGCGACGTCGTGAGGCTGGCGAAAGAATCTGGCGCAGATTTGGTGAGTGTTTTTTTTTCTTGGATTTTACGAAAGGTTGACGTGTCTCTTTCTCTCTCTTTTTCTCACAAACAGATCGTACACGCGGGCGACTTGGATTACGAGTCTGCGCCGAAGATGTGGGTGGAATTTTTAAAAGAAACCGTGCGTGATAAAGTTGAGTACATAGCAGCAAAAGGAAACCACGATGCAGACGAGTGGGACGGCGTGAGGTACCTTTGGAGCGGAAGCGAAGGGTACCAAAAGCTCCTCGAGGACTACGGCGTGCCGAGAGGCGCAAAGTGTAAAGGCCAATACGGAGTGGACATGAGTTGCGAATACAAGGGAATTTTGTTCGTTCTTTCTTCGGTTGGCGTGGAAAGAGCCGGGGAAAGTAACCAAATCAACCAAGATCATTATTGGCACTTGGAAAACAGCTTGAAAAATTCCAACGCTCGATGGAAGATTTGCGTGTGGCACATGACGATGGAGAAGATGCAGGTGTCATATAAAGGCGACTCGACGGGATGGGGCGCTTACGAAATTTGCAGAAAATACGGCGCGTTCATCGTCGGTGGTCACGCGCACGTGTATTCGAGAACGCGCGAAATGTCCAGGTTCGGAACGAAAAATTACGGGTTCACTCGCGAAGATTTGAAGTGGTGGGATGCTCCGGACGACGACAGAATTTATCTCTCGAGCGGCGAAAACGGGACCACGGGCGTCGCCATCGTCGGCATCGGCGGGTATAAAAACGAAGCGTGTTTGAACGGTGGCAACTTTTGGAGCAAAATATATTCTACTAGGTGCGACGACTGTTCTCAATGCGTAACCGCTCGTTCGGCGAACAAGTTCGGCACGCTCATTTGCGATTTCCCTGAGTTTGGTCCAAACGCTCGAGCGACGTGCTGGTTGGCGACGACGCCTCGTCAAGGCGCTTCGGACGCCGAATTCCAAGCCGCTGTTCGCAACCGAAATCCAGTCGATAAGTTTACCTTAATTGCCGGTAAACGCCCGAAAGATAAAGGTGTCTCCTCCAGCGCCGCCCCGGACGAGAGCGACACGAGTCGTCCATTTCTGAACCGCAACTTATTGCGCGTCATGATGGACTGTTTCGACATCGAGCCGCGCGACCAATACAACTGCATCGACCGCGCCAACTGGAACCAATGCAACGACGCATGGATCGTCAGTGGTAATTACTGCGCCAAAAGCTGTAAACGATGCGGCCCGGAAAGCGTGGAACAACCCGCCCCTCGCAAATCGCGCGAAGAAGAACTCGCTTTAGACCAGGCGTTTTCTCAATTCGACGCTAACCGAGACGGTTTCATCGATTTTGACGAGTGGGAAACGCTGTATTACTTCACGCGACCGGGCGCAAAAGACGACGAAATCGAAAGAGTCGAACGCGTCGAAGCGCAATTCGTCAGAGCGGACTCTAACGGAGACGGTAAGGTTTCTCGAGGACGGTTTGCCGTCTTGTTAGATGGACAAGAACAAAAGCAAAAGTAGTTCGTTCTTGCCAATACGAAGCGCAATTGTCAGAGCGGACTCTAACGGAGACGGTAAGGTTTCTCGAGGACGGTTTGCCGTCTTGTTAGATGGACAAGAACAAAAGCAAAAGTAGTTCGTTCTTGCCAATACGAAGCGCAAT
>Ga0115554_1002959_pt1 | contig 11595 bp, 11 predicted proteins | sample COGITO_mtgs_1104_3_FD_87283 | JGI IMG/M metagenome (GOLD analysis project Ga0115554, IMG submission 87283) | Pelagic marine microbial communities from North Sea - COGITO_mtgs_110404 | ecosystem: Environmental > Aquatic > Marine > Epipelagic | place: Germany:Helgoland, sampling site Kabeltonne... | reverse complement strand
AGGGCACGAGGGACAATGAGGACAATGAGGACAATGAGGACAATGAGGACAATGAGGACAATGAGGACAATGAGAATAAAGGTGTTTTGACTGGTTTGACCCCCCCCAGGACGTTTATTACCGTCATGGTTGCTATCGATAAAATGACCCCCGAGAACGGCTGTCTCGAGGTCATCACCGGGAAACACACCGAGGACGACCACTACCCTTTAATACCGCCGAAGTCATCAGATCCTGACTCCGGGGGGCGGAAAGGGGAGATAGACATCGAGGCGTGCGGGAAAGAAGGGCGGGATTTGAACTGGGAGAAATTGGAATGCGAACCGGGTGCGATCGGGATATTCTCCGGCTGGACCCCCCATAAATCCGCCAACAACCATTCCCCATTCGACCGACGGGCCGTTTTTTTGACCTATAATCCGAAGGAGGAAGGGGAGTGGAGAGAGGAGTACTACAGGAGGATGGGGAATGTGAGGGAGAAGTACAGGGAGAAGATTCGAAGGGAGAGGGAGAAGGATGAAAATGACTGGTTTGCTAGTGTGCCGAAGTGAGGAGGTGGGCTGAGAGTAGTTGAAGCGAGAGCACCCAGGGAAGGAAGTAGATTTAAAGACGATTGAGGGAGGCAATTTACTGAACAGAACAAGAGAGCAAATTTTGCCGCCAACACAAACTCCACAATATCTTCTTCCTTACACTTACTTACTCACTCACTCACTCACTCACTCACTCACTCACTCACTCATAGTAACTTTAATCCTCCCCGAAAAGAAAGTCATACAGAACAGGACTCCAAGTCTTCATCGCGACTGTCGTCAAAGCGACATGTAATATCCTCGCCTCCACGCCCCTTGTATATACATTCTTCAACCTATTCAACCCCCCTTCTCTGTAATCGGTCATAATAGCCTTCATCGGATTAATTTTCTTTCCGGAGTTCTTGGCCTGCTGGGTCTGACTAACAATTACATCCAACGGCAGAGTGCTTAGCGCGCTCAATATTCCCCCAAACAAACTGCAGACCATCTTATCAAAGAACGTGATCTTCGATCTATCCGGGAAGAACACGCGCTCCAAAAGCTCCGCAAAATAGTACCGGGTCGACCAGTCGAAGAGACGCTTCAGGGCGAAGGTGTTGGAGCCTTTCATAAGGCCGAGGATTCCTTCGTGCCGGATCACGCGACCGCCGACGGCTAGGGACTTGGTGCTATAGGTGAAATTGGGAGTGCACGTGCACGTGCGTTTTGGTTTGGTGGTTAGTGATGATTCAGTTTGTTCTCTTCTGTTCTCTTTCACAGCGTGTGCGTTCAGCAATTGCTACTATGGAACAAACCTCTCCTTCCCTCATTCACCTCACTCACCAAGTCTCATACGCCGTCATCTTGGTCCTGAACACCGGATCCGTCATAACCCTAGTCTTCAGGAGCAGCGTCGGGCTAAGAACATACCCCTGGAATCCCCCTCCAATCCCACCGGCCAAAACCTGTGCACTACCGTCACTGATAAACCCCCCTTCAGCCACCGCCATAAAAACACCCAAAGCAATCGAATGCGCCGCGCCGAACACCCCCCCCTTCGACAACGACTGAATCACCCCCCAAGGAACAAAGCCGTCGTATACCCCCCCAATCCCCTTCTCCTTCGTTATCCCTTTCAGCAGGTCGAGGTAGGATTCGTCAGAGGTCTGCTTTAGGATCTTTAGGAACTCGATTATGTGCCCGAGGAGGGCTTCGAATATTAAGGTCACTGCGGTGGAACAGAAGATCTTCTGAGAGATTTGGGACCCGCCGCGGAGGGATAGGGCGCAGGATAGAGGGGTTTTAGTAGGACCGACAAGAGGATCATCGGTGGAATCGACGGGCGAAGATATACCAATTTGCTGCATGGCGTTTATATTCCCGCGATTGAATTCGAGTCGGAGCGATTTGGTGGACCCAATGCCGGCCAGCGACCCAATGTTTGCATGGGTATTGACGGCAAAAAAGGAGGCCAGGATGAGGTGAGGAAAACATCTCATCTTGGGTTCAACTTGAGGGCGCCGTGGGTTAGGGAGTTTGGAGGGTTTCCTTGGTACGGAGAGGATTTATTTACTTGGCGAATGGAGGGGAGAGGTTGTATTGGGAGCCTCACAAGCATAGAACGGGTGGTAACAAACATTTTTCATCCCCGGTTTGTGCGAATTTCTGGGATCCCCGATTAGCATTAACAGTAAAAAATTCCTTTCGAAAACGTACTGTCAGCCTAACTGATCGAAATCTAGGCACTATCCACCACCGACACATATTTAAATTGAATCTAACCTCTCAATGAAGACCAGCACAATTCTTCCTCAACCCTCCCCGAATACCACCTCCTCAGCCAGCCCAACAACAATGAAAACCGCCAACGTCCTTCTGATCGGCAGCGGTCGAATGGGAAAGATTCGCGCCGCCGCGTTATTCGCCAACCCAAAATTCCGCGTCCTTGGCGTTGTGGACATCTCCAAACCCGATGCCGTGAGCATTGCGGAGAAATATCGATTCAGTGTTGACGGCAGCACACCCACTACTTGGGAGAGTATTGAGCTTGCTATGGAGGATCCTACTACTAGAGAGATTTGCGATGGTATTGTGATATCAACGCCGACATTTACGCACGGTAATATCATGAGAGTTGGTGCTGAATTTGGGCTCAAGATGTTCACTGAAAAGCCCATCGAGGAGAGCGGGGACGCGATAAAGGAAATTTACAAGGCTGTCGAGGAGGCGAACATTAAGACTGGGCTGTCGAGTAAAATCTGCTGCGGTTTTCAAAGGCGATTTGACGAGAGTTATGTTGCTGTTAAATCTATGATCAAGAGCAACAAGATTGGGAGTGTGGTCAGCTGCAATGTTAATTTCGCAGATAATCCGACGCCGCCTGAGGAGGTGGGTAAAGCAAATATTTATTGTAAGAAGCAAGCTGAATCAGCAAACCAGCAAACTTACCCTTATTCTATCTATCGTATGTGTTCTCAATTGTCGGTTGCCGGTGCAGTGGCTCATCAAAGGAGGCGGTGACATTTTCATGGATCTCGCCCCCCATGACGTGGACTTTGTGCGGTGGTGCCTCGAGGATGAGGTCTCGAGTGTGTACGCAACAGCTACAAGTAGTAGCGAGGCACTCCGAAGCGCCAATGTGCAGGACTGCGCAACCGTCGTTCTTAAATTCTCGAGGGGTGCTACCTGTACTTTGACGATGAGTAGGCGGAGCGAGGCTGGATACGACCAGCGATGCGAATTTTTCGGCGACAAGGGTAGCGCGAGGGTAGACAATATTCACAAGAATGCGGGGGTCTTGTGCGACGCTGAGGGTCAGCACAAGAGCGCATTGATGTATAGCTTCCCGGAGGTGAGTTTGTTGAGTGTAGTGTGTTTGACTGACGACAATGATCGATTTATTTTTTTGCGCACGATTACAGACTGACAATCTTATATATATATATACATATAATATATATATATTCACATGACCAACGCAGCGATTTAGGCAGGCATTCGAGGCTGAGATGGACTTATTTGCGGACGTCTGCTTGGAGAATCGTGATTGGTTAGTGGATGAAAACGATTGTGTACAAGTGCAGAACGTAGCAGACGCCGCAAGGAATAGCTTCAAAACTGGTGAGATGGTAAATATTAACAGTGCATAAAAACTTCTGAATGATGTTTGGTAATGAAGCGAAAAAAAATCATCATTCTTCCAAATAAATACGTTTCAATTTTCCTGCTATTTTACCTGTTTTGTATATTTCGCCATCATCATAGTGATGTACGAGTTGTCGCCCAGCTGCTCATTGTACTCGCTAGCGCTCCCATGCATTGCCCTCCTCTTTCTCAGCATTTTTCTCTCCTCCTTGCTCATATAAGCGCTCCTGGGATATTTCTTTGCCCCCTGATCAATCAAGCGCTTTTTCATTTGCTCCCTCACATCCTGGAGCTCCCGGTCAACTCGATCGATCTTAGTGCTGATTAAATCGTCGTTCTCGTCCCTTGCCCACGTTTTCGCGGTCCCTTCATCCCACCGGGTCTTTGGTGTGCTCAGATCCGCGCTTTTCTCCTTCAGGTATTCCTTACGCTCTTCTCCCTCTAGATCCATCAAGTCCTTCGTGATAATCTTGGGCTGGAACTTTGTGCGAGAGGTTCGCGGAAACGGTACCGGGCGAACTTTTGCATCAGGACGCTCGACAATCCACTCCCACAGGTCCGAATCGATGCTACCGTAGTTTACGTCTTCACACCCCAAATTTTGCAGGCTACCCTCTCTTGGGAGTTCCTTCAGCCGTCTGGAAATCTTTCGCCCGGGGAATATTTTTGCCATCTGTGAGGGGCTCTTGTCCTTGTAGAGGTCACCAAGAGACAGGAATCGCGATGGAGTGGAGAGGCGGTCTCTGCTCACTCTCTGTTCCCTACTGATGTTGTTGATGGGGGCCGTCGCAGGACGATGTTCATTAATACATTTCTTCACCCTCTCCTCCTCAAACAGGGTCTCAGCGTAAAATTCACCGTATCCAACGGTAATCTCGCCAGTCCTAGAGTCACGATCAGTTCTTGTTGCCTGAAATATCGACCTACCTGGGTATTTTTGTTGAATCTGTTGCTTGGACATCCCCTGGCAATTTTTCAATTTAACAAAGTTATTCGGAATTGCAATGCGGTCCACCCGCTTCCAATACTTCGGAAGCCGTCTTTCTTCGATTACTTCCTCATTCGAGTCAAATTGAACAGTTGGAGATCCCGTCGGTGAAGGTTTTATTGCTGTCGGTGAAGTTGGCAATAATTGTATTGTTGATTGTGCTCTTGCAGTTGAAAATGCTTTCACCCTAGTTGCTGTTGCATCCCCAATTATCAGGGGTGTCGTCCGCGTTGTCAGCGGGCCGGCGGATTGTGGGCGGTGTGAAGTTCTTCTCATAGTCTTAATCTTGAAGTCGTCACCCTCCCTCACCCTGACCTTCTCCAAATTCACAACTTCCCTCACCAATTCTCCACTCTTTGTTCTGTGAAACGCAACATCCCCGACTCCCGGCACCGTCCTCGACAAAGGGAGACTGCGCGATTCAGCCCACTTCTTCATGTGCGAAAACGATCGAGGCTTTGTTTTGGACCCAAAGAATATTTTCTGCAATTGCTGCTGTGCTGTAGGGTCAAGGTAAGGAGTAATAACATATTTTCTGGGCTTTTTTCCCGCGGGCGCGAACGACATAGAGAGAAGGAGACCAATGAAGGGGAAAACGAGGGAATTACACTTTTTGTGGGGGTCAAGGGAGAGGGAGTTAACTTTTAGATGTTCGAGCCAAGACCTCGAGACGAGACCGGCCGACCGGCCCCCGGCCGTACCGGACAGGGAGGAGAAAACTCGTAATTTTACGGCAACAAAACTCACTCTGGTTATTTTACCTACTCACAGAGACCTCTTTGGCTGCAAGGGTACCCAAAACTATTCCCGCGATGGGCCTCCCACACCCCTGCACCTCCTCTTCTTCGAACATGTCGTTTTCATCGTCAAAATCTTCCATCCCTAAGGAGACGCCAATGTTCACGTTCGACGCTCCAAACACGTTCACAGATCTATCAAAATTAGTAGGTACCCAGAAGGGCCGGCGAAGGAACAGTTCTTTGCTCCAACCCAACAACAGCTCATCGCCAAGCAAAACGAACAAACAGTCATATGAGGACGAGGAGAATGACGCCTGGTTTCAAAATGTACACCCAACCCACTACAAGATCCAGAGTAACAGCCCCGTGCGGAAGCCACAAGCGCACGGCACGCGGCATTCAACCGGGGGAAGTACGATTGCATCGGCTACGGCTGCTGCCAAGAAGAGGAAAAGTTCAATTATGGGAGGTGAGTTGAGTGTGAAGGCCAAGTGGGGAGCGTTTGTGGACCTCATCGCCATCTGAATACCAGATCTGAAGCCACGATGGATGACATTTGGTCCTTCCCACAAAAGGCAGATTGAACAGGCAGCTATTCGTTGTGCAGGCTGGCTCAGCAAGCTCAGCAGGCCTCAGGTCCCAGGTTCAGTTTATTAATGCTTACTTTTCATCTCTAACGCTCCCTCCCCTCCCTCCCTCCCCCCCTTCTTCTCCCTATCCATGTATTCAGCGGCCCTCCACACTTCCCACCAGGGAAATGACGACGAAAGCTCTCCTGTGCCCCCGAAAAAGCCCAAAACAACAACGACTACCGTGCCCAAACATCCCACAAGGAAGGCACCGCCTCCCCCCTCGGCAGCGCAGACTCAAACAGCAACCGACCCCAAAAATCCAATCATCAAGGCCAGAAAAGCCAAGCGCGACGAAGAGAAAGAGGAGAGGGAACTGCAGGAGCTTCTCAATAAGCACAACGAAAAGGCCAAGGCTGACAAGAAATCCAGGAACGTTAGTAGCGGAAGTAGTGGGAGTAGTAGCGATAAATCGAATGTGGGGAATAAACGGGAGGGACGGGAGTACAAACAAACAGCGGGGACAAACACGAAGAAGAAGCGGCCTGCTGGGACAGCTTCGTCAGCAAGCAATGGCGATAAAAGCACTGCCGTCGTCAGCAATATCAACAACACCACCAACAAAAATAGCAAAAATAACAACAACAAGTACGTTGTAGCGGAGGACGATTTCGACGATCTCAAGGACCTCCTTGCGAACCACAATAAAAAAGTCTTGAAGCCTCGCCAGAAAAAGCAGAAGCTTTTGTCGACCGACATCAGGGGATGGGAGAAACGAGAAGGGAAAAAAATTACTGACCTCAAGGGAAAGGAGAGGGAGGAGGCAGAGAGGGAGATCCTGGAGGGCGCAGGAAGAAACAAAAATTGATTTCGATTATTGTCACGAGAATGCAGATGCGGTCTAGAATGAATAGTCCGTACGAAGGAAAGTGCACTACTGAGCTACAACTATATCGCCGTTGCAAACAATAACCTGATTTTAAAAAAACTGACCACTTAACAAAAACATATTTACGACTATAATGTCGTGCGCATTTCATCTACACATTTGCATGTTTCGCAGTGTGTGCGTACGTGTGTTTTGGGGTTTTTGCGTCGGAGAGGGTAGGTGAAATGGCGGTTTTTGGGTGTTTTTGCAGCGAAAAGCACCAAAAAGTTTTCCGGCTGCCAACCTGACTCCAGACTGACTGCATGAGACTGCACCGACCCGCGGCGGGTAGATGGGCATAATAACCTCCTCTTATCCTATTTGTCCTGATATTAATTAATTCGAAGGCTCTCGTCACTGCAACAAGTTACGAAAGATAGATACGCGTGAACGAAGCTTCTGCAAGTGCCATAAACTGTTGACAAGTCAGACGAACTGACGTGAAACCGCTTCAATTGCTCCTCCCCTCTCCCCCTAGTAATTCAGCTAGAGCCGCATAATTTTTCAGGATTTACAGGTGGGACCAAACTGCTAAATAGGCAAGGAAAAACACCCCGGAATTAGCGATTGAACACCAACCATGGGTTGTGGAGGCAGCAAAGACTCCACAGTTCCCATAGCCGGGGCAGCATCTCCTTCACCCGCACCGGCACCCGCACCGGCACCAGCACCGGCACCAGCACCAGCACCAGCAACTGCACCGGCACCAGCACCAACTCCAGCACCCCAGCCAGAAGAAAGTAACAATAAGCAACCCTCACCTATGATATCACCCAAGAACATGCCCCGCAATGGCAGCACCATGATGGCTGCACCAGTATCACCGAAACGCGAAGGGGCCTCTGGTCGTTTGATCGACACTAGTAAGACAGGGTTTCACACAGATTACGAAATAGGGTCTGATTTGGGGAGCGGCAGTTTTAGTGTTGTAAAGTCCGCATGCAGAAGGTCCGATTCCCAAATGGTAGCCGTCAAGTGCATCAAGCGGATCACTTTACCTCCGGACGAGGTAGAAGCCTTGAAAGATGAAGTGTCAATATTACGCGATCTTCAGCACCCCAATATTATCGCAATGTACGACTTCTACGAGGAGGAGGAGTTCTACTATTTGGTGATGGAAGTCATGGAGGGTGGGGAGCTGTTTGATCGCATCGTGCAGAAATCTTATTACAATGAAAAAGAGGCGAGAGGTGAGTATTTGTGTGTATTTTTACCGTAATTGTTCGAGTGACTGTGTGCGTGCAGCGAGCGATACCCATAAAGCTACTTGGGCACCCTCTACTTGCTGAAGCATTTACTGGGTGACTTTTTGTACCCCGTTTGTCGTGGGGGGGAATGGCTCGAGCCAGATAAAAAGCGATTTAGCGCCGCCTTTTCTACTCATGCCTCTGTCTGTAGAAGTGGAGAGTACACCTTAGCATTATTTTAATTTCGCGAGAAGAGAGAAGTCGCACGACACGATTACTAACCACAACTAAATTCAAAAATGCAGACCTTGTAAAAATCCTACTGAACTCGATGAACTATCTTCACGACCACAACATTGTGCACCGTGACTTGAAGCCAGAGAACCTGCTTCTGGCGAACAAAAACAATGATTCCAACATTCGACTCGCAGATTTCGGGTTCGCAAAGAGGGTGAACCAGCCGCTGAAGACTCAGTGTGGCACTCCTGGGTACGTTGCACCTGAGATTTTGAAGGGGGAGTCCTACGGCCTGTCTGTTGATATGTGGAGTATCGGGGTCATCACATACATCCTTCTGGGAGGATACCCTCCTTTTCACGACGAGAACCAATCCGTTCTATATAAAAAGATCAAACAGGGCGAATTTGTCTTTCATGCTGAGTATTGGGACCCAGTGAGTGTGGAGGCTAAGGACTTGATAAGCAGGATGCTCACGGTTGACTGCGATAAGCGGCTCACTGCCGCCGATGCTTTGAACCACCCTTGGATCAGTGGATTGACAGACGAGCAACTCCAGGCCCACGACCTGAACGGAACGCTCACGGAGATCAGAAAATTCAACGCCAGGAGGAAGTTGAAGGGGACCATCAAGGCGGTTATGGCGGCAACAAAAATGAAGCGGTTGTTGGAGGGCTTGACGAGGGGCAATAGCGGCATTAGCGCAGAAGAATTGGAGGCAAGGCAGGCTATGCTACAAGTAGAGGCCGCCAAAACCATACAAAAGAACTGGAGAATATGCTCAAAGAGGAAGAAGGAAGCCAAGGAGGAGGGGGCACCCGCTGAAGCTGAAGCGACGGAGTGAGTGATTGAGTGAGTGAGCGAGTGAGTGCGTTAGTGTTGGAGGAAGTTACTGTACTGCTAGGCACTAGGCGTGTAATATTTAATGTAATTTGCGCTTGTTTTACAACGACAAATCGTTTCTTTAGCGTTTCTTTAGGGTTTTAGCCATCTTATTCATGGTCCACTTTTCACTAACTGGTTAGTCCATTCTTTAAATTATATTTCGCGCTTTTTTTCAGTTCGCTAGCATGGAAGAAAGCGAACTACCACAGCATCATCTGTTTTAAACCTCAATTCCTACTCGAAGCATATATTGGCCAGCATCGTCAAACAGACGTGCGTCTGCTGGTCGATCTTTGTGCGCTTCCCGATTCCTTTCTTCAATTTCTTCTTCAAAATATTGCTTCTAAACTTCATTCGCTTGTTCGCTACGCTAACAACGCCATGCTTGAGGAACTGGGCTCTGTTGGATTTAATCTTGGAGAAAAGCCAGATCAAGGCAAGCACTGGGCTGAGGTAGTCGATGTGAAGATCCTCAAGCGCACAGCAGAGAAGCTGAAGAAGATGCGGGTTGGTGAAAGCCTCATTGTTGCTGAAGCGTCGAAGGGATTTAAACGAGTGGGCATATACTTTCAAAAATGCGTAGGTGGAAGGGACGAGGTCTTTTGTCATTTTCGGGTCAAGCGAGAAGATAAGGAAGTCTATCTGCTCGCTGACCGAAGCCTGCTTCAAGAAATCGTAGATTTCGCGGTACTGCTTCTGTTCGGTCGACTTAATATCCAATAGAAGCTTGTAGTACAGAGGGCAGCCGTCCTCGTTAGTCTGAATTTCGGCAGCCGCCCCAGATGCGATGCTCTGCGTAGCTGTCTGTTTCCACAATTCGTGAGTTGCTTCCACTTCAGTGAGAATTTTGCGAGGAGGACGGCGCTGCTTGGGTGCACTCTTCTCTCTGCCGTTATTGTTTTCGTTTTCGTTTCTTATGGCCGAGGAAGTAGCACTCGTCGTCGATTTCGACTCATCTTCTCGGTTTCGTCGCTTCTCGCGCAATCCATCGAGACCGCCCATAGTAGCCCCCGGTGAATTGCTTGCTGCTTCATCCTCCTCATCATTATCGCTGCCATCATCGGTGCGTTCAATGACAAAATTATTTTGCTGCATCAGACATTTTCGTCCGTTCATCATTTCTGCCAACATTAACCCCATCTCTGCCAGCTCTCGCTCGATCCCGGCCTTCTTGAGAGTCAAGAATTCCTGTTCGTCATCGGCGGCGGCGTTACTGCCGTGAGCTCGAATTTTGATTCCCGCACGTTTTATGCCCGCCTCAATCTCTCGCTTTTCTTTCTTTAGAAGTTCAATGTCGTCGCGCAGATCAGAGATAGTATCGATCACATCAACGAGCGTGTTGGCGCGAATGGGAACCTCCTTGTTAGCATTCTTTATGTCGCTTTTCCTGCTTTCGCTGCGCCACTCTGTAACAGAATCTTTTCCTTCTTCTGCCCCCGTCTCGCTTCCATCATATTTGAGTTTACTGTACTGCTGCGCGAAGGAACCGTTTTTACTGCTAATGTTTCTCCGCTTGCTGTCATTAACCTTTCGGACGGTTTCAAGGCTATCTTTCAGCGCAGAGATAACTTGCCGGTATTTCTGCAGCTGCCGAGAAGGCGGTAACGACTTTTTCTTCTTATCTGGACGAGGAGAATTGTTGTTGTAGATACTGTGAAAGGTGACCGTCTTCTTCTTTGCTTGTGGAGGGGTGGGAGGTTTAATGTAAGATACATTGGTCCTGATGGCTGTAGAAGAAAAGGTGGAAGAATCGTATATCATCAGGTCATCCTTATCCATTTTCGACTCGTCTTTCCATTCGATCTCATCATCGTCGTCGTCGTCGTCGTCGTCGTCGTCGTCGTCATCGACAACGTCGGAATTGGCTTCACCAGCAACGGGTGCGTTATCTTTGGTCAGCATTTCTTTATTGCCGACTGTGTTGTTGTCGGCGCCGGCGCCGTCGCCTTCGCTGTTGTTGTTCTTTTTCTCAGGGCATTGAGAGACACCGTTTTCGTCCTTGGGTGAATTGACACCTCTGCTGATTTGCGGTTTTGCAAATGCCCCCCTCTTCAAACTCTCCCGCAGGGCAACAACTCCTAGTGGATTCATTTCAAATGTCCGATGCTTTCGGCGCATATTGTTCAAATCTCCCCCGGTGACAGTTCCTCTGCTAGTAAGTCTCCCACTTTCTTCGCGTTTTTCTCGACGGGACTCCCTTGCATCTCGATTCTTTCGGCGCCGAGCACCGAATATCACCTCGTTTTCTTCTTTTTCCTCGCCCCCCTGTTCCCTGGCCTCCTCTCTGGCCTTCCGCCTTTCTTGCATCTCAGCTTCGCTTCGTTTAATCTTTGCGCTGACCAACTTGTACTTTCTAAACGCTTTTCTTTCGTTCCACCTTCTCGCCATATTTTTCACATCCT
>Ga0115554_1002951_pt1 | contig 11605 bp, 10 predicted proteins | sample COGITO_mtgs_1104_3_FD_87283 | JGI IMG/M metagenome (GOLD analysis project Ga0115554, IMG submission 87283) | Pelagic marine microbial communities from North Sea - COGITO_mtgs_110404 | ecosystem: Environmental > Aquatic > Marine > Epipelagic | place: Germany:Helgoland, sampling site Kabeltonne... | reverse complement strand
TTGCCTAGTGCGGAGCCGATGTGATTATCGATGTGGCTTTGCGCTTTCGCTCGTGTCCCTTCACGCCACACTTGGGCGGCCATGAACGTCTCGGCGTATTCGTTAAGCGTGATTTTCCCGGCCCGCGGGTCTACATATGTCCCACGTAGTTGATCGGCTTCGACCGTGGCTAGGAACTTAGCGGCGTCGGCTTTACGGTCGAACGACTTGGATCGTTGCTTGCCGTCGTTGTCTCGGTAGAGCGCTCGCCATCCGGCCTTCTTGCCGCCACGGCCTTTTTGCTTTGGTTGTATTGACCCCATTTTGTTGCCCTTCCGGTTGTCCCGTCCAACATCCGTCCAACAACATAGCCGCAAACAGGGGTCAAACCGTGTCTATAGGTGTCACTGGTGTGGGTGGCTACATCGTTGCCATTCCAACGATTGTGGCCTATTCATTGGCATATCCACGCCAGGCCGACCAGTAGACAAGGAGCAGGCCGGTCGCTAGCGCCCCACCAAATGCTGAGGACCACCAGAGATTCGGGCGCCCTGCGCTGCGTTCCTTGCCCCAGGCAACTTCGGCCCGGTGAGCGCAGGCGAGGTACTGCAACCCGTGCAAGGCGCCAAAGACCAACACCACACTGGCATAACTGGGCTGAAACGGGATCCAGAGGAAGCCAGCGACGTAGGGCGTCCACATGGTTGCTGGCACACGGCCCGACCGGAGGCTCAGCCGAATGAATACCATCGCAATTACGGCAATAGACCCATACGTGATCCATGCAAGCGCGCTGACAAGGAAGTCCGGGAGCACGTTGTAACCAATCCGGGTTTCTTCGAACCTGCCCCCTGATCGTCCGCTCCATATCTTGATGGCTTCGAGCAACCAGATCGGGTACAGCCCGTAACGAAGGACATGTGTTGTGAGTGGATCGAGTCGTAGGTCTGCAAGTGAAGCACCGACGCGGGCAACGCCGTATACCTGCTTCACGTAGTGCCATGTCGTGGTTGTGAAGACAACAACGAGGAGGAAACTTGTGACCTCGTTGGCAATATCGACCCCACCGCTAAGACTTGCGATGGTCACAGCGCTCACTGTCAGGAACAGCGCAACGGGCACGCCAATGAGAAGTACCCCGCTGCGACGGACGTGATGACGACCTTGGCCATAGGCGAGGTGATAGGAGGCGCCGAAGTGAGTGCCCGAAATTGCAATAAGTGCCCAGTAGAGAGGCCCTTCGACGACCGGGGGCAGCGTTGGTAGCGCTCCCCACGATGGGGCGCTGAAGAACAGCCAAGCAGCGATGCCGATACCACCGAGTAGCCAGGCATCGCTGCGAGGGGACACGAGATATCGCCGAGCGGGCGGTGCATGGTCGATAGCGTCGAAGGCACCTATCGTGTTGATCGCCATTGTCGGCGATGTTGCCCTCTCGCTGCGGACAGCTCAACAGAGCTGCGACGATCCGTGTCCAGTCGAAGTGGGAACTACGTGAGCGATACCAGTCAGCAAGATGAAACACAGGCGCGGCGCGTGCGATGGAACGATATTCGGATCGTGGGGCCAACCTTGGTGCTGGCTCTGTTCATGGCAGTGCTGGTAAATCCACAGTTTGCGTCTTCTCAACAGTCTGTTGGCGCCGATCTGCAGAGGTGTAACGATTTCGCCTTTGCGTCGCAAGGCGCAGTTGTGCTACCGGCTCCTGAGTGTTGCAATGTAATCGTAAATGTGATTGCGGTTCTCCCCAGCTGCGAAGAACCGACGCCGGTTCCTCCGACTGTGACGCTGGTTCCTCCACGGAAACAGGTGCCGATTCCAGGCCCGATTGTGGGCCCTACCTGGCTTGGGCCTATTGCACCCACGTCATCAACTGGTCTGATCACCCTCAAGGTGCCACCGTTGCTAGGTATCTTCTTTGGCCAGACGAACGAAGTCGTGGTGACCAACGCCACCGGCGACATCGTGTACAAGGGCAACCTGGCGACAAATCGTCTCATGGTCTTGAGCGCCCCTCGGGCGGGTGGATCCGGCAACTACACGGTGCAGACCACGCTTATCACCGGTCCCAAATACACCGAGGTAGTGTCTGTCACTGGCTAAGCCAACTAGTTGTGCGTTGAACTACCTGCTCGTCCACTGCCCCTCCTCGTTTGTTCGGATCGGCAGTGGACGCATGTCCCTGCTGGCTTGCAACGCACCGACTCTTGCCCTAGCCCCTGGGCCGTGAGTTACAGCACTCCGACTTCGGGGTACAGCGGATTGGCAGCCAATAACTCGGCTGATCGGGCCCGAGTCGCATCGCGAATCGTGTCGTCGATAGTGAACTTGGCTTTCGACGGCGCTCCAGCAGCAGTCGTCGTTGCCTCGGTGGCTTCAAGCACGCCGCAGATGATGTCAGCGACCTGGTCGAGGTCTGACTCATCCATGCCAACGGTCGTAAGCGCTGGTGTACCGAGACGGATGCCGCTGGTGTACCAGGCGCCGTTGGTATCAAAGGGAATCGAGTTGCGGTTCACGATGACACCCGAAGATTCGAGCGCTGATTCGGCCTGACGGCCGGTCAATCCAAAGCTGGTGACATCAACGAGGCACAGGTGGTTATCGGTGCCGCCAGACACGATACGGCCGCCACGTTTGGCGATGCCTTCGGCCAAGGCAACTGCGTTGTCGCGTACCTGGTGGGCATAGGTCTGGAACTCGGGCTTGCGAGCTTCGGCAAAAGCCACCGCCTTGGCGGCCATTACGTGGGAGAGCGGGCCGCCTAGGACCATTGGACAACCCTTGTCGATGAATTCGACCAAGTCTGGCTCGTTGGTGAGCACCATGCCGCCACGGGGGCCACGTAGTGACTTGTGAGTCGTGGTCGTGACGATGTGGGCGTGCGGCATGGGATCGAAGTCGCCGGTGAACACCTTGCCTGCGACCAGGCCGGCGAAGTGTGCCATATCGACCATCAAGGTGGCGCCCACTTCATCGGCAATTTCGCGCATCTTGGCGAAGTTCACTGCGCGGGGATACGCGCTATAACCACCAACGATCACGAGTGGTTTAAATTCGCGAGCCGCTGCAGCCAACGCGTCGTAGTCGAGCATCTCGGTTTCACGGTCGACGGTGTACGAGCGTTGATCGAACATCTTCCCCGAGATGTTTGGTCGGAAACCGTGGGTCAGATGGCCGCCAGCGTCAAGGGCCATGCCCAGCATGCGCTGGTTGCCGAACTGATGCCGGAGCTCGTTCCAGTCTGCGTCGGTCAAGTCGTTGACGTGTTTCGCTTCGTGTGATGCCAGGAATGGAGTTTCGATCCGCTGGGCAAGAATTGACCAGAACGCAACCAGGTTGGCGTCGATGCCAGAGTGCGGCTGCACATAGGCATAGTCGGCGTTAAAGAGCGCCTTGGCGTGATCGGCCGCCAGGTTCTCGACCTTGTCGACGAACTCACAGCCGGCATAGAACCTATGGCCAGGTGTGCCCTCTGCGTATTTGTCGCTAAACCAGTTGCCCATGGTCAGCAGCACCGCGGGCGATGCATAATTCTCAGAAGCGATCAGCTTGAGCTGGCTCCGTTGGTTCCCGAGTTCGCCTCGGATGTGCTCGGCAATCGTCGGCTCGGCGGCACCGATAACGTCGAGTGCGGCACGGTATGCATCGGCTTCTCGGGTGTTGACCGCGCTGATGCCATTGGAAGCGGGGGAGTCCTGCATAGTCATGCACGCAGCGTAGTGCTACCCGGACTTCTTGGCGCTGTCTCCACCGGCCCAGCCATGACAGCTAGCCATGGCAGCCAGCTATGGCACCTAGGTCTCTCGGATGACCGTCTTTGGATCTTTGTCCGTGCGACGGCCGAGTACTACCGGATGACGAAGGTGATGTCCTCCTCTGGCCCACTCACCGAACGCAATTTCTACTACCTCGGTCGGCTCGCTCCAGTGAACGATCATGTCGCTAGGAAAAGTGGGTTGCGCAACGAATGGGCTTGGACCTCGGTCGACCAACAATGCCCGCCATTCCGCTTGGTCCGTGTCAGTTAAGCCACTACCAGCGCGTCCGGCATAGTGCAGTTCACCGCCTTCGTAGTAGCCAACGAGAAGGGACCCGAGTCGGCCAGTTCGACCTCCTTTGCCGCCTGACCAGCCGCCGACGACAAACTCCTGCCGGAGCCGTGGTTTGACCTTGATCCAATCGGGTGAACGACGGCCAGGCTGGTAGGTGGAGTTGATGTTCTTGGCGACGATGCCCTCGAGTTCAGAGTCGATGACTGCTTGTAACAGTCCATCGGCATCGTCCTGATGCTGTTCACAGATCGTCCAGCAAGGATCGTCGTCGCCGATCTGTTCCAGCAGCGCTCGCCGATGCGACAGCGGAAGCAACATGGTGTCGTGGCCATCGAGATGGAGCAGGTCGAAAACCACGAACAACACCGGCGTGTGTTGAGCCCGACGGGCCGCATCAACCGGATCGGTTACGTGCATCCTGGTCTGGAGGGTGTTGAAACTTGGCTTTGCGCCGTTGAAAGCCACGACCTCGCCGTCGAGCACGAGGCCGTCGAAGAGATCGGCAAGGGGAGCAAGTGCCTGCAGTTCAGGAAAACTGTTGGTGATGTCTCGCCCATTTGATGACTGCAACCGGACCTGGTTGGCGTCGCCATCTCTGCCCCGGAGGACAAACGCGAGCACCCGCATGCCGTCCCACTTGAGTTCGTAGACCCATTGGTTAGAGCGCGGTACGGGGTCGGCTTTGCCCTTCATCGGCAGGATCGTGCGGGTCTGCAATCCGTCGGCCATGGTTTGTGAGGTTAACGACCGCCATTCCTGATACCGGCGGGTTGAAGCCTCACGCGGGTGTGTTCTCAGTATTCATGAGGCAAACGAGCGCGACCGGCGGCTGGTCTCAGCGTTGTATAGAGCGAACGGCCCCTCTTCGGCGAAACGGGTATTCACCGAGTAGTCAATCGGCCATACTGATGACACGAGCGAGATACTGATCCCGAGAGGCACCTGGTCGCCTGAAGCCCCTCGGAGGAGTCAATTGGCGAAACCGACGCTCAACTAAGGCCCTCCCTAGGGAGTTCCTTCTGGTGGCTGTTAGTCACACACTGTTGAACAGGTTTCGCTCGGTCACTACCTACTAGGGAGTGACCGAGTTGCCTTTTTGCAGGGAAGCCTCGGCGGTGCGCCAGAACCGTAACGTTTGTGTGCCGTGCCGGGCGCGGCACGGCACACATGAATTGCCACAAGCACCACCAGCAACTCTAGAAACTCAGCTAACATCGCAAGGATGGTCTGCTCGCCGCGCCTAGGTACGATCGCGGACCCAATTCGTGCTACGAGACGAGTGACTGACTATGACTGAAATCACCACCATTACCGGCCGACAGGTGCTGGATTCACGTGGCAATCCAACCGTCGAAGTCGAACTGGGCCTCGAGTCCGGTGCGGTTGGTCGAGCCATCGTTCCGTCAGGGGCGTCGACTGGCGCGTTCGAAGCTGTTGAGCTTCGTGACGGCGGCGACGCGTGGCGCGGCAAGAGCGTCGCTACCGCCGTCGGAAACGTAAATGGCGAATTGAGCCAGGTTGTGCTGGGTCGCGATGTCGTTGACCAACGCGGGTTGGACCAGGCGATGATCGACGCTGATGGCACACCGAACAAGGCCCGTTTGGGGGCCAATGCACTGCTCGGGATCTCTCTGGCAGCCGCTCATGCCGCTGCAGCCGATCATGGTTTGCCGCTGTATCGATACTTGGGCGGCGCAAACGCACACGTGTTACCGGTGCCGATGATGAATGTTCTCAATGGCGGTGAACACGCCGACAACAATGTCGATCTCCAAGAATTCATGGTTATGCCCGTCGGGGCAGCCAGTTTCAGCGAAGGCCTGCGTTGGGGCGTCGAGACTTACCACACACTCGCAGGGATTCTCCGAGACCGTGGACTCAGCACTGCCGTGGGTGACGAGGGTGGTTTTGCCCCCGACCTGGCGTCGAACGAACAAGCAGTAGAACTCCTGGTCGAAGCAATCGAGAAGACGGGCTTACGCCCCGGCGTGGATATGTCAATAGCGTTGGACCCGGCATCGACCGAGTTCTTTCGCGATGGCAGCTACCACCTCGCTGGCGAAGGACGTTCCTTGACCCCGTCGGAGATGGTCGAGTACTACGTCGACCTCAGTGCTCGCTATCCCATCGTAAGCATCGAAGACGGCATGGCAGAGGAAGATTGGGACGGATGGGCCCAGCTCATGGCCGCAGTTGGAGACGGTGTTCAAATCGTGGGCGACGACCTCTTCGTCACCAATGTCGAGCGGCTGGGCCGCGGTATCCACGACGGCTCAGCGAACTCGATTCTTGTCAAGGTCAACCAGATTGGCACATTGACCGAAGCTCTGGATGCCGTGCAGTTGGCGATCCGCTCGGGGATGACGGTCGTTATGTCGCATCGTTCTGGTGAGACCGAAGACAACACCATCGCCGATCTTGCGGTGGCCACCAATTGTGGCCAAATCAAGACCGGCGCTCCTGCCCGAAGCGATCGGGTGGCCAAGTACAACCAGCTGTTACGTATCGAGGAACAGCTGGGCGAGACTGCCGCCTACCGCGGTGCGGCAGCACTTGCAGGCCATGCAGCTCCTGGCGGCGTCGCGTGATCGCGTGGTGATGCCCTCATGAAGTTGCCCCCACATCCAACGGACCGGCAGTCGCGGTCGGCCGCACTACATCCATCGCTGGTATTCGTTGCGAACGTCACGCGAGGTGTTGTGCTGCCGTTGATGGTTGCGCTGGTGCTCTTCGCCGGCCTCGTTTACTTCATTTTCCCAACGACCACCTGGCTCGACCAACGAGCCGAGGCGTCCGAGGTCCAACAGGAGCTCGACGAGTTGGTCGCAGAACAACAGGTGCTTCGTACCGAGATCGCTCGCATGCGCACCGACGACGAGATCCAAAGAATTGCGCGCCGCGACTTCAACTTCGTTTTCCCCGGCGAAGAGGCATACGCAGTCCTGCCGTCGCCGCCGTCACCCGTGTCATTACCAACGAGTTGGCCATTCAATCTGCTCTTCGCCGAGGTCCTGGACTAACTCGCACATCCAGAGAGCCAGACCCCCGTTGACACAAGTTCGGCTGTCGAACCGGTACGACGGGAGCGAAGCCGTTAGTCTCAACGTTCGATGACTATTGCGTTTCCTCCTGGTTCTGTTGCCGACGTGGCGAATGGCCTGGCCGAGCACGACTATCTTTCGGACGAGGCGCTGGCGACAGCGATCTTTCTCGCCATCGAGCTCAAGCGGCCGCTGCTGCTCGAGGGCGAGGCTGGAGTTGGCAAAACCGAGGTCGCCAAGACATTGGCTCGGTGGTCGGGTGGCCGTCTGATCCGCCTGCAGTGCTACGAGGGCCTCGACGCTGGCCAGGCGGTGTATGAATGGGACTACAGCCGCCAGCTGCTCCATCTGCGAACGCGAGAAGCCGTTGGCGACCTTGCTGCCAACGCTGACTCTGTTGAAGACGAGTTGTACAGCGAGAAGTTCCTAGTCCGCCGCCCATTGCTTGATGCGATTGCGCACAACGATGACATCGCTCCAGTGTTGTTGATCGATGAAGTTGATCGTGCCGATGATGAGTTCGAAGCTTTTCTCCTCGAGGTGTTGTCCGAATACGCGATCACGGTTCCTGAGTTGGGCACGTTCCGGGCGAAGAAGCCGCCGATCGTGATCATCACGTCGAACCGGACCCGTGACGTGCACGACGCGCTCAAGCGGCGGGCGCTCTACCACTGGGTGGAACACCCAGGTCTGGAGCGCGAGGTTGAGATCATTCGCCGCCGCACCGATGGAGTGACCGACGCATTGGCTGGTCAAGTGGCACGAGCAGTTGCCGAGTTCCGCGGCCTTGGTCTCTACAAGCCACCCGGTGTTGCCGAATCGATCGATTGGGCCCAGGCTCTGCACCGCCTCGAACAACGTGGACTGACAGTCGAGTCGGCCGACGCCAGCCTGGGCACCGTGCTCAAGTACCGCGAAGATCAGCAGCGAGTGCGCGATCATGGCCTCGACCGGGTCGTGGCTGCAGCAACCGACACATAACGCTGTGGCCGAGCAGCCCGACTGGGTCCTGACACCGCGGCAATTCCAAGGTGAGCGGGCAGCGTTACCCGAGGGCCGATCTGTCGATCGGTCCAAACTTCCGATTCTTGCCGCGGGTTTTGTGCAGGCGTTGCGCGACGCCGGGGTAGAGGTACCGATCGGGGCCACCCTGTTGTACGTGCAGGCATTGTGCGCAGTGAATAGCGTGAACCGATCCGAGCGGTATTGGTGTGGACGCACCACGTTGATCACCCGAAGCGAAGACTTCATGACGTACCACAAGGTCTTTGGCCGCTACTGGGTGGGGGCAGAGTTCGACGACGCCGAACAGATGACGACGACCACAACTATTGCGGTCGATCAACAAGATGAAGATGGTGCCGAGGACTCAACCGGTGGCGACGACGATGAGGCTGAACCTGACATCACGATGCGGTACAGCGCTGTAGAAGTGCTGCGCGACAAGGACTTCGCCGAGTACTCCAAAGTCGAGCTGGCCGAGCTCGCACATCTGGTTAGCCAGATCCGTATTGGCGGAGCGGTCCGACCATCGAGGCGTCAGAAGCGTTCACTAAAGCGCCGGGGCCAACCCGATCTGCGGCGCACCGTGCGTCGAGCGCTCGCAAATGATGGTGAGCCGATCGACCGTGCGTTTCGCAAACCAAGTGAACATCCTCGCCGTGTCGTGTTGTTGCTTGACATCAGCGGCTCTATGGAGGCGTATTCACGGGCCCTGCTGCGGTTCGTGCATGCCACTGTGCTTGCCAGGGGCCGGGTCGAAGCCTTTGCGCTTGGGACCCGACTGACCCGATTGACCCGTGAGATGGCAACACTCGACCCGGATCGGGCGTTGACCAATGCAGCCGAGGCGGTCGAGGATTGGTCCGGAGGAACTCGGCTTGGGGAATCGATTCGGTCATTTAACGACGAATGGGCTGTGCGGGGTATGGCCCGGGGCGCCGTCGTTGTTGTCCTGTCCGACGGGTGGGACCGGGGCGAACCCGAGCTGATGGCCGAACAAATGGCGCGGCTGAGCCGAGTGGCATACCGCATCGTGTGGTCGAATCCGCTGAAAGCCACCGACGGGTATGCACCGCTCGCTCGTGGCATGGCGGCGGCTCTTCCGTACCTCGACGAATTTGTCGAAGGTCATTCACTTCGAGCACTCGAACAGCTTGCGGCAGCGATCAACCGCAGTGCCGAGGAAAGTCCAGGATCAGGCGGGTTCCCTAGTGTTCTGTCCAGTTGATGGGTGCGGTAGCGTCAAGCCAATGAAAGGTCTGACATGAAGGACATACTCGACGAAGTTGGCTCGTGGCGAGATGCGGGCAAACAGGTAGCGGTTGCTCGTGTTGTCGACATCGAAGGCTCCGGTCCGCGCGATCCGGGAGCAGCAATGGCTGTCAACGAAGACGGCGAGGTCATCGGTTCGGTATCGGGCGGATGCGTCGAAGGTGCCGTTGTCACCGAAGCGCTCGACATCATCGAATCTGGCGAACGACGTATGGTCACCTTTGGTTACAGCGATGACGAGGCCTTTGCTGTTGGACTCACGTGCGGCGGCACAATCCACCTCTACATCGAACCCCTCGACTGGTAGCTGATCTGTATGAGCCGCGAGATCTTCGACCTGTGGGTCGGCGCTATCCGGAGCGACGAGCCGGTGTGTCTGGTATCGGTGATCGAGGGCCAGGGCCTGGGTGCCAAGATGCTTGTGCGGCCCGGAATCGCTCCGGTGGGGACCTTGGGGCACGCCGAACTCGACCGAGTGGTTGAGCGCGATGCACTAGCCGAACTCGAGGTCGGGCGTAGTGGCGTTCGCAGTTACGGAGCGCAGGGCCAACAACGCGAGAACGACCTGACGGTCTTTGTTGAGTCTCAAGCGCCGCCGCCTCGCATGCTGATCTTTGGTGCGGTTGATTTCACGGCGGCGCTTGCGAGCGCAGCCAAACTTCTGGGTTATCGGGTGGTTGTTGCCGATGCTCGGCCGGTGTTCGCAACCCGCAAACGGTTCCCGATGGCCGACGAGTTGCGGGTGAGTTGGCCCGACGATGTCTTCGACGAGTTCGGCGATGAGCTAGGACCGCGAGATGCGGTCGCGGTTTTGACCCACGACAACAAGTTCGATGTGCCGGCAGTCGTGCGGGCACTCGAAACTCGAGTGGGATACATCGGTGTCATGGGTAGCCGCAAAACACATGATGGCCGCACCGAACGGCTCCGCGAGGCCGGGGTCGACGATCGTGGTCTTGCTCGTCTGCGTTCACCTATCGGTATCGACATCGGGGGGCGCACGCCTGAAGAGACCGCGGTGTCGATCTGTGCTGAGATCATTGCGCTACGTTCCGGGCGCAAGATCAGTGCGTTGACCGATACCGAAGGCCCGATTCACGAGCGCTGAGATGTGCCGGGCAACTGGTGGCTGAAGATGAACTGTTAGGCCCCAGCCCAGTGGTTGCGAGCTGTTGAGGCGATGCCTGCAGCTAACAGGAAGAGGCCTGCCGAGACCGTCATAGCTGTTGGCACGGTCGTGAATTGAGCGAGCGCGCCCAGAGCGATGCCACCCAGAATTTCACCGAAGGCTTCGGCTTGACCAACGAACGAATGCACTGTTGCCCTGTTCTCTGACGATGCAAAGGTGTTCGCCCACGTGGTGACGAGTGGGATTGTCGTTAGGAAAAATCCACCCTGCAGAATCAGGCCAAGGCCGGCGAGAGCAAGCACCTCCATGTGGGCCAGCAACAAGATCCCCACGGCGACGCCTACGAGCAACATGGACATAGCAGGTACTACGGAGGATCCCCGGGCCCGTCGTTTGGCAACCGCCAACATGCCAGCACCGATGAGTGAGTGGGCTGCAACCAGAGCACCGATCACCAACACTTCGTCGATGTCATCGGGCAAACCAACGTCGACAAGGCGTTGCACATCGAGCCGATCGATGGCTTCTTTTGCAAGGCCTCCCATGAAGACAGCGATGACCAGAATACGTAACGGCCGGACCTGGTAGGACTGCGACCATCCGCCTTGGAGCATGCGCAGGAAACCACGCCAGCCCTCGCCGGCGGATCGCACAAAGTTGTTCTCTGGCATAACCGCCATCAGCACGAATCCCCATGCCGCGTAGATCACGCCGATCACGCTGAGTGTCAGGCTCAACGAGGTCAGTGCCGCAAGGCCTGCAAAAACGATGATGCCGGCAACTGCGGACCACAGTTGGTAGCCAGCACGCCGAAGGATGAGCGGTTCGGCCTCCTCCGCGCTGCCGAGCTCGTCGGTGATCCAGGCGGTTTCAGCACCGGTCACAAACGTGCTGCCAAAACCAACCATGATCTGGCTCAGCACGAGCAGCCAGTAGACGTCGGCGTTGGCGCTCAGCACATAGGCGGCGCCGACAACGACGAACGAGATGGCGACCGACCATTTTCGGCTATAGAGATCAGCGACAATCCCCGTGGGGATCTCGAAGAGCAGAATCGACAGCTCCATGACCGTGCCGAGCAGCACCAGTTGGAAGGGCTCAAGCTGGACTTCGGTAACAAGGCGAAG
>Ga0115554_1002946_pt1 | contig 11618 bp, 8 predicted proteins | sample COGITO_mtgs_1104_3_FD_87283 | JGI IMG/M metagenome (GOLD analysis project Ga0115554, IMG submission 87283) | Pelagic marine microbial communities from North Sea - COGITO_mtgs_110404 | ecosystem: Environmental > Aquatic > Marine > Epipelagic | place: Germany:Helgoland, sampling site Kabeltonne... | reverse complement strand
ATCGTGGAGGGTTTAACATGACTCGTCCAGATGACATGTTAGCTCACATCATAAATGCTATGTTAGAAAGAAATCCTAACATGCCACCTGAGGCAGTAGAAGATGTCATTATGGGTTGCGGGAATCCTGAGGGCGCCATGGGGCACAACATAGGGAGAAATGCTGCAGTGTTGTCTAATCTTCCGCTTTCGGTTGGAGGCACAACTGTCAATCGGTATTGTTCTTCTGGATTACAATCAATTTCTATGGCAGCAAGTCAGATCATGGCTGGTTGCTATGATGCGGTTATTGCGGGTGGTGTTGAGCAAATTACCATGCTTTCTGGTAAGCAAAATATGGATGGTTTTGTTAATGAAAAATTAGCAGAGAGTCATCCTGGTATTTATCACCCAATGGGTATCACTGCTGAGTGTGTTGCAAATAGATACAACGTTACAAGAGAAGCTCAAGATGAAATTGCATTTGAGAGCCAAAAAAGAACAGCTGCCGCTCAAGAAGCTGGCAAGTTTGCTGATGAAATCATCCCAATGGAAACGAAAATGATGCTCATGAATAAAGAGACTGGCGAATCAAAAGAGGTTGATTACACGGTTGATAAAGATGAGTGCAACAGGCCTGGAACGACCTTGGAAGCTTTAGCATCACTCAAGCCGGTCTTTGATCCTGAAAATGGATCAGTGACTGCTGGTAATTCATCTCAACTTTCAGATGGTGCTTCAGTAACACTTGTTATGAGTGAAGATAAGGCTCTTGAGTTAGGCTTGAAGCCAATGGCTTATTTTAGAGGGTTTACAACCATGGGCTGTGAGCCAGATGAGATGGGCATCGGTCCAGTTTATTCCGTGCCTAAGCTTTTAAAATCTCACAACATGAGTGTTGATGATATTGATTTATGGGAGCTGAACGAAGCTTTTGCTGTTCAGGTTGCCTATTGTCGTGATCAATTAGGCATATCCATGGATAAGCTCAATGTAAATGGTGGGTCAATCTCAATTGGACATCCATTTGGCATGACAGGATCTAGACAAGTTGGACACATTGTCCGTGAGCTAAACAATCAAGATAAACAATTTGGTATTGTAACTATGTGCGTTGGCGGTGGAATGGGCGCTACAGGTTTGTTCGAAAGATACCCAAGTTAAAATAAGTTCAGAATTCTCAATTATTAAGAAGTATCTATCAGGCATAGGTACTTCTTATTTAACAACTAATGGAATAGATCTTTCCGTTGGCGACGACTGCGCAGTTATAGCTTCTAATTCAAAGCTACTTATAAGCACAGATACCTCCGTTGCTGGTATCCATTTTTTAAAATCTATGCCAGCAGAATCAATAGCATATAGGTCTGTTGCGACTGCTTTAAGCGATATTGCTGCTATGGGAGGCAACCCTGTTGCTTTCAACCTATCTTTGGTCATGCCAAGTTTTAACCCGAACTGGATGAAAGCTTTTCGCAAGGGGTTACAAAAAATTTCTAAGGAATTTCATTTTCCATTAATTGGCGGCGATCTTGTAAAAGGCCCTTTGCAAATTAGCGTAACAGTATTGGGCAAACCCGAAAAAAAAATCTTACAGAGATCAAATGCTAAACCTGGAGATATATTGTGTTTATCTCAACCCGTAGGTTCAGGATATATTGGGTTCAAAGAATATAAGAGAAGTGGCGAACTTAATAAGATAACTAAACCTTACTTATTTCCTTCTGCTCAGATAGCTTATGGACAAATGATTGCAACCCTCGCTTCCTCTGCGATTGACATCTCTGATGGGATTATTCAAGACCTCAGTCATTTAGTTGAAAGTTCAGGGGTTGGGTGTAATCTTGATTTGGATCAAGTGCCTGTCGCTGATAAACAATATGCTAAGCAGTGCTTAGAATTTGGAGACGACTATCAACTATTATTCACAGTACCTCCAAAAAAATTATTAGCGCTTCAAACTAAAGCTAATTCCTGTAATAAAAAATGCCATACTATCGGTGTTATGAGCGGAAAAAAATTAATTATTACTAACAACAAGGGCGAAATTAAAAATTGGGATCATTTTAAATAGAATGAGTTTCCCAAATTTAAAAAAACCTTCTCATCTTTTTGCTACCTGGTTTGGCGTGGGCCTATTTCGACCTGCACCAGGTACCTGGGGAAGCTTAGTTGCTCTCATCATTTGGTACTTTGCAGAGTTTTTACACTCGACAATTTATATTATTTTACCAATATTTATCTTGATCTCTTGGCTGGTATGTTCTCAAGCAACACAAGACAGTGACTCCAAAGATCACTCAGCAATTGTTATCGATGAGGTGGCAGGAATGCTTGTTACTTTATCTTTTGTTCCTCATGAAATTATGCCTTACTTAGGAGCTTTTTTACTGTTTAGATTATTTGATATTTGGAAGCCTTGGCCTATTTCTTGGGCAGACAAGAGTGTTGGTGGAGGACTTGGTATTCTTCTCGATGATTTAATAGCAGGATTGTTTGCTGGTGTTATAATCTATGCAATTTTTACCTTCATTTAAATCAATTGAATAGTTGCAAATTTGTATCTGAATCAGAATTACCGACAAAGTTTGGTGAATTCACCATCTCTGCCTTTGAAGAGCCTAATGGTAAAGATCACATAGCACTAACCATTGGTGATATTCATAATCAAGATGCTGTCATGTGCAGGGTTCATTCTGAATGTTTGACTGGAGATGCTTTGCATAGCCTGAGATGTGATTGTGGACCTCAATTACAATCAGCATTAAAAATGTTAGCTGAAAATAAATCTGGAATTCTCTTGTATCTAAGACAGGAGGGCAGAGGCATAGGCTTGGTTAATAAAATCAGAGCATATGCTTTACAAGATCAAGGTCATGACACTGTTGAGGCTAATGAATTGTTGGGCTTTCCAGCAGACCTAAGAGAATACAATATTTGTTTAGACATAATGAATCATTTCAATATCACTTCAGTAAATCTTTTAACAAATAATCCAAAAAAAGTTGAAGCTCTAGAAGAGGTTGGCATCAAGGTTGTGAAAAGGACTTCTCTTCATGAAGGCGCCAATGAAAAGAATCAAAATTATCTTGATACCAAGCGAGATAAGATGGGTCACCTAAGATAAGCAGTCTTTTACTTTAGCAAGAATACCCTCTTTATCCAGACCAGTCATCTCAAGCATCTCTGCTCGGCTTGCATGATCAATAAATTGATCAGGAATACCGCATATGATGATTTGCTGTTTCATTTTATTTTCTTGAGCCCATTCACTAACAGCAGAACCTGCGCCACCTGATATAGCTCCATCCTCAATTGTGACAATCGCTTGTTTTTTAATAGAATGTTCAGCAATCAATTCTTTATCCAATGGTTTAACAAATCTCATGTCCAATAAAGTAGCATTTAATTCTTGAGCAACTTCATCAGCAGTCTCTATCAATGCTCCAAAATTAAGGACGAGCATGTCTGAATCTCGAATATTCATGACTCTACCTTTACCAATTTCGACAGGATTTAGCTCAAGCTCTATGGGTGAGTTAATTCCTCCGCCTCTTGGATATCTTACGGCAGCAGGACCATTATGAATAAAAGCAGTGGTCAGCAATTTTCTTGTTTCATTTTCATCTGCCGGCACTGCGACAATCATATTTGGAATGCACCTAAGGTATGTAAGATCATAATTACCTGAATGAGTCGGACCATCCTCTCCAACCAATCCAGCTCGGTCTATTGCAAATAGAACATTTAGATTTTGTAATGCTACATCATGTATTAATTGATCATAGGCTCGTTGGAGAAAAGTGGAATAGATTGCAACAACTGGTTTTTTTTCTTCACATGCCATTCCTGCAGCAAGAGTCACAGCATGCTGTTCTGCAATAGCAACATCAAAGAATCTTTCAGGAAACTCCCTGCTGAAGATAACTAGTCCAGAGCCTTCACGCATCGCAGGAGTAATTGCCATCAAGTCCTTATCTTCGTTGGCCATATCAACAATCCACTGCCCAAAAATATCTTGATATTTTGGCCCACTTTTTTTGTTAGATGCGTCCAATGGCTTTATTTTTCCAATCGCATGAAAGCCAATTCTGTCTGCTTCTGCTGGATCTAATCCTGCACCTTTTTTTGTAATAACATGTAAAAACTGTGGGCCATCAAAGTCCTTTAAATTACCAATAACTGTTATTAACTCATTAATATCATGACCATCGATTGGACCGATATAATTAAGCCCTAGTTCTTCAAAGATACTTCCAGGCGCAACCATGGCCTTCATTTGAGTTTCTACTTTTCTTGCTATGTGATGGGCTTGAGGAAGATTTTCTAAAAAACTTTTTCCACTTTTCCTTATCCCTTTATAGACTTTCGATGCCCAGATTCTTGAAAAATAATTATTCAAACCTCCAACATTTTCCGAGATAGACATATCATTATCGTTAAGAATGATAAGCATGTTTGGCTTGATATGGCCTGTGTGAGCTAAACCTTCAAACGCCATTCCAGCAGTCATGGCTCCATCACCAATCACAGCAACTACCTTTTTATTCGTATCATGATTTGCAATTGCCATTCCAAGTGCAGCACTTATTGATGTGCTTGAGTGACCAACTCCAAAAGCGTCATATGGGCTCTCTTCTCGACTTGGAAATGGAGTTAGACCATCCTTATGACGAATTGAAGTAAGCATATCTTTTCTTCCAGTTAGAATCTTATGAGGATACGCTTGATGACCTACATCCCAAATTACTTTGTCATCAGGAGTATCGTAAAGGTATTGCAAGACAACTGTTAGTTCTACAACCCCCAGACCTCCACCAAGATGTCCTCCGCTCTGGCCAACACTGTATAGCATATGTGCTCGAACATCATCAGCTAGTGTCTTCAGCTCCACAGGAGATAAATTTTTAATGTCTTCAGGTAAATTTACCTTGTCTAAAACTGGTGTTTTAGGAGGGCTAGCTGGGATTTCAGAGAATATTTTCATCTTAACTCTTTCTTACGACCATGAATTTAGCTAATTCAAGTAATTCGGCCACTTCATCCATATCAAATGAACTTTCTAGTCTAGAAATACACGCACTTAATAAAGCATAAGCTTGATCAATGGATGCTTGTTTGCCAAAGGCACTCACATAAGTTAGTTTATCGTTTATTAGGTCTGACTGATTGCTTTTTCCAAGCACGGTTGAATCTGAAGAAGCCTCCAATACATCATCAATAATTTGAAAAGCAAGGCCTAAATTTTCTCCAACCTCATCTAAAACTTCTAGTTGATTTTTTTGCTTGTCGTTTCCTAGGTGAGGCAAGGTCATAGCTACTTGAATTAACTTTCCTGTTTTCAGCCTATGAATTTTTTTAATATCATTGTATTGATTGTTTTCCGCATCCAAATCATATTGCTGACCTAAAATCATACCTTCGTGCCCGCATGCATTTGCAAGAGCTTTAATTGTTGTAATTTTTTGAAAATCAGTTATGTGAGGTGATGAAGCAATGTTCTCATAAGCCAAAGCCTGAAGCGCATCTCCAGTTAAGATGGCTGTAGCTTCATTAAATTTTATATGGTTTGAAGCTTGTCCTCTTCTCATCTGATCATCATCCATTGCCGGCAAGTCATCATGAATCAAAGAATAGGTATGCATGAGCTCAATGCTAGCAGCCATATCAGTTAATGCCGAATTAGATATTTCTTTATTTAGATTTCCAGAGGCAAAAATTAACCCAGCTCGAATGCATTTACTATCAGCTAGAGTCGAATAGCGCATGGAAGAAGTTACCTTATTGGTATCGGGAAGCAGTGCATCCATCCGACTGAATACTTTTTCTTTGCATTCAGATAGAAAGCTTAAAGACATAAAACTGGTCTTAGCTATCCAGGTCTACTGAATCGCCGCTATCTAATAGCTTCTTTACTTTTAGTTCAGCTGCAGAAAGTTGCTTTTGACATTCCTTGACTAAACCAATTCCTTCTTCAAATGATTTAACACTGTCCTCTAGGCTAATGTCACCATCTTCAAGCTTTGCAACAATTTGCTCAAGTTTCTCTAAAGATGATTCAAAATTTACTGTATCTTTTTTAGTCATGCCGTATTGTAACTTATGATTTTTTATTCATCACTTAACTTGAAGATTTAAAGAGCTCAAATCTATTCTCTAGCCACGATTTTATCCGAGAAGGAAGAATCAATGCAGCAGGAGTAAAGATTAGAGTAAGAATCGTACTAAAAGCAAGTCCAAATACTATAGATGAAGCAAGGTTCTGCCACCAACCAACCACTCGACTGCCAACAATAATTTCCCTTGCAATAACATCAATACTTAGCCCTACTGCAAGGGGCAATAAACCAAAAATTGTTGTAGCAGTAGTTAATAGAATAGGACGTAATCGTTGATTGCATGTTTTGATAATTATTTCTTCAGTGGTTAGACTTGGAAACTCTCCTTTTAATCTATTGAAAGTATCAATAAGCACAATATTGTTGTTTACTACAATCCCAGATAAAGCCACAATTGCAATTCCTGTCATCGTTGTACTAAAAGGCTTTCCAGAAATAAGAAGACCAATCAACACTCCCACTATCGACATAAAAACAGCACTTAATACAAGAGCTGATTGGTAGAAACTATTAAATTGAGTTACGAGTAAGATCAACATCAATGACAAAGCAGTAATTGCTGCAATGGTAAGGAATTGAGTAACTTCCTCAGTTTCTTCTTGCATGCCTCTAAACTTTGTTGTTACCCCATCATCAAACTCTTGCGCTTCTAACCATTGACTCATTTCAGTGACTTTTTCTGAAACGAGGTATTTTGAAGACTCTGTACCCACACCTATTTCATGAAAAAATTTACCATTCCTTCTAACAACAGACTGACGGTTTTCTCTTGGAATTAATTTGATGAAAGTACTAACTGGAATTAGTCCATTAATTGAATTTACTTTCAGGTCTTCAATTCCACTCAATGATCTCATCTGAGAATCAAATCTTGCCCTAATCTCTACCTCATCTTTTGAATCATCAGGCCTATATTCACCAACCTTAAATCCATTTGTAAGCATCTGTACTAATGCTCCAATATCAACAATGCTAACACCAAGCTGGGCAGCTTTTTGTTTATCTACTTCAACTTTCCATTCAATCAATGGATATGGCAGGCTAGAGCGTATATTTGTTAATCCAACAACATCATTAGTCATATATTGTTCAATTATTTCCGTAGCTTTGGTAACTGACTCCTCGTTATTGCCAAAAATTCCTAATTCAATTGGAGAACTAAAAGAGGGCCCACCTTCTTCAGGCTTTATTTCAACAATTATTCCCGGAATGTCTGTAGTAACTTTTTGGACATTAGCTATTACCTCTTTTCCAGGAATATCTCGAAACTCAGAATCAACAACCTCAAAAAAACCTCTTGCAACAGAGTCACCACCAGAATTAAACCATTGCGAGCCAGTAGTTAAATATAAATTCTCAATATGCTCGACTGTTTCAATCTTACTCTCAACAATTTCCATGATTGCTTTGGCTTCAGTCGATGAGAAATTGCCTCGAGCTCGAATTGAGATCTCAGCTGCAACAGGATCTACATCTGCGAAGTAGAGAGTGCCTTTATTGAAGTTTCCATACATTCCATAACCAAAAAACCACAAAAGCATCAAAACAGCTATGATTGTTTCTCCAGGATTTCTTACAAACTTTCTCAACATCCTTGAGTAGAAACTGGATATTTTATCAAAGAGTATTTCTCCAGTTTGCTCACTATCCCCTGAAACCAATGTTGATCTTCTTTGCCCAAATATAGAGCCAATAACTGGCGTAATAATTAAAGCATAAACGAGTGATGCAGATAGAACGATAAACACAGTTATAGGCAGAAAACGCATAAATTGACCTGTAAATCCAGGCCAAAAAATTAACGGTGTAAATGCAGCAATTGTTGTTGCTGTTGATGCAATAATAGGGAAAAACATTCTTTTTGAGGACAGTCTGTATGCTTCTTTTCGACCGAGACCTTCAGAAATTTTTCTATCAGCATATTCAGTTACAACAATAGCACCATCAATTAACATCCCGAGGCCTAGTAATAATCCCATCATGACTAGAAAATTAAACTCCATCTCGATTACTCTTAAGATGATAAATGTCAATAAAAAACAAAATGGGATAGAAAGTCCAACCAGCATTCCAACCCTTACCCCCATGCTTGCGATGACAAGAATCATAACAAGGAATATCGCAGTGATAATATTACCTTCAAGCTCAGATATCATCACTTCAGCCCATACAGTTTCATCATTAGTTCTAACTATTGAGAGATTTTGCGGTAAAGTCTTTTCAAATTCTTCCTTGACTGCAATGATATTTCTTTTTGCATCTATTGCATTTGCTCCAACTCTTAATCGAATTTCCAGGGTCACGGCATCTTGACCATTCACTTTTGCAAAAGATGAATAATCTTTAAAAGTCCTTCTTATTTCGCCAATATCACTTAAGGTTACAACAGCATCTTGCGTAACCTTTATTGGGATGCTGTATACATCTTCGGCAGTTTCAAAAATGCTGGGGACTTCAATGTTAAATTTTCCTGATCCAGTATCCTGAGCTCCTCCAGGTATAATTAAATTATTATTTGAAATCGCTCTTGCTAACTGACTGAGTGTAATTCCATATGTCTCCATCTTAGATTTATCAATCACACCTTCCAGCACTTCTTCAGGAGCACCTCTCAGATCAGCCCCAAGAACCTCACCTATTGCTTCAAGTTTGTCCTGCAATTCCCTTGCAATAAAAACTTTTTGACGCATTGAAGCCGAGCCTAATAAGCTGAGATTCATTACAGGGAATAAGGCAAATGAATATTCTCTAATTTGCGGATCTTCTGCTTCTCTCGGCAGCTGAAATTTCACCTCTTCAACAGCTTGCTTAATGTCTCGAAGGGCAGTATCGATGTCGTAACCAACCTCAAACTCTGCAACAATACGTGCAAAGCTTAATCTAGCTGATGAAGAAAGCTCTTTAATCCCAGGAACACTTCTTAATCTAGTCTCTAAGGGTCTAGCGATTAATCGAGAGGCGTCACTTGGGGATGCTCCATCTAAAAAAACCTCAACGCTTACTAGGGGGAGTTGAATATTTGGATCTGCTGCAACTCCAATCGTTGAACGAGCATATGCTCCAGCGATAATAATTGCTAATGCAATAGCAAGGGTAGTTCTTGCTTTTGATAAAGCAAAATCTACTATGCTTGTCATGTTGTACCGATCGGCACTTTGATTACTTCCTGGCCATTTTCAACATAACTCTGGCCTCTAACAATTATTTGTGCAAGATTTGGAATACCTGTAACCCATATTCCATCTTGAGTATCTTCAATAATTTGAATTGGAAGAAATTCAACAACATCATTATCTGTAACCGCTCTTATACCTAAAATGCCTGCATCAGATAAAATTAGGATTGATGAAGGAATCTTTGTTGCAAGTATTTTATTTGTTGAAATCTTTAAAGTTCCGGTGATACCATCCCTAATGACCCCTTTAGGGTTGTTTACTTTTGCTTCGATGCGAAAACTTCTAGTTGATGGAGTGGCGCTTTTTGATACAAAGCTAAGTTTGCTATTTACAACCTCACCAGTGACCATTTCTATTTCAACAGTTTGACCTTTAACAACATTTTTAATATCTGCCTCTGATACCTCTGCAACAAATGTAACTGGGTCTAATTCAATGATTACAGCACAAACCTCACCTCTATTAATGAAGTTACCTGGCTTTACAATCATTTCAACATAACCCCTAAAGGGAGCCTTTACCTCTGTTCTGTTTAGCTCAACTACTCCGAGCCTACATAGAACCTGATCCTTCTGCACCCATTGCCCTTGGACAACATTATTTGGCATGACCTCACCACTAGTTTTAGCTAAAACTTTTACTCTTTTTTCTGAGGAAGCAGATGCATTTAAAGTAATGATTGGCGAATAGAATTCTGAGGCAGTTTCTTTGATCACTACTTTTGTAAGCTGCGACTCTTGTTTTATTTCGGCTGCTTCTTCTTTAATGAATTGTCCAGAAATCATCCAACCAATGATGGGGATTAGTATGTATAGCGAAATTCGAACGTTTTTATTCATTTATATAATATTTGCAATTATCATCTGTCATATAGACTGAGGTCAGGATTATAGTTCATGATTTTTGTAAAGTATACTTTACAATTCTAGAGGCCATGTTTTTTTCTTAAGCTTTCTAGAAGTTCTAAATCAAGGGATACTGATTGATTTGGAATATCTTTATCAATGAGAGAAAATTTTTTTCCAGAGTTGTCCTCTTTTGCAAGACGAAGATATATCTTTGAAAATACTTGAAATGTATTAGTACTATTTGGCGAGTTTATTAGCTCCCAACCAACCTCTCTTGCCGCAAAGTATATAATAGGATGTGTCCAGGGATAGCTTTGCCTCGGGGAGGAAGATTTTTGAGCTTCGATAAATGCTTCTTGAGGGCTTGGAATATTTATAGAGTCCATGGATGCTGAACAAGCTTTTATAATTTCAGTGAGGGTAGGCAGGTACTCATTAGACTCAATTACTATCTCAATACCAGCATTAATACTTTCTGGCGGATATTTTTTTAAACTCTGAGCCCAGAGTTTTTTTGCTTCTTGAAGCTTATGATCAGTACCAAAAACTTTATAAAATTGATAATGATAGGAGAGCTCAAGTTTTAAAAAAAGATTATCAATAGATTCAATAAAGTTTTTTCGTTCAGAGTTCGAGATTTTCTGCCCAGGAGTTATCTTTTGTTCTTTTCTCGAACTCTTGGGAAAAGTCTCCGGGCTCATTATGTCTGATAGTTTTTTTGTCATTTTTTTCTTCATAAGCACCAATCAGCTCTTTGCGTTTTACAAAATCTACAAATTTTGAGTTCCAAGACCTTAGCGCTGTTCCATTTTCTTTCCAGTAAAGTATAAACTCCTTCAGGTGTTTTAATGCATCATTTCTTGAAACATTTGCCAATTCTAAAATATCAAAAGCATCAGAAGAAGGTAACCAATTATGATCAATGCAGACAGGCAAACCTTTATTTTCTGAATTTTCTTTTACCCACTCTCTTCGAATGAAATCTACAAATAATACATTCCAGTTATCCCTGACTTGATTTTTTTCAAGCCAATACATCTTGAACTCATTTACCTTACTTTCAATAAATTCTTTGTTAATCTTGCCCATTCCCAACACTTCAAATGCTTGTGCAGATGGGGCCCAGGAGTGCTCGAGCTTCCTTTTGCCTGCATTGAGATTATTTGAAGGTAGCTTTAAAGAGTAAAGATTTTTATTTCGGTTAGGCTCATTTTTCCTAGAGATTGATTCTGAAGAGATAAGCTTTAAATCAATTAATCTTTTAATATTTTTAAGGATTTTCTGTTCTTCTAAAAAGGGAATTTTTTCTTTTAAGCTGGTTGTTATTTCATCAGGTGAAGCTAGCTCAGTTTTAATTGTTTTTGCAGCAGCCAAGACAATGGCGCAATCTATGCCAAGAGTTTCAGCTTCTTGAATGGAGAAAGTAAATAAGTCTTCTTTCAATTATCCTCGCCTCTTTTGCACAGCTTCGCTGATCACATTGAGGCAATTAAGAGT
>Ga0115554_1002942_pt1 | contig 11622 bp, 6 predicted proteins | sample COGITO_mtgs_1104_3_FD_87283 | JGI IMG/M metagenome (GOLD analysis project Ga0115554, IMG submission 87283) | Pelagic marine microbial communities from North Sea - COGITO_mtgs_110404 | ecosystem: Environmental > Aquatic > Marine > Epipelagic | place: Germany:Helgoland, sampling site Kabeltonne... | reverse complement strand
TGCCTTGGACTTGGAGACTGGGTTCGCTGGCTCTGCTGAGGAGAAGCGCTACATTTTCAAGTGTGGTGGCTTCGGTGACATGGTCAGTTGGCTTGAGGAGGACTTGAAGAAAGCCGATGCTGAACGTGATATTCGTCCCTGGATTGTCATCGGAGGTCACCATCCCATGTACCAGGGTGGTCACGTCGACAAGCACATGCAGGCGGCCATCGAGCCGCTCTTGAAACAGTACAATGTTGACATTTTCTTCACTGGACATGTGCACAGTTATGAGAGAGACTACCCGGTCTACAACACAACCGAAATCGTTACCAACTACGACAATCCTGGCTTGCCCACTCACGTGATGGTGGGCGGACCTGGCAATGATGAGCAGTCGGAGAAGAGCACCCGGGAGCTCATCCTGGAGAGAAATGCCGACTACCTCAACCAGAAGCTAGATGGCAAGCTTTCCCCCATGGACCCGAGCAAGGTCGTCACCGATAAGTACAACAACAAGCGAGTGTATGAATCTACAGATATGATTGCGAGTGTGGATTTGACGCACTATGGCATTGGTGTCATCAACGTCGACCGCGAGAAGTTTTCGTTTCAATATGTTCAGACTACGACTGGAGAGGTCTTCGATGAGTTCACCCTCACCAAGTAATGGTCGGCGGTTGGCAAGTTAAAAGTACCTCTTTAAATATAAATTACTCGTCCCTAAAAGCGTTTGTATTTTTACAGCGGCAGCACATTATTATCTTTACGTGTATTATTACAAATGTCAACATTCAGTGGTTGGGGTGGATGGCTGTTCTCTGTGACAACACCCACATGCGTCAACTCACCCCATAACACCTCCGGTAGAGAAGCGAGGATCGTTCTTAATCTCGCCGCTACTATAGTCAAGGGGCTTAGCTTTCTTTTTGGCGACGAATGTCTGACTCCTGGGCTTACCGCTATCGTTATGTATGTACCTCATGAAGTCTTCCCCCAACCCCGTCGACTTGTTCTTTGCCAGGTACGTAGTGGCATCGTTTGGGCGAAGGTCAACGGTGAAGTCCTTTGGATCCTCGAACTTGTCGTTGAACATGCTGAAGGGGGCAGGGCGCAAGGGAATCTTCTTACCACTGGGTAGTTTCGCATTCCGGACGATCTTTAGGGATTTCTTGAGAGCAGGACCGTCTAAGATATCCTTCACTCTATCGACAGGGTCAGTCTTGTCCTGCTGAACAAAGCCTCCCACCAAGAAGTCCAACGAATCAACGCACACTTTGCTTTTCCATTCTTCTTCGGCTTTCCGCTTTTCTTCCTGTTCCTCCACGAAGAGTCCTTCCCCACAAAGATGCACGCTGTTGAAAAATTCGGGGTTGGTCTCATTGATGATTTTACCTCTTGGGAGTTTAGTGCTGCTTCCGATGTTTTCGCTGGCAAATTCCCTCGTGAACTTGGGAGCTTCGAGACCGCCAAAAATCATTTTGCCGTTGCTCGGAACGGTATTAAAATCAGGTTGGCCGTCCTTAAGCTTCACTTCCCTCTTCACATTTCAGGATGGAGCTCGTTCTCGATCCACTCCTCGGTCAGAATTTCGATCCTGCTCTGGCTCGGTTTCTGGGGATGAACGGCGTACTCAGTCGCCTTTCTGGGCGCAGGATACACAAAGCCCTTTTTAGTCTTCCACCTGCTTCGGCTCTCCTCCTCTTCCACCTGCTTCAGTCTCTCGGCATCCACCATGCTGACGGTCTGGCTGGTAAACTGCTGACTATAGGTAAATGTGCAGTTCTTCGCCTTGCTCAGTCGCTGCCGCATCTTCTCTTTTTTTATCTCCGTGTACGCCAACCTTTGGCTGCTGTACATGAATCGGACAGGATCCTCCAAGGCGTCCGCGGCTTTCCTCGCCTCCAGCCTTCTCTCCCCTTCCTTCTTGGCCTCCGTGAGTAGCTCGTCTTGTAACCCCAGAAAATCTTTGGTCTTTCTTGTGCGCAAGTGCTCGTCAAATTCTGGATTCCTGGCATCCGTGTCAGCTTTTAGCTTGTCTATTTTTTTCTCCTCGACAACTTCTTCCTCCTCCTCAACGATAATCTCCTCCTTCACCTCCCAAGACCGAATCTTCTTCTTAGGCTTGACTCCAAGAATGTCCTCCATACTTATGCTCTCCCCGTACTTGCTCTCGACCTGTATAATCATACTCGCAGTGGGAAACATTTGGAGATGACTAGCCTCTTCAAGACGGTTAGCGTGACGAATGAGCCCGAGCCGGTGCAGAGCCTCGAAGCAGTCCTGAGATACCTTGGCCCGATTGTAAATTTCTGGCATTTCATTTAGCATTGGGAGCGGCTCACGCAGGCGGATCTTCTTCAAATCGACGTTGAAATCTGTATAAATTCGCTCCTTGAAACGGACATCTGGATTGCTCAGGACACGACAGCTCCAATCGTTCCGGTGGTGCCGCTTGCATTCGTTTAGAACGCTCTCCATGCCCTCGACAGTGCCCTCAACGAAGACCATTCTGCAGTCGTCGTCGATGACCATGAAACCGCATATCACATTCAGTTCGGCGTTGTTGGCCTTATCAACCTCTTCCTCGCTGAACTGGTAGCTCATGAGCGACCCAATCATTGTTTCGCGCAGGGTCGTCTCGTTCACCCGGTCAATTGCCCGATTCAGAGTCTGAAGCTGTTTGACGGCGTGATACTCGAATGTATAGACGGCGCGGGTGAAGGGGCGATATATAACAGGGTCGGGGGGGCCTGTTCGCTGAGAGTCGCCTTCCTCTAGGGTGCGGAGAGGACGAGCAAGAGAACAGGAGATCCCGATCGTTGAGGATGATCGAGTGCGGGTAATCCCTGCCCAAATGTCCATCTCGCCGTCAGCCAAATAGTTGCCAGTCTTGCGGACGAGCCTTTCCCCTTCGTTCAGATCCCACTCGTCCAGGCCCCCCTTAGGAATTCGCCTACGCTTTTCCTGGACCACACTAAGTCTCTCTTTGATATTTGGGGCCTTCACGGCTATTCCGGTCGCGTAGTTCTTTTTAAATGCAGCCGACAGCTGGTTGGACTGATCGAGAAGGGCCTTCATGCCGCAAGTCGAGATTCCGTGGCTGCAGTCCTCTCCAGCTTTCTTCCACCCCTCATGAATGTCGAAAAGGCGAATTTCGTCAACTTCAAATACATCCATAGGCAAAGTTACTCCTCCTTCCCCGTTTTCGAGAGGGAAACCGCCAACAAGCATCCTTTCGTAATGCTCCAAAATCTTGGCGAGCTCCGACTTTTTCTTTACAGGTTCCCGGTCCTGTAGCTCCACTGTGAAAGGGAGGTTTTCGACAGCCTCTTCCAATAGCTGTCTATCCATATGACCCGTCAAGTACGCGGTTGTGTGGTTCCACTCGCACTTATCGTTGTGCCTGCAGTCGTCAGTTCTTACGACACGAGGGCAGATCTCTCGATCGCCAGCAAACATTCGAACGATGCAGTAACATGGATTGCAGTACTGCTCCAGCAACTTGAATCGGGTAGGCTGAACATAGTGTTTATCAGCTAGAGATGTAACGCGGACGCCTGGGAGATCCTTCGCGTTTCGAATGGTGACACTGACCGGGTTATATTTGTCGGTCAGCTTGGCATTCAGCAGGGGTTTGTCAGCCGTGACAGTAATCTTGAGGTAACGGAGGCCGGGAGGAGGGGGGGGGTTGCGCGAGGTTGATTGTAGAGAGAGAGAGTTGGAATCATTGTTGCAGCCATTGTTCTTGTTGCCTTCATTCTCGTCTTCCAGACTAGAGCCGTTGAATTGTGTGAGGTTGAGGTCCTGAGTTCCTCCCTCTTGTTGCCTGTGGTTCTGGTCAGCATCACTGTCGCCCCCCGCTCCCCGCAAACAATCCTCGCTTGTCAATAGCTTGTCTCCCCACGTCCAAGATTTCTCCGTCTCTCCCACGAGAAAGCCGCTGAGGTCAAAAACCTTCGTGTCGATGAAGTTTCGGCCCTTTCGAGGAGGCCCTTGTTCTTCCTCAGTAGAATCCACGCGGTCGTCTTCCCCTTCGTCCTCGGCCTGAGGCTTTTCAGTCTTGGGCTTAGGGGGGAAGACAGCAGAAGCGTCTTCTCCCTCGAGGGCATCCGCAAGCGTAAACGAGATGAATGGAAAGTCGTTGAAAGCCAACAGGTCCTCCTCAGAGAACGCCACATTATGCTTCTTTTCAAAGGATATGATGCTCGCCTCCGGATCTGACTCAAGAGCAGGTTCGGCGTCGGCGTTGCTTGCGTTTTCTGTTTCTTCGTCTTCATCGGTATTCGCCGCCTTCTCTTCCTTCAGAGGGGCTATGCCTGCACGAACTCGCCTTTCAGCTTCCTCCTCCTCACTCAGTTTTATTTCACTCCAGCCACCAGTGCCATCAACAGTCAATTGCGGCGTTGTTTCTTTAACTCGACGTTTCTCACTAAGAAAAGAGTAGCGAAAGTAAGGATCGGTCAAAAGCAACTTTCTCTCTCTCTGGGGCTCGACAGCTCCCTCTACAGTCTGAGTTTCCAGCTGTTGAAAGGGGTTACCCTCCTCATCCAATGTGACAGGTGTTACCCACTGAGAGATCAAAGAGGATTCTATGGTGACGGTGAAGCATACTTTTTCGGACATTGGGGAGTAAGGGAAAGTGGATAGGGAAGAGGAAGTTGTTGTTATCGTTTTCTTATGCGGTTTATACTTGTTTATCACCGATTTTCAATACCTGCTGAAGCTACTGTGTAGTATGTAAAAGGAGAGAGAGGTGAAGAAAATCGGGGGGCTGGATAGGGTCGATGAGAGTTGTTTGGGGGTTGGGGGTTGATGCAGATCGAGAAAGAAAATTACAAAATCCGAGACGAGATAGATGTGAGGAAAGATAATTTCTCTTTTTTCTCTCAATATATTTCCGGGTGAATTCGAACCCTTGAACGTTTACGAACAGTGCATTTGGTGTCACGAAAAATAATAGTCATGCCAGGAGACGCCTCATTTGCAGGGGAACAACTGCTGAAGAAGAAAATGGATGTGATCAACTCTCAGCGAACTTGTCTTAGGAAGGCGGAAGAAAAAAAGTCCCGTGATCTCCGGCACAATGCGACTGCGTGTGAGAAGGACAAGGACATTCAACGCATGATATGGGCAAAGGAAGATGAGTTTGAGGAAGGATCCATAAATGAGGAAACTAAAGCGGAAAGAGAAGCGATTCTTCGAAAAATCGAAGACGATTATGAGATCAGCAACGCTGTCATTAACAAACGAGTCGAGGCGACGATTATGCTTACCAAGAGAGAAGTACTAAAATCACTACAAGGAAATGAGGAGATGTTAACTGACAGGCGGGAGAAGTTGAAAGAACTCATCGAGAAGAGCAACAGGGCTCTGAAGATTGTTGACGCCGACTTGAGGAATGTTAGGAAAGCGCTGAAAGATAAGGAGAGAGAAATCGCAAATAGTCCGATTGGGAAGAAGAGCAGAGGAGCGGGAAATTATGAGGAAGAGGACAGGGAGGCATATTGTTACTCTGACTACGAGAGCGATGGGATGGGATCTCTGAAGAGTGATGAAGAGTGGGAGTATTACTCGGATGACGAGGATGTCCCCATGATAAGGGAAGGGAAGGGAGAGGAAGGGGGGGTATAAGACGGAAGTAGTTCTAGCTAAACGCACACTTATTGCAACACATAATTAAATTATTCTACCGAGCTGTGCTTCAACTAAACCAAATGGATCATCTCCTTCTGCTTCCATCATGCTTGATGCAGTGCTGTATCTTTTCTGTCCTCCAGTGCTGAGAAAGCTGAAGCGACTCTTTCTCCTAACGTTCATTGTATTGAGGAGGTGCTCGGTTTCGTGCTCGTGCTTACTCTTCCTTTCTTCGTCGTCCACCTTAATGTTCCATACAAGATTTTCTGTCCAATTGCTATTGGCAATCGCTCCCTGCTGAAGAGTGCCAACGCACCACCCATCAATGCCCCAAATTTTCACAGATAAGTCTAATGAAGTCGATACAATTACGAGGTGAGGATAATGGACACTCGGTCGGTCATCGAGAACGTGTACTCCAGTAGGAGTGCGGTGATGAGAAATGTGGTGCCAATCGTTTTTTTCGTGCTTTTCTTTGTGGTGATTATGCTGGTGATGGTGATGGTGGTGGTGGTGGTGGTGGTGGTGGTGGTGGTGATGGTGGTGGTGATGGTGTTTCTTGTGCTGGTGTCCATAACGATGGATCCTCAAATATTTGCTGCTTATAAAGTTGGCGGTCGTGACAGACTCCTTGTGTGCCCCCCAGTATCGTATTATTGTCGCAGAAGCTAAAACAGCCACAACCTTTTGCTTTTTTTTTTTGCCGCTCGTTTTGCTATTATCGTCCTCAACCTTGGCCATGTTAGTTCCAGTCAAGAAAGTGTTCAGGATTTCCTGATCACCATCACTCAGACTATCTTCGTCTTCCTCACTTGAACTACTGCTGTCACTGTTGCTCTGAGTAGAACTACCACCACTGCTGTTGCTGCTGCTGTTGCTGCTGCTGCTGCTGCTGCTGCTGCTGCTGCTGCTATCGTAGTGAAACTGTTTCAAGGTATCGAACTGCTGACTTCCTAAACGAGCTCGGGGCATACGTAGAACTTTACGATCGCTCAAAGCCTCAGTGATCTCCCAGAGTTTGAGTATACCCTCGTTGTCAGCAGACAAAAGGTAATGGTTTTCCTGACTCCAACTCAGCGAAGTGACACTGCTGGTTGTGCCAAGGGTCCGCCTCGCAGGATTCTCAAAGGTCATTATCCTCTGGTGCGGCTTTAAGCTAGGATAAAGGGACCATACTATAATGATTCCGTTGGCGTCACCGGTGATGAAACAAGGATAAGGCTCAATGAAACTCATGGCAGTGATATTACAGTCGTGTCCCTTCAGGAATCCGAGGGGTCGGGTATGGCTTGGCGAAAAGATGTCCCAAATTAAAACGACGGGCATCGTGCTACAAGTGGGCATTGCGCAGGTGGCGAACTGTCCCAGAAATACGCTGATGGACAGAAGCGTGACTTCGCATGTTTTTTCAGAAGTTGAAGTGTTGTTTAGGTGCGTGAAGCCCTTGTCCTGAGCATTCTTGTCACTTGTGCTGTTTTTCTTCTGTTTGGTAGGGGACTTTATTATATAGCTCTCCGTGCCGCTACTGCCAACGTTCGGTATTACAACACTAGTGGTCTTGGGTGCACTCAATGTGCCTGCAATACTCATCCTGCGACGGGTAACAACAACTGGGCTCGCGACAACCGCATTCCTGGGCAATTGACTGAGCTCGAGAAGCTTTCGGTAGGCGAGCTCGTGACTGACAGTTGCAATGTTCTGCGGGGGCGTGTTATCTTGGACCATGAATATCCTTGTCATACCATCCCACGATGTGGTAATTACTATCTGTCTCTCTTTAAGCACCTTTATGTTCGTAACCTCGCTCTCGTGCCCATCCATAGTGAAGAGCTTATCCATGTTCGAAATCGAAAGCAGCATCAGATCACCTCGGTTAGTACCCACAAAGAGCTTGTGCTCTGTCCAATCGATGCATATTGCCGTTATTTCATCCGCCTTAGGACAAACCTGGTACTCGTGAATGATAACACCTGTGCGAGCGTCCCACACCTTGACGCAATTTCTAGCAGCGGTGATAAAACTGCAGGTTGATTTCTGGAACTGAATCCCGACAGTTATATCCGTATCAGTGATCCGGGGATTTTCGTCGGGCTCGTTTTCAAACAAGTGGAGGGTTCGCTTGCTCGCTATCACCATGCAACCACTAGTGTCACCTTCAAAATATGTGAAATCGGTCAGGGGCTGGCGTGTCTCGCAGTACATCGTTTGGCTGCACTTAAAATTTCGAATGTCCCACACCTTGATCACTCCGTCGCAGCTGGCAGACAAAATCTCTGGGCTACGTTCTGACATTTTGACGCCGATGAGAGCAGCGGTGTGACCCATAAGCCGGCAGATGATGTTCTCAACGTGAGGATTCCAAACTAGCACGTCATGATCAAAACCAGCGCTCGCAAGAATTCGATGGTCGGGGGAATAGTCGATGTCCATGACCCCTTTTGTGTGTCCCATCAAAGTTTTTTTGTGCTGTTGAGTGTGCAGATCCCAGAGGCAGATCATTTTGTCCATGCCGCAGCTTACCAGTGTGTGCAGGGAGGGGATCGAATGGAGGTCAAGGATTGTATCAGTGTGGTTGTTCATCAGGGCAACAGTTTTAAAGTTGAACGGGTCGTAGCCAGTGATGGTGACCTTGTTCGTTTTAGGGTTCTTCATTCCCGCTGTGAACAAAATCCCGTTGTTTTCACGTTCCAAGACACCGCCAGCGGGATGCCACTCCATGGTCACCTGTGGGACCGTGACGGGGAGGCTTTGCTTCAAAGTAAAGTCATTTACGTCCCAAAAGTTGATGCTACAGTCCGTAGAGCTCGTCGCGAGATAGCCAAGTTCGGGTAAGTGATCCACGGCCAAAACTTCGCCATTGTGGCCGCTGATCGACCTCCACTTAGTTACCCTCATCCCGTGCAAATCCGAAATACTCTGAGGGGTGGCAATCTTGAAAGAATTGCTCCCTCGTTCCGTCACCACAAGGCTACCTACAGGGCCGTGGTCAATCTTAAAAAGTCGGTCGATTTCACGGTTGTAAGAAGTGTTAATTGTGCGTGTCGGCAGGTACGGACGAATGGAATCGATTTTGTCCATCTCCGTGTACTGATAGCTGTCGACCATATAATTGGTAAATTCGAGCCAACTGATCTTGTTACTTTCCCTGATGTCAACCTTACGGAAAAGAGCCGATGCCCGCTCTGCGATCTCCGTCTCTCGCTGTGCTTGCATCATTGCTTTCTCGTCAATTTGATTGTTTTTTGACAGTGAATTCCGGCAACCTCCACCTCCACCTCCACCTAAAGATATTGAAACCCGGCTACCACCAAGTCCGACGTTCTGCAGCCCCACGGTGGTACGCCTTCTTGTTCTGTCATATGCAGGCAGAACAGAGGAGCTGCTCGCGATATCGTTGTCATTTGTAGTAGCGATAGAATCATTATTAGCTGTTGAGCTATTTTTGACCGCATCCGGAGGGGCGGATGCACCAGACGAATCAGGTTGGAGCGCAGCCGGTAAGATAGTTCCCCGTTTGTGAGAATTATCAGTGCTGCTGCTGACGTTTTCCATCATTTTCATCACTCCGTTTATTGCTCTTGAAGCCCCGCCCCTATTGCTCTTTCGATTTTTCATCGACTTCCTGCTTTCATAGCTCATGACAAGTTTTTTCTCCTGCTCTCCCTCTTTCCCAAGCATGGGGTCCATCATGACGTCGGTTAGAAGAGAAGTGAATTGAGGGCCTGATAAATTACCGCTGGGCTCGGCGTCGAATTGCGAGCGGAGATAAGACATGTTCTCTTCGTTGAGAGACAAAATCAGAGAACGAACATTGATGCCCTCACGTTTGTAAATGCTGTTGATTCCCTCGTTGTGCTTCTTCCTACTGGAGTTTAGAATGGGTTCCTCGTCTTTTTTTACGTCATTCGTGTGCTCGAGATTGCGGAGCCGCGCATCTCGCTCGCCTTCTCTCTCCGTTACCAGCGGTCTGTATCCTGACTCTGCTACGCCCCTCTCCCCGTGAAGACGTGCAGATTTAGTTTGCTCTTTTAGACGGTGCTCATACTCCGCCATGTAGGGTGAAGTAGTGGACATTGTTGATGAAAGTGGGAGCGGTGTAGAACTAACAGCGGCAGTGTTGTTACCTTCATTCTCAAGAGAATCACTGTCATTATTGTCATCGATTAGCGGGGCACGCGCTGTTGCAGACTCGTACTTCATCTTCCGCTCGTTGAGGATTCGCTGACGGTTCTGTTCCCGGCGATCAATTCTCTCCGTCTTTGAGCGACCGTGGGTCAGCTGGGATAACAAAGTTGGGTTGTTGTCTTCGTGAAGGGATGTGTATGTCCGCACTGAATTCGGAAGAGAAACTTTTCCCAATGAAATGATCTTGCGTGAGTCATTAGCCCAGTGTGTCCGGTGTTTGTTCTCCAGAGTGGCTGTCTTCAGGTTCAATTTGGGTACTCTTGGACGAAACGGGTAGTGATCAACATCATTGTATTGCTTCTGCTCAGCCTCAAAGGATGATGAGAATGTAGACTTCATCGTGGAGATTGCACAGTAATTCACTACTTTCAAAGATGTGTGTAAAACTTGGATGCAGTCAATTCGTATAGTGTTAGAGTGTGTTAGATGCTTTAGCTGAAGAATATATCATCTTTTTGCGTATTTGAGGTAGTTCGTTCAGAGACAATTTTACGAAACTGCACCTACTTGCTCTCGACTTTCTCCAGTCTCCAGTCTCCAGTTCTCAAGTTTCCATGTTTCCATCTCTCGGTCGGGGGAACACCAAGCATTTTTGTTACCAATTATCTGGCAATTACACCAGCCCTTAACGTGGGTGGAGCTCTGTGATGGAAACAAGTCCTCTGCTTCATCGTTACGAAGAAGAAGACACTGAAATTGTAGAGGATCCCTCTCCAAAGCTTAATCTTCTTGTGCTTTCTTGTGAAGACAATCCAACAACTTACTTTAACTTTCACCAGCCGACCGGGACTGTTGGACCAATCATCCGCAACCTGCAGCGCGGAATCGATAGTGGGCTAAGGGGAATTGGGGGGGCTTTCAGGTCTGTGCAGCTGACTCTCTTTGACTGCAAGAACCAATGGGAGGACCTGTGGAAATTGAGTGATGAAATTTCGCAGTTTGACGGGGTTCTTATTCCCGGATCACTAAGTGATGCACATGACCTTGAAACGAAATGGATCGTGGAACTTCGAAAATTCATTGTGGAAGTCATTGCTGCAAGGTGTATCAAGACGATCGGAATTTGCTTCGGACACCAGATGTTGGCATCGGCGCTGGGCGGTAAGACTGGTCCGAATCCAGAGGGTGGGAGGGTTGGCTCCTGTCAGCTGGGAAGGCGGAAAGTGGGAGGTCAAGGGAGCATGGGCAAGCCATGGCAACTTGTCTGCAGCCACAACGATGTTGTATCAGAATTACCTGAGAATTCTGTTAAAGTTGGCGATGATGAGTCGTGGATTCAGATGGCAGACTACCTTGATTCGGGAGTGGGCGATAGAAAAGTCTGGGCTCGTACAATCCAGGCTCACCCCGAGTACGACAGGGCACAACTGCTCAATTGTGCGACTTGCTTCCTCAAGAACGACAAAAAGAAAATTAATGCAGCCATGAGCAAGGTGGATTGGGACGAGGTGAAGAAGGGCAGTGAGAGTTTCTGGAATGATACTCTCCGACTGGTTTTTGAGTTGAAGTGAGTAGAGCTGTAGGAGAGAGTGCAGCAGAATATGAACTTGAAACGAAGGATATAGCGGTTAGGGTTAGAAACAATATATAACAATAGTGATGAAGCGAACGAAATGCTTTCTAAAGAAATTTGTTTGCAACCCTACTTCGGGATGGGCCGACGGGAGGTTCACGCCTCCTTAAATCACTTCACCTTCACTTTACTTTACTTTACTTTACTTTACCTCCCTTCCCACTTTCCCTCGATGAAAACTTCCTTCAGGTGGTCGAATTCCCAATACTTCCACTCAAAATCTACGAGGTCAAAGAATAGATTCACCC
>Ga0115554_1002935_pt1 | contig 11630 bp, 7 predicted proteins | sample COGITO_mtgs_1104_3_FD_87283 | JGI IMG/M metagenome (GOLD analysis project Ga0115554, IMG submission 87283) | Pelagic marine microbial communities from North Sea - COGITO_mtgs_110404 | ecosystem: Environmental > Aquatic > Marine > Epipelagic | place: Germany:Helgoland, sampling site Kabeltonne... | reverse complement strand
GCGATTTCATCTCCGGGTTCATCGGAGACGCGTTTTCTCTGGTAAAAGATTTCGGGTGCGCGCAGTTGCGAAACGCGAAAGAAGAGATGATGATGATGCACCGTGACTTTGAGAGCACCGAGAAGAAGAACGACGATAAAGTGGAGACGATACTCCTCGGGTTTTCGCAAGGCGGCGTGTTCGCGAGAGCTATGGTCGAAACGTGCGAAGACGAAGTCAACGCGTTAATCACGTTCGGAGCGCCGCATTCAGGCGTGTGGAAGTTTCCTGGATGCGATAAAATGGCAAACGCGCTGTCGCGAAAATGGTGCGAGTATTCGAGAAAGGTGGCGAGTAAAGCGGCGTATAGCAAAATGTTGAAGAGTAAGAGCGTGCAAGCGAGTTATTTTCGAGACGTGAGCGATGCGAAGAGGTTTGAACAGTACGTGCGGTCGGGGAGTTTGTTGAGCGTGATTAACGGTGAAGAAGATGGGAGCGACGATAACGACGCGCGAGGAGAAGAGAGAAAGATGAAAATGGGACAAAGGAGAAGAGAAAAAATGTGCAATCTCGATGTGTTCGCAATGTTTTCCTTCGAAAAAGACGAAGTAGTCGTTCCGAGAGATTCAGCCGTGTTTAGCGACGCGCCTTCGGTACCGTTCGAGTACACCGAGGAGAAGTCGTCGGAATTGTTGAACGTGCGAGAGACTAAATTTTACTTGAACGAAGAGGACGGTTTGTGTTTGCGAGAGTTGGACGAAAAGAACAGAATGAAAATTGACGTCGTCCCGGACGCGCATCACATGCAATTCTCGTTGGAATGGTTCACCGAAAATGTCATCGATAAATATATAGTAGCCGCCCCAGAGAAGAGAGAAGAAGAAGTTAAAGAAGAAGAAGAAGAAGACAAAAAAGAAGGAGTAATACATAGTATCAACAGATTTAGTAAATAGAAGAATAGTTTTTTAAAGGTACAACATCGACGGTAACGGTACAGCGCGCAAAAGTAGTTATTATATTTAAAGCATTCCTTCCGGAAGCATCATTGATTTCGGCAACCCATCGCTGGCGAATCTATCCTCCTCTTCCTCGTCCGTCCCGTAATCTAAAATCTCCTCGGAATCGTCTTCGTTCATAAACACTTCCGTCTCCCCCGTCGATTTCTCCCACCCGGCGACCAATCTCAATTTGAACGTGGCTAACTTATACCCAAACTGCCTCAACAACGCGCACTGATCCGAGCTCAACTTCACTCCTCTCTTACAAATAATCTTCTCATTCACGCACTCCACGACCCCTTTATTCAACTTTGTCGGCAAACCGTGTTTCCTCAACATCGCCTCCAACGTGTGCGACATCGGCACGTCGAAGCAATTCTTCACCGGACCTTCCGGACAGACGATCGTTTCCGTCGCAATCTGCCCGACCCGCGCGAAATCTTTCGTCTCTTTCGCCTCCATCGCCTGCATCAAGTCCTCTTTGCTCAAGTTCGTGAACACGATCCCTGTCGTCGTCGTGTTCAAATCAAATTCTTCGTTTTGCCGCCCGCGTTGCTGTTTTTTCGTCTCTTTCTGTTGTTTTTGGCCGCCGCCGCCGCCATCATCATCATCATCTTTTCCATCACGATTGTTTACGATGTGTTCGGCGAACGTCTTTAACCCTTCCTCGGATTCTTTCCCGAGTAACGCTGCTCGCATTAACTTGTTCCCGCCGACGAAGAATCTCGACGTGTTTGACACGTCGTCGCGTAAGCTTTTGAACGTTTCGTTCCTCATGTTTTTACATCGGAAGACGAACACGGACGGGTAGGTGTCGACTGCATCGCGGATGGATTCGACTAAAGATTCTTTCCACTTGCGGTCTTTTTTTTTCACCTGGGTTAACGCGACGACTTTGTTACGCTTGGATTTAGGCATTATTATTGAATGATCGCGATGATACTCGTTTAATTCAGAGAGAGCGAGGGACGATGATGTTTTGCGTGTGTAGTATTAGGGGAGCTTTTTATGCCGTTTTTCCACGCAAAAGCGGTGCGTCGTGGAGTTTTACGTAAAACTTTCCTCTACATGTTGCCGCCGGAAGCGGCGACGACGGCAACTTTGGCATCTCGCAAAGCGTCGACGAGCACGGAGAGCGAATCTAAGTCTAAGTCTAAGCGATGGTGTTGGTGTTCTTCTTCTTCTTCTTCCTCTTCTTTCGATACGCGAAGCGAAAGGCGGAGGCGAGAGGCAGAGGAGACGGACGAGGCGGAGGACGCGTTCAAAGTGAGGGACTCCAGCGACGAGCTCGCTCTCGTCGCGTACGCCGTCCAATCGTACTCCACCAATCTCGGCGTTCCGACTCGAAGACGCCTCTTCCTTCCTTCTCGCGTTTGCGACGAATTCGTCAAAGTCATTGTCTTCTCGAACCATTCTTTCGCCCGAGAACGAAGAATTTTCTTCAATCGTACGCGAGCCTTCTTTTCGTCCTCCTCGTCCTCCTCTTCTTCCTTCTTCGTCGTGAACGCGAAACTGCTTTCAACCACCTTTTCGACGACGGCTTCAAACCAGTCTTCTTCTTCTTCTTCGAGATTGTTTTCCTTCTTCGAAACCATCGACGTCGTCATCTCGACGAGAACTCGTTTCACCACTCGTTCGTTCAACTGTTCCAAAAACCACGCACTCGTTCTTCTCTCCTCCGCGTCGTCGCTCGATGACGTAATAAACGGTTGCAACCGCTCTCGCAGCGGCGATGATCTCAGCGTAACTCCTTTTCCTCCTCGTTCTTCTTCTTCTTCTTCGTTCTCTTCTTCTTCTTCGTCGTGCGATTCGATGATGATTCTTCTCGTGCGCGTCTTCGTCGTCGTCGTCAAAGCGAATTTTGCGGATGATGCAAAGTCGAACATCGCGCGCGAGAGTTCTTTCGGCGCGTTCAGGAGGACAGATTTCAGACGGGAGGAAAACACCACATCGTCCTCCTCCTCTTTATCGTCGTCCATGTTTGAGTGTATTACATTCCAACGTCTCGTTCGTCCATGTTTGCGTTTAGTACGTATTCCGTCTGTCTTTGAAAATGAAACAATTACTCCTACTCTCAGAGTTTAGGGTTTAACAAACCCTAAACTCGTACTCCTACGACTCCACATATTTTCCCCGCACCAATCTTCTTAAAGTTCCTCTCCGGTAAAGCACCACGAAAACCACCCGCGCGTTGAGAAAAGAGCACGCGAAACGTTCAAAAACGCACACTTTACTGCGAACACTACGAGAGCGCTACAAAATAACAATGGGGGGAAAACAAGGCACGAAGACGCGAACGAAGAAGAAACTCCGGTACGTGCTCACCGGGAACATCGACTGTTGCCCGGAACAACACCACGAAAAAGAAGACGAAGACAACGAGCAACAACAGCAAACGACGACTAAAGAACAAACGAGAAAACGAAGCGACACGTCCGTGTACTCTGTCTTGTTTAACACGTTGCACCCGGAGTGGTACCACGTGTTCGCGGCGTGCGCGGCGAATAGATTGATGCTGTATAAAATCGACGACTTTGTGGTGAAGGAGGATGGAAAGAAGAAGAAGAAGACCAAGGCCAATAATGCCGCTTCTAATGCGAACAATAACGCGACGAATGCTGCTGGTAAAGAAGAATTAGAAACAGATGTAACAGAAGAAGAAGAGTTAGACGAAGAAGAAACGGTCGAACGAACGACGTTGTTGCAATGCTACGTGGACGCGGATCCGAACGAAACGTATTACACGTGTTGCTGGTGTTCGAAGAAGAACGCGTTGGTGCCATACATCGCGTGCGCGGGCGCGAAGGGCGTCGTGAGAGTTTTGAATTGTAAGAAGAAGGATTTTTGCGGCGCGTTGGTCGGGCACGGCGGGGAGATTAACGATTTGAGAGCGCATCCGGCGATGCCGAATATTATCGCGAGCGCGAGTAAAGATTTGTCGGTGCGGTTGTGGAACGTGAGCAACGGGGTGTGCGTGGCTATTTTCGCCGGAGCGAGAGGGCACAGGAACGACGTTTTGTCGGTGGATTTTCATCCGAATTTACACTTTTGTCCGGAAAGCGGGAGAGAGGACGTGGTGGTCATCGCGACTGGCGGGATGGATAACGCGGTGAAAGTCTGGTCGACGAGAGGGAAGAAAGTGAGCCAAGCGATTGAAGATTCAGAGCTTTGGGAGGATGAGATTGTAGAGTTTCCAACCGCGCAGGTTCGGGCGCCAGAGTTTAGCACGTTTCACGCGCACAATCACTTCGTCGATTGCGTGAGATACTTCGGGGAGGTTATATTTTCGAAATCGGTGGAGAATAAAATATTAGCGTGGACGCCGGATTTCTATTTGAATAATAAAAATACGGACGAAGACGCCGCTATGGTGGAAGCGGATGAAAATACGAATAAAAATAACGATAATAGTAACAACAACAGCAAGGACGAAAAAGTAGGGATTCAAAAATACGGCGGCGACGACGAGAAGTTCAAGCGATCGTTCAGGAAGCTGAAAAGTTTCAACTTGGTCGACGCGGAAAACTGGTGGGTTCGATTTTCCTTGGCGAAAGAGGCGAGCGTTTTGTGTTGCGGAAACACGAAAGGTTTAGTCAGAGTGTGGAAGTTTTACGAGAGCGACGACGATAGCGACGCCGACGACGATTTCGATTCTTCGTCTTCTTCCTCCTCCTCCTCCTCCTCTTCCGAAGAAGACGACGAAAAAGTCAAAGTGGAAAAGGATGAGTTTTTCCGCCGACGACATCGACGTAAACGCGAAAAGCCACACCACCACCACACCACCACCACCAACAAAAACGACGACGACGTTCTCGTCGCCGATTTAAAAGGGCTCCCGAAAGAAACCGTCGTCCGTCAAGCCGAGGTTTCCTTCGACGGTAAAATCGTCCTCGCCGGATGCGACGGAGGGTACATCTACCGCTGGGATATAGAGGAGTTTCAAGAAGACTTCTTTGATTAATTTTAATAATAATAATAATACGTGCTGCTGCTCTTTTTAGCTACGCTCAGTACAGCTTCAGATGCGTCGTTCGTATTCGTTCGAAAGAGAGAGATTTGGTTGGTATCATCGCACCACCGCAAAGTTTGTTATTCGTATTAGTTTTTAATAGCAGAGAGAAGTAAAAAAAGGAATAAAAATCGCCAGATCTCAACTATAAATCATCACATTTCATCACATCTTCATCGATACAATAACCGTATAAGAGAGAGAGAGAGAGCAAGTTTAAGCAGAGTATATACACACACACACGCGCGCGCGTATACATAAGGTGCAAAAGTGGTTTTTGAACGAAGTTAAAGAAGAAGAAGTTAAAGAAGAAAATGGGTGCGAATCACTCGAGTCGAGGACGGGAAAACGACGATCCTAGAGCGAGTCTCCGCGCGCGCGCGAGGCTTCGAAGTGGGTTACGAGGGAGCCATACTACTAATACGAATCAGCAGCAGGAACAAGGACGGACGGAACTTCGATTCGTGCCGGAACCAGCACCACCGCTCTCGATGAATACGACTACCACGACTACGAACGATATCAATAACAACAACGACGGTGTGATTACGAAGAAAACGTCCACCATTCGAAACCACGTGAACGTGAAGAAGAGTTCGGTGCTCATTTCGATGGAGGCGAACGCGATCGAGTTTACGTACGACGCGACGAAGAAATGCGCGGCGTCGTTGTACGTGTGCCAGAAAGGATGGATGGGGATGGGCGCGAGCAAATTTATCGCGGTGGCGCACAGGAAGCCGTGCGAGGCTGGGTTTAGCGAGACGGTTTCCGTCGCGATTGGGAAGGAGGTGGTGCGTTCGCTGCGGAGTTTGACGAATAACGAAGAGACGACGGATGGATTTGCGGTGATTATACGATTAGAGTGCGTCGGGGATCAGGTGGAGACGCAAGAGGAGGCGAATCGGGTGTTGTTTAAAAAAGACGACGAGGAGAGGAAAGAAGAAGAAGAAGAAGGAGAGCAAAAACAACAACAACAACAGCACTATTTCGATCCCGTGAAGGCGTTTGAAAGCGTCGACGCGAGTGTTCAAGCGCAAACGACGTTCTGTTCCGTGCCGCAGTCTCTTAGCACAACGGAAGAAAATTTGGTCAAATTACAAGTCGTCAAGCAACACATCTTCGTGAACGGGAGCTCGTACGAGTTGCAAGAGATTTACGGGATCGATAACAACAGTAGCAACAACAACAATAATAACAATAGTTTAGAACAGCAACACAACCTGGACCAGTTTCAGCAGCAGCAACAACAACAGCAGCGGGAGGAAGAGGATGAAATCATGTGCGTCGTTTGTTTGTCGGAACCGAAAGACACGACGGTTTTACCGTGCAGACACATGTGCATGTGCTCGGAGTGCGCGAGAGCTTTGCGATTTCAATCGAACAAGTGCCCCATTTGCCGGAATCCAGTGGAGAGTTTGTTGGAGATTTCCATTTTAAGGAATGATTATAATTAGTAGGTACATGAGTGTATAAAATTGGATCTTATTAGTACGTATAACAACTGTAAAGTAATTACTTCATGTGCATGCCAAAGATTTCACCCGCCGAGATGATGTGTGCCAAGGAGCCAAACGCCAAGACATCCACCGCGGTGAACCCAGCCGGATCTCTCGAGCCAACCGCCGGCTTCGCCGCTTCAGTCATGGCGTACGAGGTGGAGCCGCCGTAGTTCTTCTTCACCGTCGGCGCGAACCCGAATCTGCCGGCGAACAACAACGCCGCGGTGTTAAAAACGACGATATTGTTCACGTCCGAGCCTAAAGACCAGTCCGCGCGAGTGACAACGGAGGATTTTCTGTTACTCTTTTGTTGAGTCTTTAATAACAGAGAAATGAAAATGTCAGTATAAATGAGACCGAATTTGAATCCTTTTTTTTGCACGCATAGATCACTCTCATTTTTCCCTTCTTTGATTACGATCGCTTCTTTGTGATGACAAAAAACGACGACACACGATCGAACCAGAAAAAAAGTTGTTCATTCGACGATCATCGAACCAAACTCCTCCTTTTTCTGTTTACGCTGCTTTCTCGTTGAAAAGATGATATTCTTCGAGTCGATATAGAAAAAACGATGGAAGATCAACGACGGAGAAAAAAACCGTATCACCACCCCCAAAATCCTTCCATTTTTTTTTTACTAATAATTCGACTCTTTTCATCGCGCTAAAACTATGTTAAATTATTACCTTCTTGGTGTGCTTGAACTGCGCTTTCGCGGAGGCGAACTGTGTCGTGGTAGAGGAGACGGCGAACATGATTCTATTTTATTAAAAGAGTGTGTGTTTATGAAGATTCTCTTCAGAAATCACAGAGAGACCTTTTTTTCTCTTTTTCTGGAAGCAAGATTCGCTCCTTGTTTAGGGTTACTAAAATTTAGGGTCACGAAAACACAGCCGAATTATTATATGCTAAATCTGCCGCCAGTGGGCATGCTACATTGCTTGTATGCTCGATTGTGCGTTTCCTTCACCTTTGTGTGTTCGCGGGACTAACTCTCTTCCTCTTTTAGAGCTCAGTTTGGTTAGAGCGTGCGCCTAATATACATTAGGCGACAGATAAATTCTGTTCTCTGTTCTTGTCAGCGCAAGGTCATCGGTTCGAGGTTTGTTATATGTGCTTTGTTGTATGATTCGCAAAACTGACGCGTTTCCCCAAAGCCCGGTATTGAGCACTTCATCATGCTTTTATTTTTTGCCGCGATGGAACGAGCGAGGAACTGGGGTAGAAACCAAAAGAGGGTGTCCCCAAAGGTTTTTTTTTTTTAAAATTCGTTTCCAGAAAAAGAAACGAGGGCTTTGGAACGAGATTTTAGTTTCAGAAAAATCCAAACGTGGGTTGAAACCACATTTGCGTTTGAAACACAAACCTGCGTGGGAACTGTTTTTACGTTTGATTGTTTACAAACGCGGTTGGAAACCAAAAGGAAGTTTCTGGTCTGGAACGGGCTGCGCGTTTAGAGACACACTTGAAACTACACATACGTTTGAACTATGGGTTTTTGAAGCTGCTAAAACGATTTTCGCGATTTCACTTGCGCAACGGTGATTTCGAAGTGGAATGACTGCGCGCACACTTTTTTACATCGATATAAAGCGACGACGAAACTGTCCCGAGCGTTCAAAGTCTTACGCGGACTCCAAGAAAACATCATCATTGTTAGTTTCGCGCGTTGTGATTGGATAATTAATCCCGTTTACTATCCGTCGCTCGTTTTCCTCGCGCTCACTCAAAAACAGAGGAGAGAGCTGTTTTTGTCTGAATCTCGAGCATATCGCGAATACGAAGACAACATATATATTATATAATACTTTGTGTATATGGGCACATGATTTATAACAACTGCTTTATAAATGCAGCTCAATGTCTCTCTCTCTCTCTCTCTCTCTTTATTTCTTTACCGCTCCTTTTTCTCTTTGCATGACAGCTTCGAAGTGCTTTCTGACAGCTTCCTTCTTCGTAACTGCGTCTCTGTTCTCCTCGTAAGCCGGATCGTTGCGTACCCCCTTCAAATAATCTATATACTTATAGCATTTGTCTTTCATGTGGTAGTACCTATCTTTGACCTGTTTCTCTTGGAATTTTTTCAGCAGATCATTCGATCGATGGATCGTAAACCACTTTTGTGGTGGCTTTCCGATTCGGCCGTGTTTCTCGTATCTTTCGTAATAATCATCCACGCCTTTGATCAAGGCGAGGGTTTCATTCATCATCCAAGTACCTTTCCCTAGCTCGTGATTAGCTCTCTCATCCATGTGCGCATTGAGCCTCTTAACCCATCCATTACTTTGGATTCCGTCTGGATGTTTACGTTGTAGATACGTCGTCCTTAGGTTGGCGAGCTTGTTTTTCATTTGAATCACCGTGTGTCTTTGAAACGCCACTGGATGCTTCGCTTTGAAGTCATCATACATGCCGTCGTGCGCTCCTTTGTGGTCAATAGCGCATTTACACAACATCTCGACTTCTTCCTCCGTCCAGTTCACTTGCCCAGATCCACCTAAACGTGGTTGCACGTTCACGCGTTTCGGCAGCATCGACTCAACGCCATTCGGGTCAAAAACGGACACGTTGTAGTACCGACACAGCGTTAAGAGCCGTTTGACGAGTACAGCTGGGAACATCTTTCGCGCGTACAAAGACGTGTGGACTCCTGTCCACTGGAAAGGAAAGCAGCGGTGGAATTCTTCATCGGATATGCCGATTCGCCTCGCCGCCGCGTACAAGAAGATCATGCACTTCACCGAGTTCACTTCAAAAGCAAACTTTTCCAAACCAGACAATGTTCTCGTTTCTTTCGTCAAGTTAAAGAGAATGCGGACTATATTCTCCGCGGACTCGTTCGTCAACTCCAACGTCAAAGTTCCGAGTTGGTTTTTACCATTGAACCGTCTGTGCTTTGCCGCCTCGATGCGGTCGGTTTCGGGGGACAAAAAGTCCCCCCAAGGGTATCTGTCGTAAAAACCGTTCACGCAGACGTTCGAACAAAGCGTGACAACAGAATCAATGGAGCTCGAACAAAGCGTGACAACAGAATCAATGGAGCCGTCAGAAGCGGGGAGGACCGCATTGATACCACCGAGAGCTTCCATTGAAGCGCGGATCAAAGTCTCCGTTCCGCGACTCGTCGGTGAAGTCAACAAAGGACCGCCATTTCTTCGGCGATACGTCCCGGCGCCTTCTTTGGACAAACCAGCAAAGCTCAGCGGTATACGCAAGGCTACCGCGGATTTTTCTTCCCGAACGGATTTTTCTGCCTCACTCATGTTTTCGGCCGTCGAACGAAACGCTTTACCGAAACCAAACGTTTCATCATCTCTTTCGATGGGGTGGTTGAAGTACCACAACTCGCCCTCCGGGTCGGTCGGGCATTTTGGTCGGGAGCCGTCGGCTTCGAGAGGATTTGATACCACTTCATGGAAGCGGCGTTGAAACTCTCGCGCCGCACGAAAGATACCTAATGCTTCTGGACCCGTTACGTAAGCCGGGTGCGCGTTATACGCGTCGCGCGTGTCAGTACTCGATGGCGTCACTTTCATCAATTCAAAGACCTCGTCCTCGTCGACCTCGTCCTCGTCGACCTCGTCCTCGTCGACCTCGTCCTCGAGTTCAGAGCTTTCGTCGTCGCAATCTTCAGCGCCAACCAAAATCTCAACTATTTTATCGTCCGCCAACATGCTTCCTTCCAAGACGCTTGCTTCCGTCATAACGTATTCAAAATCGCCGTTCTCCTTCTCCGTGTACGAATCCGTGAAGAGTTTCGACACTTGATGATCGTTTGCACGACGTGCGGCGAGCTTCACTTCCTTCTTCTCTTCCTTCTTCTCGAGAGAGTCGTCGGCAGAATCAAACACAGACTCATCCACGGCGCCCATCATTTGCGTCGTTCCTTGCGTCGTCATCGATCCCATCATCCTCGTCGTCGTCTTCGCCGCGTCAAATCTTCTCGCCCCTGGCATCTTCTGCTCTTTCTCTTCTTCTTCCATCCCAAACATCCTCCTCCACCTTGTGATTTCTTTCTGATGCATCGTCTTTTTATTACTCGCATCATCAGCGGGAGGAATAGACGGTCCTCTCTTCTTCTTCTTCTTCGTTCCGGCGTCGTCTCCTTGTGACGAAGGAGAGCCGTCAATTACAATAACATCAACCTGCTGCTGCTGCTGCTGCTGCGACTGCTGCTGCTGCTGCTGCTGCTGCTGTTGCTGCAGCAAAACGGAACCATTCCCACCTGTGTTGTTGTGTTTCGTAAGAGGTTATTCATAAGAAAAGGCGTCGTCAAGAAGACGCGAGGACGACGACGACGACGACGACGACGACGAGGTTGTTTTCAGTTGTTTACATTTCTTCTTCTTTTTTTTGTGTCGATTTGGACCCTCCTGACGAAAACGACGACGACCAACGCTCGAACGACAACAACCAAAAGCAAAAACAAAAGCAGTCGTCGCAAAACAACGAACGATGCGAACGTCGAAAACTCAACGGCGCGCGCGCGAACTCTTCTTCGTACTCTTTACGCTCGAAGATGAAGGTTTGAAAAGCAACCGCATCAAAAGACGAGCGTACTTAGAAGAAGAAGAAGAAGAAGAAGAAGAAGAAAAAAACCAAGAATATGCACGCGTTTGAAAATGACATTTCTCTCGTCGAGTCGCGATTAAGAAGCGTCGCAAAGTCGACGTCGCGAACAAAGAAGCAAGCAAAGAACTGCAAAAAACGTACCGTCGTTACCTTTCGCATGTGTTTCTTCGTCGCTTTCCAAAGTTAAATCGACGCAGTTAGGATCCGTCATGGGGTTACTATTCTAAGCGGCGCGTTTTTTACGAAGAAGAAGAAGAAAGTGAAGAAAGAGTTTAGTAAATTCAAAATACGCGGACTCGGGTGATGGAAAAAACTCCCACTACTAACGTAAAAAACGAGAGAAAAAAAGAAGTTTGATCACGACGACGACGACGACGACGAGATACATAAAACAACTTCTTCATCATGGAAGACGTCTTCTTGTTGTTATTCCACCGGGTTCAAACTATCTTCCTCCAAATCGCGTTCGTCGCGTTTGCCTCGATCGCCATTTTTTCTTGGCTTTGTCTCGGAGTGTTCGCTATATGCGTTGAAAATTTCAAGCCGTTTTTACGCTTTGTTTTCGACGCG
>Ga0115554_1002932_pt1 | contig 11633 bp, 16 predicted proteins | sample COGITO_mtgs_1104_3_FD_87283 | JGI IMG/M metagenome (GOLD analysis project Ga0115554, IMG submission 87283) | Pelagic marine microbial communities from North Sea - COGITO_mtgs_110404 | ecosystem: Environmental > Aquatic > Marine > Epipelagic | place: Germany:Helgoland, sampling site Kabeltonne... | reverse complement strand
TTCTCCCGTGTAGGCTCCAGAAGCCGCAGCATTAATATTTTGCGCTACCACGGCTACCGCATCATCTTTTAACAGGGCGGTGCTTTGTGCGAGTTGAGTAAAAGCAGGGGCTACCATAATCCGGACACCCTCTGGCTTTTTAAACGATTTTAGTTGGGTTAGCAAAACCTCTGTTTCGGAAGAATCATTGTTCATTTTCCAATTTCCAGCTACGATGTTATTTCTCATGTTTTATGTTGTTTTTATTCTTGGATCTAGATAGCTATAGAGCAAATCGACCACAATATTAATGATTATAAAGAGAAAGGAAATGAAAATAACCGATCCCATAACTACAGGAATATCCAGTTGATTCAAAGCTTCCACAATTTCTTTACCAAGACCTTTCCATCCAAAAATATATTCCACAAAGATAGCCCCTGCCAAAAGGGAAGCAAACCAACCCGAAACTGCAGTTACCACCGGATTTATCGCATTTTTAAGTGCGTGTTTAAAAATCACCTGATACTTGGATAAACCCTTGGAATATGCCGTTCTTATGTAGTCCTGAGAAAGCACCTCCAAAAGATTGCTTCGCATCAGTTGGGTAATGACAGCCAAAGGGCGAATACCCAATACGAAAGAAGGTAATATCAAATTCTTCCAAATAATCCGATAGGATTCTCCAAAATCGTCCAATTCATACAAACTCCCTGTCATGTTCAAATGTGTGTAGGAATGTAATACATACCCAAAGAACCAAGAAAACAAAATCGCACTGAAGAACGAGGGGACACTCATCCCAATTGTACTCAACAGAAGTAGTGTCCGGTCCAACCAATGGCCTTTAAATAAGGTGGCTAAAATTCCTAAAAAAACCCCTACAACTATTGCAATCAAGATTGAAGAAAGGGCTAGAATTGCGGTATTGGGAAGGGTTTCTTTTATTATATCCCAAATGGGCTTTCCCCGTTTTTGATAAGACGTTCGAAAATAGGGAAACTTAAGAACCAGTGTTTTTTCTGGGCCTTTGTATAATCTAATTCCTCCGTAAATTGACATGTCATAATGTGCAAATTTACTGGGGTTTGTAGGATGAAATGAAATGGGGGAAAGGTCGTTTAAATAATAAAAATACTGCTGGTAAAGCGGGAGGTCAAATCCAAACTTAGTTTGAATCAATTGCAGTTGTGCACTGTCTTCATTTTGATCCAGCATCATTTGGGCGGGGTCTCCTGGAAGTACAGTGAAAAGAAAAAACACCAAACTTGCCACACCAAAAAGCGCTAGAAAGGCTTGAACAAATTTTCCGAGTACAAACCGCATTACTCCTTGAGATGAATCAGCGCAAAAATAGCGTAATTGACCATGTCGTGATAGTTTGCGTCAATACCCTCACTCACCAGTGTTTTCCCTTGATTTTCTTCAATTTGCTTTACCCGAAGGAGTTTTTGTAAAATCAAATCGGTAAGTGAACTGACCCGCATGTCACGCCATGCCTCCCCATAGTCATGGTTTTTATTCAGCATGAGCTCAAAAATAATTTGAATTTGTTCATCGTACTCTTTTAGTGCTACCTCCAAATTCATATTGACTTGTTCAGAAACACCTAACTTAATCTGAATCAACGCCATCACACTGTAATTCACAATTCCAATAAACTCAGACACTTCCCCTTCATCGACCTTTCTGGTAGTTTGCGTTTGTAAACTGCGAATGCGCTGTGCCTTAATAAAAATTTGATCTGTGAGTGACGGAAGTCGGAGTATTCGCCAGGCGGCTCCGTAGTCCTTCATTTTCTTTTCAAATAATGAGCGACATTGAGAAACAATTTCCTGATACTCCTTTTGGGTAGCTTCCATTTCAATTAAATTTGCTATAAATTTCGAATATATTTTTAAAATATTAATTAAACCCCTCCACAAGTTATCAAAAAGAAAAACACAGCCCAACAGATTCGCATCCGAGAACACCTCATCGATTTGGAGTCTCCCAAAATCATGGGAATACTGAACCTTACCGAAGATTCTTTTTACGACGGAGGGAAAAACAATTCGTTAAAAAAAGCTTTGGCACACACCGAGAAAATGCTCTTAGAAGGTGCCTTTTTTATCGATATTGGCGTCGCAAGTAGTAAACCGGGAAGTCCACTGATTCTAGCTGATACTGAAAAAAAATGTTTACTCCCCTACCTCAACGAACTGCTGCGGGAATTTCCAACTACTCATTTTTCAATTGACACCTACAACAGTGAGGTAGCACAGATGAGCCTGGATTTGGGGGTCAGTATGATAAATGATATTTCTGGCGGGCAATTGGATTCAAAAATGTTTGCCGTTGTAGCGGCTCATAATGTCCCTTATGTTATGATGCACATGCAGGGTACTCCAGAAACCATGCAGCAAAAAACAGAATACAAAGAGGTTGTTAACGAAATTGCCTATTTTTTTAGTGCGCAGGTTAAAGAAGCCCAAGCCGCTGGAATACATGATATTATCTTAGACCCTGGTTTTGGGTTTGGAAAAAGTAGAGAACAAAATTTTACCTTACTCAAGAACTTAAAACATTTCGAAGGCCTTAACTCCCCAATACTTGTAGGGGTTTCCAGAAAATCCATGATTTATAAAACCCTTGGAACAACCCCCCAGGAAGCCTTAAATGGTACCACAGCACTTCACGCTTGGACACTGGAACGCGGTGCTCGAATTTTAAGAGTTCACGACGTCAAAGAAGCGAAAGAATGTAGTGACTTGTGGCAAACCCTCCAATAGTTTTTTTAAATTTACAAAAAGCATCATTTTTTGAACACCGCAGATTTTATAGACTTTTCTTTTGTTGATGTCATCGACATCTTACTTGTTGCTTTACTCCTGTTCTATTTGTACAAGCTGGTACGCGGGACGGTAGCCATCAATATTTTTATTGGGATTGTTATCATCTATCTCATTTGGAAGTTGACAGATCTGCTGAATATGGATGTCTTAAGTAATTTATTGGGGAAATTTATCAGTGTCGGATTCTTTGCGCTTATCGTTGTTTTTCAACAAGAAATAAGAAAATTTTTACTGCTTTTAGGCTCTACCAATTTCACAAACCGAAAAAACGTTGTGCGGTATTTCAAGTTTTTAAACCAAAGAAGTCTGGGTACAAATTTAGATATCAAGGTTTTAATTGATTCGTGCTTTGAAATGTCAAACAACAAAACTGGAGCTATTATCGTTTTGCAAAGAAGCAACTCGCTTGATTTTACATTAAGTGAAAACAACCTCACCCAAATCAAATTGAATCCTCAAATCTTGGAAACGATATTTTTTAAAAACAGCCCCTTACACGACGGTGCCATTCTGATTGAAAACAATACTATTGTTGCCACCCGGGTGATCTTACCCGTTAGTGACAGTACAAAAGTTCCTTCAAGCTATGGCTTACGACATCGTGCCGCTTTAGGGATTTCGGAAAAGACCGATGCCCTAGTTCTAGTCATCTCAGAACAGTCAGGTAAAATAGTTTATGTCAAAAATGGAACTTTTATCAAAATCGATAGCCTAGAATCCCTGCGAGATTTACTGACACAAGATTTGGAGGAATAACTAGGCATAAAGTACATCGGCAAACTGGACCTCATAGAGTTTGGTATAGTGTCCCTGAGTTACTTTCAACAGCTCTTTATGGGTTCCTACTTCTACGATTTGCCCTTGATCCATCACCACAATCCGATCTGCATTTTTAACTGTTGCCAAACGATGGGCAATCACGATGGAGGTTTTTCCTTTGGTTAAGGTGTCTATTGCCCTTTGTATAATTTCTTCTGAATAGCTATCCACAGAGGAGGTGGCCTCGTCTAAAACTAAAATAGTAGGGTCAGAGAGGTAGGCTCTTAAAAAAGCAATTAACTGTCTTTGTCCTGAAGAAAGCATCACTCCGCGTTCTTTGACATTGTAATCGTATCCTTCGGGTAAGGATTGGATAAAATCGTGTACTCCGATTTTCTTAGAGGCTTGAATGACTTGAGCTCTAGTGATTGTTGGGTTGAACAGCGTAATGTTGTTGTATAAACTATCGGCAAAAAGGAATACATCTTGGAGCACCACAGAAACGTGTTTCCTAAGGGTTTGTAAATCATAGGAGCGGATGGAGGTCCCATCGATGGTGATGTCACCCGAGTCGAATTCATAAAAACGGGATAGCAAATTGATAATCGTAGATTTTCCTGCACCTGTTGCCCCCACTATGGCAATGGTTTCTCCCGCTTTGATATCTAAAGAAATCTCCTTGAGTACGGGTTCTCCAGGTAGATAGGAAAATCCTAATTTTTTAAGCTGAATATCTCCTTTTAACTCCGTGGGACAGAACCTCCCTTTGTCTTCTATGTTGCTTTCTGTTTCTAGAATTCCAAAAATCCGATCAGCAGCCACCATTCCCATTTGCAGGGAATTAAACTTATCTGCTATTTGTCGCAGAGGTCTAAAAAGCATTTGGGACATCTGAATGAATAGGAAAATAGTTCCCAAGGAAACAGCTCCACTAGAAATAACATTCACTCCCCCATACCACACCAACAAACCGATGGTCACCGAAGAAGAAATTTCCGCAACAGGAAAAAAAATGGAGTTAAACCAAACTGTCTTGAGCCAAGCCTGTTTGTGCTTTTCGTTGATCGCTACAAAGTTGTCGTACTCAATTTTTTCTCGATGAAAGAGCTGAACAATTTTAATTCCGCTAATTCGTTCTTGAACAAAAGAATTGAGGTTGGCAACTTGTAAACGCACTTCTTCAAAAGCTTTTTTCATCGACTTTTGAAACAGTCGGGTGGCGTAAAGGATTACGGGCAAAACAGAAAAAACGATCAAAGAAAGGCGCCAATTCACATACAACATGACCACTATGACTAAAATCATCTTTAACAGATCCGCAATGATCATAAACAAGCCTTGAGAGAAAATACTTGCGATGGTTTCAATATCACTTACGGCACGAGTCACCAAGCGACCTACGGCGGTTTTATCAAAATAAGCCATCTTGAAATGAATGATCTTATCGAATAACTTCACTCTCAAATCTTTAATGACCTTTTGTCCTAGCCAATTGGCATAGAAGACAAAAAGAAACTGAAAGAGCACCTCCAGCAACAACGTCACTAACATCAAGCCTACAAAAAGTTGCATTCCTGTGTAGTCTCTCGGAGTGATGTAGTCATCTACGGTGACTTTTAGTAAATAAGGTGTTAATGTAGAAGACACCGAGAGTAAAATCGCAGCAAACATTACAAAGTAATAAGTCGCTTTGAACGGCTTAATAAAAGCCATTAGCTTCCCGAACAACTTCAGATCAAAAATTTTACCACTTACTTTTACCATGCTTACAGATAGATATTTTTTGGGTATTCGATACGAGTTAAAAACAAACCCTGTGCGGGGACAGAATACCCAGCTTCAGATCGGTTTTTATTTTTTATAATTTGATGCAAATCCTCTACTTTTTTCTTTTTCAGACCAATCTCTACCAAGGTTCCTACAATAGCGCGTACCATGTTCCTTAAAAATCGGTTAGCAGTGATGGTAAAGGTATAACCCTTTTCTGAATTGGTCCAGGTTGCATGGCTAATCTTACACAAAAAGGTTTTTAAATCGGTATGGGACTTTGAAAAACATTCAAAATCTTCGTACTCCAAAAGCAGGGCTGCCCCTTCATTCATCGCTTCCAAATCCAGAGGTTGTTTTACAAGGTACTGCAACTCGTTTCCAAAAGGTGTTTTTTCTTTGGCAATGTGGTATTCATAGGTTCTGGAAAGAGCATCAAAACGAGCATGCGCGTTTGGTTGAACTTCTTGAAGCGATTGAATGGCAATATCTTGGGGTAAAAACTGATTGAGTTGGTAAACAAAATGTTGATGTGCTGCTCCTGCTATGTCTCCATCAAAATGAGCAATCATTTGGCGGGCATGAACCCCGGTGTCTGTTCGTCCTGCAGCTACTAAAGGAGTGGGAGTTTTTAACAAAGTTCCCAATGCGTTTTCCATAACCTCTTGCACCGAAAGTGCATTGGGTTGGCGTTGCCATCCGTGGTAATGGGTACCCGCATACAAAAATTCAAGAAAAAAACGCACAGTCTGACTTTAAGGGGTAAAGATAGTTTGAAATAATTTTGGATACAATCTCTTTCTCTGTCATTAAAAATTACGCTTTGGTATCTTTATTTGTTCGGTCGTTTAAACGGTCTAACAACCACTCCAGTTCGCTGGCTTTCGTCGATCTAAAGACATCGATGGTGAGGCTTCCTTTTTTAATTTGGATGAGTTTATTATGACGTTCTGCATAACTTGCAAACAGCATCAGTAAAAGTAAAAAGGCGGTAATAACATCGTAAATACTAGCCGAGTCAAAAAAATACAAATAGAATGAAACTCCTGTAAAAACGAGAGTGAACCCGAACCCAATCCACCAGCCTTTTCCCATTTTTTTTAAAACCACTCGATCCATTTCTTCGTAAAGGAGTTTACGCGGGGTATGGTCTTGTTCTAATTAAAAAAGGATGTACTCTTTATAAAAGTCAATTTTACTTTTACTCCTAGAGGTACTGATGAGGGATTCTGGTGTGGGATTCATAAAGTAGGTAATTGTAAGATTCGATATCTTTGGCGAATTAAAGTTATACTTTTTTGAAAAAAATCCTATTACTTTCCGATACTCATGGTCACATGGATGAAAAAATAGCTTCTTATGCCGCGCAGGCAGATGAAGTTTGGCATGCGGGAGATGTAGGTAATTCAGAGGTTCTGGATACCCTAGAGGAGATAAAACCACTACGCGCTGTTTTTGGGAATATTGACGGGCACAGCATACGTCTTCAAACCGAAGAGGTTTTACATTTTACATGTGAAGGAGTTCCGGTGGTAATGACGCATATAGCCGGCTATCCCGGAAGGTATACTTCCACAGCGAAAAAACTGATTGAAAAATACCAACCCCAACTTTTTATTTGTGGACACTCCCACATCCTAAAAGTGATGCAAGACAAAAAATACGGACATCTTCATATGAACCCAGGAGCCGTAGGCATCTCTGGCTTTCACAAGTTTAGAACCCTGTTGCGGTTTGAGATTGAAAAAGGAGAACTTAAAAACTTAGAAGCCATAGAACTGGGACAACGAGGGAAATTAACGAATGCGGTCCACGGAACGGACTAAGGCTTCGTCTTTTAAAATGGCACTTCGTGCTAAGAAGAGAAGGAGGATACTAACCAGGGAAACCCCAAACACAAAATAAGTCAATGGATAAGCAACCCCAACAAAAAGTTGAACCCCGTAGTAGCCAACCAAAACCAATTGAATCACAATAGACAAGAGACACAAACGAGCTTGAAGTATTCGTTTTTTAAATAGGAATACCGAAAGCAACACTAGTGTCGGGTTGAGATAAAAAAGGTGGTTTTTGCTGATCCAGGAGGCCTCATTCCATAGTATTGAATAATACAATAAACCCGACAACAAAAAGAATGCAAATACGAAATACAGGGACTGAATACGTTGAATCATGCTTGTGTTTTATGCAAAATTAAGTTTTTTTTAAAAGCTTTTATTTTAAATAAAATTTGTAATATTGTTCCACTACAATACTTCAAGGCTTTACAACAACAAACCAATCTTTTGTAAAGTAGAAAATCATAAAAACTTTCATGTACGAAATAGCTACTCTTAAAACAAAGAAACTTCCCGAATTACAACAAATCGCCAAAAAAATTGGTGTTAAACGCATTGCAGGTCTAAAAAAATTGGACCTGATTTATCAAATCGTAGATTTTATCGCGTCAAAACCCGACGAGGGAGCGACCGAAAATGCGACAACTCAAAATAAACCGAAAAGCGATCCGAAACCAGCGCCCGAAAAAAAGATTGCCTTAAAGGTCCTTCCCGTTCAAAAATCAAAGCCCAAAAAGAAAGCGGAAGACACGGGAGACCAAAATCAGAAAAGGGAACACCAAGGGAACAATAACCCGCACAGAAAAAACGGAAACCCGAACCACAAAAACAAACACAACAACGGCAGCAATAATGGTAAAGGAAATGATTATCATAACCGGGACAACAAAAGCCGCTACCGCCAACCCGACTTTGAATTTGACGGGATTGTAGAAACAGAAGGAGTGTTGGAAATGATGCAAGAAGGCTATGGCTTTCTTCGTTCTTCGGACTACAACTACCTCTCTTCTCCAGATGACGTTTATGTCTCCCAATCTCAAGTGCGTTTGTTTGGACTTAAAACAGGAGATACCGTCTTAGGTTCGGTGCGTCCTCCAAAAGAAGGAGAAAAATATTTTCCGCTTATCAAAGTAGATAAAATCAATGGGCTAGATCCCAAAGTGGTTCGCGATCGCGTTTCTTTTGAACACCTCACTCCCCTATTCCCACAAGAAAAATTTAACCTTGCCGAAAAGCAAAATACCATTTCTTCACGAATAATGGACTTGTTCTGCCCCATTGGGAAAGGACAGCGGGGTATGATCGTTTCCCAACCCAAAACAGGAAAAACGATGTTGCTCAAAGACATTGCCAATGCCATAGCAGCAAACCATCCCGAAGTGTATCAATTGATTTTACTCATTGACGAACGCCCGGAAGAGGTGACCGATATGCAACGGAATGTAGACGGTGAAGTTGTGGCTTCTACCTTTGACGAACCTGCAGAACGACACGTTAAAGTGGCCAATATTGTACTGGAAAAAGCAAAACGTCTCGTAGAATGTGGACATGATGTAGTCATCTTGCTGGACTCCATCACCCGTTTGGCAAGAGCTTACAACACAGTACAACCTGCTTCAGGAAAAATCTTAAGTGGTGGTGTGGACGCCAATGCTTTACACAAGCCAAAACGTTTCTTTGGTGCGGCTAGAAATATTGAAAACGGAGGTTCCTTATCCATTATCGCAACGGCACTTACCGAAACAGGTTCCAAAATGGACGAAGTGATCTTTGAAGAATTTAAAGGAACAGGAAATATGGAACTCCAATTGGATCGCCGTATTGCCAACCGTAGAATCTTCCCAGCCATTGACCTGGTTTCTTCCAGTACCCGTAGAGACGATCTCTTGCTGGATGAAAACACAATCAAACGGATGTGGATCATGAGAAAATACCTCGCCGATATGAACCCCGTAGAGGCTATGGAATTTATCAACGACCGCTTTACCCGAACACAAAACAACGAAGAGTTCTTGATTTCAATGAATTCCTAGTTGATTCGTTATAAGGCACAAAAAAAGGCTCCACATGTGGAGCCTTTTTTTTATATAATCTTAAAAAATTCTTAAAGGGAAGCGACGTGTTTTGCCAGCTTAGACTTTAAGTTACCCGCTTTGTTGGCGTGGATGATATTCTTTTTTGCGAGTTTATCAATCAAAGAAGCAACTTTAGGAAACAATTTATTTGCCTCCTTTTTTGTAGTGGTTTCTCTTAATTTTTTGATTGCATTCCGCGCCGTTTTGTGTTGAAAACGGTTTAACAACCGTTTTTTGTTGTTGGAACGAATGCGTTTTAATGCCGATTTATGATTTGCCATAATTACAATTTATATAGTAGCCCGTAGGGGAGTCGAACCCCTCTTTCCAGGATGAAAACCTGGCGTCCTAACCGATAGACGAACGGGCCATATTTTTCGTGCGCAAATGTACACGGAATATTATTATTATACAAGCACTAAACAAAACAAAAAGCCTCGTCTAAGAAGTAATTTTTTTTTTGGTTTCCATTAACACCTCGTGATTGATAATTTAAATACATTTGGAGTGCCCAATATTCAAATCAAAACCCATGAAAAAAAACCTTTTTTACCCTCCCAACCTTCTTCTACTTATTGTTTGTCTCTGCGGAACGTTCTTATCTCTAACTGCGCAACAAAATCTAACTGATGAAAACCTAGCCGTTTCAGGCTATGACCTAGTTTCCTACTAGCAAAATGAAGTCGCTGAAGGCAGTCCTCAGTTCAAAGTACTCTACAACAAAGCGGTTTATCTGTTTAAAAAAGAAGCCAACCAAAAGGCTTTCAAATCCAATCCTGAAAAGTACCTCCCACAATACGGGGGTTGGTGCGCCTACGCAATGGGAAGAAACGGCGACAAAGTATCCATAAATCCCGAGGCCTATACCCTGGAAGAGGGGAAACTCTATCTTTTTTATAAAACTTCCTTTACCGATACCCGAAAGAAGTGGATCAAAAACAATAAAAAACTCAAGTCCAAAGCGGACCAGAATTGGACCAACCTCACTAAGAGTTACTAACACTTAAATCCCTTTCCATGCTCAATAAACTTTCATTCTTTTTACGACTTGTAGTGGCTGTCATTCTTTTGAAAAGCTTGTATTTCAAATTCGGTGGACATGCAGAAGCGGTTCATGTTTTTAGTACACTGGGTGTGGAGCCTTGGGGCCGAATCGGATTGGGCTGTGTAGAGCTTTTCATGGCCCTGACGCTCCTTATTCCCAAAACTCAGGTACTGGCTTCTTTTGCAAGTTTGGGCTTCTTTAGTGGCGCCATAGGCACTCATCTGTTTACCCCTGAGGGAATAGTGGTTCAGTGGGGCGGAAACTCAGATAACGGGCAACTGTTTTTTATGGCGGTACTTTCTCTTGTTTTTATTGTGGTTCACCTTTTCCTCTACTCCAAAGAAAAAAACTATAGCTTAAAAGAGTTAATCAACAAAGAAGTTTTAAAAAAATGAAATGAGAAATACGACATGGATCCGCTTGTTTCACTATGAATTTTGGCCCTTTTGGGTATTTTACTTGCCCGCTTATTTCTATTATTTCTATTTAGCATTAAAATCGAGAACGTGGTTTGTTGCCCATCCCAAAGAAAAAAAGTAAGCTGCTTGCTCAATGCCAAAGGCGAATTCCCAGATCACACGCGCAGACAAAGTAGAGGACAGCTTCCCCTTGAATACGTGTCTATGCAAAGTTTTGATTTACAACAAAAAGCACTCGCGTTTTATGCACCCTTTTTACTGATCACCCTTCACTATTCAGATTCAAGAATAGAAATTACTAGCTTATACTGGGACGGGATTCAATTTAAAAAAAGAGAATCTGAACCCTACCCTCCCCTATTTGTGGTGCTCCACCAGCCTTTACCAAACCAAAGAAAATAAAGTGTTTCAAAAACTGTTTCAGCAAACTATTTTTGAAATTAAAAATCTAAATCATACCCTAGAATTCCATCGAAAAGTAGCTCAACCTCTAAATAGTTTGAATTATTTAGAAAAAAATAAAGACATACAAACGGTGAGCATCACAAACTTTACCCTAAAAGACAGCGTTTATCAGATTCAGTACATCGACCTTATTGAAGAAAAGATTGAAATAGAAAAAATAGAGTTGCGTTAATACGCCTTTGCAAAAAGCACACGCATCGTAGAAGGTTTCCCAGAAAACACACACTTTCCGGATTCTTTTTTGGCATCCAAAGGAATGCAGCGGATGGTCGCCTTTGTGGCTTTTTTGATTGCTTCTTCAGTCGCGTCAGTTCCATCCCAATGAGCAGAAACAAAGCCTCCCTTTTCTTTAATCGCTTTTTTAAAATCGTCAAAGGTCTCTACTTCGATAATGTTTTCCTCACGGAAACGCTTCGCTTTGTCAAACAAGGCGTGTTGCATCTCTTCAAGTT
>Ga0115554_1002929_pt1 | contig 11640 bp, 10 predicted proteins | sample COGITO_mtgs_1104_3_FD_87283 | JGI IMG/M metagenome (GOLD analysis project Ga0115554, IMG submission 87283) | Pelagic marine microbial communities from North Sea - COGITO_mtgs_110404 | ecosystem: Environmental > Aquatic > Marine > Epipelagic | place: Germany:Helgoland, sampling site Kabeltonne... | reverse complement strand
ACTCTCTCTCTCCGTCTCTCTTTGTAAAGATGATGACTCTTTTTCTCTCTCGTCGTCTGTTGAAAAAAGTTTTGCCTCGAGGAGAAAAGAGAGAAAAAAAAACTGTCGAGAGGAACTTAATATGCTGCCACTCTGCTTACGAAAAAAAAAAAGAGGACAAAGAGAGACGAAATCGAGGCCGCGTCTCGTTTCGAACGAATGCTCATTTTTTCTTCATTCTATCGAACGCACATATATAACTTCTTCCCGCGCGCTCTCGCTCTCTCTGCTGCGTTACTTCTCGCGGAAGAGTAGTGGTCGTAAAGAAGTTGTTGTTGTTGAGTAACTTTAATACCTTTATTCGATTTTATACGCGCTCGTTGTGAGTATAAATCACGATGATGAAAGAAGCGAACCATTCAGAAGAAGAGCGGCAAAGTTTACTTTCAAACGAAGACGATGATGATCCCGCGAACGCGACGACGTTTACGACGAGATCTACACTGATGATCAAAATTGCCACGATCACCGCGTTGGCGACGACGTTTGCCACGTTTGGGTACGTTTCCGAGAGCAAGAAGTTGTCTTCTTTGTTGTCTTCTTCTTCGTCCGCCGAGTTAGGGCGTAAACCGTCGTCCTCGTCGTATTCCTCGTCCGCGCGTTTAGGTCGATGGAGTTCGAGAGATGACGACGAAGACGATCGATACGCCTCGAGACGATCGTCGTCGAGACACTCAGACGATTTTGACGACGACGACGACAGAAGAGGAGGAAGAGGAAACTACGCAAAGTACAGAGACGAGGACGACGATGCGTACGAGAAAAGAGGCCGCGGACAACGAAGAGATTTGGGCAAAGACGAAGACGAGGACGAATATTCGAAGAATAAACATTCCTCCTCTAAATACGACGACGACGATGAAGACGATCATCGCAAATCATCTGCGGATGATGAAGAGGAAGATCAAGAAGAAGAAGAAGACCCGGCGATGAAAGAAAACTGCGTCGGCGAAGCCGCCGACGAAGAAAAAGGCATCTACCAGTACCCGGACAAAATTTGCTTGACGAACCCGTCGTTGACGCCGGCGTGTCTCGGGAACGGAGGCGCGGTTACGGCGTGCAGATTTTGCCAAACCGAAGAAGCGGTGAGAAAAGTTGCCGGCTGGCCGCAGTGCCCACACTCGGTGTGCGAGAAGAGCTCCGGGATTGGATGCATCGGGGATTCGTTTTCCAAGAATGAAATCTCGTGGAGGATGCACGTGAAGGACATCGCGAAACACAACGCGCGCGTGAAACAAATTGGGATTTCTGGAACGTGCGATTCCACGGTTTCCGATCAAGCGGTGGGGAGACACATGTTTCGCGACAAGAAGTGCTCGGAACGATTATTACCCGGGTGCCAAGACGCGCAAGGGTGTCGATTTTGCGTCACAAAATCGGGAGCAAAGTTGGACACGGAAAAAGTCACCGCGCAGTGGCCGACGTGCCCAGCCGCGGTGTGCGCGAGATTTTCCTTGGAGAAGACCGATTGCGAAGCGACTTTAGGATTATATACCGTGCCGACGTTTGAGGTTCCCGAAGGGTTTGATGGTTCGAACTTGCCGAAGCCGGTGTTGGACTTGGAGGCGACACAAAAGATGCAAGAGCGTTTGAAGCTCCAAATCAAAGCGGCGATGACGGGGCAAGACGACCCAGTGTTTGAAGACGAGGACGAAAACGAAATGCCGGAAGAAGCTCCGTTAAAATCGGATTCTCCCTTGGAAGAGACGAAGAACAACAAGGATGAAGACGAAGAAGAAGACTCCGATCGTAAATCTTCCTCCTCCTCCAAAGGTCGCTACGACGACGACGACGACGACGATCGAAGACACTCGTCGTCAAAGTACAACGACGATGAAGAAGACGATCGACGCTCTGCCTCTAAAAAGCACTACGAGGATGACGACGACGACGAGAAAGACGACCGCCCCCGAAGAAGCCGGGATGACGACGATCGACGCGACGATGACGATCGACGAGAGGACAAAAAATCTTCCTCCAAGAGTCGATACGACGATGAAGACGACAGACGAGATTCTCCCAAGAAGCGTTACGATGATGAAGACGACAGACGAGATTCTCCCAAGAAGCGTTACGATGATGAAGACGATGACGACAGAAGAGACAGTCACCGATCTTCTCGTTACGAAAAAGACGACGAAAGAGATCGATACGATGACAGAGATGACGATCGCAGATCTTCGCCCAAGAGCCGATACGACGACGACGACGACGAGGAAGACAACAGACGTTCCTCCTCCAAGATGGGTCGCCACGAAGACGAGGACGACCGCGAAGGCGACCGACGCTCCAAGAAGCGATCCGACGACGAAGTAGAAGAAGAAGGCGACCGCAGACGATCCACAAAGTATGACGACGAGGAGAAAGACGATCGATCGAGGCGCCCATCGTCGAAGTACGACGACGACGACGACGAGGATGAAGACGACAACCGCAAATCCTCCTCCTCATCGAAGAAACGTAACGAAGACGATCGAGAAGAAGAGGAAAGATACGACGACAGAAAAGAAAGCAAGAAATCTTCCTCCTCGTCCAACGAGAGAGATGAAGCCGACCACGATAAAGAGTACGACAAGGAAGATGTCGAGAAGTTTGAAAACGATAGCAGATTAAAAGATGTGGACGATTGGGGAGACGACGACGATAACTCTTCGTCCGGTAAGAAGTCATCCGCCGGAAAAGGGTCGAGTAGAAGCAAATCCTCCTCCAAAGAAGATTGGTGGGCGTCCTCTGCGAAGTAAATACCATCATCTTTTAGCTACCAATACAAAAAACTTCTAATAAACGCAAAGCAATAATACCCAACATCATATAACAATATCACTACTCTTCTACTAATACTAAAATACAACTAATGCTACGACACACTATAACAAACGAAACTCTAGTTTGCAGCGTCTGCAACCATCCAATTCGGACGCCAATCTACTTTTTCCATTTTTGCATTGGGATCTTGTAACAACGTCACCGCCGCGAAGGTAAGAAACACCGAACCGCCCAGGATGGTCATTTTCTTCTCTGAAAACTTATTCGCGATGTATTTCCCCCCTATGCAGGCCGTCCCCGTGGCAATGGCGTGACCTAAGAAACAACCAAACACTATGCCGTACGCTTCGTAATCGCCAGCTAACGCTACCGTGGCTATTTGACTTCGGTCGCCCCACTCGGCGATGAACGTCAGCGTGAAAGCTTGCATCCACACGCCGTTACACAAGCACTCGTAAAAATTACCACCTTTCTTCTTTTTGTTCTCGTTTTCGTTGCCGCTCTCTACGTCCTTTTCTAATATCGGTGCTCTCGAGTTCAAATCTTCTTCGATCTCTTTCAGCTCCTCGTTCTCCTCCCCCTCTTCGGTATCCTTCATCCGACTCGCGCTATACAGCATGTAAAGGCCGTAAAACACGAACAAACACACCGAACCGTAGTGCATGACTTTTCTCGGAATCATCGACGCCGCTTCGATCCCGATCACGACCGAAACGAACGTCATCAGCCAAAGCGCCATAATTGCGCCAAAAAAGACTTCCTTTGAATCGTATTTCCCGGACATTAAACACGCGATGAAAAACGTCCTGTCTCCGAACTCAAGCGAAAGCATCACCAGTAAAGACTGCACGAATCCAGAGAAGTTATCGCCTCGGTTGTTTTCGGTCGCGAACGCGCGCTCTTGGTGCTCGAGTATTCTTTTAGAAATACTGTCCTTCGCTTCATCTCCTCGTTCTAAAATTTCCTCTTCGGCTGCTAAAACTGACGAAAAGAAGATGAAGACAAAGACGAAGAGAAATAGTTTTCCATGAAGATGCGAAGGGGCGCGTAGCATCATCATCTCCAATCGCTTTCAAGTGTTTATTCTCCGAGATGATGTGCACTTCTTTAACGACGTCTTCGATGAAAACACCAAAAAACACGACAACAACAACGACAACACTCCAACGGCTTTAAACGTTTTGGAACGCTTTTCCTTTGTCCTCTCTCTCTTTCTTTTTCGCGCGGTCGATGGAGAGTTTAAAGTGAAGTCATTACTCTCGAGTTATATAAAACAATGTATATGAGTAAATATATATTATAAGTGTGCGATGATATGATGTCCTCATTTTTTTAAGCCGAAGGGAGAGCACCACTTCCAGAAGAAGAAGTCTTCATCCACTTCGGCAACGCTTTGGCGTAATCCGCGCTCGGGTCGTCGAAGACGGCCAAGATGCCGAAAATCAAAAAGATGCCGCCGCCGACCATGGCGATTTTCTTCTCGGATATTTTCTGAGCTAAGATGCGACCTCCAATGCACGCCGTGGAAGTGGCTAAACCGTGGCCTAAGGAACCGCCGATGATGATACCGTACGGGTCGTAATCGGCAGCCATGGCGATGGTGGCGATTTGGGATCGGTCGCCCCATTCCGCTAAGAAGGTGAGCGTAAACGCTTGGACGAAAATCGCAGAGACGAAGAATTCCCACCATTGCTTTTCGTTTTTCGAAGTCCCTTTTTTCTTTCCAGGCGACAATTTGCCGCCTTTTTCCGCCACGTCGTCGTCGTCTTTGCTCGCGTTGTTGTCGTCGGATTTCTTCCCAGATCGTCGGTTGGCGATTTCGTCCAACTCGTGTTCGACTTCCTCGAACTCCTCGGAAACGTCGTCGGACATGAATTGGGAGTTGTACAACATGGTGACGCCGTAGCCGAGAAACAAGATCACCGCGGCCCAATGGACAAACCATCGCGGTAAGAACATAGGCGCGGCGACGCCTAATAAGGTGGACACGATGGTCATCACCGCCAACGCGCTGAAAGCGCCCAAAAATACAATTCGTCGGGAATGTTTCACCGACATCAACGCCGCGATGAAATACGTTCTGTCGCCAACCTCGATGAACAAAATAACCAAAAACGAGGTGACTAATCCACTAATGAAAGAGGTTTGGTCCGCGTATTGCGCTTTAAACCACGCGCCTAAACCAGCACCAGATCCTGGTCCACCTCTTCTACCTCCGCCTTCGTAATTCTCCAATCTCGTGACCACGGCTTCCAAGCGGTTGATCTCCTTCGCCATCGTCAATAACTCCGTCGCCACCGCGCCTTGCTCTTGCTCGACTTTATCCATCACCAACGAATTCACCGCTTTTGAGCCTTCTAAGTTCGAGAGAACTTCCTGCGCGGTATCCGTAATATCCGCTAAACTATCCGCGGCGTCTTCCACCGCCTCGGTGGCTTCGTCCACCGCCGCCGTCGCGTCTTCCACGTCCGCGGCGACCTCCTCCACCGTCTCCGCGGTATCTTGTATTTGCTCCGCCGCATCTTCCACCGCTTCCGTCGCATCATCCACCGCATCTGCGGCATCTTCGATTGCTTCGGTACTTTCCGCCACCGCTTCGCTCGCCTCTTCCACCGCTTCCACCGCCTCTTCCGTTTGCTCCGCCACTTCCGCTATCGCTTCGTTCGCTTCTTCGATGGAATCTGCGGCATCCGCGACGGTTTCCGTCGCCTCGTCCACGGCATCCGCCGCGTCTTGCACGTCCTCTGAAATCGCTTCCGCCGTAGATTCCGTTATTGGTTGTTCTTCATCCGCGAGCAAGCTTCGTCTTCTTTTTTCTGACGATACAAAGCTTTCTCCTTCGTTCGAAAACCTTTGCGACGATCGCGCTTTAGAAATTGAAGATGTTACGAAATAATCGGCATCATCTTTCGCCGAATCAAAACCCAGAGAGAGAAAAGAGACCACGAACAACAACAGCAACACAAACGAGGAATAAAAGAACGTCTCGTTCTTCTTCTTCTTCGCGCGTGTGTTCTTCGCAGATCTCATATTCAAAGTCATCATCCTTTTGTGTCTTATTTATATATAGATATAATTCTAGTCCTTCTGTGTAAAGCTTTTATTATATGGTAAATACGAAAGAAGAAAAAAATTGTAAAGAGATAAGTGCATTCGTGCATGTGAAAAAGGCACAACAGAAAGAAAATTTTCTCTCTTTTCTCTCTCTCTCTCTCTCTTTTGTTGTGTTGCTTTTTCTCTCGTTTTGGCTGAAACATACGAAACTTTTTTTTAAACCAAAAGGAGTTCATCATAAAAAAATCAGAGAGAGAAAGTTTTAAGAAGAGAGATGTTTTCCTCCTCCTCCTCCGCCTTCGGTGGTGGTACGAACAACGAGGAGAAGAACAAAGTGCACTCGAAACCGGTCACTTTTAAAACGCAACAACGCAGACGACGAAAAAAACGAACTCTCGTTTTTGTGTTCTCGTTTACGTTTCTCGTCGTGATGTACATCTCGTACAATTTCCTTCGCAAGCAAACGCTGAGCGAAGCTCGACGAATCATCGGCACGGGACGGAAAGCGAGAACGGATTTAGAAGGCCAAGTTTTAGTGGAAGAAGCGATTAAAACGGGGAAGATAGGACGAGAAGTGATCAACTTCGACGATGGGAGTTTAGACAGAATGATCGAGGAAAATATACGGAAGAAGAAACAGAAACAGATGGAGGAAGAGGAGAGGAAGATGATGTTTCACGAGGAAAGTCATCAACATCGCGAGGACGAGAAGAACGATATATATAACGACGAAACAAAAGAAGAAGATCTAGAAAACGAGGGCGTTGATAATAATAGCGACGATAATAATAACAATAACGATAGCAGTGGGGAGGAGGAAGAGGAAAATGCGGTTCATAGTAGTACGTCTAGCGATGTCGATGTCGAGAACATCATAAACGAAGATGAAGATATCGCGAACGAGAATGAGAAAGATAACGCAGAAGAGGAACAAGAAGAAGCGCGCGACGAGGACGACGACAATAATAACAATAACAACGAACAAGAACAAGAAGATACAATAAACGATGAGCCGTTAGAGGAAGTCAAACCAGGCGCGGGCGATGCGGATGATTTAGACCCCAAGCTCCCTCGATCGGAGTCGCTCCCGGAAGATCCTTCGCGCACGTGTTCGGTGGATCGTTTGAGAGCGTTGTTTAAACCGTGTTTACTCGGCGGCGACGTGCAGAAATGTTGTCAAACGCTCGATTTTGCGTTTGCTCCGGATGCCACGCATCGTTTTGAAGATCAAGATGAAAGCGAAAGCGGTGAAGACACGACGGCGAATTGTTTGTGCGTGTTTACGGCGATATCCGATTTGAACGAAACGTTTTCGAAAGTTGGTTTGAACGTCTACGAGGACGTATTGGGTAAGTGCGAACCGGATTCGAGAAAGTTTGGATGGTTTGGCGACGGCACGGACGCGTGTCCGGAGGATAACCTGGAGGAGTTGCGAAGACGCAAAGATGAGGAAATTCGAGAGCACGAAGAGGCGAGGAAAGAACGCGAACGTAAAAAGAAGGAAGTTTATAAACGTAACGTAGAAAGAGCAAAGAAACAAGAAGCTATTCGAGTCGAAAACGCGTTGAAAAAGTCGGACACGGAACGACAAGCTCGTGAATTGCGCAGGAGAGAACGCGAAGAAAATCTTAGAAAAGAGGCGCGACTGGTCACGTGGCGCTTGAAAGAGGCGAAAGCGGCGGAGAAGGCGCTGAGGGAAGCCGAGGCGAAACAGGCAAAGTTTTTCGGTACCGGCGGCGGTATTCAAGACGTCGGATGTTACGAAGAAGGCGAGAAACCGATGAAAGGTCAGAAACCGTGTTAGGTATATTTAATATAATGCGCTATTAATCGTACACACCTATGTAAAATTACAAATCTTCGACCGCTTCTTGCGAGAGCAAGTGGACGCTCGCTTCTCTTTCCAGCCAATCGTTTTCTATCAAACTACTCGTGCGATCAACGGGAGCAGTTGTTGCCGACGCGTCCGTGCCTAACGCGCGATAATATCTGCTTTGCTTTAAAATGTACAAATCCAAAACGCACGTGCCTAAACTACCGAGCAAGAAGCTCAGCGAATCGACGATTTCAACCCATCTAAAATTCTTCATGAAGATGATCGACATTCCATAAGTCACGTTCGCGCTAATGGCAAAGAAAAACATCAACGCCGACACGCCTTCGCACGATTTGCGTTTCCTATTTTTCATGATCTGAAACACTCTCCCTCCTAAATAACTCGTCGCGGAAGCGTAACCGATGAACCGACCGGACGTTACTCTCGCTTCCGACGCCGTACTTACGGCTTGATTCAAACACCCGGTCGCGCTTTGCAACGAACGCGTAGCACCGCTCAACGATCTCATTGCATCAGAACCAGAAAGCGATCGTATTGAATACACGGAAACGCCTGCGCCTAAGAAACCCGTCACGTATGTCGACGGTGACACCGGCTTCTTCTTCTTTTTGTGTTTCTTAGTAGTGCGCTTCGGCGTCGTTGGATCGTTCCTCGATTCCTCTTCGTAACTACGCGCGGTGCTGATGTTCTCATCAATCCTCGCCATCGTGGCCGATATCACCGCATTCTCGTTCGCGTCCTCAGGAGATTCTTCCTCCTCCCGTATTATCGATTCATTGAAACTCAGTCGTCGTCGTCTTCTCGTTTGCCTTTCTTCTCGTTGAATTTGTCTTTTCCTATACAAAACGAATTGGGAAATCAGCACCGAATCGCTCATCAAAAAGTACACCGCGGTGTACATCTGCACCGGCGTTTGGTCTCCCGTGAGGACACACGCGACCAGGTTGCAACTGTCCCCGAACGCCCACAGGAGTAAGAAGTAACCGCTCAATCCTTCGCTCGTTTTCAGCTGATAGTTTTGCAACATTTGTGGAAATTGGCAGACGATCCAAAACGCGATCGAACACAAACCGCTCAAGAAACCAACATATTCGATCGGAGAGTACGCGCACACGCGAAAGATATCGCGCACGAGACCAGTGTACGCGTTTGAATCGCACTCGCACGAATTTGAACGCGTAGTCTGTCCGCTCATCATTCTATCTGCTGCTGCTGTAGAAGCAGTGGACTCATTTTTATCTCATTTTTTCACCTTCTTTCGTTCGCGTGTGCTTTGACTGACGATGTCTTTGAGAGTGCAACGCTTATTATATTTTCTCTTCTTCTTCTATTACAACAACGACAACAAATAAAATGTTTGATGATTATGTGCACGTATAATTTAAAGCGATTGTATGTGTAACTAATTGTACAGTCTCCTCTTTGTTCGTTCGTTTTAGTCTCTCGTGTTATTTTTGTTCTCGTCGGAATCTTTGTCTTCCTTGTTCTTCGTGTTGGTATCGTTTGTGGTATCGCCGGAGGACGACGAACCCGTGTTGCCGTCGAGCATGGCGCGCAAGGACTTTTCCAACGCTAACTTGGCGCGTAAGCCTCCGAGTTGCTCTTCCAATCCGAACTTAGCGAGACGCAAACGGTCGACTAATCCTCTAGAAGTTGACATAGCCGCAGCTCTCCGAGCGATCAATTTTTCGTTCTCAGCCTCGGAGGAGAAAGGGACCTCTTGGAACGCAGCGAAAGAGAGACGCTCGGCGCGAACCATAGCGGAGGCTCGAGATTTCGTTTTCAAGTCTGTGGCGGTGGTTTTCTTTTCATCCTCGTCTTCGTCTTCGTTCTGGGTCATCGTGAGAGCAGCTGAACGACGCAGGCGAGATAAGATGGCATCGTCCAAGGATAAGCCAGCCTTATCTTGGTCGCGTTTCATTCGCGCGACGTTTTCCAATTCGATTTTAGCGTCGAAGAAGACGCCGTCTTCTTCCACCCATTTCATGCTTTCGTGTAACGAATCAACTTTGCCAACTGCTTTTGCCCACCGAACCATTTTCGCTTCTTCAATGGCAAACTTGCGATGAATTTCGGTCGGATAATCTCTGGCATTTTCCGCTTTACGAACGATGTCATCAAAGAGCGTTTCTTTCGTCACGTTCGAAACTTCCAACAGCTTATCGCTGAACTCGATGACGTAATTCATGAGAAGTTCGACGTCGTCAGCCAGTTGCTCGATTTCTTTGCGCTCATCTTGCGTCGGTTGAGCAGCAAATTTTGAGTCTGGCGAGTTGACCAGGGAGTACGTACCGGCAACGTAGCCCGCGGGTGTTTCGTTCACGTCCTCAACCATCATTCGCGTTTCGCCGACGACTAAAACCCGGTAGGTTTCACCGAACGTACTCGAAGATTCGCCGCGTTCGTCGACGATGTCGAAAGAAACGCCGTCATCAAAATCATCACTGGATAAAACTTTAATCGGCTCGTAGTGAATGACTCTACCTAGCGTACACGATGCGTTCAATTGCACCGCTTGCGTCTCTTCCTCATCGTCGTCATCGTCGTCGTCGTAGTAATAATCTTCTTCGTCGTCTTCTTCGTCGTCATCGGCGGACCCAAACCCGGCTTCGTCGCCGTACCGACTGTTGACTTTTCTCGCAAACTCGCTGAACCTTTCAAACTCTTCCTCGTAGTCGGAATCATCCGAATCCGAGTCGCCGGAAACTTCTCCAAACACCTCCAATTTCTCCGCTCGCTCGTTCGGCAACGGCCTTTGATTCAATTTATCTTCTTCTCGTTCCGTTTTTCCTGCCATCGCGCCGTCGATGCTGCTACTATTACTACTACTCGTTACCTTTTCCTCCTCTTCGTCGTCTTCGTTTTCATCCTCTAAAACTCTCCTCCCTCTCGTCTTTGCGCTTTTTCCTCTGCTCGGCGGTATTTGCGAGTAGTGCACGAACGCCAACAATCCTCCGTGCGTTTCCACGCTATCGTTCAACAGACTCACAAACCTCGGCTCGTACAGGTGTAATACTTTTCTTTGTCCAGGAATGAGCGGTTCGGCGACTGGAAACAATAAAGACGGTAAAACGTGCGTCGATTCTCCGTTCTCTTCCTCGTATTGTATCGTTTTCTCTCGCAACGATTCGCTCGCTCGTAAATATTGCTCGCCTTCAAACGTATCGCCTTCGTCTAGACTGCCCGTGTTTTCTTCTTCATCAGCTCCTCCTGTTCCGTAAAACTCGTGGTCGTCGTTATTCCACGCGTTGCATGTTGTGATCGTATTCTCATTCCTTCCTCGTCTCGTGAGAAGAATACTACTACTCCTCTTTTTCGAACATCGCGCGAGGACAACAAAACGTCGTCTCATCGTCGTCGTCCTCATCATCGTCTTCTGTGTTATCTTGTTCTCGTTTTTCGATTTTGTCCTCGTCGTTCCGTTGTGGGACGACGACGAACTCGCGACGCACAAAGACGTCGCTCGTTCCAAAGAACTACAACGCGTCGTGGACCATATCATCTTGTGAGTATCAATCACGGGCAATCAATACTGTGTGTGTGTGTGTGATGATAAAAGAGAAAGAGAAAGAGAAAGAGAGCGCGCGCGAAACGACGATTCCTAATGAAGGAATAAACAGACAAATACAGTCACAAAGAGCAGTTTTTTCGTGGTCTACAAAGGCAGGAGATCCTCTCGTGGTCTTTTCCGGCCACGAATTTCACTTAAAATTACTGCATTTTCTTCAAAAGAGGAAAGAGGAGAGAAGAATTCATTCCCCTCATCAAATAAATGTTTGCCCTCCTCAAAACAAAAAAGAGTGAAAAAAAGGTAGTTATATTTTTTTGTTTCTCTCTCTCTCTCTCTCTCTGTTGTGTTCCACTCGACTGTAAAGCTATGTCATAGCTCTCGAACGGAAACAGAAAGAAACAGAAAAACGAAAAAACGAAAAAACCTCTCGATT
>Ga0115554_1002910_pt1 | contig 11672 bp, 8 predicted proteins | sample COGITO_mtgs_1104_3_FD_87283 | JGI IMG/M metagenome (GOLD analysis project Ga0115554, IMG submission 87283) | Pelagic marine microbial communities from North Sea - COGITO_mtgs_110404 | ecosystem: Environmental > Aquatic > Marine > Epipelagic | place: Germany:Helgoland, sampling site Kabeltonne... | reverse complement strand
GATGGTGACAGCAGCCCCCGATCAGAATTCTGCGATTCTGGGGAGGAATCAGACGCGTCGATCGCTCGGGAGTTATTGACACTTCTCCAAGACATGAAGCGACGGAAGAAGTCCGATCCAGAGAGTAAGCAAATGTACGGGATGTTGAAGAGCAAGCTTTTGGATAGCCCCAAAGCGCTTGGGGAATTTCTGAGCCGATCTCGGGTTGAGGGATTCGATGTAGGAGGGCTAGATTTGGGTATGGAACTGCTACCAAAAGGTGAGTAGTGCAAGCAGCAAAGTGTAAGCAGCGAGTGAGACAAACCAGAATGAGAACAAGGAAGACAGAAGAGGCCACCAAGAGAAACACAAGAAGCACAAGCAGGACTGAAGAGCACCAAACTCAAACGTCTCGCCACACGACAAACGCCAAACTACGACAGAGCCTGATACGAGCTTGACTCCCTCTGACGTTGTTCAGACTGTGGTTGATTCGTTGCGAGGGAATGACAAATCAAAAGACGATGAGGGAATCAAGACGCTTTTTTCATTTACTTCGCCAGCTAGTTCTCTTTCTGGAACAAGTGTGGAGGATTTCCGAAAGTATTTGCCCAACAGCAAGTACGCAATTCTTCTTGAGTGGGGGGAGAGGGTATGGGATCGAAAGATGGAGGTGAGTGTCAATTGCGAAACGAACGACACGCATTTCCCTTTTGACAAGTAGTATGTTGGCGGTGTTATGTCCGTCGGGAGGTATTATCTTCTGTTGAAATATTTTTGCTTCATCAGGCTGACTGACTCCTTGACCCTGAACCCACCTAAATTGCCTATCGCGCCCACAGGTTAGCGCAGATAAGGGTAAGGCTTATGTGGCCTGCCGACTGAAAAAAATCGATGATGGCAATGAGACTAATGACTCACCCTGGCACCACGTTTCTTTCGTTCTCTCGAGCCGAAAGAGGCCAGTACCAGGCTACACAGACAAGTCAGAGGAAGTGTGGTTGATTGACTCGATGTTAGTACGCGAGAAGAACTGAGCATACGTGGACAAAAATTGTAATTGGACGGAACCTGCGAGCGTTTCTTGCAACAACAACAGAATTGAATATGCTTCTTTTTCTTTTTTCCAATCGTCGGTTGTTATTTATCGGTTGTTATACACTATCTTCAACACACCCAGTTGCGCCGTTTTTAAACTGTGCCTCCTGCAGCTACCTCCCCGCCACCTGCGCTAGGCCCCATCACTCTTTCCACATAAGCCTTGACTATGCTGTTGATCTCTTTGCCTTGGTCGGTCTTGAAGTAAATCTTGGTCTGCCTCATCATGCCTCCAGTCACAACAACAAAAGAATTGCTGCTGTGGCCCCAAGTAACGACATCCTTGTAAGTGTACTCGGCTAAGAACTCCTTCGTGTCAGGATCGACAATCAGAACCCCCTTGTGGTTTATAGCCAGGACGATGGCCGGCGGGAATCTGAGCGAGCTGTTTTGTGGCTCAGCGAAAAAATAAGCGCTCCCGTAAATTTTCCAGGATCGGACGTAATCAAGGTAACTCAAGCGCGCTTCCTGAGTGCTATACCCGGTCAACTTGGAATATAACTTGACAATTTGGGCAATCAGCTCGTCTGTGCGACCCTCGTCGAAGTATTTGGCTGCTAAGAAATTGCAAAGCCGAGGCTTCTCGGTATATGGGTCGATGCCATGGAGGTCACGGAATTCCTTACCAGGACCAGGGTGGTCTCCGTACATCTCCTGTACTTGCAACGCTGCCAGAGTCAAACTGTCCTGCTCACTACAAGGATAACGGGCATCCACAACGTCGTTCGTTGCTTGCAAGTACATCATTTCAATGCCTGCGTGATCATCATCCTTGACCTCGTAAAAGAGCCTGACCTTGTAGACGAATGAGAACTCCTGGATGGTCGCCGTCTTTCCCTTTCCTTTTCGTTCTTCCACAGCCAGCCGCTGCCAGTAAGCAACGAGATCGAGAAGTCGCTCGTCGGGCTCTAAAACGCGCTCCTCCTCGTCACTTGAGACCTCGAACAACGCATATGGCAACGGGTCATTGATTCCCAGTCTTTCGGCAATGGCGGCGCTGAAATCAGCGGCAGTGCTCCAGCTGTCCACAGTGAGCATGAGATACTTCTTGTCTAGGAAATTCACCCGGAGAGTGACCTTGGCGCAACGCTTCAAGGACTCGAGCTCGACCTGCGTGGGAAGCTCTCTGCGGCTGCCGAGCTCAAAAATTAGGGGAGTTCGGAGCAAGCAGTACTCTGCGTATTCGGAAACAAACTCGCCCTCTGCCTTCAACTTGCCGGCAAAGAACGCCTGGAGAGGCTGGTTGAGAGTAGTACTTGGAGGAAAGGAGGCGAGCATGATAACCATCAACTGCCATCCTCGGACGGTGGAGACAGGGTCAGGGTTCCCATTGACTTGCTTGCAAATCTGACAAAAGACTTCATCACGGAGTTGCTCAGGGGCAAGCATCAGCGAGGAAAGGATTTTATTGACATGACCGATGGGATCTTTACTGCTACCTCTGTCTCCCATGTATCCTGTGACATTTCGGAAGGTCTGAAGAGCCTCGCTGCTTAAGTCAGGTGGAAGCTGAAGCAAGCTCGTCTTGATGAGTTCATTTTTGTGGGAGGAGATTTTGTCGACCGTCGTTTTTCCCTTGAACATCCCCTTCCTGTCGAGCTTAAAGTAGTTTTCGACATAACCCTCGAAGGTCACGCCTTCTATTTGCTCCAAGATCTCCGCCACTGTCATGAGCCTCGTTGTTCTGTCACCGTTTCCGTCACCATCTTTCTTACTGCCGCTGGTGCCGTCGCCACCATCAGGTTCGCCTTCGTTACTCTCGGGATCTTTTCGACGGGGAGGGGCGCTGCGTCCGGGACCAGCGGGAGGGGGTGGGCGTCCGGGACCCCCTGGAGGATTGGGGGGCTTGTTGACAGCGGCGGGGACTGGGGCAGGAGCAGGGGCAGGAGCGGGAGCAGGAGCAGGAGCAGGAGCAGGAGCAGGAGCAGGAGCAGGAGCAGGAGCAGGAGCAGGAGCAGGAGCAGGAGAAGCAGTGGCAGAGGCAGGAGCAGGAGAAGCAGTGGCAGTGGCAGAGGCAGTAGCCTCGTCCACCCAGCCCTCGGGCTTTTCCCAGCTTGTCTCTTTTGTTTTCTTGTTATAATAGTATGTCTGTCCACTGTTGGGATCAATTTTGCTGTGCCAGTCGCCATTGACACCTGCTTTTGTCGCGGGTTTGTACTGCTCTGGCTTGTCCCAAGTTGTCTCTTTCGTAGTCCTATTATAATAGTAATAATTTCCTGACGAGGCATCGAGCTTTTCCACCCATTCGTTTGCCTTTTGCTCACTTTTTCCTGTTTCCTTCTCTAGAAGCTCAGCCGGGTAGTCCCAAGAAGATTCCTGCCAATATTGGTAGTTTGAGTACGGGTGATTGGGCAAATATAGTGGGTGGGAAGAAATGGTGAAGAAATGGTGAGCGGAGGAATCCAATCTGAAAGGTTGATGGGGGGAGGGGAGGGGCAGGGAATAACTTCTGCGACAAAGATCTTCCAAAAACTTGGGATTTGCAATCCACAAAGGACAAGTAAGCGCACATCTAATCTCTGGTGAGCTCACCTTTGTGACTACGTTTGCATAGTATTTGCGGCCGGTGGCGGCATCTGTATTCTCCACCCAGTCTCCCCCAATACGCTTTGCAGAGGACGACATGATGGAGTGAACTGAAATTAGAGAGGAGAGAGTTTAACACAGTTAATATGGCGCCAATCCCCCGTAAACGGCAAGAAATAGCCTCTGGGCGTAAGTAAAATCAATTTGAAACCAAGTTGCCTCTTTTTTAACTTCTGTCTCCCACCTCCCCTTCCCCAACTCCACAGATGAAGTAGTACTTTGGGATTTAATCGTATAGGTTTGAACTACTTCTTGTAGCTTCATCTGGCAACTAGAAACACTTGGACGAGTTTCCATTGTTCCAGAACCCACCAAAAGAATACCACTGCGAAACCAACTCTCTTCCTCTGCATCCCAACCCCCTCCCCCCTCCCCCTCCTCCTATCATTCAAAATCATTGTCCTTCTCCCCTTCGCACTTGATATATCTGTACCATGTCCAATTCTTTATTTCGCTCCAATCGAGTGAATAATGGGGAAGAAGATATTGGTCCAAATCATAGAATGGAGAGGAATGTGCAAAATGATGACAGCAAGGTCTTAAATGATGTGATCAACCAACTTTCGACGCTTGAGCAGGTTCAGATCACTTCCACGCTACGATTCGAGATCAACGGAGAAACTGTGAGCTTTCTTGATGACATGTTCTACAGGGAGACTGCCAGCACACACAGGTCTAATCTTCGATTTTTCTTTACGTGGTGTCTCGAGATTTGGCTTGTTGGTAGGCTACTATACAAGTCCCACGATCTGTATTCAATCTTAAATGACAGTGCTGCCGGGAGTGGGAGAGTGAGAGAGGAAGACAAGGATGAATACCAGAATATGGCCATGATTGCCCTCATGGTGGAGTTTGTGATTCTCCAGAGCCTCGTTCTATTTGGGAACACTTTTTTCCGGTCGGAGGACTACAGCACGAAGCAGTATCACCTGGTGAGTGGTTTTGAATGAATATAGTCGACTACAGATTGATTTGGCGTGTGGGTTTTAGTTCGGATTGAGGGGGGAAATTAAGTTTGTTGCTGACCATACCATACCTAACTGACACCTTCCATCCGCGCCCCAACCCACCCCTTGGACACTATCAACTTAATCAATATCAAACAAAAACAGTTCTGGGCATTCATTGTGCTGGTTTCATACCCCCTCGTAGAGGTGGTGGTTTGGGGGAGTCCCGAAGTTGGATTTCTGTTGATTTTGGTTGCTTTCACCTTTTTTTATACACCTCTTCGATTTGTTCTCCTCGCATCCGTGGGCATCTTTATTGTTTCTTCCTACGCCACGATTAGGTGTGCAGACTACTTGGGACTCCTTTTTCCGTGTAGGTACACTGCAAGTATGGACTCTAAGTTCCAGTGCTTGAAAGAGGGGGAGCAATCCAGCCAAGATTATATGTTCGTGATTGAGCCAATTGGTGCTGTCACGACTACTATAGTGTTTGGAATCGTGATATCATACACCAGGGAGAAATACTTACGGAGTAACTTTCTGTTGTTGTCCATATCCGAGTGCCAGAAACGCATCATGCACTTGCGCCAGGACCAAAACACTCAGATGTTGGCGAGCATGCTACCGTCCCAGATGATTGAGCGGCTCAAAAGCAAAGAGTCGTCAGTTGTTGTAGACAGTTATAGCGAAGTTACCGTGCTCTTTGCGATAATAGATAATTTTGCGGCCATAAGCTCAGAAATTCCGGCTGTTGAGCTCGTGTCCCTTCTCAACCTTGTATACAGCTGTTTCGATCAGATTACCGACGAGATGGGGGTACACAAGGTGGAAACTGTGGGAGAAGTTTTTATGGTGTGCGCAGGTTGTCCACAACCCTGCACAGACCACGCTGATCGTGCTGCTCAATGCGCTTTAGCGATGCAAGATGCCATGACACTCCTTCGTGAGGAGCTCCAAGATATGCTCCCAGAGGGTGGCTCAAAGCACTGTGTCAAGAACCTCCAGATTAAGGTTGGCATCCACACAGGTCCCATCGTAGCAGGCCTTCTCAACACTGAGGCAACGATTCGCTTCAAGTTGTTTGGAGACACAGTCAACACAGCGTCGAGAATGCAATCCAATGCTGGATCTGGTCAGATACAGGTTTCGGAGAAGACGTTCCAAAAGATTGTTTTCGGTAACAACCGACGTGAGTTTATCTTCAGCGAGCCAAGGACTATACATCCCAAAGGGAAGGGGAAGATGGTCGTAAGATTTTTGGAGCGGTACAGTTCGCCTAAGGAGCGGCAGAAAGGGAACCACCCCAATTTAAATCAGATAGAAGCAGACTTGCTTAAGAGTTCGGTCGATGAGGACGACGGAACTAGTGGGGGAGGGGCAAGTGCCGATATGATTAGCGGTCTTATTCGAGCCAAACTCGGTTCAAAGACTGCGCAAGGGGTTGGGGAGAATCGTGCTCGACTTTCTACCTCATCGGGCAGGGCTGAAGGTGAAGTCAGCTTAACGAGCGCCAGGATGCCGTCTCTAAAGAGCAGCCGATCAGTGAATTTTTCGGACAGTCGAAGAGATAACGACATCACAAGCGAGTTAGGTACCACTGGGGGTGGCCGAGGAGCTGTGCCGAGGAAGAACAGTGTGCTAAATATACTGGATAATCCGGACAGCTTCATTACAGAAGACGATTACTTCGTAGGAGATAGCGCAGGAATGGTGGAAGAGATGAAAATTCTCAGGACTTCCAGATTGAGACACACTTATGCTCTTTTGATGGACCGACCGGGAAGCGACATGACTCCAGTTCAGTGTTTGTACACCATCTTCGGTACTGAAGTGGAAGACTTCGGGAAGGACGATATGAGTAGCAAATACGAGACTGAGTACAGTTCCGCGAAATTGCCCCTCATTATCTTTAAGACGAGGGCAATCTTTGTGGCCTACTTTTTCCTTTGTTCTGTTTGGTTCGTTTGGACGCTGCTCAAGAAAATTGACAGAGGACAAGAAAAATTTCAATGGCTCTCAAACGTGTTTTGCGAGGAGACTTTGCTTGTTTGCGACGATACGGAACCATTGACTAGACATTATTGTTGTGGGGAGAATCTGAATTCAAGCACTTGGAATGCAACGAGTTGGGAGAAGGTGGAGCACTATGACTATGATATTTGGACTCTGAGCTCAAGAAGCATGTCCCAACAGTTTCACACCTGGATAAGTATTATTATGTTGGGCATCTGCGGGACCATGCTCTTCAACACTTACAGGAAGAGTTATTTGAAGAGTTTGCAGACGTTAAACATGTTCTTGTGGTTTGTTTTTGGGATGTGTTGGATAGCTGAAATTGGAGTGTTTGTGCCGAAGGTAGGGTACACATCCATCAGTATCTATATCCTGGTGACCCTCAATATGGAGTCTTATCACTGGTTCTCTCGACTTACCTTAGGAGTGATGACGAGCTTGGTGTATTATATCATGCTGAACGTCTTCGCTACGAGCTTCGGCAAGATGCAGATGACCTTTGAAAAGGAAGGGGAGGGGGAGCAACCCCCTAGGCTCTTCTGTAGGAACAGGATCGCCGATTGGGCGATTGCCCTTCCCTACGAATGCAATATGGATTTGGACAATAATTTTTTGGATGAACCCGACGGATTTGCGACAGGTATTTTGTTTGGGAGCAATGACACGGTGTGCAAGGATATGCTTACCAGTTTGACCTCTTACGTGATGGAATCTATCTCTCTTGAACCCACAGATAGTATCACGAAGAACAGGTTTGTAGAAAGCGAGAGAAGAGGTGACTTCCAAGTGATGGAATACAGTTTCAGGAAGCAAATTCAAGAGTTGGGGGTGGGCGACGACTTTGAGTACTGGAAGGTGATTACTTCCTTTGACAGTGCCTACTACTTTGGCATTCTCTTCTTTTTCAGCATGCTTCTCGTCTACCCATTTCTGGAGGAGGGCTACAATCTCCGCGTGTGCTTCAACCGACTGAAAGTTCAAGAGCGGAACAACAAAATTATGCAAAAGCAATTTAACTTGAGTGAGCTGCTACTGGGGAGACTGCTGCCCCCAGACATAGTGAAGAAGATGAGAGACACCCAACAACAAAATTCAGAATTGGCCGAGAACTACTCTAATGTGACAATTTTGTTCTGCGACATGGTGGGATTTACAAAGTTTAGTAGCGAACTGGACCCAAGCGAACTCATGAGCTTCCTTAGCGAGCTTTACGCCCGATACAGCAAAGTCTTGAACAAGAGGAATCTGTACACTGTCGAGGTCATTGGTGACGCTCTGTTAGCTGTGGCGGGCTGCCCTGAGAAGTATAGAGATGCGAATCATGCTGCAAGGGCGCTCACAGCTGCTGTGGAACTCATTGACGTGACAAAGGCTCTCAGCTTTGAGCTGCAAATCCCTATTAACATACGTGTCGGGGTGCATAGCGGACCGGTCATAGCTGGTGTGGTCGGAAAGAAAGACCCCAGGTACCACTTGTTCGGTAGGACAGTCAAGATGGCTGAGGTTTTCGAGAGTACCGGGACTGCGGGGAGGGTACATTGCAGCATCAACACTTACCAGGAAATCACAAGCAGCTTTGAGTCACAGTGCGTCGAGTTCAGGAAGACTGTTGAATTCATTAAGAGGGAGGATCTCGATGATGACCAAAAAAGGAGCTTTGAGAAGATAGGATACGTCGGAGATACGTTCTACTGCGCCCCCAAAAACAAGGATCAGGTTGGAAATCTGAACTATAGAAGGCTCACCTTGGGTAGGGAAGGCATTTTAGGAGGGATGAAGAGCCCAATGCTTTCGGCAGGCAGCATGAAGGGGATCAGTGAGTCAGGGACGAGCCCACATGGCAGTAAGGAAAGTTTTCAGCCCATTGACGATGAGAACTGTGGTAAGGTCGAAGAGAAGGGAGATGATAGCGAATTGGAGAGTGGGGAGGATGATTATGACAGCCATGCTTGAGCACTTCGCTCGTGTGGCAGGACTGGTAAAAATGGACATACTTGCCACCATATGTATTATATTATGTTGCTTAGAATGAGAAATAAAGTAAATTGTGTATTTAATGGAAGGTGTTGTGGTGTGGTGGAGTGCAGTTGAATGCACTTCAAAATACCCTAATCCTCAAACTTTGGCTTCATACATATATCATTTTTGGGCAAATTAATACCCTGAACCTGGCCTGCTATGCAGATTCCTGCTCTACCTTTGAGGGGAAATAGTCAAACGTTCCGTTTGCGCGGGCCCACATCTCGTCGATATCGGACTCCGTTAGAGTCAACACTCGAGGGGCAGGACCTGGGCGCGGAGTTGGTCGAAGGTGTTTTGATTTGGAGAAAACCGAATTCTGTGTTTTGTCATCAGAAGGATTCGAGAAGGTTCTCCGTTGAGCTGTTGACCACTCGCGTCGTGATGATTGTGAAGCCGGCATGGACTGCCTTGTTCTCTTTCGTCAAGTTTTTGGCCAATTTTCTGATATTATCCTTTTGTGTTGGAGGATGTATCATATGTCCGCAGCCCGAAGCCGAAGCTTGTCGAAAAATTTTTAAAAAGAGGTTTGTTTAATACTCATTATTAGATTGAATTTTTAAAATAATAGCATGACGAAGCAGGACAAGGACAAAAAAGAATGGTATGCTCAAGCAAAGAGCCTGAACGCGCGTGCAAAGGCCTTGCAGTGCGAATGTGCTCCCTTGAAATCACGTTTCCTCCACAACTCTTCAATGAGATTTCCTAAGGGAAGGGGTGAAGGGGCGGGGGCGGGGGCGGGGGCGACAAGTTTTCTCGGGAAAGATGTGGATACGAGTGTGATATCGAGAATCAACAGCGCGAAGAATCATGACTCCGTGAAGGAGATTTGCCATCATTACAGAAAGTCCATCTCCTCCTTGCGAAACTTGACAAGCGTTGCCTTGGACTCTTTGAAAAGCCTGGAGGATGGAGAGGTGAGCAAGTTCGATGCAAACAGAAGGTGCGAAAAGGCCATAAGCAGCTATGAGAGTGAGGTTGTCGTGGTCGCCAATAAGATAAGAGTGGAGACCTTAAACTTGGAGGCAGAAGAGAAGAACTTGCAGACATTTTTGGATGCTTGTGTGGAAAAGTTCGAGCGATGGGAGAAGAACCGAAACGACGAAGAATACGATTTCAAGAATGATAAGATTGAGATGATTGAGATGCCAGATGTGGGGGCCCATAATAAGGAGAAAGGTGGCGACAGTGACGACAGCAAGGAGGTCAACGAAAGTAGCGGAGAAGGGCACAACAGACCACTCACCATCCAGGGAAAAGTCGAAAGAATCAACGCGCTAATCAAACGTGACGGAGGAAGCTACGGCCACGCCTTTCATGAAGACGAACACAGGGCTTTCTTGAAGTGCTGGACCAAAGTGCAAGGCAACTCTGACCTCATTTTGCAGAGTGTGAGAGAACACGCTCAGGCTACCTTGGCGAGAAAAAGCGACGACGAAATTGTGAATCACGCAGCGTGGTATGTGGAGTACCTAGACCGCTGTGAAAAAAAGAAGCAGCTCGCTCGCGAGTGGAGGAAGACCAAGGAGGAGGAGAGGCAGAAAATTGTTGGGGGAGCTCTGGGTGACGGGAATGGAAATAAAGAAAATGTCGGCAATAACAATGATTTACCTAAACCTCCTCCCCCACTAGATGACGAAAAGAGGAGAATTCAACTCAAGCTGGCCAACGATAGAAAGAAGGCTGCTGTGAGAGAATGGCGGGAGAGCAAAGAGGCCGATGAGGAACGCAAACTATTTGAGGAAGCAAGAATTTTGCAGGAAAAAAATATAGAGAGGGAAAGGGAGCTGGAAAGGAACAGATACATGCGGGGAAGGGTGCAAGATTACAAAAGAAAGAAAGAGGAAGAAAGAGAGAGGGTGGATAAGTTGAAAAAAATGGTTGGCAAGGTTGGGAGTGGTGGCAATGTCATCTCCAAGGAAGAACTCGAAAAGAGGCGGAGGAAGGAGATCGAAACCGCCAAGAAGAGGAGGGAATTCATCGAGGAGAGGGAGATAGAGAAAATGATCAGGGAAGGCCGAGTCAAGGGCGAGGGGGTGGGGGTGGAAGTTAATTTTGCCCACGTCGGAAGAGATTTCACCAGGCTCGTCAGCAACACAAAGGCTAGCAAAAATAGAGAATTCACCATGGACGAGTTGGATGATAGGGACGCGCAAAGGGTGCGGCAGGGAGCACACGAACGTGTCATCGGACTCAGCGGGAGGGACCTCAATTATGGTGGAGTCGCTGGACGTAGAGCCACACCAGTATGGAGGAAAACAAAGGCCTGAATTCGCTGGCTGGAGTGGAGTGATTAGGAGTGGAGTGATTTGGAGTGGAGTGGGTTGTTGTGAAATACGGGGGCACAGTCTGGAGTTCCTGGCTGACCTATTAGCCCCATCGTAAATAATGCTATAGATGTGGAATTTTGCCTTGCTGTTTGTTGTTGAGCATTCTTTTTTTTGATCTTGTGGAGGCTTTCTTCTTGTTGGCCTCCCCATCCTTTTGACAACACTACCACCTAAAATTGTCAAAACAGCTCAGAGCAGGAAAGGGGAAATTTCCCCTACTTGCGTGACACTTCGACCTTCGGAGTGAACAGCCCACAGATGACACAAACAAGAGCCAAAAAGACCCAAAATCGAAGATACCAGGAAATTTTGAATTCGTTTATTTAAATACAATTTTCTTTTATATAGTAAATAATTATATATTGTTATTATTTTTGAATCTATAATTTTCTAAAATTTAATCAAATACATATTGTAATTTTACATAATAAAAATATTAATGTTTTATTACCAAAAATAATATTCATTAATTTAACAAATTTATTGGAAATTTTTGAATTTAGAATAAATAAATATATAGATAAATAATATTATAAAGGAATTTATTATCAAAAATGTATTTAAGTAAACTAAATTCAATTTTTTTTGTAGTTAGGTTTTTCGTTAAATGTTTCAGTTCTTTTCTTTAGTTGCTTATGTTAGTTTTTTTCGACGATTGGGCCTGGGCGTCTTTTTTTCGATTTTGGGTCATTTAGGGTCT
>Ga0115554_1002886_pt1 | contig 11726 bp, 9 predicted proteins | sample COGITO_mtgs_1104_3_FD_87283 | JGI IMG/M metagenome (GOLD analysis project Ga0115554, IMG submission 87283) | Pelagic marine microbial communities from North Sea - COGITO_mtgs_110404 | ecosystem: Environmental > Aquatic > Marine > Epipelagic | place: Germany:Helgoland, sampling site Kabeltonne... | reverse complement strand
TTATTTTCCCCTTCTTCGAGCTGTTTTGTTGGAACGTCTCCTCGATCGCGGCGACCGTTCGTCCTTGCTTCAACGGGAGGACGTTTTCTTTGGACGTTTCCCAGTGGTAATTTTGCTCGGACATTGTGTTTCTCTTTTCTTCAAACCACCCTTATACTCTTCCAAAGCGCAACAAAAACAAAACGAAAAGAAAAAGGACAGAAGAAGACACTTTTCTTGTCTCGTCAAAGTCGCTCTTGGCAAAGCGCGCGTGTTTTTGTGTGTGTGCGTTTGCGCGTGTGATACTAGGGGAACGCGATGAATGAATTCTGAGGAGGAAAGAGTTCGAATTTTTTGTTTTCCTTCCCCCCGATGTGTGTGGTGTAGTGTTTAGGGTGTTAGTTCATCCTTTGGTACTCGAGAGTAAGAAATACGCACTCGTACAGTCCAAATTTGAGTAAGCGATGCAGACTTATAAGTCCACACGCCTTACTCGAACACCGCACGAAAAAAAAAAGGATAAACCACTCCCTTTGCCCATCTTTCGTCCGTCATAATCACACACACACGTCAAAAGAAACATCATCATCATCATCATGTACGCCGTTGCCTCCTCCGCGAAAGTCGTCGCTCCGACGATGCGAATGCAAAATTCGCAAACGAAAAGAGTCGTTGCAAAAGTACCGGTGAAAGCGTCGTCTTTCAACGTTGAAAAGGTACGTCGCGTCGTTGTTTTGTGATCGCTTTTTTCGTTACGATTTACGCGCGTTTGTTGTTACGGGGGCGAGAGGAGCTTTTCTCATCAGGCGATGGATTAGAGGGAGATGATTTTTTTTTTGCAATCATCATCTCGGGCGCGCGCGCGCGCGCGGAGGAGTACGCGCCGCATCGTTTTTACAGCTCATTCAACGACACCAAATTCGTATCCGCACGAACGGCGCCGAGTTAACGCCGAGGAGGTGCACTCGATGCGTCCTTCGCAACGAGACGTCCTAAAACATATTTCGATGTGAACGAGAAGCGGATAATTTTCTTTTTTGCGAGACGATATCTTGTCCAGAGGTGGTGGATGGCCCCAAAAGAGAAAAAGTACTCAAATAACTCACCGAAATATTCTTCTCTTTCTCAAACGATACCGTGAACAACGAAATATATAAAACAGACCGCCATCGCTACCACCGCTCTCATTGCTGCCACCGTCATCTCCCCGGAAGCCTCGCACGCGGCGCAAAACGTCGTCGCGCAAGTCGCGGAGGGCGAACCGTTTTTGGTCGACGTCGCGTGGGGGGCTATTTTGAGTTGCTTTTCCTTCTCGTTGGCGTTGGTCGTCTGGGGTCGATCTGGCTTGTAAACTTTGTACAAATGTGTGTTAATATAATGAGCAAACAAAAACAGAGAGAGAAGAGAGAGAAAGAACGAGAAGAACGAGCATAAAGTAAGAAATATAACCATAGCAATCAAATCAGAATAGAATGAATATCGACGAATTGGTGGTTGGAAACGAATTCGACGAGCGAAGATTTTTGATTTTAGATAAAACGAGAGAGAGTAAGAGTAAGAGAGAGAGAGGGTGAAAAGAGAGAGAGAGAGAGAGAGAAAAAGAGAGAAGAAACGCGCGCGCGTTTCTCCTCCACACGCGCGAGAGACAACAACGACAACAATTTAAATAAGACGAGGAGGCTTTTCGCGCGTGTTTATTAAATGTGTCTAGATTTAAAAACGTACGTATTTAATTTTTAAGTTCAGTCGCGACGACGAACGCAAAGTTCATCATCATCATCATTTTCATCATCATCGCATAACTTCTCTTCTCTAAACAACTCCTCCTATACTCTTTCCTTTTGAAAAAAATCGTCGAGAGCGCGGCGATACACGGCAGAGCGCGCGTATCGCGTCGCGCAGTCGTTTTATTCGCCCTTTAGAAATGCACAAAAAATTTCAAAACAGAGGCAACAGACGGACGCGTTTTTCGTCAAAATTTTAAACCACCCTCTGAAACGAACGCATTGGTCGAGCGTGAAAAACGCACGCGTTACCTCTCTCACTGTTTCTGTCTTCGTTTCGGAAGAACCATTCGAGAGATTTGGAGAAGACGGAAGAGCGATTGGTTTTTTCGGTGTTGGTGCGAGTGTGCGTCTTCTCGCCTCGTTTTTTGTGCGTGTTGTTATATACGAAGGAATCGAACGAGAACATCATCATCTCATCCCGTTCCGTCGTCCCTCTCTGCGCGTTGATCTTGAAAAGAACGCACGCATAAAACGACCGACGATGAGTCACAACACCGGGACCCGAATCAATCACATTGAAGAAGAAAGAAAAATGATCAGAGTCCAATCCGTCCTCGCGCTCTGCGAACGATGCCCGGCGATAAAAAGCACGTACAAAGGGTTCGCCAACAAAGACACGATCGCCCCGTTACCGCACACCGAACGGATACCAGACCCGGTGGCAATAATCGCCAAAAATCTCTCCAAGGAACGGAAACACTATTTACAAAAAGTGCGAGCGCGAGGGATGCCGGAACGGTTTTCGGTGAGCCTGGCGAAACCGAGAGATTGGAGGAGAACGGTGAAAGTGAGAGCACCGAAACGGAGACGAATGCGTTTGAAAGTGGAGGAGCAACGGGAACGAGAGGAAGAGTTGGAGCGACGGCAACGACACCGACGACGAGAAGGATTGGTATCGGAAAGAAGCGGAGGCGGAAGAACGACGACGGCGAAGAAGACAAAGAATACGAAGAAGAAAAAGAACGACGACGACGATTCAGAGGACGACGAGAACAAGAACTCGAACGAAAACGAAACGGCGACGACGACGACAAAAACGCGAAGAAAAAGAGAAGAAGAAGGCGAAGACGATACGGCGAAAGTCACGTCGCCGTTGATTAAACGGGCGACCAAGAGAGGGAAGATTCCGGTGAATTTTATGCGCAAGAAGAAAGGGCCGAGCGGAAACAACGCGGAGAGCGACATCGACAACAACGGAGGTGGATCGAACAATAACACCGAGGAGCAATCGAACAATAACGTCGATGGAAATAACGCGAAAGATGACAACACGTTTTCGCTGAACAAGAATTCGAACGTGTCCTCGGAAACGGTTGTCGTGGAGTCGCCGTTTAATAAGCAAAAAGCGGGAGCGAACTCAAACGGAACGAACAACAAAAAAGACACATCGGTAAAAACAACGACGACGACAGCGGTGGTGGTGGAAGGCGACGAAGCGGCCGCAGCAGCGGATGCGCTTCAACGACAACGAGAACAAGAACAAGAACAGAACAAGAACACGAAAAACCCGGACGTCGGGCGAATCAAAATAACCGTCACGATAACGCAAAAAGCGAGGAGGAGTCAAGCGAACTCCATTCGGATTCCTCCGACGATCGTTGCTGTGGATAAAAACGCCACGGCGTACGATTTAATCAACGCGTTAGTCATTACCGCGCCAATGCACTTTGATAACGGGCAACAACCAACGTTACACTGGGATTTTCACCACGTCCCAGATTTTTCTACCATTCACGGTTTCGCCGTCGGAAGCTGGAAAGTGGATGTCTTCGAGGAGGATTTGACTGATATGGCGACGTTAGAGCTTCGCGCGTCTCCAGGAACAATGATTCGTTCGCCGGCGTTGAGCAAAAACGCCCCGGAAGGGTTTCAACCGTGGCTTGCGCCGGAGAATTTGCGGGTAGAGTTGGACGGGTCTCGCGACCGAGGCTTTGCCGAACGAGACGCGATCACGACTTTCGATCGACAATTCATGAAAATTCAAAACTATCCGAACGGGTCCAACAACATGCATAACATGATTGGACACGGCGCCAGCGACACCGCGGCCGGTGCCGGTAGCGGCGACGGAGAGAACAACCTCGAGAGCAACACGAACACGAACAACAACAACAACACGAGTAACAACAACAACAACAACAACAACAACAATAAGAAACGCATCATGAAAAACGCGCGATACTACGAAGGCTTCATACAGCACGTCAACGAAAACGACCACAACATGACTTCTCAAGTCTTGCACCCTGGTCGCACCTCCTCTGGTCCTATGATCAAACTTCTGCTGGAAACTAAATCCATGCCTCACGCGGAAGGCGCTGGATGTTCCATCGTGGACGTCGGTTCCGGCTGCGGCAATTTTGCCCGGGGCATCAAGGACGCCTTCCCGTTCAGTTCCGTCTGCGGCATCGAAATCCAAAAAGAGCTCGTCGAATCCTCGCGCGCCGACCACGGCCACAAAGTCACCTTCATAGCCGGTGCCGCCGAATCCGAACTCCACCGTTGCGTCAACGCCACCCACATCCTCGCCACGACGAAAAACTTTGAAACGAAAACCATCGACCACATCGTCAACGTCGCCGCGAGCTTACCTTTACTCACGCACCTCGTCATCAACGAATCTCGTTTATGCACGACAATGTGTAAAGTGAGAATAAAATCCTGTTGCGTTTTCGAACCGATCGAAACCAGATCTATTAGCACGCACTGGGGGAACACCGGCTTAGATTTCACCGTCTACCGACGAAGAACGAGATGGACAGAAAATCCGTACGGTCACGTTCCGAGAGGTGAAGATACCGCCCGCGCGTTCGCGGAGAGAGCTTTGTGCAACGATAAACGCATCCACAGTACGCATCATCGGTAGTAAAATAGTCGCAAGAGAGAGAGAGAGAGAGATAGAGAGAGTTCCATTGTAGTGATACTAAATATTTAGTCAAAAGCATCGAATCGCAACACAGGACCGAAAAACGCCACACAATTAAATTCCTTCGTTGAAAAGACATCACCCATCGGTGTGAAGAATAAAAAATGTCGTCGGCTTCCGATGGAGGAAGACTCTCCGTCCTCGGTGGCGACCGACCGGTGCCGCCGATGAAACTGAAATCCACGGAGTTTTACGAGCTCGTGCGAGCCATCGGTGCGCGTTGTTGTTCTTCTTTGTCTTCTTCTTTGTCTTCTTCTTCTTTTCCGTTATTCCTCTTTTGGAAATCTCAGTCGTTTTGAGCGTAAAAGACTTTTCAAAGTCTCGGGTTTTCGTCGCGGTACTTTCGTTCTGTTTTTCCTCGAAATCTCTCTCTCGAATGCGCGTTGGTAAAACTAAACGCCGCGCGCTGTTGCTCTCTATTTAACGAACGATTAAACAGGCGAGTGTAAAAACAAAATGGACGAAGACCAAATCGTGAAAAGAGAGGCACACTTACTGAAACACTTACTCTCGCACCCGAAAGTGAACAAAAACACTCTGAAAGAACTCCTCTTACGACTCGTGTACGTGGAAATGCTGGATCACGACGCGTCGTTCGGGGAAATTTACGCGGTGAAAGCGACGCACGAGAGCGATTTGAGCGTGAAGAGGCAGGCGTATTTAGCGTGTTCGCACGTCTTGGACGATAAGAGCGAGTTGGTCGTGTTGTTGATTAATACCATGCAACACGATTTGGCGAGCGAGGAATATTTGGTGGTGTGCTCGGCGTTGAACGCGATCGCGAAGTTGATCACGGACGAGAATAACGCGATACCGGCGTTGTTGCCGAGCGTGGAGAAGTTGTTGGACCACGCGAACGCGCACGTGAGAAAGAAGGCGGTGTTGTGCTTGCAAAAGTTTGCCATGTTTTCGCCGGAGAGCACGAGTCATTTAGGGAACGCGTTTCGGAGGATGTTGTGCGATCGCGATCCGAGCGTGATGTTTGCGAGTTTGTGCGTGTTGAGGGATTTGTGCGAAAGAGAGGCGGGGAAGTACGTAAACTTGGTCCCGAGTTTCGTATCGATTTTGAAACAAATCGTGGAGAGACGCTTGCCGACGTCGTACGATTATCACAAGGTACCCGCGCCGTTCGCGCAGATTAAGATTTTGAAAATATTAGGCATTTTAGGAAGTGGAGACAGAGAGGCGTCTAAACAGGCGTACGAGGTGATTCAGTTGACGATGAAGAAAGCGCAAAAGGCGAAGAGTAGCACCGGGGATGGGATTTTGTTAGAGTGCGTGTTTACGATTGCGAAGATTTATCCAAACAAAGAGTTATTGGAGCAATGCGAAGGGATCGTCAGAAAGTTTATCAATCGAGGCGTCGGAGAGGATGGGAACGTGAAAACGAACGTGAGTAGCTCGGATCGATGGCGCAACGCGAATTTAAAGTACGCCGCGTTGGACGCGCTCGCAAAATTAGCGCCAAGACTTCCGGATTGCGCGGCGGAGCATCAAATGCACATAGTAGACTCGTTGGATAGTGAAGACGAATCCGTGAGAGCGAAAACGTTTGACTTATTGTCCAAGATAACCACCGCGAATAACTGCGACGTGATCATCGAGAAGATGTTGAGCTTTTTGCGCAAATCCAACGATAGGTACGTTCGCGCCGACTTTGCGTTGAAAACGAGTCAAACGATCGAAAAGTTTGCCCCGGACGCGAAATGGTTCTTAGAAAATACGAATAAAGTGATCGAGTTGTTACAAGGCGAAGGACACGAGCCGACGATTCCTGAATTCGAATCCTCGGCGTTGATTGCCGAACGGGTGAAGAATACGCTCAGAGAAGGCATTTCTGGAGACGAGTCTACGGACGACGAGATGCGTCGAGAAGCGAGCGCGTTATACGCGACGATTGTGTGCACCGAACGAGAGGCGTGTAAACCGTTGCCCAGGGCAATCGTCGACATCGCGTGCTTTGCAATTGGACGATACTCGAGCGCCGCGTTTGAAAACGTATCGAACACGTTAGCGATACCTTTTGACAGCGACGTCCGAAACGCTCCTCTCGTATTAGACGCGTATTGGCACTTGAAAATGCGTCAAAAATCTGCATCAACGCAATTCCCTGAACGCGCTTTGAAAGTGATTGAATGGTGCGCCTCGAGCTCGGACGTTCGAACGCACCGCGTGGCGAGCGACTTACTTCAAATCGCGAAAGATCCGGAACTGGGGGCGCTTTTTGCCTCGGCAACTGCGAACGTAGCGAAGACGAGTACGGTGTCGTTTGATTTTTCAGCTCTCGACGCGTACACGCAACGCGCGCTCGCAAACGGTGCTAAACCGTATTCGAAACCGAAGATTGCGACGGAAGAGGTGAAAGAAGAAGAAATCGTGTTATCATCCGCAGCAGAAGTGTCCGCTGAACAACCACAACCACAACCACCACAACAACAACGACAACAACAACCATTCCCGACAATATCGCCTCCTCCGCGCGCGCCAACGACTGCGAAAAGAGAAGAGGAGATTTCCGAATCTGAACAGAGGAAGCAAAAACTCGCGAGCGATTTGTTCGGAGGACCGAAAACAGCAGCGGCGTCTACACCTTCGCAACTACCACCAGTTACGAGTACTACGTATACTCCAACGAGTACCACGAGTTCTAGCTTGCTGGGCGATTTGTTATCCGGCGTACCGTCGGCGCAGGCGACGCAGGCAACAGCGGCGGCACCGCCATCATCGACGGCGTCTCCGAACGTGGATTTACTCGGCGACTTGCTCGGCGAAATCACTGTGGGAGGAAACAGTCAAACTTCTCAGCAGCAGCAGCAGCAGCAGCAAAATAACAATAATAAAGATCCATCGTCACCGAACGCGCAATCTTCCATCAGCGGCGGCGTAGCTCGAACGTCGGCGAAGAAGGATCCGTTTGCCGACTTGTTTGGATAAATTTTTGCGCAGCCGAAGAGCGTTTCGTCTTCTTGTATGTACAAACAGATTATTAGTATTAGCGATACAGTATTGTGCATAATAAGATTTACAATACTAACAAAATAGGTTTCTGATTATATAACTCTCTCTCTCTCTCTTTACTTTCTCTTCGCGTTCTTGACTTGCATATCGTCGAGTTGCTTCAAACCCGGTCCCAAGATGTTGTACGCGACCCAACCGAGGACCGGCGCAAACACAAAAAAGATGGCGATTCTGCCATCGATGCCGGCCAAGTTCCCAACAACTTGCTCCGCGGCATCAGCTTGCTCCGGCATCGCCATCAACGACGCCGCGGACAAACCCGTCAAACCGGCGACGATCCCTCTTTTCTTCGCGTTTTTCTTTTGCATATCTTCGAGCTGGTTCAAACCCGGGCCCAAGATGTTATACGCGACCCAACCGAGGACCGGCGCGAACACGAAGAAGATGGCGATTCTACCGTCAATACCCGCCAAGTTCCCGACGACTTGTTCCGCGGCGTCCGCGCTTTCCGGTTGCATCGTCAAAGACGCTCCCAAAGCGCTCCCAATCGCCCCACCAACGATACCTTTTCTCTTCGCGTTCTTGACTTGCATATCGTCGAGCTGCTTCAAACCCGGGCCCAGGATGTTATACGCGACCCAACCGAGGACCGGCGCGAACACGAAGAAGATGGCGATTCTGCCATCGATACCCGCCAAGTTACTCACAACTTCTTCCGATTGCGTCGTCGAGGCAAACGACGATTGCGCGAAACCGAGCGCACCGGACGTCGTCGCGACGGCGGCCCCCACTTTCGCCGCTTCTTTAGAAACCTTCGTTTCCGAAGACTACACGTATTTGTGAACGAGAAATTATAAAGGAAAGGTGAGTTTTTATTTCGCGTCGCAGGCTCGCGTTCACATCTTTCCGCGCGCAATGATCTTCCGATGGTTAAAAAAACAAAGCAGAGAGGAGGAGAGTACATAAGTAAAATAAGCGCACCATCATCATTTTCACCGCTCGCAAACTCGCTCTCTTCGACGAAGAAGCGCATCTTCTCTTCGACGTAAAACTTCGCGAAGAAGAAGCTAAAACACTCGACGATGTGCTCAAGGTGAACATTTATTCTACTAATAATTCGCGTGTTCGCGCTACGTGAGAGGTGCTGTTATGAAGCGCGTTCTTTCGATGGTGAATTTCGCACGCAAAGAGAGGAACCGAAAAATCCAAAATCTAAAAATCTCTTTTGGGCAAGAAATCTCTCGCCGAAGAAATTAGGGTTGGACACCCTAAAAATAGTCTCGCGTCTTTTTTTCTCTCTTTTCTTTCTTTCTTTCTTTCTTTCTTTCTTTCTTTCTTCAGATTAAAGTGAGACAACGCCTTTACGTGTGAGAGAGAGATGGTCGATGATGCCATGGACGCGGACAAAGGAGGAGAGACAACTCTCGGAGCAGCAGGAGCGGGAACTGCGACGAGTAATACTACTAAAAGAAAAATCGAGGTAAAAAAATGGAACGCCGTCGCGGTGTGGTCGTGGAGCACCTCGTTCGATTCGTGCGCGATTTGTAGAAATACGTTGCACGAACCGTCGATCGAGTTTCAAGCGAACAGTCAACAAGACGGCGCGGATGGGTTGTCCATCGCGGTACGTTTTACTAGTATGCGCGTATATATGTTGCTCTCGTTTTACTTTCGTTTGCCCTTTCGAGAAAAAAAGCGCGTTTTCGAACGCGTTCGTGTTTGATTGAGAGATTCAAAAACGAGATCTCCTTCTGCTCTGAGGAAAACTGACCACCTCTTTACGCGTATTCCGCGCTCGCGCTCTTTCTCGTCTCGTCTCAATAAACGTACAGTGGGGGAACTGCGGTCACGTGTTCCACTTAGATTGCATCTCCAAGTGGTTGAAACAACGGTCGTTTTGCCCGTTGTGTCAAAAAGAGTGGGAGTTTATGAAGATGGAGAAGATACAGTTACCGGTGTTGGGCGGGAACGATTAAGATTAAGAAGAGAGAGAGAGACGAGGACGCGATGGAGTGCGGTGGAAGTATCGTCGTTTACATCGTCCTCGTCGGTGTATTTAGTAAAATAGCAGATACGAGAGAGGCGCGTGAGGTATCAAATGTAAAACTTAGGCACATATAAACACCAGATTGATTATTAATATCGTTGTGATTTTGAGTCAAAAGAGAGAGACACGAAGTGATATATTTGACGAGCTGTATTTACGTAATAATGTCTTACAACAAGCACTCTCTCGCTTTCTATCATCGCTCGTTCTTTTCCTACATATATATATGTGTGTGTGTGTGTGTGTTTACATGTATATATAAGTTTGCTAATGATGTCTTCGATGACGATGGTCTTTCACGTCGTCTCGCGCACCTTTCTTCTTAAATGTGTCGTTTCTACGTTCTCTTTTTTTTCTTTTCGTTTTAGTACATGAGTTTTTCGTATCGTTTTCTTCTTCTTCTTCTTCTTCTTCTTCTTCTTCTTCGGTTTGTGCATTTGTTGTTATATCTTTGATGATGATGATGATTAATTAAATTAAGCTTTCGGTTTCCTGCCCCTCTTCGCCGAAGGCGCCGGAAGCGCCTTCGGCGCCCCAGCCGCGCCTCCCCCGGCGTCCCCTTCGTCCGACTCCAACTGCAATTTCTTAAACTCCGTCAACACCGGATATATATTCTCAAACGCTTGGTATATATCCTCTCTCCTTTTCCCTCCAGTCAACACAATCTTCCCGCTGACAAAAATCAAAAGTACGATTTTTGGCATCTGCATCCTATAAATCAAACCGGGAAACAACTCCGGCTCGTACTGCGCGAAATGCCCGTGCGACCACGCTAAACCTTCTAATCGTATTGGAAACTTCACATCGCACGACCCAACCATGTTTTGAATCTTAAAATCTTTAAACTGCGCCGGAAATCCTAACTTGATGATAACTTTCGCGTACTTCCTCGCCGCCTCTCTCGCCAACGCCTCCGTCTTGGCGCCCGTGCACACCATCTTCCCGGACGCAAAGATCAGCGCCGTCGTTTTCGGGTTTCTGATCCGCATGATCGCCGCTGCAAAACGCTGTTTATTTAAGAGAGCACACCGAAAAGTTTGATGAAAAGAGTGGGGTAAAAATGCGTCAGTCTTCACTCTTTCCTTCTTCAATTCCGAGAGCGCGAAAGAGGTCAAAATTGGACACCACCGACGGCTCTGCGTACCTTTGGGTTATACTCTACATTTCTCGCGTGGAACGCGATCGTCTTCAAATCTAATTTGCAATCTAAGTTCACCGTGGCCACGATGTTTCTGTGTTGTATATTGTTTGAAATAAAGATACAGTGAGAGAGAGAGAGAGTCAGAGAGAACGTCGGGTGTTCGTGTCAGAAAGCGGCAACGATTGGAATTCAATCGAATTCAAAACGGCGAGACGATCTCATCGTCTCAGCTCGCTTATTATTAGAATACACATAAAAGAACAAAAAAAGAACGCACTGTAAAGTGGGCACGATGCCGGACGGGTGCACGGACCGGTCTATCCCCCCATCGGTGGTTTCCGTCGCATTTTCCGTCGCGACTATGGGTAAAGGCGCCGCTCCATCATCGTTCGGGGGATTCGTCCGCGCAGCAGCGTCGCCAATCGCCATTTGATAATTCTCTCTCTCTTTCTCTCTTTCACCGAGAACAAGAACGCGAAAAGAGCTTTAGAAGAAAGAGTCTCGATTGTTCGTCGTCGTGTACAACAACAACGTCCAAAAGCCTTCGGTAAAAAAAAGGGTCCTCTTTCTCTCTCGCGCTCGAGAGAAAAGCGTTTTGGTGTGTGGGTGTGTGTTCCAAGAGTGACGAATTTTGAACGGACGGTCTCGTGTAGAGAGAAAAATGAAAAAATGGAGCAGAAACAACCGCACTGTAGTCGGGCGTTTAAAAGAACGCGTCGTCGTAGTGGTGGTGGTCAAGAGTGAGTATAAACAGGCGAAAAGTCTCTCGCGCTCAAAATGTGAATGTTCTAAAATTTTAATCCTACTATACGTATAACTAACTCCACTTCAAAAGCGTGTTCCTGGCTTTCGGCGTTCGGTCCAAGAGCCGTTTCGTTAACACGCTCG
>Ga0115554_1002874_pt1 | contig 11748 bp, 5 predicted proteins | sample COGITO_mtgs_1104_3_FD_87283 | JGI IMG/M metagenome (GOLD analysis project Ga0115554, IMG submission 87283) | Pelagic marine microbial communities from North Sea - COGITO_mtgs_110404 | ecosystem: Environmental > Aquatic > Marine > Epipelagic | place: Germany:Helgoland, sampling site Kabeltonne... | reverse complement strand
TCTCTCTCTCTCTGTCTCTCTCATTAGTAATCGACTTTTGGCGACGGACGACTGATTTTTGAGAACAAGAAATCCCCTAAGTTAACCCGCGGGTTTCCCCTACTTACTCCTTACTACTACTCCGTGCACAAAACAAACGACAGAGTGCCGGTGTTCTTAAACGCAAAAACGAAAAATACGTTCGCCCCGATCGACGGCGCCGCGGCGTTTGCAACGAAATACTTTAGCGGCACGGATGACGACGGCGCACCCTTACTCAAACCTCCGTTTGTAGCGAGAGCGCTTTTGTACCCATCGAAACTTGTCCCTCAGCTTTCACAAAGTTTGAAGTGCAACGCGAAAGAGAACATGAAAGTGACGTCGACATCAATGGAAGGAGGGAGCGAAAGGAATAATTGTTTGCCGTATTTCCCGGATTTCGAGTCCTTCACGACGAGGAAAGAAATCATGCGCACGCACAAGAGACTGGTGAAAACGTTCGGAGAGGACTCGCGAACTATTCACGTCGTTTACATCGGGAGCGTTTTGTTGACCTACTCGGCGGCGTTTGCGTTTTTTAGCGGAACGTGCGGAAGAGTCGGAGTGTATGCGATTGCACTTCTCGCGTTGGGGACTTTGACGAATAGCGGGAAGAGAGACGGAGCGGTACCGTTACCAGGTTTATTTATTATTTCGGCGTTAACGTTTACCTCGATGATTTTCGGACGGAATACGAAAAGACGAAGGACGAAGAAACAAAAGACGCGTTAAATGAGGATTTAGATGACCTTTAATTTATTAAAACGATGAGCACTATACAATAAGCCGCGTGTGTATATTACAATAATTTATATCAATCAACCGTACGGTTTGTCCATACCTATGGACTTGTTTTTAACCGTTGAAGGCGGGATTCTAAAGACGTGCGAGAACAAACCTCCTTTACCTTGATTCTTCGCCTCTTGCAGTAAGTCAAACTCGCCGCCTAAAGAAACCGCACGTCGATGGTTCAAAGTCGGTTTGCCACCACCACCACCACCACCACCAACGATACCGCCGCGCGATGTATTCATAGATTTGCTCCCATACGGATTTGAAAGATTATCAATGGACATTTCTTCGAGAGCGGATAATTTGGAGGACAATCCGCTGCCGCTTCTGCGATGGCTCCCGTGCTGCGCCGTGACGGCTTGTAATCCCGAAATGCTCAAATCGCTGCCTGATCGCGAATGACTTCCTCTTCGATGCATGTTATTGTTGGTGTGATGGTTCGTTTGCACGCCCTGTTCGTTTGTTGTCGCCGCGGGCGTTTGGAGATGATTCATTTCGTTCAAACTCGAGCCGCTCGAATTCTTTGAAAGCGAGGAGGAGATTCCGAGTTTCTTCTCCAAATTTTGTCGGCACTCGCGTTCTTGTTCAAGTTGCGTTCGACTCGATTGCAATTTTGTTTTCAACGTTTGCTCGCGGGTTTGGTACTCTTGAATACGTCGCTCGAGCCGTTCAACTTTCGCGAGCAATTTCAACTCGCGAATCGTGTGCGAACCGTCGTCATCTGTTGGAATCTTTTTCGTTTCTCCCGCATCTGCCTCCCCAGCGCCGATACTGTTCACTGCGCTGGTTGAAGTGTCGTCGATTAAGGAACCATTACTTCCGGTGGTATTCGGGGGCGTATTCGTATCCTTTGGAAGTCGTGGTGGCGGCGGTGGCATCGATAAAAACGGGTCCTCATTCGCATAACCGCCCGTGGAAGAAGGCTCGAAACCGACCCACTCCGCCGGCGGTGTCTTCTCTTCACTTCTCGTCGTCGTCGTCGTTACTACAGACAAGTTTTGTTCTTCGCGTTGCTTGGGAAAATCATTCAGGTCTGATAGCAACCGCAAGGCTCTGTTTTGTGCCTCTGACGCGCTGATTCTATCGTCCGGATCGAGTTTACACAAGTCGCGAACTAACGCGTCTATTCCGGGAATTTGCCTAGGAAACTCACGCTCGTGCTCTTTACTGAACTTTTTACCGTTTGGAGTAGCGGATAGCGCCGAAGCGTTTCGACTTCCCGCACCCCTACCACTCAGCGAACGCAGCATAGCCTCTGAAGCATCGCCAAATGCCAACTCGTCGTACGCAAGCTCGTGCAAAAAACAACCGAGCGCCCACAGATCTGCCGCCAAAGAAGGCGGTTTTTGAAACTTCCAACAATCCCACATCTCGGGAGCTCTGTACGCTGGCGTCGTTTTCGATTTCATATCGTCCTGGATTCTGTGTCGTTCGTTCGCGTCTTTGTACGTGTACTCGCTCGCAGGCGCAAACTCGCACGACCCGAAATCGCACACTTTATAGAGATTCTCAGACTTGGAAAAAAGAACGTTTTCGCGTTTTATGTCCCAATGACACAACTTTGACCCGTGCATTGTTTTTAACACGTCACACACCGCCAAAAAGGGTTCCAAGATCTTCTCTAACTCTTTTTTACTAATGGTGCTATCACTACCCTTACTATCACTATCATTACTAAACGATCTCATGGACAGATCGCCATCGCACAACTCCATGCACATGCACATCCTATACGCGCGTTCTCTCGATGAGACTCGTCGTTCGTCCGCCACTCGGATTTCCGCGCCGAATAAAGTCACCACGTGCGCGTTCTTCGATAGAGATTTGTGCACGGAAACTTCCGTTTTCGCTTTTTTCACAAAGGTCGAATCATCCGGTAATTCTAACACTTTCATCGCGCAATAAAAGTCCTCTCTTTGGTTTGCATTATTATTATTATTATCCGCGGCGCCGTGCAGAGCAGAAGAAGAAGAAGTCGTTGAAGAAGAAGCTTCAACAAATTTTGCTTTATACACCACCGCAGATGCACCCGACGAGGAGAGCACTTCCACCAATCGAAACTTTTTCCCTTCCACTTGAATAGTTTTCCCGAGCAGTTCATTGTTATGAGGATGAGCGCTGTTGTTTTTAGCGTTACTATTAAGAGTCTCCGTGGACGATATGCGTTTCATAAAGTTCTTCATCATTTCCTTTCCCGTGATTTTTGAACGGTTTTTTCTCCGCGTCAGGGAGCCTCGCGAAGAGAAGAGAAGAGAAGAGAAGAGAGAGGGAAACGAGGACGCGTTTGTTCTCGTGGAAGAGAAGAGCTGAAGACCTGAAGAAGAAGAAGAGTGGTAAGAGAAAGGACAACAGGTCTCCTCTGGTGTGCCTTTCTCAGAAAGTTTTTGGAGATGCGTCAAAACATCAAAATCTTTTCTTTTGAGCTCTCTTTTTTGCTTTTTTGCACCGAACAAAAACACACAACGTAAAAAAGAACACACACAAAAAACACACAACACAAACACACACAAACGAAAACGAGACAACCTACGACGCAAATCGACGATGTCGAAGGAGATGATCGAGAACGACGACGAGGACGACGACGCGCACAAAATGTCTTCTCCATCGAAAGAAGAAGAGGCGGCGGAGGAGGAGAAGTACGCGTCGCCGGCGGCTGAAGAAGAAGAAATCAAAAGCGAAAGCGAGGAGGACGAAGTGGGTCAAGTAAAAAAGGTAACAACATCATCATCATCACCAGCGCGCGCTCACGCGGATGCACCCGAGCAAGCTACCACAGCCGCGAAAAGGACGACAACAACAACAAAAGAAACAACAGCAACAACAACGACGAGTTTATTAGACCAGGATGACAGTACAGAAGAAAAAGAAAAAGGGACAAGGGAAAAGAAGAAGTTTGTTGATGAGGAGGAGGAAAAAAAACAAAAGAAAGGAGAAGGAGGTATGCGACGACGACGAGGAAGAAAAGGAGAAAATGAAAACGACGACGACGCTAAAGAAGATGATAAAGACGATGATAACGACGATCCAAACAAGAAAATGAAAAGACCGAGAGGTAAGCGACCACCGGGAGCGAATTTTATCGTGCATTTCATACAAATTCTGTGGACATACATCACTTTTATATTTTCGTTCTCGATGGACGTCGTAGTGTTCTTTTCGCCGTCGACGAAATCGAGACATCGAGCGAGAGGTCATCAAAACCACCACCAGCACGATGAAAAAGAGGTAAATGTCAATCCAGCGGATATAAACGATGCGGAATTTTACGATTTTGTGCAGAGTTCGCAGCAAATGATGATGGAAGAGATTGGGAAACAAAAACGACAACAACAACAACAACAACAACTACGCTCGAAAAGAAGTGAGAAACAGGCGGCAAAGTCTAGACAAAAAGCTGTCGCTTCAATATCTCAAGAAGAATACGAAATTCGACTTTTGAAAGCGCGATTGGCGGAGCTCGAGCAAGCTTCGCGAGGGTGAATGGAGCATAAATAGTAGTAAAGCATTTAGTTTGGAATTCTAGTAGTATATTACAGCGCATTTTTAATCCACCGCATGTCCGCACACAGCATATCGTCTTTGAGAGAGTACATCGCTTGCTCCTGCGGAATGTTCAAGCTTACTTTTTGTAACCGACGCATGTATCCAGGGTCGGCCAATACCAAGCGCATGGAATGTAAACGACACACTATCGTTGTTTCGAAACCCGTCGGAAGCGTTTGCACGGAATGGTTCATGCACAGCTTCTCGTGAACTTCGAGAACGTCGGAGACGTACACTTCTTTATAGCCGAGTTGTCTCGTGCGCAGAAGTAAAGCGGCGAGGAAAATGCGCTCGTGTTTTGAAAGTCCTTTCAACATCTTCATGTAAGTCGCCGAAAACATTTCATTCTGCGCCTTAGATATATCGTTCGGACCACATCGAGAGACACAATTCAGTTCTCCAGAATCGCGTTCGCGCGCGATCCTCGCCTCGGCGATTTCAATGCCTCTCCGGCACAACTCTAGAGCTCGTCGGGCATCGCCTGAAATTTGCGCGACTTTCATACTCGCCAGCTGCACCGCGTTTTGCGTGATCGCGTCGTATTTACCGTCACTGATGTAATCACCGGTCGAGCGTAAGCGCGCTTCAATAATTTTTATCAGTTCGGATGTGTTGTATGGATTAAACGTCACCCGACCCGAGCCCAGGCGAGAAGCAATTTTCGGTAACAAACGCTCCGGTAAATCCATGGTATTCGCAATACCAATGACTGCAATATTACTCGCTTTGTACGTCGGCCAATCAAAAATGTTATACAAAACAGATTGCGTTTGCGTGACGAGAACGTCGAGCTCGTCCACGACGAGAACGAGCACTCTTCCATCCGACTCTTTGCCTTCCTTGAACCGTTTCTCGAGCCATTCTGCCGCGCGACTCGGTGAAAATCTTCTACCCGTGAGTTCCTCTGCTATTAAACTGTACGCGTGTTGCGGCGTTTGTAGCCTTAAACCATTCATTTCGATGTGATTAAACTTTGGAACTTTTTTATTCGCGGCTTCTTGGCGCAACGTTCGTATGACTTCGCGAACTGTTGCCGTTTTCCCAGTACCGGGAACGCCTGAAATGTAAAGCGAGTTGCCAAGACATGAAGACGCACCACCGTACGCACCGATCGCGTTTTTTGTGAATTGCATGATCTTCTCGCGCTCCTTTTCCCGACACTCTAGCTTTGCCGGGATGGAACTCAGCTGTAACGCTTTTCTCGCGCGCTCAATAGCAGTGCGCGACCCATTATTTTGAGCAGAGTCTATGGCCAAAATGCCTGATTTACCCAAGCCAATGGCTTCTTTCCATTCTGACGAAGCGTTAGCTCCTTTTTTAGAAGCCGCAGCTTTCTTTGAGGCGGCAATATCTGCTTTCGTTTGTCGCACGTGCGCTCTCTTTTCCGCTTTTCGCTTCTCTTTGCGGTGATCGTAATCGTCGTCGTCATCGTCTGAACTTTCAGTTTCGCTCCACAGGATATTTTTAGCCTCGATGTCACATTCATCTTCCGAGAAATCAGAGTCCTCCCATTCTGTTCTCCGTCGAAAGCGAGAAAAATTTTGGTCGTACGAATACTCGCACATGTAGACGTCGTCATTACCGCCGGACGAGCGAAATGCGGCAGGCTCGAGGACTTTTGCGCCCATGAGAATCGCGGCGCAATTTTCCTCTTCTTTGATGTTCGTAAGAAACACCTCTCGGCGAATGTGATGACGTTGCCTTCCCGTGTGAGTATGTTCCGGTAGCACGTATAAGCGAGCGATGAACTTAAACGCTTCTTCTCGAACTTTTGGATCTCTGTCGTTGAGTTCATCTACGTTTGCCCAGATGCTCTCGATTCTAGCCAAACAAAGTCTCCCCGCCAGAAATTCACCGCAAGGCGTACGTCTCTCGTGGAAATTTTGCGGCGCGGCGATACCGGAAGGCGCAGCGACGCACATTGGGCAACTCCAAAATGTTTCGTCCGGCACGTGATCTAATTTCAAACACCGAAGATGCCATGATCTCACGCAATAATCGCACTCGAGCATTTCTGTTTCGACTTCTTTGCCATCGGCGCCTTCTTCGACGCCCGTTTTTTTGCAAAGCTCGCAGATGTGGTCGACGTCCTCGGTCAAATCAACCGTTTCGGGAGTACACACGTAAACATCGTCGCCGACTTTGAACACTTCGTCTTCAACTTTCACTTTTTTATAAAACTTCTTCTTGTTCCACACCCCTACCGGGAGTTTCTGTTGCTTATTATTTCTATCCGTAGAAGGTAGAGCTAAAGCAAGATCGGATTTGGAGCTGTTCTTTCTGGATACTCGCGCGTCGTTCTTCTCTATCAAAACGTGTTCCTTTTTGTTGCGCGCGCAGACTGTTGATGCCGCTTTCGTCGCTTTAAATGTCTCGGCGGTATTCTCGTTCTTCGTTTTTTTCTTCGTGTCTATCATCGACGCAACACCTTCGTCGATTTGCCGCTTCTTCTTGTTCGGATTTCTTCCGTATCTTTTGGGGAACAAATCAGAGTGCTCATTTTTGTCGGGCGAGATGTACACTATTGGCGCCGACATTCTGTTCTCTTTCGGGGACGTTGGCACAAACAAATGCTTCTTCGCGTATGCAATCCCCTCTTCTTTACTGTCCAAATGATCGTAGACCACCTTATACATCGTTTTCAATGGCTCAAGATCCATCTTCTCTAGCTCTTCTATTTTCATCTTTGTACCGATGCGTCGAAACAAATCGTCCGCGTCTCTATCTATGTGTAGACTGAAGATCCTCAACAGCTGTTCTTTGGTGGACTTTTCCACGCCGCCTGTGTATTCAACCATATCCTTGATCTTTTTCTTCCGATTCGTGTCGAACGGTTTCTCTTCTCTTAGTCCAATACTGGTATTGTTGTCGTAGTTATTGTCGTCGTCGTCGTCGTTGTCGTTCGAAAGAGACGCGTAATCATCACCATCACTGCTAGAATTATTATTATTTTCATCCGCCTTCTTCTTCTTCTTCTTCTTCTTCTTCTTCTTCTGTTTCTTGTGTTCCTGGTGATGATTTTGAATTTTCTTCTGATTTGCTCCGGCAGTCTCTTCATTACCATCAAGAGAAGTTTCTTTTACTCGGGCTTCACTCACGAGCTTTCTTAATACCGCATTCGTTGGCTTTTGCTTCATCGTCCTCTCTTTGTTCTTGTCGCTGTTCTTCTTCTTCTTCGCCTTCGTCTTCATCATCTCCTTTTTCGAAGATTTCTTCGCCATTTTTGTTGATGAAAAGTGCCTCCTCTTCTCCTTTTTGGTTATGCGCCCCACCCTGTCGTTCGCACACAGAAACACAGAAACACTCAGAAAGAGAGAGGGGGGAGAGGGAGGGAGGGAGATGCGTGCTTTTCAGGCGCGCAACGGCGGAATTAACGATCAATGATGATGATGATGATGTTTGAAGAAATTGTTTTTGAGTGATACGAAACTTGCCTCCAAAATTTTTGAATTCACAAAGAATGACAAACAACACACAGCAACACAAAAAAACAGTTCTACAAAACACACATAAAAAACCCACGACAGACGGACGGAAACACACGCGTGAATGAAAGGTGCGATGGAATAAGAGAAGCAGGAGAAAGATGACGTGCACTTCTCTCCGAACTTCTCTCCGAGCGATGATGATGACGACGTTGCACAGTAAATCGTCGTCGCTAAGAATTTCGGGAAAAGAAGAAGCAAAAGAGAAGAGCGCGAGTGGAAGAAGAGGAAGAAGAACGAAGTGTATCGCAGGAGCGCGTCGGCAGGGAAAGGAACGAGAGGAAGTAGTAGAGGAAGAAGAAGCCAACGAAGGAGATGATATTTTGCTCTCAACTCTGCAAAAATGTTTCGTGGACATCAACCGACCGCCGAAAGAAGCGGAGAAAGTGGTTGAAATATTGAGAGAAAACTGGTTCGACGATATCGACGCTTTGATATCGCTCGAGGACGGGACCGTTTTAGTGAAACCAGAAGAGTGGATTGCGATGAGATTACCGATGAAGTTGTACAATGCGGTGCTGGCGCGCTCGATGAACTCAACGGAAGCAGTTCATGATGATTATAATGAGGAAGAAGAAGAAAAAGAAAAAGATATAGATACCGTAGTTTCATACAAGAAATTCGAACACATCGAAGGATGGATTGGAGGTGATATTCCGCTCGATGCCCGCGTGCCTTTACAGTCGAGATTATACTTTGAAGAGCACAATACCGTTAGTGACGATAGTAAAGATTCTCACAGGAAATTATCGACAGAGTACAGAACGAACAGACGACCGGACGACGTACCTTTGAGCGAGCAACGCGTGACCTCGCGTCGACGTTTGCCGGATTACGCAATCAGCGAGAAAAGTCTACCTAAAACCCTCGAGAAAGAGCTCGATAAATTCGTTCGAGATTTGACGACGCGACGCGTCGGGCAAGAAGGCGTGCCAGTTCGCGCGCAGACGGTGAAGAATCATCGCGATGTCGCTCGAGCTTTTTGTGGGTATTTGGTGAATGTAAAAGGTTTGAATGAGAACGCTGAAAACTATAGCTTGAAGGACGCGTTCCCATCTTCAGATTCTGAAGGTGCGCAGTACGCTATCGAATACATGCAATGGATGGTTGAAACGCGCGGGATACTAAGCTCTACGGAAGATGCTTACGTTCGTTCGCTCATTGCCATTGCAAAATGGCTTTATCCGCCGTTGATGAAATTATCATCGGCATCGGCATCATCACTATCCTCGGGATCTGGTAAAAAGAAGAACTCTTCGGCGGCGTCTTCATCTTCTTTACTATCAAGTGCTGGTGAAGAAGTTAACACAGATGTCGTGAAGGAACTTATGCGATTGCAACGCGGTGCTAGAGCGCGCGCACGAGTGGCCCCGAGAGCGGCAGATGAAGCTAAGAAATGGTTAGATTGGCCAAAATATCTCATTCTCGTTGAGTGTTTGAAGCTCGAGTGCGCCGGCTTTGATAAGCGCGGTAAGCCTAGGAATAAAGCGGACATTGCGAGAAGCATACAGCTTTACCTCATGTTCGCAGTTTTGGCGTGCATACCCGATCGTCAACGAACGTTGCGCGAGTTGGAACTTAACCGAACGTTGTTTTACGATTCGGCCACGAAAACGTGGTTTATTAAGCATAACGCCGCCGATTATAAAACCGGGAACGTGTATGGCACGCGTCCGAATTTAGTGCTCGACTCGCGTGTATATCCAGCTTTGGAGCTTTGGTTGAACGAGTACCGCGCAGCGTTCAATCCAAGACACAATTTAGTCTTTACGAGACCAAACGGTGAACCGTACACGGCGTCGGAACTTTCCCGAGCATTTTCCAGATGCGCTTTGCGCGTGACTGGCCAAAAAGTTAACCCGCACTTGGTGCGAGATATGATCATTACCCACGTCAGATGTCAAGGCGTGGCTTCTGATAACGAGTTAGAGGCGTTGGCTATGTACATGGGTCACTCATCTGCGATGCAAAAAGGCACTTACGACCGAAGAACAACCTCGCAAAAGGTAGCGCCAGCGGTGAACTTGATGTCCCTCGTTAACAACAACAACAACAAGAAGAAGAAAAGTAATGATGGAACGAATGATGCGTAGCGTTTCTAGATTATGTAGTTAGAGCATTGATAGTCTTTAGTTTTCTAGATGTAGTAGTCAGATTTATAACAGAGTTCAAATAGTCCGACATTTTAGCGAAAAACCAAAAATGAAAAAAAGAGTCGTTCTTTCTCTGACGATGCTAAAACGAATTCTTTACAACTTCGCGGGGGAAGTCGAAACTCGCCCCGGCTGCTCGACTCCTCCTGGAAGAGCGCCGCGCGTGTGTGTGAGAGAGAGAGAGAGTTTTCGCGCTTATTCACGCTGCCTTACGAACTTGTCAAAACACCAACGCATCAAACACCTAAACTTCTTCTCCCCTATTAAAGGCAGAACGAGAAAGAAAGAAGGAATTTGGTAGAGGTGGCGTCTCCTCTGGTCTCGTGTGATCGAATTCGTCGTCCCCACGCGCTTGCATCTAATATTATATATTTACTCTGAGTCAGAGAAGACTATCCAAATATAAAATATGACCGTCACGGCGAAAGACCGATTGATCTTCACGCTGTCCGCCTTGAAAGGCTACTCGGTCGACGTGCAGCTCACGTCCGGAGTCTTACTCAACGGTGTCTTAGCCGACACCCGAGAGATTGAAAAACACATCGTTTTAGCGTACGCGTGGACTCGATTTCTTACACCTCGAGGACCGAATGGAGAAGAACCGAAGAAAGCGCCGAGAAAGAAACCGGAAAAGTTAAAGAAAGTTCCGTTGGAAGACATCGCGTGGATTCAAGCGTTCAACGTCGGCATGTCCGACTTGGCCTTGGGGCCGTCTCGAATGAACGACATGAACGACTTCACTGACGTGGGGATTTCCAAAGGCGCGACGGGGCAAAATCGAACGCTGGTCGCTTGGACGCCCGGTGACGACGACACCTCGGCTAACGTTGGAGGTTTGGAAGATGGGCAAGGAGGAGGACGGTCGAGTGGAAGATTTGATACCAAAGGCGGCGCGTGGGGAAGGAAGGCACCGCCCGGACAATGGGATCAGTTCGCCGCGAACAAACAACTGTTCGGGGTGGAAACCAAATTCGACGAGTCCGTGTACACGACACAAATCGACAAGTCCAAAATCCGCATCTCCGAACAAGAAGCCGCACGAATCGCGAGAGAAATTGAAGGTAAAGTGTCTTCGAATCCGCACGTCGCGGAGGAGAGAAACCAAAAACTCATCTCGGACTTTGACGACGACGAAGAGGCGAAGTATTCCTCCGTGTCCAGAGCGCCGGGTAGTGAAGGCTTCAAAGCAGCCCCACCACCGTCGAAGCCGGCGTGGGGATCAACAGCTGGTAAAGTTCCTGCTAGTGTGGCATCCATGGCGGACGCGAAGAAGACGGCGACGGAATCTACGGCAGCAGCAGCAGCTCAACAAGCTCCCGCCGCTCCGGCGGCGGAAGCGAAAAAAGCGGCGACTGGTTCGAAATTATCCGCAAACGCGCCTGCATTTTCTTTGTCGGCAAAAGCTTCTGCGTTCGTCCCGACAAAAAAGCCCGCTGCAGCCGTTGCTGCACCGCCAATGCAAGCGCAGGACGCCATTAGCGCCGCGCAACGAGCGGCGATTATGAACTACCAGGCGCAAATGGCGCAGATGAACATGATGATGGGGTATGGCATGGGCCCTGGTGCTCCGTACCAGAACCCGATGATGCAATACGCACCACAAATGCACAGAGGCGGGCAATTCGGAGGAATGCCACACATGGGTGGTGGAGGATACCAAAGAGGAGGTTTCCAACAACATCAACATCAACAACACTATCAACAGAGGCAAAATTTTCAACCGCCGCAGCAACAACAACAACAACAACAACAAC
>Ga0115554_1002872_pt1 | contig 11749 bp, 5 predicted proteins | sample COGITO_mtgs_1104_3_FD_87283 | JGI IMG/M metagenome (GOLD analysis project Ga0115554, IMG submission 87283) | Pelagic marine microbial communities from North Sea - COGITO_mtgs_110404 | ecosystem: Environmental > Aquatic > Marine > Epipelagic | place: Germany:Helgoland, sampling site Kabeltonne... | reverse complement strand
GTTGGGGGTGGGGGGGGGGTGGGGGAGGGGGAGGGGGATGGGGTGGGGGATGAAGATGGGGATGGGGATGGGGATGGGGTGTGGTTAGTACTCGGGAAGCATTAGTTTACGACAAACACTCAGAGATTAATTCAAAGATTCACTCTCTAACCCCTAGTCTTCCCCCGATAGACTCTCGGCGAAAACACTTAGCCACAAATCTGCAAAGTTTCAGCTGGTTGTTGGGTTATATGTTACATATCATCACCAGCAACAACAAAAGCGATAACTCACCAGGGCAATATGCCTCAACGCACACAAGCACATTAACAGGGTCTGCAGCCTTGACTGCGGCGGCGAGGGTAGCAAGAGCGGCGGTAAACTTCATTTTAGTGTGTTTCAAGACTTTTTGCCTAAAACCCAATGGAAATCGAGAAATCGAGAAGTTCCGGAGAGAAATCGATGTATCTCCATCATAATCAAAAGGAATCATCTCAATTTAAGTCGACATTCGATTTATTGCCGTTTTCATCAATCATAACTTAAAATATCCCTTCTGTCTGGTTAAATTTTTCTAAGAAGCATTAACAACAAAAATAAGACAGCCCATTGCTCCCAAGATCCAGCAAGACAAGATCAGCTAGACAAGATACAAAGATGGACTCAGCCAATGCAGCGAGCTTCGCAATGCTCAACAACCTCCGGACTGGTAACCACGCCGTTGACATGGCAGTTGCAATGCTAATCCCCGGCATAATGACTGGCCTCATTGCGACCTTCAATACAACGTTGCGACCCTTTCTCCTTGCCCTCTTCAACAAATATTACAATAACACGAATTCCAAAATGTATTACCGGAGAGTTGAGTTTGAGAAATTGATGAGTGGTTACGGGAAGCTTTCGGGCCGTGATGAGCGCAACAACATCCTCCAGAAAGCGCTAACTCTTTACATTGGCGAAACTGCAGGAGCGAGGGAGTACAAGAACGCCAACATCTCTCTTCTTGCTGCTAAGGAAAAGGGCATTCGCGACGAGCACAGTTGGGACATGAATTACGGCTCCACTGCTGAGCAGCTCAGACGGTACAGTGTCACCACTGTTCCTCCCAAGGATGAGTGGGTGTCAATTGCAGATGGGATCGAATTTAAGGAAGCGGAGGAGGTTGATGATTCTCGTGGGGAGGAGAACAAAAGTGCGAGCAAAGTCGAGAAGAAGACCATCCTTTTTCTATTCAGAAGCGAGCGGGAAAATGCCGGTGAACTCATTGACAATTATTTGGTAAAGGCGTTCGAATGGTACACGAATCAGGTTGGGAAGGAGATCGATCACCACCGGTATGTGAGTGACAAAACCATTGCTTTTCGTTCACCTATAATCTTCTCCACTAACACAACCGAAACCCTCAAACAGATGTACATGCTCGTCCAGAAGGAGGGATTTGCGAGCTCCAAAAACGATGACGATGATACCTCTGATGGCGGCGACTGCAAGAAGTACAAGCGTTATAGGTTATCTGATAGGAAAACGTTTGACAGTCTTTACTTTCCTGAAAAGGAGAATTTGCTACATTTGTTGGATAATTTTCTTGAGAAGAGGGGCAAGTATTCGATTGCTGGATACCCTGACAAATTAGGACTTTTGCTTTACGGGCCACCAGGTACTGGCAAAACGTCAATGATTAAAGCAATGGCATCCAAGACAAATCGCTCTATTGTCAACGTCTCTCTCTCCAAGATCAAGACTAACCAAGAGCTTATGGATATCTTTTTTGATCAGAAGTTCAAAGTTGATGGCGAAGAACTTCCTGTGAAGCTCCAATTTAAGGATACAATCTTCGTTCTGGAAGATGTGGATGCAGCTAGCAAGATTGTTCATAAGCGAGGAAAGGGGAAGGTGAAGAAGGCCAAACCCGTGACAAAGACCATTGTGAAGACGACAACCATCGAAGAGGAGCCTAAGATACATCATGCTGATGATTACAAAAAAAACGATAACGAGGAGAAAAACGGTGAATTTACTCCTCCCCCCGTGCTGAAGCGCACCGAGACTGTGGAAGAAGTTACGACGACAGCTGAATCAACTAGCGAGGAGACCATCTCTCGCAGAATTAAATCCCCAAAAGAATCATCCTCCACGACTTTTCTGTCTACCACAACCGAGGAAAACAACGAAGAGGATGCGGAGAATAAACGCGAGGGCGCTGAAGACACACTAATGGGCGCAATCCAGATGATGTTTGGGGCTACGAATGCAAGCGATGACGGTGATAGCGACGGTGTCGCAGTCAGCGGCCCCATGATGAAGATGGCCGGGTCCAAGGACAAGCTGGATTTGTCTGGACTATTGAATGTTTTAGATGGGGTGGTTGACACTCCTGATCGAATCGTCATCATGACGAGCAACCATCCCGAAAAACTAGACCCCGCGCTAATTCGGCCAGGAAGAATCGACAAGAAAATCTATCTTGGTTTTCTGGTTGCTGCTTCGGCTATTTCCATGACGGAGCACTATTTTTCGACTGACCTTAATGAAGACCAGAAGAAAGTGCTTGAGGGAATTTTCCTCCGGAATAAAACAGTCACACCCGCTTGTTTTGAGCAGTATTGTGCGGAACACGACTCTCTCTCTGAGTTTGTCGAGAAGAGCGTCGATTACTTCCAGCCAGTTCTTTTTGAAGAAGATGAGAAGTAAGCCAAATTATGTAAAACTGACGAAGCAATGTGTTGCATACGTACATTCTCTATTTATCTACTTTACTACCAGAACTCGTCAAATACAACGAATTTATTGCTCTGCTCGATGAAGCCGCTAAGTCCGTAGTTCTTGTCCAAGAAAGGGAACATCTTTCGACTCGGTCGATCATAGGCCAACTCCCCAGGCACCACTTTCTCACCGCCACACATTCCATCGAATACCATCTTTCCGTATCCCTTTCTCTGTACACCTTCGTCTATGTAAAAGTCAAGGACGCATAATGGATCCTTCTCGACTAATTTGTTGTTCTCGTCCAGCAAATACAAGTGCTTTCGACCAATCTTGACAAAGCCAACAGGCAAATTTGATCCCTTGTCAACTAGGGCATACAACACGTGTTTCTCTTTAATTGCAACATCAGATGATAGCTTCTCTGCCGTCGTTATGGCCAGCTTTAACTCCTGAGCTACACCGCTTGCCTCTCCCAGCTTGTTCAATTTCAAAGAGAAGTCATTTGAGAGTGGTTTGATGTCGATTGGAGTAAGACGACGAATTGACATCGACATTGCGTTGTTCAATACTCGTGTCTTACCCCCCTTTGCAATGCACAGGCAAAAAGGTTTTAATTCAAAAGTGGGAGTTGACTTGTCAACCAACGACGAGAAAAAAAAATTACCCACAAACTTCTTTTTATCACTATGTGGCCGATTGCGCACACTCATTTCTCTCGTTTCCGTCTGCCCAGACGCCTGCTTTCTCAGATTGGGCAGCGATTCCCACAACCACAGCGAGCCCCCCTTCCACCCTACTTTTCCTCTTCCGCTTCCTCCGCCCCTGCCCCCTTTCTTCGAGCTTCGCGCCTAGACCACGTGTGCGTTTGTGTATCTGATGTTGAGAAGTCCATACTTTGGTATTCAAAAGTGTTGGGCCTCCGCCATTCATACAAGTCAGAGCCTCACTTTTTCCCCTCTGATGCTAGTTCACCTGCATTCTTATCCTTCCCCGCCACAAGCTCCGCCTCAACCGCAAGCACTTCTTGTAACAATCCCACAGGTGGCGTTGCGCTTTTGCCTCTTTCGCATTCGTCGAAGCCAATCCAAGACCACCTTGGTGCCCACTTTGCGGTGAGGGTTGATGAAGCTGAGTTCCGGAGGGCAAGAAATTGTCTCAAAGATGTTTTGAGGGAAGTTGATGCCACTCAAGAAGCTTCTGTTGAGTACCAGGACTACGGGATCCAAAAGAGTCTATTCTTTCGCGATCCCGACAAAAATATTGTCGAAATCGCTTGCTGGGTAGGGCACCCGACAGACCGAATCAATAAATCAATCTGATGATGTCCAACTTCAAAACCGAAATGAAGATAGATCTTTCTTATTTTTGAGGAGTGCCCCCCCCTCCTCCCCCCTCCCCTCAAAAATTGTCGGCACAGATTTGCTTTGGGCTCTAATAGTACAGAGGTAGTATTTGTAGAGGCCAGATTCATTCATCATATGGAGGTTCTGTCCAAGTTTTCCTGATTTATGGGAGGGTTAAGGACGTGAAATTGTAAAATTGTAATTTCTCGGGAAAGAGAGGGTATCATCATTTTCACTATCACATATTAGTTACAGGGCTGGCTGTCTGTTGGCAAGTTGCTGCCTCTCCTTGATTTTTTCAAGCCTCAGCCTTAAGGCGTTGGCACTGCCCCCATTCGCTTGCACGTTTCCGTCTTCTGTCTCGCTTCTGCTGACGTTATCGCTCTTCCTCTTAGCTAATTTAGCCTTGAGCATGCTGAGCCTGTCCGTGACAGTGTTATTGGCTGCGTTGGGAGCTGCGTTCTCTTTCATTTCCACAGTGTCTCCATTATCCCCCACTCCTTCCTCCTCAATCCCTAGAATGTAGTTCTTAAAGTGGGTGCTAAGACTTAGTTTTGCAACGATGTCCCCCAAAACTACACCCTCCTCCTCGACATAGGATCGTAACTTCTCCATTGCGGTTCCCTTGTCCGATTCACTGTCGCAGCTTCCGACGTTCGCAATAAGCTGGCTCACATTCGCTTCGATATCATTATACACCTCTTCCACCTTCTCCACCTCAACCTCTTCCGTACCCCCCCCCTCGGCAACAGCGGCGGCGGCAGCGAATTTTTTGTTGAGACTGACCACCTCCTCCATTCCCTCTACATTCTCCCCCTCCGCACTCGCAACCTCCTTTGCGACCACTGCCGGAGTGTTGACAACTGGCGTAGTTGGGGGCAATATTTGTGTTCCTAAGACACCCTTGGCCCTCTCCAAAATCAAACGACTAACACAATTGTCCTCGAGTTCAATTTCATCCATACAATGCTCGATTTTTACCGCTCTGAGTTCATATTCTTTCTCTGATCCTTTTCCCTTAATCATGCCGGCAAGCAGACCAATTCCAACATTATCGCAGACGCTCTCCCTTTTTTGCTCGCCCACTGCCACCATAAAGTCCTCCAGACTAGCAAGGAGTTCTTCGAAATCAAAATCAGTCTCCTCCCCGAAAAATGGATCTTCCTTTCCACTCTCAGTTTTGACAGAACGGCTGAATAATTTGCTGCAGATTTTTGCAATCTTCTTGTCCACCTCCATGAAGCTAAATTTATACTGTAAATTCATGAGCCCCTGCAAGCTCGCGTTCAAGTTGCTACCCACAGCTACTTGAATTGTGAACTTGTTTATGGCCTTCATGAGCTGCGCATTCTCACCGCTGCTCATTCTGTCATCCAAAAGGCAGCGACAGCCGACAACCACAACCTCCTCAAAGGTTACCTGGTTGACCTTCTTGCTGATCACTTCATTCCTGAAGATGGCCATCAGACAGGCCAAGCAAACACTCAGTAAGTCCATCTTAATCACTTCTCCGAAGGCGAAATTCATGACCGCAGCTAATAGCTTCACGCAACTGCTTACATCGTCCTGTATTCCCTCCATGATGAAGCTATTATTGTCCTTCTCCGTCAAACAGCCATGCAGCGTCTTGAGTGCCCTCTCGCACTTTCCTTCGTCATCGAGATTCGCCAGGCTTTCGCAGACTTCGGCATAAGTCTCGAAAGAAACCTCCTCCATCTCTACAACACCAGCAATGGCGCAGTTGGCGGCCTCGATCGCTGCGTTGACATCGACAGCCTTAGGCTTTTTGTCGGACTTTTTGCTTTTGTCCCTAATTGCGGCGAGACGGGCCCGCAGGCTAGCTGCCGCGGAAACCTCCACCTCCACCTCCACCTCCGCCTCCGCCTCAGTGTTGTTCTCCTCCGCGTTAGCTGCCTCCTCCTCACCCGCCGCCAAAACTTTTCTCTCAGTTTTCGATATCATTTTCGGTGTGCTTGCGCTCACTTTGACGACATCCTTAAATTTGAATGGCCCATCTTCTTCAACAGTGAAGCTAACCTCGCCTCCTTTACTTTTGCCGCCGCCGTCACCCACGTTATCGAGCTTCAACTTAATCCCAGGTGTCTTCGCCTCCCTTTCTTCTCCAACTGCTGTCACCTCCAGCTTGCTCCTCTTGAGCCTATCATTTATCATGCTCTCGGCCTTTTTACTCAACGAGCTCCCGCAGGCCTTGATTAATTTCGCTTTGTCACCTCCAAACTTGCGCCAAACAACCTCAACAATGTCCAACGCAGCACTTCGCACGTCAGCCATGTTACCGTCGAGACACTTGACCACAAGATTGAATCCCTTCTTACCAATGACTCCCAGTCCACCCTCGTTAACACATTTTTTCAGCTCTGCCAAAGCTGAAACTCTCGCCTTCTGGTTTTTGCTGTATTCAACTACATTCGTAAAAATCCCGGCAAGCTTGTTGACCGCAAAGAGTTCAAATACAATGTTGAGCAAATCTGAAAATAACGTCTTGAAGCGCCCCTTAGCATTGCCGCTCTTCTCGACCAGAAACGGGACGAAGGCTCCAGCCTCAACATCGTTGAAGCAAACGTCTCCCTTCATAGTCAAGAAAGAAAACAAATTATTTGCTGTCGTCAGAATGTTCTGTAAGGCCGTTGTGTTGTCCTTGAGGCATAGTGCTAATCCGAGGAACTTCATAATCAAGTCGAGCTGCTCAACAATAATGCTCTCGTTCTCCTCATTTTCTCCGCCTTCACTCTCATTATTCTCGTCTTCTTGTCGCCTCTCGAAGTCTACACTGTTCTGAATGATTGTGATTCCCGGAGTTGCGTCATCTTGTTTGTTCATGACCTTATCCGGGAACAGAACTTTGAGAGCTCCGGCGTTGACGACCGAGCTCCAGATCTTCTTCAGGCTCTCTTGGGTTTCGCGGCCTCCAGGCTCCTCTGGGTACTCGGGCCAGTTCTCACGCTTTCTGAAGCTAATACGTTGGGTTTTTGTGGTTGATTTGCCACCTTCGCAGCCATGGTTGTTCAAGGGATGACCTGTCAAGTTAACGCTGCCTCCCACTTTGTGCACTCCAGCATCGGCCATCGGAGTTGCTCCCGTCGTCGTCGTCATTTTTGCTGTGGCTATCTTTTCTTTGCTATTTTTCCTCTTGGCCCCTCCCATCACTACGCCAGCGCCCTTCTTGGGACTGACTGGCACCCTTTCCGGAGCACCAGTGGCAAAAGGCACCAAAGTTGAGACTTCTTCTACACCGACAACGTCACCCACCTCCTTGACCACGATATCGAGCCTGTTTTCTTTTGCTAGGCTCTCGTAAACTCTGTGCACCACAACGTTGACAGTTCGCTGCTCCGCGGGGATAAGTTTTAAGACGTTCTTCTCCACGCTCTCCTTTCCGAAAACTGCATGCTCAAGTGCACTCTTAAAGAATTTCTCTGCTTCGCTCCTAATACCGCTCGTGGCGCTCGTCATGCACTTCAACAGAACAAAGATAAATGCATTACAGTGTTGCGACTGCTTGGAAGATCTTGAGACCGTGTCTCCATACTCGTTGTAGTACAAATTCGCCAAATGTCTCGCGTTGGAAGCAAAAAAGCTGAGAATATCTTGAAGACCGTTTCCTTTGCAGTTGAGTTTCTGCAATACACTGACTAGATAAGGCACCATCATTTCCATCGACAACTTGTTCACCTTGCTTCCATCGATCTCTCCTGTTGTCGTGCAAGCGATGATACTTTTCATTGCCGCATCTTGCATATTCTTTTTGCTCTCAGTGACTACGCTGGTTATCAACGAAGTTGCGACTATTTTCATGAGCTTAGGCTGCGATTCTGGCTCGACGCTATTCACTACCTGACCAACAACACCCGCGGAAAGCGGTTTCAAGTTCGACTGAGAGTCAGATATGCGCTCATTGAGAGCCTTGACTAAGTCAACCATTTCGACATCATACGCGATCAGGTTGGAGTGTTTTTTGAGGGCTGCCTGAACCGTTTCGATCGCTTCTTTTCTTATTTTCCAAGAATTCTTGCCCTCGACAGTTCCCATCTTGCTGATGATATCCTTAGGTAACGACTCGAGAAGATTTGCGCGGGGAACATTGAAATCATCACCAGCGTCTTCGTCGTCGGGGCTGTTGTTGTCGGCGGCAAAAGTCAGGCTCGTGTCGACAGGATTGCAGTCGCACTCTTTTTCTAAGACGCTCTTGATACTATCAGATTTCGCCGCGCCTATCAACGAGATTTTGAACTTAATTCCAAGCTGTTTGTGGATCGTACCGACCAGCTTGAGAGCTGACTGCTTGACCTTAACGTTCGAGCTTGTCGCCTCTACCACAATGAGGGAGCAAATGGCACTAAGATCTTTTCCCTTGAACCTCTTTGCCGAGTGAGTGGCAACGTAGGATTCTACCCAGGTAAGAAGGGCCTCGTGAGCAGGGGGTGGCTTAACAGTCTGAATGTGCTCTGCACACATGCTGACGATACTGCCGGGGCTTTTCGTGCAGTTCGCGAGGGCAGTCAGAAGAGCTTTTGCAGTCTCCGATAATTTTCTATCAGGCAGCTTATTGACGGCGACAGTTACCATGGTTTTACTCATGGAAAGGAGTGCCTTGGGGTCAGCTTCAAGGGCAGTAGCAGAAGCAACAAAGAAAGTGAGAAGGGACAGCATGACATTGAAATTAGATTCCTTGAAGTCCCTCGTAATAGCCTTGAAGATGATTGTGCAAGATTTGATAACAATCATCTTGGAACTATCATCAGTTTTCGCGATAAAGGCTGCAAGGGATTCCATGGCTTGCTTCTTCGATTGCCATTTTGAAGAGTCTAAGCAGGCCCTCAGGCCATTTTCTTCCTCGCCGGCATCAAAGTCGGGGATGTTTAGTGTCGCGAGGGTTTCCATCGCTTCCTCTTTTGTCATGGCTGGAAGGAGTTCAGCATCTTCCTCAACGGCAGGAGCAGTCACAGAATCACTTTCTGTTTTTTTGGTAGTAGCTTTAGCCACATTTTTTGCCTCAATTTTTTCTTGAGGAGCTGCACCATTTGTTTCGTCGCGGGATCTGCGACGGGGAGGAGCGGCACCAGATGTTTCGTCTCGTGACCTGCGACGAGTTGGAGCGACCTTGGGAGCATCTGTCAGCATCTTGTACACCCGCGGGGCGGTGGCTTTAGTCTCCTCAAGAATTTTGGTAGAAGACGAGCTAATTTCAGCATCGACAGCATTGGAGCCGTTGGTATTGCAGAGGGTGTGTACAACATTGTTGATGCTCTTTTTCGTTGCCTGGTCTCCTTCTTTTTGTAGAACATCGATTGAGAGCTTCATGACAGAAGTTGTGAGAGAAGTTGTGAGAGTTCCGCGAGTGCCGGCGGTGACGCCCCGAGATACGCAGCGCTGGAGAAAATCCCAGGCAACAGCACGGGCGAGGGCGTTCTTGTTCTTTGTCGGGTCCGTTGTCTCTTTGACCGCGTCAAGCACGTGCTCGAGGGTAACGCAGTTCCCAAAAAGGCTGTCGAGAGTTTGGTTGATCTGAGTTGTGAGCTTTTTATCTTTCCCTTTTTCAAGAAGAGTGAGCAAGAGCGGCTTGGCATGAACGTAAAATTTTTCCTTCAACCCCTCGGCGAGCATGCAGAGATTAGTCATCGCCCCACCGGAGACTGCAATATGAGAGTGTTTCAGAAGTTCCTTCAGCTCTTTCACTAGTCCAGCGTAAAGTGGGGACATGGTGGAGTCAACGACAAGCTTGTACGGCTTTTCACCCCCGCACTTGTTCAATATCTCCAAAGCGGCAACCTTGATACTCCACTTTTCCTCCTTGATTTTGTTTCTGTACTCCGACTGTTTAATCGTATCGAAAAGATTCACAGGTGCACGGTTCTCGAATTCCTGACGCTCTTGTTTCTCTTGCTGCTCCTTGAGGAGTGAAATTGCCTCGGCAGATGAAGTGGGGGCGACTTCAATCTCCCCGGAGAGAGTGATGAGCTCGATAGAGGGTTTGGTCGGGTTCGGCTTCGACTCAATCAAGGCATCAAGCTGACTCATTTGAGATGGCTTGAGCTCACTAAAGACACTTGCGACGGGTTCCTTAGAATGGAAAGCACGGCAAAATTCAGCAATAATTTCAATTCCGAACTCTCGGATGCGACCATCGGTGTGTTGCAAGTAACTTTTAGCAAAAGTAGTAATGGACTGCAGGGGAAGATGCGTCGCTCCAAACTTGAGTGCAGCAGTCTGAACTGTCTCGATGCTATTTAGAGGGACCTTTGGCTTCTTGTAAGTAAGACCTTTTTCGAGTAGAGCATGGATTACCTGGTGGACATTCTTGTTACCGTCTCCACGAGCCATGAGGTCAAGGATCAAGGCTTTGCTCTTCTTGTTGGTAGTTGGGCGAGAAGATGCAAACGCGTTTGGCAGAAGAGCCTCAGTCATCGCCTTGGATGTGGAGGGATTCTTCTTCACGCTTGACGACACCTTGATGTAAGCGATGGTCAAATCGAGGATGGAGTCAAGGACACTCGCGTTTGATTCATCTAAGAATTTGGGGAGAAGTGCATCTAGAGCGAGTTCATTTGTGTGTTCAAAGTCTACTGGGAGAGCGAGGCTGGTTGTATCCAACGTGTTGTCTTGTAAACGGGCAGACAGAAATGAAGTCAAGCGCTCAAACGACTGCTTGCGCTGCTTCCAATTTTTCGAACTCGGATCAAAGCTATCGGGAGTAGTGCTCTTTGGAGCAGAATATGCAGGAGCAGCGGTCATCTTGGCTGCCAGTTTGGGCGGTGAGGGTGGGATGGCGTCTTTTGGGGAGTCTTCAGGTTCAACTGCAGCAGCGGTTGTGGCTGATACTGGGGAATGACTTGCTGAGGGTGCGACAGTAGCGGGAGGGGAAGGAGGCTTGTCAATGTCATTACTGCTACCAGAAGATATTCCTTTGAGGAGAGCCAACAACTCGGCATCGTTCGCGTCGCCTCCGTTCTTTCCAGCAAACGAGTTACTGCTTTTTTTCGCGTTGATTGGGGGAGAGGAGGAGTTGAATGTGGCCACAGGGGCATCGCTCGTTGGAACTGGGAGAGGAGCGTGCACATCAGACGCTCGAGGTGACTTGTTATGCTTCTCGGCAATCGCAAGCAGCTCCTCTTGAATTTCCTTGTTTTCGAACTCGCCCACCGGTGGAGGCGGATTTTTCTTGCGTTTTTCGTCGACCCGGGGAGATTTCTTTGTATTGCTGATCTTCATGAGCTCCGCGTGAATACTAGCGTCCTCCAGGTCACCCTTGGTCGGCGCCTGAGTTTTAGGATTAGAAGTGGGAGAAGTAGACTTACGAGTCGATATCGCAGCAAGTTCTTTCTTCAACTCTGCCTCTTCCTCCTCTGCATTTTGGAAGGTGTCGATCATAGCCGGAGCCTTCTTCGAGGTCATCTTAGGTGTGGCAGAAGCTGATGATGTGATACCCTTCAAGAGAGCCAGCAGCTCTGGGTCATTTGCTTCCCCGCCGTTCTTAATCTTATTTATGGGGGGGGATATAATTTCCATATTCAGGTGTTGTCTCGTGTGGGCAGATTTAATTGGAGGTGAAGAAGTCACAGGGGGGGCAGCGTCGGCAACAGGTGTTTCGTCCACAGCATTGGTAGTCTCCTCGACGGCAGGAGTAGTCTCCTCGACGGCAGGAGTAGTCTCCTCGACGGCAGGAGTAGTCTCCTCGACGGCAGGAGTAGTCTCCTCGACGG
>Ga0115554_1002865_pt1 | contig 11765 bp, 10 predicted proteins | sample COGITO_mtgs_1104_3_FD_87283 | JGI IMG/M metagenome (GOLD analysis project Ga0115554, IMG submission 87283) | Pelagic marine microbial communities from North Sea - COGITO_mtgs_110404 | ecosystem: Environmental > Aquatic > Marine > Epipelagic | place: Germany:Helgoland, sampling site Kabeltonne... | reverse complement strand
GTTTCAAAAATTAATCCTGCAGATAGGATGAAACATTTGGATTTAATTTGGAAAATAAGAGAGGAAATTGACGAATGCGATGTAAATAAAGGAGATGTATGTGGAAGCGAATGTCTAAACTGTGAGGGCAAGGGCGAAATTATATGCAAGTATTGTGGAGGAACAGGATTCCTAATGTTGGGCAATGATTTAATAGGAACAAACAATGATTGTCCTGTATGTAATGGAACAGGTATGAATGAATGTAAAAAATGTATGGGAGCCGGATATATTGTAAAATGGCGAGACGATTATAGTGAATAATTTCATATTAAATTCTTGTATGATATGATATTATATTTTGATATGATTTAAAAATATATTATTAACATTTATAAGATGAGTGGTATTGATAATATAATTTTAACCCATATTACAGACAATGAAGAGATGAAACATATTCAACGGGACGATGATGTAATAGATATAAATGGAGATTTAATATTTGACCCTTTTAATACCTTAAACCGAGAGATTACATTGAATGAAGTTCAATCTATTCTCAGCAATTATGGTATTAATAGTAAGATTAATAATATTGAATTGTATAAAAGGGCGTTTATTCATAAATCTTATACGAAACGTCCTGGGATTGAGAACGAAAATGCGAATATAACTATTGTAGAACAGCCTAACAATTGTATGTGTTTAAAAACAAAATCGAATGAACGGTTAGAATTCTTGGGAGATGGTGTTTTGGAGCTTATAACGAAGTATTATTTATATAAACGATTCCCTAAAGCAGATGAAGGATTTATGACGGAAAAAAAAATAGCGTTGGTTAAGAACGAACATATTGGAAAATTAGCATATGAAATGAAAATAAATAAATGGTTAATTATGTCCAAGCATGCTGAGGAAAAGAAAACACGAACAAATCTTAAAAAGTTGGGTTGTCTTTTTGAAGCATTTATTGGTGCTATCTTTCTTGATTTTAATAAAATTCAGGTTAAAGATGAAGAACATTGGTTTAGTAATGTTTTTTCAACTGGACCCGGTTTTCAAATGGCGCAAATATTTGTTGAAAATATATTTGAGAAGCATGTTGATTTTGTAGAATTAATTAATACTGACGATAATTACAAGAATATTTTACAGGTAAAAATACAAAAAGAATTTAAAACAACTCCTGAATATGTGGAATTATCATATGATAATGAACGCGGATATGAAGTTGGTGTTTATCTTTGTTTAGGATTATCTATACACGACGTTAACCCTAAAAAAGCAAGAGATTTCAGTGAATTTAATTCGTTTGAAAAAATAAATGATCTGTTATCAAACGAGGGGAAACTTTTTATATTTTTAGGAGACGGATTACACAAAATTAAAAAGAAAGCTGAACAACTTGCATGTAAGAAAGTTATTGACTTGCTCGATTCTTCTTAATAAAATTTAGTCATTATACAATTTTTTATTAATTACATACTTATAAACTTTTTTATATGTTAATTTCATAGATGACTGACCAAATTAGTCTTTTAGATAAATTAAAAATTAAAAATACTCCAAAAAAAGACGATGGTATTAATATACGCTTACCTAAAAAGGAAGAGGAAGTAATTTTACAAACAAAAGTTATAGATAAAACAACGGAAAAACTTGTTGATAAAAATGATTTCATGAATAAAATAAAAGGCAATTTAACTACAAAAACAAACAAACTAACGCCACCGATGAGTATTAAAGATAAAAGTTTAAAAAATAGCTCTTTTAATCCAAATTTCAAAATAATTAGAAAACTTAATAGAAGTATTATTTTAACCGAAAATCAAGAAACAATTGATGTCGAAGATTATGATCAAACCAGTAAAACTAAAAAACAACCTACTAAAAAAACAACTAAATCTATTAAACAAGTTTCTGAAGGACCAACAACTATGTTAAAAATTGAAGATATTGATTTAGATGGATTAACTAAAAAAAAACAAGAAGATATTACACTCAAATCTTCCTCATTTTATTTAAATAATCGTGCAAAATTTATTGATTTTATTACATCTATATTTAGTAAATATGACGATGAATTAAAAGATAATAAATCTTCATGTTCTGACAAGAATGATAATAATTTTGCATTAATGGGACACCAAAAGGTTATTAAAGATTATATTTCCAAATATACTCCTTACCGCGGTATTCTCCTTTTTCATGGTTTAGGTTCTGGCAAAACTTGCTCGTCTATTGCTATTGCCGAAGGTCTTAAACAAGATAAAAAGGTTATTGTCCTTACACCCGCGTCTTTAAGAACAAATTATGTAGAAGAATTAAAAAAATGTGGCGATGATATTTATAAAAAAAATCAATTCTGGCAATTTATACCGGCAAATGATATTACAACTATCAACACATTATCTAATATATTATCGCTATCCAGCGATATTATTAGCAAACAGGGTGGTGCTTGGGTTGTTAATGTTAAAAATCCTCCAAATTTTGAAAATTTAAATACTTCTGAGAAAAAAAGTTTGGACGGTCAACTTAATTTAATGATTCGCAATAAATATAAATTTATTAGCTATAATGGTATTCGAAACGAACATTTAGATATGTTAAGCAAAAATAATACTATTAATCCTTTCGATAATAAGGTTATCGTTATTGATGAAGCACATAATTTTGTTAGTAGAATTGTAAATAAAATAGATAAAAATTTTGATGATAAAAATCCTCCTTTATCGATTAAACTTTATAATTTTTTGTTAAATTCTAAAAATTCGCGCGTTGTTATGTTAACAGGAACACCTATTATTAATTATCCAAACGAAATCGCTATTTTATTTAATATTATTAGAGGTAAAATTAGAACATTCGCTTTTAAATTAAATATTAAAACCGATAAGAAAATAACAAAAGATTTTTTTGATGAAATATTCGGCGTTAAACCAACCAAACTTAAATTTAAATTAACGAAAAACAATATTATGGACTATTTTGAATATGATTCAAATACAACAACATTAACTATTACACGCAATCCTTTCGGATTTATCAATACTACGAACACTTCTATTTATGAAGGTGTTAAATTAAATGAAAGTGGTAATATTGACGATAGCAATTTTGTTAAAATAATTATGAAATTATTAAAAAAATATAATATTGATGTTTATAAGGATAGCGTAAAATCAAAATCATACAAAGCTTTGCCTGATAAAAAAGATGAGTTTAAACGTTATTTTATTGATGTTAATAATAATTTTATAAATACTAATTTATTTAAGAAACGTATATTGGGTTTGACATCATATTTTAGTGATATGCAGTCTTTGATGCCTCGCTATGAAAAAGACACTAATTTTCATGTCATTAAAATCGAGATGAGCAAATATCAATTTGGTCGCTATGAGTCGGCAAGAGTTGAGGAAAGAAAGACGGAAAAACCAAAGAAACCTGGGCAGAGCGGAAAAGAGGAATTGTTCGACGAAACACCTTCAACGTATAGAATTTTCTCTCGCGCTTACTGTAATTTTGTATTTCCTGAAAAAATTAAACGTCCCATGCCCGATAATAATTGGAAAACAAAACTTGAAAAAGGCATTGAAGATATGAAAGATGTAAAATTACCTATTTTAGATGAAGATGACCTCGATGCAGTTTCCGTTGAAGAAAAAATGGATAATATAGACGGGCGTTATGACGCGGACGATGATTTGAAGGCAAATGTTAATTATGAAAAAAGAATTAAGAGCGCTTTAAAAGAGTTGAATGAAAATAAAAGTCTTTATCTTGTAGAAAATATACAGGAAACGACCACAGAACCTGTTCCAGATGCCGAACCTGATGCCGACCCTGATGCTGATGCCGACCCTGATGCTGATGCGAAAGACGAAGATAAAGAAAAAACTGGATTGCAAAAATATAGTCCCAAATTTCTCAAGATGTTAAAAACTATTGAGGATACAAATAACGCAGTTAATGAAGATGGTGTTAAACTTAAAGGGTTGCATTTAATTTACACCCAGTTTAGAACTCTTGAAGGAGTTGGCATTTTGAAATTGGTTTTAGAAGCCAATGGTTATACCCAGTTTAAGATAGCAATGAAAAATAAGGAGTGGGTATTGGATATTAGCGAAGAAAATAAAGGAAAGGAGATGTTTGCTCTTTATACCGGTACCGAGACGGTCGAAGAAAAAGAAATTATTCGTAATGTATTTAATGGCGCATGGAAATTTATACCCACATCATTATCTAAACAACTCACTAATATTTCTACAAATAATTTTTATGGAGAGATAATTAAAATACTAATTATTACCGCGTCCGGTGCCGAGGGTATATCTTTAAAAAATGTAAAATACGTCCATATCACCGAACCATATTGGCATCCTGTCAGAATGAACCAAGTTATTGGTCGCGCAAGACGTATATGTAGTCACGAAGATTTACCAGAGCCCGAACGAACCGTCGACGTTTTTCTTTATCTAATGACATTTAATAAAAAACATTTGGAGGGCAATGACGCAATCGAACTTCGTTTAAAAGATAAAAGTAAAATTGATAATATGACTCCCGTGTCGAGCGATGAATTATTATATGAAATATCCACTCTTAAAGAGGATTTAACAAATCAAATATTACATAACGTGAAAGAGTCATCCATCGATTGCTTCTTACATTCAAAGGGTAATCAAAATTTGAAATGCTTCACATTTAACTCTAATGACCCTAATAAATTTTCTTACAACCCTTCCTTCGAAAAAGAGGAAGATGATAAAGAAATGGCACAAAATCAAATGGTTATCAAATGGAAAGCGAAAGTAATTACGATCAACGGAATTAAATATGCTTTTAATAAAAGTAATAATGGTGTTTATAAATTACAAAGTTATTATGATGGTGCACCAGTTCAAGTTGGAGAGATTAAGTTTAATAAAGATAAAACTTATAAGTATGAACCTTTTGCAAAATAATTTAAATTATAAATATCTATTTATCAACATATAAATAATATAATCAGTTATAAATTATATTATTTTTTATTTTTTATTTTATTTATTTACATCTTTATCCTTTATTAAATTTAATATTTCTTTTAATAAATCAATAATCTGGTCATTCTTTTCATCTATTTGTATTAATACTTTATCATTGAGTGTTTCCCCCTTTCTTTCTATTTCTGCTTTAATTAATTCTACATTCTCATTGTCAAAATGATGTATTGTTTCCCCTATATTTAATAAATTAATATTTGGGTTGCTATTTGGGTTGCTATTTGGGTTGCTATTTGGGTTGCTATTTGGGTTGCTATTTGGGTTGCTATTTGGAATAACTATATTTAATTCTTCGCGGCGTTTTATTGCTTTTTCTAATAATTTATCTACACTTTCACTATTTTCATCATTCTCATCGGAAAAATTAACATCTTTTGGTATATTCTTTTTTATAATATCATCGAATTCGCGTTTTTTGTGATTTAAATTGTTTGTAAAATTATCTTGCCTCTGTTTAATTATTTGTTCGGATGTGACTATCTCATCAAATTGAGATTTTTTATTATTATCTACGTATGATTTAACTTCCATTAAAGTCTTTTTATTTTTTTCAACTAAAGACATATTCTTATTACCATTTTCGATTGTATTCATCACAGTGTCGAAATACCCTTTTATATCAGCAGGTTCCTTATTTATATTATAAAAAAAACCATTTTGATACATAATTTCCCATAATGTTTCTTTATTACTATTCATTAAAAACATATTACTATTATTCATTCTAATATTAATAGTAATAATAGTAATAGTAGTTTTATATTAATTAAAATATATTTGTCTTAATTTTTCCATATTTTTATCAGGAATATCATAGTTTAAGAAAAAGTTAACATCGTGTTCATTGTCTAATAAACCTATTATGGTATGTAAAGAATACATACCGCACTCAGAATTACCCCTTTGATGTTTCTTTTTATTAATATACACTTTAAATTTCTTTCCTATATCATTACCTTGTTTCTTTATTTTTTTTATAAATTGTTTTATTTCTTTCGGAACATCGTCGCCGGTGCTGTCAAAAAACAGAATAAATTTTTTATTTATATCTATAAACATTGATATCCAATGAGAACCACCCAAATAATGCGGATCCGTATTAAAAATTATACCTATTTTTGTTTTATTTTTTAATAATTTTTCTTTTAAATCAAAATTACATAACTCTTCCCAAACACACGTATTGTCTGATATTTTTTTATTAAAATCAATTGGTGAAGGTCCCAAGAAATCAAAATTATTATGTTTTTTTTCATACTGTTTCATTACCCTTTCAATATCTAAACTATTTAACCATTCATTTTTATTTTCTTTCCATTTAGTTGGTGTGTCTGGTACAAAAGTATAGTTCTTTAACTCGTCTGTTAGATTATTTGAGGCAAAATTTTGTTTTAGCCAACATTTTTCGGTTTTACAAACATCTGACATATAATTTTTTAATGATTTCCATATTTCTCTATCATCGTTACTTTCTATTAATAAATCTGGATGTCGCCCATTCCACAAATCTCTTAATTTTATTAACGAATCACTATTATAACATGTAAAATCTTTATCATGGTTTACGTTTGGACTGCAATTTAATTTAATAGTTTTACTTTTCGTTTGTTTTTTCATACAAGGAGCTACATGTTTATGATGTTTATTTTTATTATGTTGTTTTTTTTTTGTTCTCATCAGTTAATATTTATATAGATTTTTCTTTTATTGTCATATATTTTTATATATTTTTATATATTTTTATTTATTTTTTATATATTTTTATATATTTTTATATATTTTTATATATTTTTATTTATTTGACACATTTTTATTGGTTTTTATTCCTTTAACTCTTAAATGTTTCGCTTTTAAATTTATTGTTTTTTCTTGTGGATATATTTTAATTTCTTTTTTATTTCCTGATTTAACTACAAAATTATCCATCGTAGATGCAATTTTTTTATTTTGAAATATTATATCGTTTATATTTTCTAAATTATTAATATCATTTTGTATATTATTTGACATACTTATATCATTACTAAAATTTTTAAATTCTGCTTGTATTACATCCCGTCTATCATTCATTTTAAAATTTTCTATTAACACATTTACATATTCATAATATGATTCTTTAATATTACTATTTATGTCCTTCAAATCTATTTCTTCGCGCAACATAGTTTTTGTAAAATTCATAATCCTTTTTCTGTAAAATTTAATTTCCTTGTTATTTATTTTACTTTCATTAGATGCTATATTATTTTCGTTATTATTTATTGCTTGGTTTACACTATTAGTGTAACATTTATTTGATAAATATTTCAATGTCAAATCATTAACCTGTTTGTTCTCATCTATATTATTGTTCTTATCATTATTCTGGCTATTATCAATATCCATTAAATTACTATATATTTATAGATATAGTAATTAAACATTTTTTACCTGTTGTCTTGTAAAATTATTAAAGACATTAAAACCTACTTTTTCATTATCTGGGTTAGGATTAAAAGATGCTAAATTTTGTTCTTCGAATAAATCTTGGAATGGCTGTATCACATCAGAACCTTTAACATTTACCTCATACATATCACTTTTAGAAGATGGAACATAAACGGATTGTTCATTATTTTGCAAAGCAAAAAATTGATTACGTAATATAGATTCGTTGTCAATATTATTAGTAAAACCGGTAAACGGACCTTTATATGTTCCTGGATTAAATGTCTCATTTACACTTGATGGTTTATTCTTTATAGGAACACTTGATTTCTCCCGTCTATCATAAATAGACATCAAATCGTATTTTGTTGATACCGGTCTTACGCTAAATTTTGTCTCGTTAATACCCGACGGTTTATTTCTATCAAATATACGATTATTTAAAATATCTACACGTTCGTTTTGATTATAGTATACTTTGTTATTTATTTCGGTCATTTATAATATACTTATATTATTATAAAATAATATTATAAAATAATATCATAAAATAATATCATAAATAATATTTTATTACTACCTAAAGTTATATTTAATAATATTATTAGATTATGTGTGGCATTTTTACTATTCTCAATAACAAATCTACATTTAATACCAAAATAGTAAAAACCGCCTTTGATCAAGGTAATGCACGAGGTCCCGAAGATTCGCAACTAATTTATAATGCGGATTCTATTATTTTTGGGTTTAAACGACTTGCAATCAATGGTTTGGATAAGGAATCCAATCAACCAATGACAATTGATCACGTGACAGTATTGTGTAACGGAGAGATTTATAATTTTAAAACATTGTATGCAATTATGGATATCGACCCCACCACCGGTTCCGACTGTGAAGTAATTATTAGAATGTATCAAAAATATGGGTTCGAATATACGATTAGCATGCTGGACGGTGTCTTTTCAATTATATTATATGATACTTCAAAGTTTACAGATGAACCGAAATTATTTGTTGCGAGAGATCCGTTTGGAGTTAGACCATTATATGTTATGGAAATTGATAATAATAACAAGCAATCGAATAATATAAATATAAAGTATTCTACACAAAACATTGGCAAAAATGATACGTATACTAATGAAAAAATTATTGCTTTTGCTTCAGAAATTAAATCATTATCTCCATTATTAAATATTAATAATATTAATAATAAAAAATTATTATTTGTTAAAAAAAATGATAATTATGTTCAGACTAAAACTCTGGATGATAATAAACCCAGCGATGCACAAAATTTTTATATTCACCCTTTTGAACCAGGAACGTATTCGTATTATAGTAAAACTCACATGGTGAATTCAGAATGGAACGCCAATATAATTAATAAAAAATATTTTAATATTTCCGCACCATCTACGTGCTTATATCCTTTTAATTCGAACAATAATATTGAATATTATAAGAATATAGTTTATTACTTAGAAGAAGCAGTAAAGAAACGCGTAGTAGGAACAACTGAGCGGCCCATCGCTTGTTTGCTATCTGGTGGTTTAGATAGTAGTTTGATTACTGCTTTGGTAAATAAATATTATCCAGGAACTTTAAAAACATTTAGTATTGGGATGAAGGGTTCTGATGATTTAAAAAATGCCAAGATTGTTTCGGAACATTTAAAAACAGATCATACGGAAATTATACTTACACCAGATGAATTTTTTGATTCTATACCCGAAGTGATAAAATCTATTGAAAGTTACGACACTACAACTGTCCGCGCAAGTGTAGGAAATTATTTAATAGGTAAATACATATCTAACCATACAGATTTAAAAGTGGTCTTTAATGGTGATGGAAGCGACGAATTAACGGGCGGCTATTTATATTTTTTAAAATCACCAAGTGATATGGATTTTGATAAAGAATGTAAAAGATTATTAAATAATATGCATACATTTGACGTTTTGCGCTCCGACCGATGTATCTCGTCACACGGTCTCGAGCCGAGAACCCCATTTTTGGATAAAACATTTGTTAATTATTATTTAAGTATTCCCATTAAACACCGAAACCCGCTATCCAACGAATCAACCGACATTTGTGAAAAACAATTATTGCGTGAATCGTTTAACTTTGTTTATAACGATTTAATACCCCAAGAGATTCTTTGGAGAACAAAAGAAGCATTTAGTGATGGGATTTCAGGAGATAATGGTTCTTGGTTTCAAATTATTAAAGATAAATTAGCTTATATAAAAAAATACATTAATAATACAGCATTCATTTGTAAACCAGAATGGACCGACCACAATAAACCGTTGACTGACGAGCAACTATATTATCGTATTTTGTATGAATTATACTACCCTAACACATCTAACAATATCCCTTATTTTTGGATGCCAAATTTTATTGAAGCATCCGATAGTAGTGCACGAACCTTAAGTATTTATAATGAAATAAATAAAAATGTGTTAATGAAATAAATAAAAATGTGTTAATGAAATAAATAAAAATGTGTTAATAAAATAATATTTGTATAATTTATAAATGTTAGACTTATTTAAATATCCTTTATATCAGCAAATTATAATAATTATATTTTATATTTATCATTCAATTATTGCTATTGCGTTTACCGGTGTATTTAATATAAACTTAGATTACATAAATTATTTTCATAGCTTAATAACGTATATTACATCTTTTTATATACTATATCAATTTAACCCCTTCTCTAAATTAAAAGTCATTACTAAATTCGATAAAGATATTATTTTTATGTGTGGATATCTTTTAGTATTTACTACTACTATATCGCAGATATTCTTTGATAATGTTAAACACGCAGGTTATTTTGGAAAAAGATTGTCACTAATTCAAGAAGCAAAAACGAAATAATTTATTTATTTATCTTTTTAATGTTTTCTTTTTTAATTTATTATTTGTTTTATGTTTTTTTTTTATTGTTTTATATCTTTTCTTATAAAAGAAGTCTTTCAAATAATTTATTATTTGTTTGCTAACAATTGTATCTATTTCCATTTCATTTATATATTTATCTTCGTAATTGTAACGCTTCATTATTCTAACAATTGTATTTATAAACTCTTCCTCATTGCTGTGTTTATTAATATTATTATATTCATTATTATAATACATTTGTGCCATAACATCAAAAGGTAAAGTATAATTATAGGGTTTAATTTTTATATAATATACATTTTCGTGTTCCATATCTGGGTGAACTTGATCATCTATAAAGAAAATTTTGGTATTATCTGGTATTTTACTGCAATTAATTAAGTCCTCAACTGTTTTATTGTGTGTTTTCCTACCAATTTCAACAATTTCCCCGTCTATTTTAAATGCGCGTATTATCTTGTCAAAAACATTGGTATTTAATTTTTTATCAAAATAATCACATATTAATTTAATCCAACTTTCAGGTCCATTATTATTTGTGTATATCATTATTTTCTTACATTCACCTTTGTCCCTTTTATCTACTATAAATTTGAGAATATTAATAATATCTGGTCTTAAAAAATCTGAAAATATATCTAATAATGTTATAAATGCATCATTCGGCATTTTATCTCCATAAAAACTTTCCAACGCATCCCAAAATATGCCTAATTCGGTAAAAGAACCAAGTGTTTCATCTAAATCAAAAACAACAATTTTGTTGTTGATGATATTATTAATCATATTATATTATTAATCATATTATATATTTATAAATTTATAAAAAATTTATAAACATATATTATTAATGAATTTAACTAATAAAGATTATTTAGAGATACTTAAGTTCTATAATATTGATGATAAAAAATTAAAAAAATCAGAAATTAAAAATAAAGCCGAAAAAATATTAATTACAAAATTATGTAGATGTATTAAAACCATAAATAAATTTAATAAATATAATGAAAAAGAATCAATACCTATATGTACAAATAGTGTTTTAAAGAAAAAAAAATTTAATAGTTTTAAATTTACTTGTAAAAAAAATCCAAAATTTTTATTATTAAAAAAAAAATTAACAAAAAAAATAACAAAAAAGAATAAAAAAAGAATAAAAAATAAAAAATGATTTATATAATTCATCAAATATTAAAGTTTAATAATTTTATTATCAATTTTTAATAACATACTTATAAATAATAAAAAATTATTTTTTTTAGATGGGTATTTAATATTTATTAAAATGAAATATAAAAGAAATAGTTCTTTAATCACTTTACTATTTGATAAATTATAGTTAAAAAACGGAATATTTATAAATGTATGATT
>Ga0115554_1002863_pt1 | contig 11769 bp, 9 predicted proteins | sample COGITO_mtgs_1104_3_FD_87283 | JGI IMG/M metagenome (GOLD analysis project Ga0115554, IMG submission 87283) | Pelagic marine microbial communities from North Sea - COGITO_mtgs_110404 | ecosystem: Environmental > Aquatic > Marine > Epipelagic | place: Germany:Helgoland, sampling site Kabeltonne... | reverse complement strand
CGGCATGACGACGTAAACGATAGACGACGATTCAGTCTTTTTCTGTCGCTCTCGTTTGAGTCGTATATCTGCGCACAACAGACAGACAGACAGACAGAGAGGAAGAAGTCAAGAAGAAGAAGAAGAATCGGCCAGTCACTTAAGTTTTTATGAAGGAAGATGAGTGAGACCACTCGCTCTTGAGTATTAAATTTTTGTCATGCCAAACCCAAAGGTCGGTCCAAAGTCTCTTCTTGCTTTTATTATTGAGGGGTTGAAATTTAGGTCGCGCACAAAAAACAAGAAAATTTCTTTTGCGGTCTCTTCGTCAGTGTTCGTCAAAAACTCTCTTCGAAGCTTTTTGGAAGTTGAGAAGAATAATACGTTACAAAAGGAAGGCATTCATTTCATTCCGTTCTTAATAACACGCGGCATCATCACTCTCAGTACGTAAAAAGAAGAACACGACGATGGACGAGAATCCGTTCGGCGGCGACGAGGACGATCTCGCCCCAAAAATCGTGAACAAGAACACAGAAGAAGAAGGAGTTGAAGAAGGGAAGAGAATAATTGGCGAAAAGACGACGACGACGACGAAGACGGAGGAGGTGACTTCTTCCATAACTGAACAACCAAATAAAATTCCATCGTCGTCGACGAAGAAGACCTCCTTGTGGGGCGACGAGGACGACGAAAACGACGTTCAGATAGAAAAAGCGACGATGAGTAAAAGGACATCTGCAACAGGAGGAGAAGGAGGAGGAGGAGAAGGAGTGAAAAAGAAGAATTTCTTTGGCGACGAGGACGATGACTCGGCAACGACCAACGTGATGTCTTCGTTTCTTTCGTCAAAAAATGACGGCCCAATGTCGCAAATGGCCAGTTATCACGAACAAACGTCGTATTCATTTCACGGAGGTAGCGGAAATGATGAAATGGCGTCGCCGTTGGCGGCGTTTGAGACGGTTATTCCGGGAAGTAAAACGGCGCTGTTGCGAGAGCAAGAGTTGGCAGCCTCGTCCTCGGCGCAAAAGAAGAAAGAGGAGGAAGAAGATACGACTACTTATAACAACAACAGTAACGAACCGGCACGAGAAAGATCAGAATTCAGGCAAGGAAACATGAACAACGACAGAAAGCAAGTGGAAGACGAAATTGTAGAAATCCAATTAGGGGACGACGATGATGCCACTCATAGTCAACAACAGCACGGAGTCGCGGAGCAGTTTGATTCACCGTTCAATAAACCAGTAGCACCTCCAGCGTCAACCACGAGTGATCCACCACCCCCTTCATACCAGGACTCGGTAATGTACGCAAATCCAGCTATTCAGCCAGGAAATTCCATGATGATGAATTCATCAGCTCCAGCGGTGATGAGGGCCGAGCAGACATTTGAAGCATCTTCAATGCAACAACAACAACAACAACAACAACAACAACAACAACAACCACAGTATTATCAAACAGCGCCGCCACCGCCAACATTACCTCAGCAGACGTTTAACAGACACGAACTGAGCGGTGCTCTCTCGCCGTCGTTCCAATTTTATCCTCCTTACGATCCAGCCAAAGACGAAACTTTAGTCAATCTCGGCGACGAAAAGAAAACTGAGCTCGTCGCGTACATCACCGAGGCAAAAACGGAACCAGAATTTAATCAACAAGGTGGCCCTGGGCTTTCGAAGAAAGTAACGCGGTATAAAATTAATTTCAAAACGAATTCAGATAAGTTTATGCAAAAAGAAGCGATCGTTTGGCGCCGTTTTTCGGATTTTGTGCAGTTACACGATAGACTGTTAGAATCGCATCGAGGATATTTCATTCCTCCGAGACCGGAGAAATCGATAAAAAGACTCGGCGACGAAGCGTTCGTGCAAGCGCGGAAACTCACGTTGCAAAACTATCTCGAAAAGTTGATCAAACACCCATCGCTTCGCACATCTATGGCATTAAAAGTGTTTTTGACGCAGCAAGATTTACAGCAGTCGCGAGAATGGCACGCACTGGCAGTTCCCGCCGCGGCATCTTCAACGATGATGTCTTCTCCGGCGGGTTACCAGCACCAAGAACAGCAGCAGCAGCAGCAGCAGCACCACCACCAAGAAACACTTCAACCATCAACTCCAAGCATGCAATTTGCGCCGGATAGTCACATGATGGCTTCTTCTCCGATCGGAGGGGTGAATCCTGCTTCTCCAGGAGGCGCCGCCAACGGAGGGAGTGCAATTTTTACGCAGCAAAATGTATCGGCTTCGTCGATGATGACGTCTCCATCCGCGACTTCTCCAGCAACGCCAAACCGATCCTCGGTTGGTAAATTCTTTCGAGAGCTCCGTCAATCAATGGCAACGTCTTCGGCAGTTGCTGCGGTCGGAGGGGCATTTGGGATCGAAGCCGCAAAGCCGAAAATCGTCGAAGAAGATGCAAAATTTTTGGTGGACAAGGAGAAATCGACTAAGTTGGAGACCGAATTGTGCGGTCTGAGCTTGAAAACAGAGAAAATATTGCAACGAGAAGAAAAATTCGCCGATTCGTTGGGTGCCTTTGGATTAGAGTGCATGAAGTTCGCCCGTGTTGAAGAAGAGGCTTCGGGAATCTCCGGTCGATATTCCGAGCCTGGCACTCGACTAGCGACTGCCGCCCAGTTTTTCCGCAAAGTCGGCAATGCCTCTGTTCGTGCCTCTCGTATTGCACGCGCTGCTACTGTGCAATTAGCTAAAGCGATGGATCCGTTGCACGCGCATTTGAACTTGATGCCGTCGGTACGCAGAGCCACGCAGCTCAGAGCGGACACGTTGTTATCGCTGCAGACTTTGCTCTCAGATCAAGAAAGACTAACGAATAGAATTAACAAACTCGCTCCTGATATCACAAAACATGTGAAAATAGAACAGTTGAAGCGAGAACTCGAAGAAACAAACAGATTAGCGGAAAATGCGAAAAGAGAATACGATTGCATCCGCGCTAGACAAGCGAATGAGTTCGCGAGATCAGAGAAAGAGCGCGTCGAAGAGTTTGAACAAATGCTTTTGGGATTAGCGCGAGTGCAAGTCGCCCAAGCAGAAAGAACTTTGAGCGTATGGCGCAGCTTGGCAGAGGAGCTCGGGGCATCCCCTCAAGAATGGTCTCAAACAATCTCCGTAGAAGAATCACCTCCTGAAAAGGAGGCCGTTAACAATAGTGAATAGAAGCGCACGTTGTAATGATGAGGAAGAGAAGGAAGAAAAATACATCCTATTTTATAAAATTTTCAGCATTACAACGCTCCTACGTATCTATTATCTCTATTTATGTCCTCACATTGCAACCTTGAAATTTGGCGTTAATAAAGTGTCGTTATCGGCCATCATTTTTCTGACGCTCACAACTTTTCCATGGTCTAGTATTGGCGCTTCATCTTCACCCTCACCCGCATCTTTATTCTTTCCTTCCTGCTGGAGTTTGCGTTGCTTCTCTGCAATCTCAGTCGCCAACATTCTCACGCCCCAGTGATGCAATAACACGCCGAATAACAGTTTTACGACGACTAATATAAGAAATCCTAACACACTGACTGCTAAAGACTCTGTTGTCGTGTATGTTGTCTCTTCTTTGGAGTCGCGCGATTGATATGAATCTCCAACGCGTAAGGTTTCATACAACGGCGGAACGACTCGCAACAACAGAGCCGCCGGAGCGAGAGGGACAAAACCAACTACTCGGTGTATTTTGTACGACTGCGCCAACTTTACATGTTCTCGACAGAACTGTCTAAAATACCGTCTATATGTCGCCGGTCGTAAGCTGTTGAATTTTGCCATGAACGAATGCTTGACGATATCCACGAAGACTTCGCTTCCCAAGACCAAGAGGCAGTCGGTGGCAAACTTTTTAGTCAAACCACCGGAAATGGACCCGGCAGCGATTATTCTTTGCGCGGCGACAAAGAGCAAGCACACGGTCAAATGTACGCGTTCAATGATATCCAATCTCGTCACTCCGAACAACTTCGCCTCGTCTTGCTTTTTGAAAACGTGGCCTTTCATTTCCGAAAAGTTATTAGAAATTAAAACCAACAACATCGCGTTGGTGTGTGAATTCATTGCCACGGATAAAGTTACCGCGTGGAGCAATAACACAAACGTATGCGAAGCCGTGGCAAACGTCGACAAGATCACGTCCACAAAAAGTTGTAAACCGCAGACGAAAACGTCCCTTCTTCTCGAAAACTTGTGCTGCGCGGTGTCGACAATTTTATCCACCGAGTGCGTCAACGCGTCTAACACGTTGCCATTGAATGAGCAACATAATTTATCAAAGCACTCTAACACGGATGCTGCCATATAAAGTTTGATAACTTCTTGGCCTCTAACATAATGATACAAAACGGAAACATCCAACGAATAGCTTAAAAATACAGCCGCGGCGAGCATGGAAAGCCAGAGTAAATCGCACAGTTGCTCTCGCGCGAGAGGATGTTTCGCCCACGACTGTCGGCGAGTCATTGGCGATGGCGGATCGCCATCGCCGTCAACATCTGGCGAAGAAGCGTCCATTTTCTTCCTCAATCCAACAGCCGCGGCGTACTTCGCAGGATTGAAAAAGTAACTCGAAATAAGCGCGAATAAACCCCGGGATGTTAACACGAACACTCGCACCGGAAGCGAAGTCAAGATGCCTAAAATCGCATCGCCGCACAACAAACAACCATAAAAACACAAGCGCTCCAACTCTCTCGGCAAGTGCCAGAGCAAATCAAACACTCTCTGCCGAGCGTTTGCTAATTCTGCGTTGCTTTTTTCGTCGTTTTCTCTGTTTGACGGCGCCAAGCCCAACTCGGCTAAAACGTATTCCCTCCAAAAGTAGTTTCTCTTCGCGTTCGATTTCTTTTCTTCACCGTTTTTCTTCTCGTTATTACTGCTCGTTGTATGATTATTATTATTATAAATGGTAGTAGCACTGCTACTACTCGCACCATTATTGGGCAGATGTTGATGCAAAGACCTCGCTATGGTCTGAATATCCGCCGGTAAAACCGGCGATGTCGTTTCCGAACCTCTCTCTTTCTGCAACTCCTCCTCATCCGTCGTCGCGTCCAATTCTTCCTGAGACGTGTTGAATTGAGAGTTGCTCTTGCGTCGGTGTAAGAACCAGTCCGAGGAACCTCTGCTCATGCTCGCACTCGCCGTCTTCCGCATTTTCTGATGAAGAGTTTATTTCTTTCTCTCTTTCTCTCGCTTTGGCGAAGAGACTGATGATGCGTGTGCGGGGGGGAAGGATGGTTTATTATTATTGTGCTGCGCGAAATTTGAAGAAAAGTGCGTTTGAGGAGCAGAAGAGAGAGATGAGAAAAAAGCCGAAAAAACAAGAGCAACGAGGGGCGAAGAAAAAGAAGAAGAAGAAGAAAAACCATTTAGTAGTGGTCTCGCCATAAAAAAACGGTGGTTTACCCCGTGTTGCGACGAAGGAATCGCGGAAACGCGACCTTAATCTCATGGAGTCTTTTTCTAAGAGTCCTCCAGGGAAGGGCGACAATCTGTCAACCTCCCCGTCCTGGCGGTACGTTCGGATTTATTATTATTATTCTTTCCCGTTTTTGCGGGGTGCTCTTTTTGCTCCCTTCTCGTTTTAGCGGAAAAAATTCCGTCTTTTAGACGCGCTAGGGATGTCGCGAAGTCGCGAAATCGTCTGAAAACGCAGAATTTGAAAGTACAAACACTGACAAACGTTTTATTTCCGCTCTCTTGTACTCTCGTGAATACATAAATACATAAACAGGGACTACGAGACTTCTTTTTCGCAGTTATTGAGTGATGAGATTCTTAAAACTGAAACGCGCGGAGATGTGCCGCCACGGAGTGCATCTGCGGTAGACTTGGTACGTTTGGTTACACAATATCGTACTCATGATTGTTCTTCTTTCGAAAACGGGTTTTGATTCGGATTTTAATCTTCGGAGGTGGCCATACGCGCTCGTTTTCCGTGAGCCGCCACCAACAAAATTTCGGTTTTGTGTCCAAGAGGGCGAAAGTTGTGGTCTCAGGTCGACCTGAAAGTGGGCTGCAAACTTCGTGTCAAAGTCAAAAGTCAACATATGTTACTTCACTGCGCACATCTTTTTTTCTCTCTCTCTCTCTCTTTCTCTCTCAAAAAAGTCATTATACTTACTAATTGAACACTATTATTTATAACAACAAAAACAGCCGTATGCAGGAAGTGGTGCGACATCGGCTGTCGGATCCTCGGGTTTAAACAAGACGGGCGGTTTTGGCGATTCGTTTTACTTGAATCAGCACGCCGGGAGTTTCGCGAATACAAACGATGCCGCTTCGTTGACGTCAAATGGCGGCAATGCAAATAGTCTGTTAGAACCAAGCGGTTCGAGTGGAAAGACCGCTGCTCAAAGTTACGGAGCGGCTTTTAATAACGATGCTCTCGGCACGGACGTGCATCGAGGGTTGAATCCGACGAGCTCGGACGGTTTAGCCTCAGCGTTTGGTAACATCGATTTGGCTGGAGTTGCGAATAGTTTAGCGCGACCATCAACTGCTCCACTACCGCCGCATAGTTCTAGAAATGGATTGAATTCTTTGCAAGCGCATCACTCGTCTCGGCTTGGTGATCAAACGACGAATTCTGCCGGAGTTGCGGCTGTCGCTTCTGGGATGGGCGGCGGCATGGCGGGAGATCTTTCTGGGTTGCAAGCACAACAAGCACTATTGCAGCAGCAAGCCGCGCAGCAAGCGCAAATTAATCAATTCTCTATGCAGCAGATGCAATATAATACAAATGCTGGCGGGGCACACCATCTCCAACAACAAGGGCTTGGCGGCGGTGCTGGTAATTTACCTGGGTTTGATACCTCGGCAGTGAATCAAGTTGCAGCAAACGGAGGTACCGTGGCGGAAGTGTATCAAGCTGCTTACGCGGCTGCCTTGTATGCTCAGCAGCAACAACTCCAGCACTTGGTGCGCATGCAAAGTGGGGCCGGTATGGTTAATCCGCAAAACATGGCGTTCCCCGGTGGAAATGTGAACGCAGCTGCGGCAGCAGCAGCTGCTGCTGCGGGAATTAACGGCATTGGCGGAGCGTACGGAGATTTGACGAACAGCGCGAATGCCGCTGCAGCTGGAATGCTTGCCTCTCAACTCAACGGTAATCCACACTTGGGTTTCACGAACATTGTCAACGGAATGAATCCGCTCATGCATCAGCAACAAAACATGGGTGGTAATCTTGGACGAAACGGTCAAAGAAACGATGGAGGTGGGAATAGGAGAGGTTCCAGAGGTGGACGAAACAACGGAAGAAACTCGGCGTGGGGTAACGATGGGGGTGGCGGTGGTCCGCGCGGCAATCCATTAACGAACAACGCAGAGCTCGCTACTCTGAACTCTGCCGTGCCTGGTGCAAACGGATCACCGACGGCGGAAGAACTCGCGGAGATGGATTCGAGATTTGGGTCCATCGAAGAGTGCGTGGGTCAAATTTCTATCTTGGCCAGAGACCAATATGGTTGCCGCTTCCTCCAGCGTAAGTTTGACGAGGACGGTTCTGCCGCTATCGACGCGTGCTTCGACGAAATTATCGAAGAAGCTGTTGACTTGATGATGGATCCGTTCGGAAATTATCTGTTGCAGAAACTTTTAGAGTGTTGTTCGGATAAACAAAGAGCTGATGTCGTGCGCGCCGTTTCGGTAGTCAACGAGAACGCAAATACAGGCTTACCTGAGTTGGTCTCCATCGCTTTGAACGCACATGGAACGAGAGCAGTACAGAAGCTCATCGAAACTTTAAGCTCGGACGAGGAGATTGAGCTCACCACGAAAGCTTTGCGTCCTGGCGTTGTCACCTTGATCAAAGATTTGAACGGAAACCACGTGGTCCAACGCTGCTTGCAGAGGTTGTCGGCTGAGGATAATCAGTTCATCTATGAGGCCGCGAAGAAGCATTCGGTTGAAATTGCTACTCACCGTCACGGCTGTTGCGTGTTGCAACGATGTATTGACCACGCGACTGAGGAGCAAAAACGACCGCTCGTTCAAGAAATTGCCGACCAAGCGTTGACTTTATCGCGCGATCCTTTTGGGAATTACGTGGTGCAATACATTTTGGACCTCGGATTGTCTTGGGCAAACGCTGAAGTCATGATGCGATTAGTTGGGAATTATGCCGAGTTATCTATGCAGAAGTTCTCTTCAAACGTCGTTGAAAAGTGTTTGAAACTTGCGGATCAGCAATTGGAGGAGCACAGAAACGTCGTCGTTCGCGAAATCATGTCGAGCCCTTTGTTGGATCGACTTTTGATGGATCCGTACGGCAACTACGTCGTTCAAAGCACACTTATGGTCACGAAAGGACCATTACATGCGGATTTAGTGGAGAGAATTCGACCCCACTTACCGCTCATTAAGAATTCGCCCTTCGGGAAGCGAATTTTAAGACTTCTTCTCGAGAAGGCGCACAACAAGTAAAAAGTGTTCGATGCGCTTTCTCGAAGAACGAAATTGTTCAAACAGAAATTAAAATACATTTGTAAATAATGTAGAAGGTTTTGCTTGTTTTATGTCATAAGGAAAACAAGCCAATTGTACGAAAAACATTTGGAGGGTGTTTAGCGGAAAAGAGAGCAAGAGAGAAATAGATTATGTGGATTAAAACTAGAGGTGGGTAATGTTTATAGTCTAGCACTCTAGGGCGAATCAGACGCGAGAATGTGCTTTTTGCATTTCATCGCGAAAGACGAACCAAAGAGAAAGAGAAAAATAGAAAGAGGGTGAAAGGTAACGTTCGAAGCAGAGTTCGAGAAAGCGTTATCTTTGCTGTATACAGAAAGAAAATTAACAAAATTGTGTTTGTATTAATCAATTGTAAAGCACCGCAACTACTACTAAAATTTAACATTATATTGAAACATATCTCGTCCTCTCCGCATACGCGACTCGCGCCCATATCAACATTTTTTCAAGGCGTCCAAGACTTCTAAGAAATCTTGCGGAGGTTCTCTAGAAAAATCCAAACTCTCGCCAGTTCTAGGATGGGTAAATCCTATGGTTCTCGCGTGAAGCATGGGTCTCACGCTTCGTTTCCCTACTGCCTCTGCGTTTACTTTCTTTATTCCTGGATTGTTCAACAGCTGTTTCTTCACGCGTTCCTTGTTCCCGTCGTACGTTTCGTCTCCGAGGATACCACATCCGAGAAATTTAGAGTGCACGCGTATTTGATGCGTTCTTCCAGTATCTAACTTCCATTCTACGAGACTTGCGCTAGTCGCAGTATCCGCTGAAGTAGGGAATGTCTCTAGTGTTCTATAATTTGATCTTGCGAAACGTCCTGTTCTGAGACTCGAGGCGATGCTCATGCGAAGCCTATTTTTTGGATCACGACCGATTGGCTCTTCTACAACTCCTGCAGATGGATTCGGATGGCCTAAAACTAACGCGACGTAAAGTCTTCGGACTGATCTCGCGGCAAACTGATCGCAGAGATGTTGATGCGCCGCGCCGTTCTTTGCGCAAACGAGAAGTCCAGATGTCCCTTTATCCAGTCGGTGAACGATTCCAGGACGAACAGTCGTATCCTCTTCCTCTGGTCCTAAGTACGGCATAATTTCATCATCATCATCGTCATCGTCATCATCGTCTTCTTCTTCTTCGTTCTGTACTTCTGCAAAATCTAAACTCTTCGGAATCTTCCTCCCTTCTTGGACGACTAAGGCGGGGCATCCGCAGTGATATAACAACGCGTTCACGAGCGTCCCGCTCGAATGCCCAGGCGCTGGATGCACCACCATCCCGGCCGGTTTATTTATAACAATAACATCCTCGTCTTCGTAAATCACGTCCAATTTTATATCCTCCGGTTCAGCCGTTAACGATTTCGCTCGTTCAATCGTCAATCGAATAACGTCTCCTCTTTGCACTTTGTACGTTTTCTTCATCGTCTTTGTTCCGTTCACGAAGACGTTCCCGTTGGCGATGGATCTCGCCACCGCGCCTCGGGTTATCTTCTCCTCGCGTAAATTTTCCGCGATGAACGCGTCCAATCGAGACGGTTTAATAACGACAACACCATCATTCGCACCAAAAGCTGAAGCAGAAGCGGCGATAATCTCTCGAACATTTGTGTTGTTGTCCTCCTCCTCGGAAACAACGAGTTCGTTAGACGAGGACGAGGAAGTAAAAAATAAACTCTCCCGTCTCCTGCTCTTTTGATCGTACGAAGAAGAAGACAAAGAAGAAGCCGACAAAGTGCGAGTCCACCACGACGAAAACACGCTTCGCTGCTGCATGGTGGTGTAATGATGCGACGAACAAAAGCACCGTCTCGCGAGTAACATTTTTTCCTTTGTTTTGGGGAAATTCACTCTTCATAACTCCATTTATTATCCACACGCACACACTACTACTGACAGACATACGTCGCACTGACACGTATTTAAAATAACACAGAAGAAGAAGTTTAAGACGAAAGAAGAAAATGGGCGCGTGTTGTTCGAAACCGGTCGAAGAAGACACCCCGGAAGTCATCGCAGAACGGAGAGAGCAGATGTTAAAAGCGGCTGAATTGAGACAGAAACAAAGCGAAAATCGAGGCGTGAAAACGCAAAAGATGAAGACAAAGTTGAAGACAGCGCAACAACAACAAAGCAGAAAAGGAGGAGGAGGATTAAACGAAGGCGAGAAGAGAAGAGCGGAGGGTGTGGTGGCCGATTGGAACTCTTAGAGAAGAAGATAAGAAGAAGAAGTAGAAGAGAGAATAATAAATATGCGTAAATAGAGAGAGTGATGATTCTTTTGTATACCAGTATGTATGTAATTGTATTTTATAGCAGAGAGAAAAGTGTTTGAGATGTTGTGGATGTGTTGAACTGTTGTTGCAGTGTAACTGTTGTTGTTCTCATTGTTGTTGTTGTTATTGTTGTTGTTGTCGTCGTCGTCGTTCTTTAATCCGACCCTTCGGTCGTTTTCACGGTCAACCCAACTCTCTCAAACTCTTTCTTCAAGCTCCCGTCTTGGTGCATGGTCATCAAAATATCGCTCCCTCCCAAAAATTCCCCGCCGACGAAGACTTGCGGAATCGTCGGCCAGTTGGAAAACGATTTGATTCCGTTCCTTAAAGCGTCCGAGGCTAACACGTTTCTCGACGCGTACGGGATCCCGTAGTGGTCTAAAATGCGACAGGCGACGTTTGAAAAACCGCACTGAGGGGCGTTCGGACTTCCTTTCATGTAAATCACCACGGTTTCTTTCGCAACGTCCGAGGCGATTTCCTCGTGCGCGTTCGACGCGTCCACGTGCGACTTGGCCGCAAAATCGTCGTGACTTCCCGTCGTCGTGCTGAATGCATGCTTTTTGTTGTTAATGTTGTTAATGTTGTTGTTCTTAAAGACCAAGTGGTGTTGTGCTGCTCCTACCGAAGAAAACGAATGAGAGGAACCAGCAGATGAGAAATAACTCGTCGACGCGTATCGAGAGAGCGCGCGTCTGCTCGTGGAAGACAAGAGACGTTGATGAGAAGACATTAGTATGTATATGTAGATAATGTGTTGAAATGTATGGAGTTTTTAGAGTGACGTCTCTCCTCCCTTTTTCTGTGTTCCGACAAAATTTCTCAGATTTCTCAGTCTCAAAACGGTCGCTTTTCTACTTTCCAAAAAAGAAAAAAGAAATCGCACTAATTCGCGTTTAAAGAAGAAGAAGCTTTGATTCATCAGAGCACAAAACGACACAAAAAAAGCGTGTCTTCTTCTGCTACTGCGTATAATACTCTTGGGGCGAGGACGAGAGCGCAAAAGGGGCGGATGGG
>Ga0115554_1002860_pt1 | contig 11784 bp, 6 predicted proteins | sample COGITO_mtgs_1104_3_FD_87283 | JGI IMG/M metagenome (GOLD analysis project Ga0115554, IMG submission 87283) | Pelagic marine microbial communities from North Sea - COGITO_mtgs_110404 | ecosystem: Environmental > Aquatic > Marine > Epipelagic | place: Germany:Helgoland, sampling site Kabeltonne... | reverse complement strand
GACATGATGACATGATGACATGATGACATGATGACATGATGACATGATGACATGATGACATGATGACATGATGACATGATGACATGATGACATGATGACATGATGACATGATGACATGATGACTCACCTGGTTCCAAAATGGTGTGCCATCAGCCTTATAGTTCAATAGACAGATGCTGGTGTCAACCCCCTTTTCAACGCCCTGCCGAATTACTTCTACAGCTTTCTGGTCAGTGTCAGGACCCTGCAAGAACCTACAGTTCCGACCGAGAACTTGTTCGAGCTTGTAACCTGTCAAATTGAGGAATCCTTGGCTTACGTAAACGATGGGATTATCGGGGAGAGTGGGATCACTGATGGCAAAGTTCTGCTGACTAGTGCTCAAAGCATTGATGAGCCTGAGGTCTGGCTCCATTAGAGTGTTGACAGGCCCAAATCCAGAGGGAACTGTTAGGGGGGTGAAATCGTCCTGTCCCGCCTTTCCCCCCACCTTAAGCTCTTCTGGTACAGCAATACCACACTCGACGCAGATGTCGCGCATCATCTTTTTGGCTCGGTCCTTGTTGGCCTGATCACTCCCGCACTCCTTCATGACAGCACTCCTGAGCATGCCATTTTCCTTCTCGAGAGCGTCGATCTGGCTCTGTAAACTCTCAAGCAGGAATTTTTTTCTTAATCTGCGTTGTCAGTGTTGTTAGCAAATGCGCGTGGATCGTCTCGTGTGTAATTCCAAGGTAATACCAAGTCAAAGTGAGTCAAGTCCAAGTCCAAGTCAAAGTCAAGTCACCAAAGAGAAAACAAATTCAAACTAACAAAACTGCTGCATACCTGCTTCTCTTCGCATGTTCCCTGTTCCTGCTTCTCCTCTCAACTTTTTGAGCTTCGCTCATCTTGTATAGCGGAATCTCGTCATCGTAATCATCCATAGCAGCTAACTTTGGGTTGGCCTTGGCCTTCCTCTTGGGAGGTCGTTTGACCGGCTCAACTTCTTCCTCGTATTCCTTGACATCCTTGGTCTTGGTGGTCCTTCTTGGTCGAGAGCTCTCGCTCGGAATGGGGTTTGCGGGAACCATAACAGGCACGTTCCGGGGGTCATAGTTGGCATTGAAAACAGGGGCTTCCTTTCCACCGGTGCCATTTCCTTCTTTGCCCTGGGAGTTTCCAAGCATTAAGTTGTTTCCGTTTATGTTGGCCTCAGTCGGTTCCGCTGCACTCGGGAAAAGCATTGGAGGGGCGGAGCCTCCCCACGCCCCAGCATGGTCGAAGAAGTCTTCAGAAAAGAGCTCGTCTAAATCCACCATGTTCTTAGACATATCGAATTAAAATTTATCGGAAGACGTGAATACGCAGTGAATAAGTAATTTTTGGTATGCTTACGAACTTTTTTTTCCAAAATCTACAATTTGTCCAAGCAATAGGGGCTCACAAATGTTACCGAGGTGTTTTTTGCAAACCCTGATGTTTGCCATCTCATTTTCCCTGCTAAATAAATGAAAATGAAAAATTATAGCACCTCCCGTCTAATTAGTAGTCATATAAACCTCAGCGGCTTTTAAATTGCTTTTAAAGTCACATATTATTGCATATCGGTGCATGGAATTTCACTACACATGTCCGACATATTGCTCGACTTGGTCCTTGAAATTGACTGGACAGTTTCCATCCAGCTTACAGCTCAAGCTGTAGTATGCGCGATCGTTGTACTTGACCTCGTATTGGTGGAACCTAGTGTCCCAATTGTCAGCAACCTTGAACTCTGTGTAAACCTGTTCTTTGAAGGTACTCCCAAGCTCTTCGTTTGAGTAATCCCAGCCGAATTTGCCCTCCTTGGCTCCCCTAGTTAGCAAGCTGACTAGATCCACCTCGTTCTCCAACTCTCCCTCGAAGCTGGTGACGATGCCAGAGGTGTCAAGATAGTCATCGCTCAGCTTGCTAATGGCGACATATTTGGCCTTCCTCTGTTCGACAATGACTTCTTCACCAATAAGTTTATCGGGGCGTGTGGGGTGCACTGCATTGTCGACAATGTTGCTGCACTCCTCCCTCCCACCAATCTCCCTATCACCTAGATCGGGGTCCTCGAAGCCCATATCGTTGTCCAACTTTCTCATTCCACAAGTTCCATCTCTGTAACTTGTGTTCCACGGTTGGGCCTTTACGCTGGGCACACTAGTCTGTCTCCAGACACTGTTTAGAGGATCTAACGGATTTAAGAATCTAGTTTTGACGCCATCTCCGCTCTGTTCACTGAGTGGATTCCCCTGTCCCTTAACAAGCTTGTATTCACTGGGATCGTCACAGACTTCCTCGTCAAAGTTGTTATTCTCCATCCCGTACTCGATTATCCTCTCCTGCTTGGTTTCCCGATTGACGCAGATCACTTCCCAAGGCTTGTCCTCGTTTCTCCACCTCTGCAGGTAAATGTCATGGAAATCATCGTAGGCGGGCTCGTAGTTTGCCCTGTGGTAACTTAAGCCAAAATTGATTGTCCCGTCGGCATTTTTCACGCTCTCCCAGAGCGGTTGCATAACACTTGCCGGAAGAACGTAGTCCACCGTCGCGTAATATGTTCTTATCAAGTACGCATCCCCGGTCTGTTCGTCCTGGTGCAAAGTTTGGTCGTGGGTTTCGTTGCCATCAGGGTAGAAGCTTCTGATGAAGTCAAACGGGCCGTTTGCGTAGTCGCTCACGGCGACGCCAGCCATCCCCAGGGTCCTATTCTCGTCATCAATCGTCATCCACATGACAAATTTGTCCGTCCGGTTGTTGTAAATAACTTTGGGCCGCTCAATTCGGAAGGGCCCTAAAGTGCCAGTCACCATGTCGGTGAGATTACTCAGGTGGAGCATGGTACCCTCGTTCCTCCAGGTAATGAAGTCGTTCGTCGAGCACGCGCTGACACCCCCCCTCATGTTCCCCCCGACTGTGTACCCCTCGCGCTCGTCGAGGTCAACGTTCTCGTGCTCCCCGTACCAGATGAACCTCTTGGTGGCCCCCAACTCAGCTTCCGCATCTTTCTCCGCCCCGGCGCTCCAGCTGTTCTCCCCTTGTGTGTTGCTGCTGACGCTCCTCCTCCACATGCTCTCCCCGACCTCCCTCTCCTCCATCTGCAAGAGCGTCCCGGCGTTGACCTTCCCCCTGGTCTCCCTGTGGTCGCCATCCGAGAAACGGAACTTGATGTCGCTGTTGAACTTCTGGTGCCCCTCACCGTCGAACGCCACAAGTCCGCCACTGTCGACCCTGGCGTAGAGCGGCTTGTTGCTCATGTGGCTCTCGTGCCTCTGCATCTTGTGGTTGGTGCTCCAGCCGCCGATGTCCTCCTTCTTCCAGCCGGTCTGCACGGGCCGCGTCATCTCCAGCCCGCTGCCGGTGACGGTGGGGCACTTGAAGTTCATGGTGGCGTCCACGCCGACGTAGATCTCGTCGTACCAGGCGCTCACGGCGTGGTAGGTGGACAGTCCGAGCCGGCTCACCCCGCCCCCCACGAACGGCGACATGTCCACCTTGAGAACGTCGTCAAGGTAGACACTGTAGGTCCTCTTGAGCCAGTCCAGCCTGATGTCGATCTTGTACCACTGCCCCGTGCGGACGTAGTCAGCGAACTGGGCCGGGTTGCGGTCATCCTTGAGCCCCCCGCTGTCGCCGGGATTGCTGTAGTAACCGCTACCGTGCATCATCGTCTTCCCGATGAATATTCCCACCACGGCAGTGTCGTTGCTCCTCTGCTGGCTGTCGGGAAAGTCGAGCCACTGCTCCTCCCGAAGTTCGAAGACAGTCCCCCAGCCGTCCATCTTGGCTTCTGGCGACGACGACGACGACTCCGTCGCATCCGCATCTTCTGCCCCCAGCTTAACAAAGAACTGCGCCCTCCCCGGCCTTCCCTTCTCTCCAAATCTGAATTCCGGTCCGTTCCTCGTGACGGGCGTCCTCTTATCGTTCCCGCTGTCGGACTCGATGACCTCCTTGTGCCTGAGGAACAGGCTCCTGGACGTTCCCATCGCCCCCTGGGTGCTGTCAATGTAGAGGTCGTGCCCGAGCTCTTCCTTGATCCACGTTGTCCCGTCTTGCCCGTCTCCCCGCCCGTCGCCCCTTCGGCTCGTCCCCCCGGACACGTCGACCCTGGAATCCTCGGTGAGGGTGACGGCCTGCGCGTCTATCGCGATCCTGCCCCCCCCGCCGCCCCCCCCGTGGCCCCGCTGGCCGTCCTTGGGGTCCTCCCGCGTGCCGGGCCTCTCCGCGTTTCCGCCGCTGCCGCCCCGGGCCGCCACCCTCCCGCCGACGAGCACCGACCCGCCGGCGGACAGCATGACGCTGCCCCCGCTACCGCCGCCCCCCGCCATCACCATCCCCGGGTAGCCGTCCTCCCCGTCCATTCCGATGATCCCGTTGGGACCGATTGTGATGTCGGTGCCGGCGATTATTGAGATGGCGCCGCCGCCGGATCCTCCTCGACCCTTGGGGCGGTCGGTGAGGTGCGCGCCGAAGGGATGGAGGTATCCGAGCTGTCCCCCGCTTCCCCCGAGGAGTGTTGCCGTTGGTGTTGCCGTTGGTGTGGTCTGATCCAAACTCGCAGCCCCCCGAGGTCATCCCTACCGTAGACCTCCCCGGCGGTCACCACGCCGAAACCCTCCCCTCCCCTGCCGCCGTGGCTCCCCCCCGCTCCGCCGAAGGCCATGGAGAACGGCCTGGTGGCGTTGAGGTTCCTGTGCATGGCGTTTGGGGCGGATCGGTGGCCGTCGGAAATGATCACAGACGGACAGTCGGACATCCCGACGCCGTCGCAGCCGGTGAGGGAGTTGTCCGCGCAGGTCAGGATCGAAGCGGGCCCCTCCTGGTCGAATTCGTCGCTGGAGGGGAAGAGGGGGGAGACGTTGCCCTCCGAGGTCGTTAGGAATAGGGTCCAGGTGTAGCCTCCCGGCTGCGTCGGGGCTCCGTGGCCGTCGCAGTGGCCGTCGTTGCAATTGTCGTGGGGGTCCGTCCTGTTGACGACCGCGTTGGTGAGGAGGGGAATGTCCGAGAGGAGGACCGAGGACATTTCTGAGGCGGTCACGTCGTGGGGTAGCGATCGGGTTACTGAGTTCAGGAAGCCGAGCTTGAAGGACCCGCCGATTGTGTTCCCGTGGACGAGGGTGTGGATGTCGAGGGAGCTGCCGAGGCCGGTCAGGTAGCTCTTCGAGGTGAGTGGCGTGGAGTCAACGGAGTCAACGGAGTCAACGGAGTCAACGTCCACTGAGCCAGGATTTCCCACGTGAGTGCGAAAGGTAACCGTCCAGATGTAGGCGCCGAAGGTCTGGGAGTTGTGGGACGTCCTGGAGACGTCGACGGATCCAATGCCAGCCAGGACTGAGTCCCTGTCCAGGATATCCAAGGCATCGGTGGAGAGCGGGTTCAGCCCGTGCTCGATTGCCTCCCTCATCTCCTCGGCAGTGGCGTCGAAGGAGATGCGAGCTGTGGAGTACCCGTTGAAGTGGAGGGTGAAGGATCCGCCGAGGTTCTGCCCGGAGGTGACGTTTGTTGTTATGGTTTGGACCTCGTGGCGAGTGGGAGCCGTTGTGGTGACGGTTTTTAGGTAGACGCGTGTGCTGCCGCTGCCTGGGCCGTTGACGTTGTTGCTCGGCACGCGTTCAGATAGCGGCAAGGAGAGGGAGGAGAGCGGTAAGTCGCCCGGGCAGCAATATGAGAGGTTGTCTTGCTCGCATTTGGCGTAGATTCGCGGATCCTCTTTCTCCTGGAGCGCGAGAAAATCGCGTCCGTTCTCTGGCCAGGAGGGGCAGACGGTAGAGAGCCTGTCTTCCGACCTGCGGCCGACGGAGTATCCCCCGGGGAACCCCCCGAGGGTTCCCGGAGAGACCTTGAAGTTGGTGTCGATTATTACGGCGGAGCGGCTGGTAAGGACCATGGCCCTCTGACCTGTCAGTGTGACATTGACCTCCTTGGCGATGTCCACCGAATCGAATGACCACACGGCGACCTCGGTGCCGTCGGGCAGCGTCCTAAGGACGCCCAGGGCGTCCACGCATCCCGAGAGCGTCAGGGACGAGGTGTTGAACATGAGCTCGCAGGGAACGTTCGCGCACTGCGAGTTCCGAAGGGTCAGGAGCTTTTGCTGCTCGAAGTTGCGGAGGACGGCGTGCTCATCACGGGTCTTGGACATGAGCTTACGTACATCGATGGCCGCTCTCTTGCGGGCATCCATTATAGCAACATCTTTCTGGGACTCACAGAAATCTATGTAGGTTGTGAGAGAATCGATCCAAGCCTCTTGGAGGGATATCTGAGTGGAAAGGGAGGCATTGTTGACAACAAGTCCGTTGTTGGAGGAGGAGTTGTAGCTGGGAACAGTGGGACCGAGGGAGGTGAAGTTGAAGGGGTCGAAGTAGGCGTTTTGGGGCTGACCGTCGTACCTAGTTGCCTCTCCAAGTCCTGGGGGAGGAGTTTCACCCTGCCTGAATCCGCTGGTACCCTTTCTCCAATCCTCAAATCCGGCAACGAGCATTGCCTCCCCATGCTCCCCACCACCAAAGTGCTGGCTCGTAAAGTTGCTGGTCTTGTCTCCTTGGCGGTAATATTCCCATCCTCTGGCGCAACGATGAGTCGCCTTACATCGCTCGTAGGGCGATGAAGCAGTTGGTTGGAAGGAGTAACCCATGTATGGCTGCGTCTTCCGGGGTGCCTTGTAGTTGTTACTAAGCCCCCAGGTGACATCGGTGCGGAGAGTCACATTGCCTTTGTAAAGGGTGCTATTAAGATCGTTAACCTGTTGTTGGAGGTCGAACATGCGGTCCGCGAGCCAACTGGCGTCGATATCTACATTCGAATCGCCAGTGAGCGGGTCAACTGACGAGACAAACTCAGGAACAAAGCGGAAATCAACCAAGACTGAGTCTCGTCCAAAGGGCTTAATAAAAAGGATTTGGAGCTGCTCGAAGGGTATTTCGAGGGCCCGGGAGACGTCGTCGAGGAAAAACCACTCGAACTCGCAGTAAGGGGTTGTGGCCATTCGGTGTGAGTCGTCGCAGTATCGCTCAGCCCCCTCATTAAGGTAGGGGACAGGCCCTCCTTTGCCCTCATAGGTATTAAATTCCGATGAATTGAGGGTAGGAGTGTCGATGATGTCAATGTTGTACATTAGCTTGAGGCTCGCGTCCCAGCGATAGGATGTGACGGAGTAGAGTGGGTCGATTAGGCGGGTTACACTACCCTCGTAAAGCATGGAGTCTGGGTCGGAGACCTGACGTGTCAGCTCCATCACTTTGACCACATTGGCAGGGAAAAATCGAAACGACACTATCACATTGTTGCTCTTCCAACTGTGGTGATTTGACCCAGAGGAAACATCGTCTACATACAGCTGACAGGCGGAAACATTGAGGGATGTGGAGACATCCAGGACAAACTGGGTGTCAAATGACTGCCTGGCAATTGTGTCACCAAGGTTGACGTTAAAAATAAGGTGCTGCCCAGGGCCTTTCCACTTGCTGTAGTCTATTTTTACCGCCAGATCGATGAAATTTGTAGGGAAAACCTCGTCACATTGCTTCCTTGACCAGCACACATTCTTGCAGAAGTCATCCGTGCCCACTTCATTCCCCTTCCGGTCCCAGCGCTGGCTGTGCTTGATGCCAAGGTCGAAGCGCTCGTCACCAGTTATCGTAGATAGCGTTTGTGGAAGGAGAGTCAAGAGGATCGAGAGGAGAAAGGCAGAGAGTATGGGTTGGGGCATGTTGTTGTTGTTGTTGTTTTCCTTAGTTCATGACGGGGATGATGGTAAGAGATGGGATACGTTCGGTACCAATAATGTCTCCAAGAGACTGTAAGAAGACAGTTGAATGCCCTGTTCGTAATTTTCGATGAAAGGCTCTTCAATTCAGCGTTTCTGTCTGCCAATATAAAAGTTGTCCAGTTTGTTTTCAGAGTCACGTTGAGGATAAAAAGGTTAATTCAATTTTCTGCTTGATAAAAGACTGATTTTCTGCTCGCAGATGATTGTTATCCCTCTTCGCTGAATTTCATTACTTCAAATATTCGTGAACAACGTGTTTGCAAGTCTCCAAACTTCGGCAACTTCTCACCTCCACCAGGATGCGCTTTTTCTTGTTTTTCGTGAGCATCACCCTGAGCACCACCCTAGCATCACTCGACATCAATTCCAGAAGCCTTGATGGGACGGAACTGAACACGACCCTCGGATTGTCAGACAAACAGGTTGGACTCTTCAATCTTCTTGACAGCCTGGTTCTCAGCGCTGACAATGGCAACTGGCCGAACCTGTACATGACCAATCAGACGGGGAATCTAGATATCCAACGCGATATGACAAGCTACAGGTACAGCCTTGCGTTTTCAGCCTATGCAACAGCGGCGAAAACTCTCACGCACCTCCCGGCCTACACTAGGCCGGCTTTTGAGGTTGTGTCAGCAGCTTTTCGAGCTCTCACTGAAGAGCGCGTGTGGAGTTACTGGAATAAAAAGGGAGACTGCGCGCCTTTTTTTCTCACTCCTTACTGTGAAAAACATCAAACAAGTATGTGCGACCTAAACGAGGTCTGGCACGGAAAAGACTCGATCAAGTGCCCTGACCCAGCCTGGTTTGGAAACATCATGTTCTCGGCGCACCTGGCTCACGTGGGCGGTCTAGTGAGGCTTCTCGCGCCAAGCGACCAGGCTGCTGCCGCCGTTCTTGACTCATTTACCCTAGGCGGAACGGACTACTCCTACGACCTCCTTCTTGACCGCCTCAAGTTCCAGATGTCCAGTCAGGCCGACATTCTTGGCGGCGGGATAACCTGCGAGCCCGCCAACGTGTACCCCTCATGCCAGAGCCATGCGCACGCTGCGCTGGCGCTTGCGGGTGGTTTGGACGATGCCGATCTCACCAGCAACTGGCAAAGGTATCTGCTGTCCGAAAATCTGTACTCCCAGTGGAACGTGAGTGACGACACCACCCGCTTCGGCGAGCGCCTTTTCAAGATTGCGCAGCAGACGCCTCGTCACCCACACATCCCTGACTTCGGCATTCCGATCGGTTGCGCTAGCCATGATGTGTGGGTTCTCGGATACATGACGCCGTGGGCTCGTGATGACATGGGCGGGGGACCAGAGTTTAGGGAGGTGCTGAGGGCTGGGCGGGCCACCTTGCGAAATCACCCAGGTTGGTCTGATGGAGTGCTGAAGGACTCGCGGTGCGCACTGCTAGCAGGAGATGAGAACGAGGACATAGCGAGTGCCATGTATGCTGTGTTGGAGGCGCAAGCGGCGAGAGGGGAGGGGGGGGACGGGGACGAAACGAGAATGAGAGAGGCGATTTCGAGATTTGAGAGGGAAGGGGTGGTCGGAGATGACAAGGAGACTTATTACTACTCTAACAAATTTGGGCTTGATGTTCTCGTGACTACGCAACTGGCCACGAGTATGGTTCTTGACTCTACGACCTTTGCCGACTTGCACGGCAGGGCGGGGGCAGAGAGGATGAGGCGAGAAGGGTTGTTCGTCGACCGGGTTGAGGGGAAGGTTTTCGTGAGGAAGGCAGCGAGGGAGGGGGGTGGGGTGCAGGTCACGTTGGTGGCGAGGGGCGAGGAGGAGGTTGTGGAGGTGGTGCTGACGATGAAGATGACGAAGTCGAAGACGAAGACGAAGACGAAGATGAAGATGGAGAAAGGGGACAAGGGGAGGGTGGTGGTCAGACAGGACGGGAGGGAGATAGACAGCTGGGTTGTGACGAAGGACGGAATTATCACCATCGAGGGCACATTGATGGGAGATCGGGACAGCGTATTCGAAGTAGAGTGTTCTTGAGTACCCAAAAGAAATACTGCCGCATGTTCTGTACCATTTTTTTTTAACAAAACACTGCTTCGTTTTTCTTTTCTAGTTCGACCTTCTCCATCCATAGGCACTCTATCCTGTCAATCAATAAGACCTTCGACATCCTTTAGCATTTCTCTCAAGTCAAACTCCGAAAAAGCGTCCAGAAAGTCTCTCCTCAAATTGACACTCTTAAGATGAAGCTGCACCTGTGCCTCATCCCTTGTTCCCATGCGCTTAGATATCTCCTTTATGTTGTCAGCCCCGTACTTCTTCACATTCTTGTAGCAGATGCGTAACTCCTCCTTTGTCCATGGCTCTGACGGTAATTTGGGCTTCACAGCCTTGAGTTTCTCCCTCCTCGCTACCCTCCTTGAAAGTTGTGACTCCTGGCAACGCTGGATAGCCTGCTGTAGAAGCTGTGACATCTTCTCGAGAGTGAGTCCAGGTACCGCTTGTTGTTGTTGTTGTTGTTGCTGCTGCTGATGTTGCTGCTGTTGCTGCTGTTGCTGCTGTTGTTGTCGCTGCTGCAGTTCTTGCTGCTGTTGCTGCTGTTGTTGTCGCTGCTGCAGTTCTTGCTGCTGTTGCTGCTGAATTCCTCTGGAATTGTCATCAGCACCTTCATTGCATCCAATTTCCTTCCCCAACACCCCGTAGAGCTCCTTGCTTATCTCCACAACACTCTTTTTATCCACGTTGACCAAAATGTCATCATCGCTGTCACTCTCCTCTCCCTCACCTTCCACTTCACCCCAATCCCCAATCCCCTCTTTCTTCAGCCCTCCTTCAAGCCTATTCCAGCCCTCTCCATCGACCCTCTCCACCCATGCCGAATCGAAAAACGTCCCCAACTGCCCTAGATTATGGTGAGCCAGTTCGAGATATGATGTAGAAGCACTAAGCCTGGACACTTGCTGGGCCTCATGAGCAGCACGAAGATACTCTGCAGTTTCCGCCAAAGCTGACTCTAGGTCATAGGTTATCGGCATTTTCGATAACTGGCTAAGCCTTTTAAAGGCAACTAATCTACACGAAGGGACTGAGGGAGGTTCTTCAGAAAAATAACTGGGATTATCACAGCAATACGTTCGCCTTTCAGAAGTAAAAATCCGCCTAAATTTGTCAATTGCTTGGATTGTAATCCTTTTATCCAGTCAAAAAGGTTAATGCCTGCATTTCCTACAAGAAATTTTACTTCTCTGTCCTCTCCGCAAAGACAAAATGACGAAATCGTTGAGCTCTGCCAGTACTGGCGATGACACTCCTGTCGTAAATAACAAAGGAAGGAAAGGTGGCAACACTGCTTCCATCGATGACGTCGATGTTGCAGTTGCCAGTGGTCGTTATCCAGTCGAAGTTTCGTACACATCAAGCAGACCGTCCAATATTTCCACTGACTCATTGACCAGGTTTTCAAATGCCAACCAGCACAAGCCGGACCAGCAGGTGGTGCAGATGTCGCTGGATTCGGATTCGTGCCCGTTCACGCCTCTAAATACATCTTCTTATCGCGTTGCTAGCCGCAACGGTCGTGACTTGGAGGCTCAAGATGACCGGCCTGTGTCCTCGTCCACCTCCTCTGAAAAATCTTCTTCTTCCTACAACATTGAAGACACAGTGAAGATGAGTCGGAAGTCACGCAACCATGCGGTTAGTGTTAAGTCACGCAACGCTGCGGTTAGTGTTAAGATCTTTGAAGACGAATCGGTTGACGGCAGCCCGAGGCGCAACTCCGGTGACCCTAACTCCAAGCCCCCAAATGCTGTTATGGTGTTCCTGAGGAACTACGCTAAATCCCTTCAACTCCTCCGATTTGTTGACTACTTTTTTACTGTCGAGACGAGTTATTTTTGGAGAAGGAGGTAAGTGAAAGTGAAAGTGAAAGTGAAAGTGAAAGTGAAAGTGAAAGTGAAAGTGAAAGTGAAAGTGAAAATATGTAGACGATGTAGTGTTACTGTACTGACATACTGTACCTGCTTT
>Ga0115554_1002836_pt1 | contig 11819 bp, 7 predicted proteins | sample COGITO_mtgs_1104_3_FD_87283 | JGI IMG/M metagenome (GOLD analysis project Ga0115554, IMG submission 87283) | Pelagic marine microbial communities from North Sea - COGITO_mtgs_110404 | ecosystem: Environmental > Aquatic > Marine > Epipelagic | place: Germany:Helgoland, sampling site Kabeltonne... | reverse complement strand
TTATTGTGGTCTCGCCCGTTTTTGCCCCCCCCGCCGCGCCTCGCCCCGCCTCGCCGCGCATCGCATCCCATCGCCTCGCATCGAATCCCCCCCCCCCCGCCCTCCCCCCGCTCGTTTGGTCCTACCTCTTCCTCGTTCTCTTCCTCGATCTTATCGGGGTTTTTTGTCTCGCTCTGTGCCGCAGCAACATTCGTGTGCTTGCCAATGTGAAAGGGGTGGTCCTTGTGGAGAGATTTGCTCCACTCGGATAATTTCGGCACAAGCTTACATTTGAACAAAAAACGATACACCTCCAACAAGATATGTATTCCGCTATCGTTGCCCTCCATTCCACACTTCACGTCGCACAAGTTCTCAATGTCTTTTTTCTTGAAAACTTCCTTGCCTTGATTCCACTTCCGGAAGAATTTCGTCAGCTGTCCCCAATTGTTCTTCTTGCTACTGCTGCTGATCCCCGAATCAAAGCTGTGCGTACTCAGCTGCGCTGGGAAGAAGCGCGAAATTATGGAAGCAACGACGAAGCCATTACTCAAATAGTGACGAATGTTGGACGGGTGGAATTTGTCCATTTTCATTATGTGAAGCCAAGCAAAGAGATTTAGGGAGATGGGGTTGAGGTCAAAGTTTTCAGCATTGTTGGTTGTGTTCTTGTTTCCGCTGTCAATAAAAGGAGGAGTTGGTGAAGAAGAGGGGGAGGGGGAGGGGTTGTTACGGTTGTTCTGTTTCCTCTTGCTTTTCCTTCGTTGCTTCGGATTTGCAGATGCGGCCTGCGAGGCCCCGGGGTTGTCCTCTTTATCCTCCCAACGCATATCCTTCATCCCTTTAAGCTCCTGGAGGTGACTGGAGCACTCTGTCATTAGGTTCTCTATAGCGTTGATTTGGTTTTGGCGGATATCAACAAGCTCTTGGGAGGGAGGGATGTTACGCAATCGGTCTAGGAGGTCAGCTTCGATCTCCATGGTGCTGTCACCCACCATTCCAATTGACAGAGAAGCGGTCGTTTCGTTTTTCTATGTAGATTGTCCTACCGGGAGTTTGGATTGAACAACATGCCTATGCCTAATTCTTCGTTGTTTGTCCTTGAGGGGCTTTTTATAACGAGATTTTAAAATCTATCTAAGTTGAGATAGCAGTTTCCTGTCCTCCCGCGGTTCGGTGTTCGGTGCCGTCGGTCTGTCCAGAGTCTGTCGGTCTCGTCAGAGTCGGTGCCCCGGGCAGAGCTAGGTAAGGCGAATCTGAATCATCCTTATCATCAATCATTCGCTCATAATCCGAGTCGGGATCCCAATCCACACACTTCTCCTCCGTATACTCGAACTCGCGATATAAACCCGAGTCAGATGGCTCGGAATCTAAACCACTTTCACACCACATCACCGCTACAAGAACAAGTATATTCTGCTGAATAAAAAATGGCAGCCTGAAAGAGCATTCATATTTTCGTCACGAGCAAAACAAGCAGCAAGTCATCATCACGTTTATTATTATTCCTTCCTAACTCTCCTAACCCATCTCTACATCTCTACTTTAATTTTTAAACCCTGCCTCCCTTCTTTTCCCCTGTACCTCACCTCACTCTGTCGATGTCTTCTCCGCCTCCCTGGCGACAATCCTCTCCCTCTCCAAGTCCCGCTGCTCCTTCAGACACTCGATCTGGTCTCGCAATTCACTGTTATCTAGCAGCAGCATCTCAAGTTTTTTACTGAGCTGGTAGATCATTTTGTTGTTCTCCTTCTGACCTTTTCTCTTCCCCTCATACTTCTTCTCCTCCAACTCCAGTCGCTTTGTGAGCGTTTCTATTTCATTTTCCTTCGTGTTCAAGTCGCTCATGAATTGGAGCAGCTGAACCATGATCCTTTCGTACTTGCTCCTCTCCTTCCCGAGTTGGCGTTTGACGTCCTCAAGTAGGACCATCTTCTTGGCCTCCTTTTGTCCCCCTGCCCCGAAAACAGTGGTCGTCTTGAGATTGGAGGGAGTCGAGAGATTCAGATTCTCGGCGGTGGGTATATTGCTTCCCCTGGATTTGGATGGCGTCGACAACGACGACGAAGACGACGACGACAACGACGACTTGAGGGCAGCTCGGGTGGATTTTGCTGGCGTGACATTTCTGGCATTGATTTTGCTCAGCATCCCCCTGAAGGGAGAAGCCTTCCCGTCCCCTGCGCTGTCCTCCCATCCGTCACTCCTGTCTCCCCCGCCCTCAGTACCCTCGAATATCTGAATATCAGCGATCAGTGACCTGAACCCGCACAAGGAGTCGTTCCTCTCCGTCCTGCTCTTGAACTTGAGATAAAAGTACCTGGCGGGAGTGGCGGGAGTCGCTGTGGCGATTATGGTCATGAAATGTCCGCACTCGTTATTGCTGAGCTGCGCCTTGCTCCAGATTTCGTCGAGGTTCACGTCAAGCACCTCCTCGCTGTTCTCACTCATTGACCTGGCGCACCCCGCCCGGATGTCCAATATCTCGTGTAGGGCCACAGGTAGCAAACTGTCGATCTTTCCACCGCCACTTGATCCAGTCAAGGCACCGAAAATCGACGTCTTGCGGTGCGATACGCTCTTGCTGAAGACCAGATTGCTGGTGGTCAGACCCCCGTCGTCGCTCTTTACAAGCTTGAGCAGCACCGGAGTGTTGGAAACTACAAACTTGTCCTTGGCCAGTTCTTCTCCCCCCTCCGGTAGCATCTCGCCTTTGGCTAGGTACCAAACGGTCATGCTGATGCCGCGCTGGAACTCCTTCAAGAATTTCTCCGATTTTATTTCAAAGCGCTTCACCTCCTCCCTGTGAAATGTGGGTTAGAAATTGGTGTTGAATGGTTCGGAATATATATCGAATATTTGGGTGGGAAATTTTAGATGAACATTTTTGGAAAGGACAATTTGGGGGGTAGGAAAACTACGGGAAAGATCTACGAATGCCCCGACGACGGAAAACGCAACGACGAAAAACGCAACGACGGAATGCACGACGACGAAAAACGCAACAACGACGAAAAACGCAACGACGGAAAACGCAACGACGGAAAACGCAACGACGGAAAACGCAACGACGGAAAACGCAACGACGTTTTAAAACGCAGACACAAGGAGGGAATGATCCTAAAACTGCGAATTGAAGAAGGACATACCGGAATTTCATGACCGTCTCGTTTCGTGTATAGGCACTAAAGCTAGGCAAAGACGAAGCAGATTCGCTTTTTTTCGTGTGCTTTTCTGATGATTCCGCCGACTTAGTCCTCTTTTTCTTGGAGCTGTGAAAGAATAGATGGGTTTTCTCGATTTCGTTGTAGACGGAGCTTCTTTGTTGGGACGCAGATGGTGGAGATAACGAAGATCCGAGAGGGACCGTTCTCCACTGGACGCTTTGATGACCAAAATCATCGTCGTCGTCGTCGTCCTCCTCCTCCCCGTCATCATCGTCGCTTTGGCTTAATTTTGAGACCACCCCCTTCACCCCCTCGTACCTGAGTTTAAGAATTCGCTGCATCCTGCTCTCTCCGTCTTCGTCGCCACTGAGCTCGCCTTCGTCCTCATCCCAAGCATTGCCCCAAGAAGTGTCAGCCGTGATGTCCCCCTCCAAATTCTCCTTGTTCCTCATCTTTTCGGCCTCCTCTTCCACCAATCCCCTGCTCTCCCCCTCGACTCTCCGCTGCATCTTCTCAATCAGCTTGTGCTTCGGTTGAGGCCTTGCTGCGCCCCGAGCATCTGGGCTCAAGCCGCTTTCGTTGGCATCCCCCTCAGTCTCCTTCTCCATCATATGAGGGAGCAAGCTTTCGACGTCAATATCACTCAGGTTGACGCCATTCTGCTTGGCTCTCAATTTGATCAACCCAGCCTCCGCGGCTCGCCTGAGCCCCCTTTCCTCCATTAGCTCCTCCTCCAAGAATGAGATGGTGGCAATGTACTCGCTGGCGACCTCGGTACTAGTGCCCTCCTCTCCCTCCAACTGCCCTTCGCTTTCCTCCCCTTCACTCGCTCCCCTCTCCAAACGCGGCGCCACCCCGTCCTCTACTCCCAAAGTCTCAAGTCGCGATCGCAAACTGGCCGTTGTTTCTCGCTCGGACGCCAGCTGCTTTTGCAAAACCTCGTTCGCCTTCCTCAGGCTGTCGAGCTCCCCCGAGTTCACGTCATGCTGAATCGTTTGCCTCTCCTTCTCGGCATTGATTTTCAGCATTGCTTTCAAGGCGGCCATTTCGCTCTTCATCTCCTCGTTCCGGGCGGCCAGCTTTCCGACATCCTTGGCTTCGCGCCTGAGGTTCACTGTTACCCGTTTCGCGATGATTTTGCGACGCCGGTTCTGGATTGTAACGATACTTCGTCGAATTTTCCGGAACAAGACTAGCTGCAAACGTTGCCTGATAAAGCTCTGCAAACGCACCATCATGTGATTTCGATGCCACTTTTTCTTCCGGAATAGGCGCTGCAGTGACAGAGCCATGAGTTTTACCCTCCCGTAATTCCGCCGCAAGACACACATCCGCAGGTTTTTAGCGAGAAGCTGCACCGCGACCAAACGCTTCAGGTCGCTCCACCGCCTCCTTCCGGCCCATCCGCGTGCAACTCGCTGGAGGAGTAACGCTGCGAGCCTGTGGATCTTGTACAGCTTGCTGAGCATCAAGCCTCTCAGGCAGCTCTGCAGCAAAATGGCGGCAACTTTCTGGTTGAAAGTCCTGTGCGCCTCGAGCCACTCGTGCGCGTATTTGCGCATAAAGACCTTTGTGATACCGAGTTGAATCTCCCGCTTGTCGAAATTCAGAGCCGGCGGCTGAGCGAGCGCCTTTCGAATCGTTTTCATCCTACTATCTCTTCCTTGCCTCAAGGAAGAGCCCTCTGAAGAAGTTGAGGAGGAGTTCTTCCCCTCCATAATCGCATCGAGCAGGGCGATACACCTCTCCTTCCCCCCTACCCCTACCACTTCCAATCCAACTGCCGTCTCCGCTCCGGTGCGCACCCCTATCCCGCGATATCTCGAAAAAAACTCGTCGTGAAAAACCCTGACGGGATATCCGCTCCTCGCGACCCTGACGGCCTCCAAGACTCCGCCATAGCGAAGTTGCTCGGCGAGTCTCTTTGGGATCAAGAGGCTTGGCTTCGCCTCGTCGTTCGGTTTGAGACACCTGATGTAATGAGGGTCGGTCGACCCAATCTTATTTAGGAGAAGCGTGAGCTGTGCCTTGAAGTGGCTCGCCGTGGTGGCTTTTTGTCTGTCTTTATTATTTCCCCCACTGCCCGCCCCTCCTAAGCCCTCTTGGCTGAAAATTTCAGCAATGAGTTTACTCGTGTCTTGAGCGAACAACTCCTGGGCTGCGATAGGGAGCTCGTCCTTGTTCTTCTCGCAGAACCCGCTTTCCCCTGAGTAGCACACGACACCAGCAAAGTGCCTCACGCAAAAGGCAGAGTCTCGGACCTGCTTGGCATTCGCCGAAAATCTTCCCCCCGCCGTTGATTCTTCTCCTGATTCTTCTGGTTCCCCCGCCTTTAGGTACTGCTTATAGAGTCTACCCACCCACTTCTTGTCCGACCCTCTCGGCAGCCTACACTCATCGTCTAGCATGGCTAATATCCCGTTCGGCTTCCCGGCGATCAAGTCCAAGCAAGCCGCATTGTCGGGGAAGGATATAAAATTCCAGTCTATGCCCTCGCGCTCGTACTCAGCCTGCTCGAGCTTGAATACAAACGCGTTGAACTGTGACTGGAGTGCCTCGTTCGTATAGTTGATGCAGAGCTGTTCGAAACTGTTCACTTGGAAAGATTCAAAGCCAAAAATGTCGAGGACTCCGCAAAAGCTTTTCACGTCCCCGTCCCCGTCCCCGGCGATGCGTAGGTTGACCATCCTCACGACGAACAAAAAGAGAGAGTGGTATATCTTTTTCAAGAGGGCGTCCCTTGCCGACTTTGCCTGCTCGATATTAAGGTGCATAGTAATCCTTTCCCCCCTGGCCTCCATAACTTTTTGTAGTAAGCTCTTGGACAGCCTCTGTGAGTCCACCCCGATGAGTTTCGCAGAGTCAACCAGAAGATTCTCTCCCCATTTTCCATTCTCGACAACAGCCGCAACGTCATTTCCAGCCTCATCCGAAAATTCCACCTCACCGAGGTGAATCATTCCGCTCACTATTTTGAATACGTCGATGATTCTTGTCTCGTCCCAACCGAGTTCCCTCATGGATTCGACGGTTTTCCTGAAGCACTTGACGTCTTCGAACTCCTCCAAGAAGCTCGCACCGCCCTGACCAGTGATTTTGAGCACCTTGGCGATATCACCCACGTGTTCCGAGTTGTTTGAGAAGCGCGATAAGAGGGCAGACTCGTACAGCCCTGGTACTGTCTCCTCCTCCCTGCCGATCCCTCTCTGCCCCCCCGCGCCCCTCAAAAACTGGTAAAATGCGTGGAAGTTCCGCTCCCCCCCGGAGTGTTTGACGACTCGGCTGCGCTCGAGGAGGTAAGTGGACGTCTCGGCGGATCGGACGCGCCCACGGCTGTCGAAATTCAGCTGGATGAACTTCCCGAAGCGGGAGGAGTTGGCGTTTCTGGTTGTCGATGCGTTGCCGAAAGATTCCAGGAGGGGTGTTGACAGGTGAATTTGTGGGATTATGTTGTCAGATATCTTGTTGCTGCTGGTGCTACTCGTTCTTCTGATTTCACGGTTCGCTTCTGTTGTATCTTTCGATGTCGCTGTATCATTTGTAACATTTGTAACATGAATGTTATTTGTATCATCCGTTTCGTCGGCTCCAACGGTCGTCAAATAACCCATGACAATTTTGGTAGTCTCCGTCTTGCCCGCACCGCTTTCCCCGCTGATCAAGATACTCTGGTTTTTCCCAACAGAGGGACCCCCCTGACGCGTGTTGCGAAGCATACTGCGACGCATGTTGCGAAAGGCCCTGTCTGCCGTCATAAAAGGATGGGGTGGCAAATGTTCTATTTCGTCTCCGCCAACGTCCGCAGCGGACAAAAGGCCAGCAGCGGCATATCGCTCGCGATTTGTGGTGCTGTAGAGGGAAGGAAGGGGTCGGAACGGGTTCAGAGCAAGGAGAATCGGACCAGTCGAGGTGTAGATTTTGTCCAGGGAAAAGCGAGAAGTCAGAGCCGAGATTATCGAAGCGGAGTGCAGATGGGGTAGAGTGATCAGGTCATTAGGAGCATGCTCGTCATGTCCGGCTTCCTCCTCGTGCCTTCCATGCTCGGTAGAACGAAAGTTTTTCTCCAACTCTGAGGAAAGGAGCAGAGAGTGCCCGTTCGCAGCAAGGATCTCAGGTGAATTCTCCTCGACAGTGAAGCGCCTTAATTCGCACGTCCCGGGGTGAATTGGGGTCGAGACACCATAGGTAGACACATTTAGCAGTCTCGGGCTGGCGCTCGCGTCCACTGAGTCAACTGAGCAAAGGATGAAAGGGTGGATTGAATTCAAGGAGACAGGCGGAGGAACAAATATCAGTGTCATCTCTTCCATTTTTTTTTCGCCGCACGTGGATGCTGTTGTTATTATAGGTGCACTTGAATTCGACTCCCGCGAAATCACCGTTGTGGTTTACTCTGTGGCTCTAAGGAAACGCCAAAATGTCGGGGGAAGAAATTTGTGTGTTCTCGCAGGCGGGTGCACGAATTGGAATTGCACGGTCGTCGACGCACGCAGGAGGTGCAATGATTGTGGAGGGGCGTAATTATGCGAGCAAATTGTATACGCAATAGGTTTATTGAATATCAGTGGGACTTTTGTATCGAAATTGAATTAATAATAATACCTCGGGCTCGGCTATCGCTCAACATCTTCCTCGCTGCATCCGGGAGCTTCTCGTGAATGAGTGGGTTGTGTGTAAGATAAATGCAATACACATACAGAAATACCCACAAGCAAGTCGCTGTTTAATCTTCTCTTAACAAGTTAAATTCTAATTTATGCCATACTCTATTTCAGAACACTTTGGTAGGTTGGGACACAGTACTTGACTATTTTTCCAACTCCTGGTCCTCCCCTCCTCTCGCATGTTTCGAGCACCTCCTCCACCAACCCGCCCAAGCTCCTCTCCTCCACTTGATAAGCCCCTTCAGTGCCAATCTTGTGCGTGTCGTTAATGTAAAGACTCAATGTAGGCAATAAACGGCGGAGGTATGGTGTAATTGCACGCGCCATGGCGCCATTGTACGGATTAGCCTCGTCACAGATGAGGAGGAGGAGGAAACAATAGACAGCTTTGCTGACGCTATTTCTGTGTCCACTTTGCAAACCCAATTTCAGCGCCGGAATGATTTTATCGACGTGAGTAAGTAGCCTATTCTGACTCCCGCCCACCAAAATCATGTCAATACTGCCCTCGAAGCTCAAAAAGGAATATGGAGGATCCGTCTCTACAAGCCCAGTGAGAAACATCGGCAAATGGTACCCATAATCGAGTGCAAGTAACGAGCACTTTACGTAAAAGTGGATCGAATAAGTCAGTAGGATTGATTGGTGCCGTTTTGTCTCCGAATTATTGCATTGAATTTTGCATTGCTCGCTCACCTTCCAACCAATGTGCCGCTTGCTTGCCCCCACAACGCCCTGATCGATGCAAATAGGTAGCACACCCTCCTCAAATACACGTCCAAAGTCACTACAAAATGATTCGTTTGGGTTGCCGCTATTTTTACTACTGTGTGTACGGTTGATAGTGTTGGTAGTTGAGCCTGTCATCACAGAGGATGTCACCGATCTGTGTGTCGTTTGAAAAGTTGGGTGAGTTAAGCGATTTGGTGATGCTGTTGATGATTATGATGTCTTCGCTCACCTTGTTGGCGATCCTCTGCTTCCCCTCTCCCGCTGGCGCTTGGATAGGTGATTGCGGCTCACGCTGGTCAAATTGCTCATGTCACTCATATCGCTCATCAAGCTCCTCACATCGTCGCCACTGACCCTCGATTGTGTGTATGCAGATGAATATTTGGATGACACATCAGTATAGCTACCGTATGACGTGTACGTGCTGTTATCTGATGCTCGCGTTGAGGAGGTTCTAGGAGGGAGAAGACCGGACATTTGAATTCGGGGGAGTGGAAATAACCAGCGACGTTTTCGAGAGATTTTTTGCTATCGAGTAATACTGTTGTGGTGTGTAATGTAGACTTGCTGGTCCGATCTTTGTTATCAATCGTGGGGGGGTTTAGGTGAGATTTGGGAGAGCAACCTAACAACCAACGTTCCAAAAAAGCAAGCAAAACAGGCTTTGAATAATGTCTGTGATTTTCTTTTACGCATCTGCACCTAAGAGTACTTCTGAAGTACGATTATCATCACCTAACGAAGATGATAATACTCACAGCCTACTCCTGGCAATGAACCATGTTCCCTCCTCCGTCACCACAGCCCCAAAAACAACTCCTGGCCCAAAACTCCCTCCTACCGCTGCCAAGAAAGTCCCCCTCTCTTCCCTTCTGTATGATCCCTTTGTTATCTCTTCTCTTCAAGCTGGTGGTGGTAATGGTGGTAATGACGTTGAGGACCAGGTCAACTGTGTAGCTCCTCTACATGCTGACAATGGTACCCACATTGCTGTCTCTGGGAAAAGGTTCGCATGCGTAGTCCCTGTGTTTCGACCTACACCGAGCGTTATCACGAGAATTGTGGAGTCTCCGATTACCCTCTCGTACCCTCTATTGTTTTTTGGTGTTATGGGATCTGCTATTGTTGGAGTGCATCACTACAAATACAACTATGAGGACGTTGACTTTTTTCTTATAGCAAAAGATATGTACTCGGCCTGCGTAATGAGGTCGTGGCAATCCTGTCGCTTTCTCATCTCGCGCAACAATAAGGCGTTGCTTTTTCTTGTCCAAAATTTGCTTTCTACCCTCTCTCCTCTCTTAGTTTTTTTCCTCCCGGGTTTGATGTTGCTCCGGTATGGTAAGTCACGATATCCCTATCCTATCACGGCGCTGCCGGCGACATTCTTGCGATCGGGGCTCTCCCCGGAAGAATTCACGAGTAAATTCAAGGAACAAGGGGACAAACTTGGAATGATATATGAGCCTTTCTCCCTCCTTGTTGGCTCATTGCAGGGGGGAGCAAAGCAAAATGATGGTAATGTCGAGAGAGATGACGACGGCGGAAGTGCTAAACGTGGTAATAAAAAAAACGACGACAGCAGAACCGGCAACAACAGTCAAGATGAAAATCAGATATTCTTTCTCTCCAACCGGCCCCGTAACAATTTCGGGGGGCTGGGATTAGGGGACAAGAATGGAACTGTCTGTTACGTCAGTTCAGTTGATCTGGAGGAAGGATCGGTTAACTCGTTGCCTTGCGGATTCTTGAATGCAAAATGGGGTGTCGTTGAGCAAGGGATGGAGCAATTTGCGAAAGTGGCGACACTCATGGGGAACAGGGGATTTTCTTGGCTATTGCATAGAAAGGATAGGCCTGATACCTTGCTTGGAACACAAGATGGAATTGAGGAGATCGTTTATGGTGTCATGTCTGATGAGACAGAGTGCAGGGTTCCAGTCACTGGAAGGCCGTACAAGTTGGAGAAGGATTTTGCAAAGATATTTGTGAAAGGCAAGACGGAAAGGACAACGGTTTTGGTGCTAGACACCAATGGCGAGAGGATAAAGATGTACGAGCAAATTCGTATAGGCAAAGAGGGAAAACCCGATAAAGAGGAAAAGGAATGTGAGCGTAAAAAAACCAATTAATTTTGTAGTTTCTGTTTTTGGGTAGTATACTGTTTTTGTCAGCCCGTTCTCGTGATTCTCGTCTTCTTGTATTCTATGCGCGAAAAGTGAAAATGGCGAAATCAACAAAAACATGAGATCGAGAAAGAGGTGTGTAATTGATGCTGTGCGTCAGTGTAACTGCATGTGTATCAGTTACGATATGAGCGAAAACCTGATACTAATTGCCAAAAAAAGGTTACCTTAACCCTCATCGTTATCATTTTCTCAATCAAATTCATCTGTCATCATTCATCCGTACATCTTTTATTAGATCATTTTTATCAAAGGCATCCATACACATGTCTGAGTTAATTCCGTCGTCTGTAGATACCGTACTCGAAGAAACTATTTCAAAATTGTCAATACTATCAATATCAAGATCAACATCAACTTCGTCCATTTTTCGTCGTTTGGACGGTGGTGGTTGCGGCGTTTCAGTTGGAGGAATTTTACTTTTTCTTTTTTTCCTACTCTGTTGTTTTGGATCCGTCCTTTGTATTTTCGTTTGATTCACAGGAATCATCTGATACTCCTCTTCGGTCATCGGAATTTCCATATCATTACTGTCTAGAACCAATAGCTGGCTGGAGAGGTATCCACAATTCCTTGTGTTGTTTTCATCGTCATCAAAGGTAACGATGTAGTGGCAGCCTTTTTTGTTTGTCACACTCCCCTTTCTTCCACGATAGGAGACTCTCGTCCCTACACGATTTGCCGGTTCAATAAATATTAGCTCCTTAGGATACTCGTGAGTTGGTTTGTATTTGGTTGCGTTACTAGTCCATCTCCTTTTCTGATAATCCTCTTCGGTCATCGGAATCTCATTATCATTACTGTCTAGAACCAATAGTTCACTGGATGCGTATCCACCCTTCCTTGTGTTGTTTCCATCGTCATCAAAGGTAACGATGTAGTGGCAGTTAACTTTCCCTGTCACATTCCCCTTTCTTCCACGATAGGATACTCTCGTCCCGAAACGATTTTTCGGTTCAATAAAGACTAGCTCCTTCGGATATTTGCAAGTTGGTTCATAATTGATTGCGTTCTGTCCCCGTGGTTTTGCTATTACTGATTTACATTTCTGATACTCCTCTTCGGTCATCGGAATCTCATTATCATTA
>Ga0115554_1002824_pt1 | contig 11844 bp, 8 predicted proteins | sample COGITO_mtgs_1104_3_FD_87283 | JGI IMG/M metagenome (GOLD analysis project Ga0115554, IMG submission 87283) | Pelagic marine microbial communities from North Sea - COGITO_mtgs_110404 | ecosystem: Environmental > Aquatic > Marine > Epipelagic | place: Germany:Helgoland, sampling site Kabeltonne... | reverse complement strand
TCCTTTTCCTTTTCCTCGTTCACTCATCTTCTTCAAACAGATGAGAGAAAAATCTCTTCTTCTTTGTCGTCGTCCTTCATCCCAAAAGGTAGGTGAATAATCTCGTTTCTGTCAAAAAAAGAAGCCACTCTCTCGCTCTCTCTCTTCTGTGCTAAAAATACGCCATAAAGAGACTGACAACGACCGCGAGAAGAGAGCAGCAGCTTCTTCAAACGCTGAATCTAAAGAGAGAAAGATTGTAAAAATGGAGAGAGAGAAAAAGAGCAGAAAAGAGGAAAAAATTTTGAAAAAATTTTGACTTTTTTTTCTCCTTTTTCAACAGTTTTTTTTGTTTTTTCAATGTGTGGGGGTTCTTTTTCGACGAAGGAATCACATCGTGGATTCATTTTTTAAAATCATCACAACAAATACTTTATTATAATAAAAGTGGTTTGTATTCGCGCAAAAGATGAGGAGTTTTGGAACGACTCCGACGACGAACGAAAAGAACGAGAACAGGAAGAACGAAAGTTTTAAGAACCATCCTTTTTTCTTGGAAAGAAGAAGAAGAAGAAGCGATGATGATTTTGCGAAGAAGCATTACCCAAAGTCTCGTCTGTGTTTTGATTTGAGCGAAAACAACAACACCAAGAACAAGAACAACAACAGCGCATCTTCTCCTCCACCACCACCGTTTCCTTCTCCTCAGATGCCGTTATCCTCCCCCGTCGATGGGAGTGGTAATGATGGGGGTGATTTCGTGCCCGTTTTGATTCCTTCTTTATCTTTATCTTCGTCTTCGTCTTCCGCGAATGGTGATGGTGATGGTGTTGGAACAACACCAACGAGAACAACCGCTGCTTCCTCCTCCTCCTCCTCCTCTCAAACTGCGACGTCTTCGCAGGTGGTTTCGCTACAAGCCGGGGGAGGGAACGCGAAGAAACGAAAATTACATTCTCCGCACAAGCGCATCCTCGCGTTCAGTCGGTTTCGCAGAGAGAAGTTGAAAGAAGCCATGGCGATGTATCGCGGGAACGAAGGCGACCGGATGCTTTCTTTCCTGGTGCAAACGATCGACCACGTGGCGCGAGAGACGGGCAAATTTTTACGGTTATCACCGGCGAAGATGGTATTTTTGTTTTTTCGACAGTGCGGGAAGGTTTCCGTGCACGCGATTGCGTGCGCGTTTGCGAGGTGTTGGATGGGTAGATACGCGTACGAAGGCGCGCGGGTGATGGTTTTCGCGTTAGCGATGGTGAAAATGAGAGACGCGGAGGATATTCAGCAAGCGCTCACGGGAGCAGGGAAGAGAATTAAGAAGAAGATGTCTCCTTCTTCGTTGAAAAAAGCGGGGCAGCGAAAGAGAAAAGCAGCCGCCGGAGCTGGAAAAGGCACGAGTAGCAATGGTAGTATTAGTAGCAAAAGAGGAGGAGGATCGGGGGTTCCGTTCTTGCCGAGTTTGAAATCGATATCACACGTCGTCGCCAACGCGCACAAGTCGTTGAAGCCAATGTGCGTGGATCTCGCTGTTACGCACGCGCAGGTTTTAGCCGTGCGACTGGTTCTTAAACTCGTCGCTCCGAGGAAGAAACGGTCGATTGAGTATTCTTTGCGTGTTGCGCCGGTAATGACGTCGTATATTTTACTCAAGCAAAAGCACAAACTTCTCTACGCGGACAAACCGGGCAAAAGAGCTTTGAGTTGGGACCAACAACACGAGTGGGGCGCGGAACAAATGACAGAAATCATCGCCGATTTTGGAGGATTTTATAGAAAGGTTGGCCAAATTGCCGGCACGGCGTCGCAAATGATGCCGAGACCGTACGTGGAGAAATTTTCGAAAACGATGGACGATAATCCGCCGACGCCGTTTTATATAGTCCGGAAAATTTTAGAAACTGAGTTGGGAGGGCCGCTGGGCAGTCACTTCTCCGAACTTTCGAGAAACGCGTGCGCGACGGCTTCGATCGCGCAGGTGCACTTTGGACGCTTATTAGACGGAAGAGAAGTCGCGGTGAAAGTACAAACGGCGAATTACGAGAATGTCATTGCCGATTTGAAAGCGCTTTTACGAACGGCGCGAACGATGAAAAAATTACGTTTGGATAACGGCATGGATTTACCGACGATTTTTGAGGCGTATTTGGACGTCATCGACGAAGAATTTAATTTCAAAATAGAGCACGAGAAGATTGATTATTTCGGTAAGTTGTTCGAGCAGACGCCGGAGATTTGTGACAAGGTGTGCGCGCCTCGCGTCGTCGCGTCGACGAGAAAAGTTTTAGTCATGCGACGCGTTCGAGGCGCAAAATTGTTGACTATTTTCAATCGAGCGCGGCAAAACGGGAAACGTCCGCGGTGTCCGCAACAAGTTTCTAGAACGCACTCGTATTACGGCGGCGACGGTTGGAACGGTGTCTTCTTTTCCATTTTCCGAGCGTGGGGGGAGATGATGCTCACGTGTGGTCATTTTCATTCCGATCCGCACCCGGGGAATTTTATTTTGAGAGGCGATGGGAAGTTGTGCATTCTCGATTGGGGACAAACAAAACGAGTTGATGATAAGGAGCGTTTGCACATGTGTAGATTGGCGTTGAGAATGTCCACGGAAGATTACAACGGCATCGCTTCGGAAGTTCGCGCCCACGGTTCCGTACTCGTGGAGAAACCAACCAACGAAGCGTTAGTCGCGTTATCCTACGCGTACTTTGACACCAGACCGTCCGCGTTAGCGGAAATGAACATGCTGGATTTAGAAAATTCGCCGTTCACGAAGAATAAAATCACGCAAAACACTCGCGAAGGCTTCTTTGCCATCCGAGGGGTGTTTTTACTCCGCGGCATGTTGGCCACGTGCGGGGAACAAATGAGTATGGTCGAGCACTGGCAAGACGTGGCTATTGCAAACTTACGAGACGCCGGAGAATGGTACCCTGGAAGATTTCGAAGAATCACGACTCGGATAGTAAACAAAGCCGCGTTACAAACGCAACGCACGTTTAACTTTGGCTCTGGAGCGAAAATGAACGAAGTCGAAGCGTACGCGCAAGAGCGCAAATCAAAAGAGACTTCCTCTTCCAAACCGGCGTACACGAGCTTTTCCAGTTTATGGTAGTTATTATATAATACTGTTGACGATACTAATGAAATTCTATTCTACTAAAACTAACGATAACGCATCCCCTCGTCTTCATCCTCCTCGTACGTCGCTCGCCAGATTACACTTCTTCAAAAGCTCTCGCACCTCCTCTTTCCTATACGGCCTCAGCGCCACGCACGTCACGTAATCTTCCGGTTGTTCTCGCCACGCGTAATAGTCGATGTTGTTCTCCGTTAACTTTTCGCTTAATGTCATCAATTGTGCTTCTCCTTTCACCTCTAAAACCACTTTCGTCATGGACGATAACTTCTCCTTTGCAACGTACTTAATTGAATCTTCGTTCGTTTTGAACGTCTCCAAAGCCGCCACGGAGGCGTGCGCGACTTGCGCGGCGATCGACCCCAACGGCCACGCTTTTTCTCGCCACAAGTCTCTTCTCAGGATGATGTATTGCGTCAAAACATCTTCGTCGTTCACATCGCCATTCGTCGCAGACGTCGTCATCGTTCTCAAAGTTCTCGTTGTCTTTGGGGAATACCTACTAAAGTTGGTACACGAAGCAGCAGGTTTTGATGCTCTGCGCGTTAAAGTTTGCCGCCGCGAAAAGACCACAGATGACGATGAAAAAAAGCGCCTCGCAACCACCACCGTCGGCTTTGAGAGCATCACAACGTATTTTGAGCGATTCTGTTTTATGTGGTAGAGTATTACGCGCGCGAATACAGTGGAGCTTTCGTTCTTCTTTATTTTTAGGGGAAAAGGTTGAACTTAATTTTCCTCATTTTGAAGAGAAGACTCTTATGTACCGGTACTGCGCGCAAAGAGCTTTTGGACGGTGGTCTTTGTCTTCTTCTATTATTACGAGCAGCAGTAGCAGCACTTCTTCTTTCTGTTCTTCTTCTTTGAGGCGGTCTCGGAGGTACTTTGCGATTTCGCCGTCCTCGTCAGGAGGAGAAGAAGAACAACAACGACGACAACGAGAACAACGACATCATCATCATCATCGTCCTCAAAAGCCTTCTTTAAAATCGATCGAAAAAGCGACGCTGAAATGGCTGGACCAGTTTATCATCGAGAAAAACGTCTGCCCGTTCGCCAAAAACGTTCGAGGAGGAGAAGGAGGAGGAGAAGAAGAAGAAGAAGTTTTAGAGGCGAAGAAGAAGAAGAAGAAGAAACAGACGGGCATAAAAATAGTCGTCTCCGAGCGGGAACAGATAGAAGACGTTTTGGAAGATTTCATGAGAGAGTTAAAAGAGATTGAATACGATTCGGACGAGGAAGGGATAACGAAGACGGTGTTGTTCGTCATCTCTCCGACGTGCGAGTTCGTGAACGACTTTGATTCCTTTCTCGATTTCGCGAACGTTATCGACGACGCGGCGTTGCAAAACGGCGACTATAGAGGCGAGTCGGTTCTCGACCAGCTCGATTTGAGAGGGAAAGTGCAAGTGGTCGCGTTTCATCCGGACTTTGTGTTCGCCGGCGAGAAATTGGGAGATCCCGGAGCGTTTACGAATAAGTCACCGTATCCTTTGTTGCACATATTGCGAGAGAAGGACGTGACCGAAGCGGTTCGGTCGCATCCGGACGTGAAGAGTATACCGAAAGCGAACGTGGAGAGGATGAGAGAAATTGGCAACGAAAGTTTAAAGAAGATGTTAGACGGGTTGAGAAGTTTATAACAATAGAAAAGGAGAGAGAAAGGGAGAAAGGGGAATGAATATTTGTACAGTATGCGCGTATGTTTTTAGTAGTGCTGCTGCGTTTCACTGATTTTCTTTTCCTCTATTCCTTGTTATTTTCTTTGTTCGTGACTGCTGCGTCTTCTTTGTCATCCTCTTCGATGCGCGTCTTCGAGAGCTGCTCCTGAGCTGCGTCCAATCCCGCATCTTTCTCTTTCTTGTTTTCTTCTTCTTTATTACCACCACCAGAGGACTCCGAGGACGATGTGTACGATTGCCACATCGAAATGTTATCTTTGATCAACTTCAAAATCAACGCGGCGTCTTTGTACGCTCTCGCATTATCGGTCAGGGCGTCTAAATCCTCCAATCCTTCGTCCAACGCAGTTTGCGCGATTTCCAACGCCGATTTCGTATCTTCGCGAATCTCGTGGTGAAAGACGGAGTAGTTTAGAGAAAGGCCGAGACGAACCGGGTGCGTCGTCGCCACTCCGGCTTTCGGGTCGCGAGCGATTTCCAAAGCCTTCTCGTACGCGTCTTGCGAACGCATCGCGTGAGGAATCCTCGCCTCGCCTCTTTGAATCTCTGCTAGATACCGATAATAATCTCCAATCATTTTCAAGTAGAAAATTTTCTGGTCTGATTTATATCGAGGCGAGTGTTCCTTTGAAGCTTCCGAGAGTAACGCTGTGACTGTTTTTGGCGACTCGTGATGTTGTTGTTGTTGTTGTGCTTCTTGTTCTCCTTGTTCTCCTTGTTCTCCTTGTTCTCCTTGTTCTCCTTGTTCTCCTTGTTTTTGCTCTTCTTGATGTTGTTGTTCGTAATGTTCCGTCCCACCCAACAACCTCGGCAATAACACGCCTTCCACCAAATCGATCGTCTCTTTACAAATCTCTTTCAATTCGTCCTCGATTTTCTCTTGATACTCCCGCGCGATGTTCAAAAAATCCTCCCCCATATTTTCCCTCTTGATTTGCCCAATATTCGTTTGCACGCACACCCACTGTTGTCGTCTTCTGGTCGTTTCGTTTTTCGAGGCGACGGAGAGCATGTTCCGTTCTTGCGGCTGTTTTTATTTTTACGCGGACGAAAAGTCGTTGTTTTTAAATAAATAATGCCACGTGGCATTGAGAAGAAATATCTAAAGTCAGGAACGACGAGACAAGAAGAAGGGGAAAAAAAGGAAAAAAAAAGAATAATATTAATGCGCCTTACGTCTAGATCTTCGTCGATGGTCACGACTAACTCTTTCATGATCTGTCGCATGTCTGTTTTAAAGATGGTGAGAGTGTGTGTGTAATAATTGTGAGTCTTTTGTTACATCGCAGAACAAAAGCGCACAAAGCGCGCGCATCTCATCATAAAAAATGTATATCTAAAACGCGTTGACTTTTCACGCGACGAAGGGAAAAAAGAAAAAAGGTAATACATTTCGTACCGACCCAACGCGAACATAACTCGGCGAGCTGCGCTTTTTGACGCAGTTTCACTCGCGCGTCTAACATCAATAAACTCCTTTGAATCTTCTTTAACTTCTTTAACTTCTTTTTCGTGAAAGAGAGATAAAGTCGCTCCTCGATGATGTGTGATGCAGAGAGAGAAAGATGCTTGTTTTTATATGGAGGGAAAGAGATATTTTTTCCTTTTTCTCGGAAAAACAAACTTTTCACATCTAGAAAGTATTACTAACTCGTATTATATGACATAACTTACTTCTTCTTCTCTCTGCTTCGGAACGGCGACCGGAGCTTTGATTTCTTCTTCTTTTGTTGTTCTTGTTGCGGTGTTGGCGTCGTCGCTTCCTCTTCTTTGTGTTCTTCTTTCGCGTTGTTCGTTTCGTCTTTATTCTTTTCTTTTTCTTCTTTCTCGAGGAGAAGACGCTTTTCGAGAGCCTCGGCGACGACGCGTGCGCGCTCCTCTCTCGTTTCTGGCTTTGTTTTCAATACTTCTGCCTTCTTTTTCTCGTCTTCTGACCGTTTGTTCTCCGAAGCGCGTTGTTGTTGTTGTTGTTGTTTGCGCTCGCGCTCTTCGCGCATTCGCACGACGTGGACGTTTTCGCGAGGCGCCGGCACGCCGCTCGTATTCGTACTACTACTACTATTATTACTACCGTTGCTCGTACTACTACTTCCTACTTTTTGCGATGTTCCTGAAAACGACGATGAAGCTCGCTCTGGATGACTGATTCTACTACTAGTGTTGTTATTATTAGAGTCAAATCCACCCCCGCCGCTACCGACGACGACTGGTAAACTAAACCCGCGTTGTAACCCGTCGATGTCGACGTATCCGTGCGTTTCCAACGCGTACCGTCCAAACCTCGTCGTTGATTCAAACCTCTTCGCTTGCACTGCAGTCGGCACACCATTCGGCCCACACATTCTCGGCAAATATCTCAACGCCACGAACGTCGCGCTCGCGCCTTCGACGAGGTTGTTCCCGAGCACATACCAAAAGAATAAAAACACAAACGGCAGCCAACTGTTCGGCACTCGAGCGAGTCCCCCGAATATCGTCGTTTGTGCGTCTGGACTATTCGTACTGCTGTTCCTCGCAATATTCCCCACGCACATTGCGTACGTGGCAGATAAAACGCCCGGTCCAGAAATGTTCAACGGTGAGAGTAAGTGTCCTTTCCCGCCTGAGAACGGCGCGAAAACGACTGAAAACACGAACGTCCAACAGTTTATGCACACCAGAGTGAACAGTATTTGCCAAAAGCATCGAAACGAACCTAAACTGCGTTCGAAATCCGATATAAATCGATAGCTGATGTACGCGTTAAACAAGGTGCCAATGAAACCTGAGTTCACGTATAAAAGTGAACTAAACGTTCTGTACCACTGAAATCGAGTGAACACATCGAACGGACAAAACAACGTTTTCTCGTCCAGTTTTAAAAGAACGTTTAAGGGTAACGCGAAAAACAAAGAGAAATAAATCAGAGTTTTCGCGAATAAAGGCGAGGATTGGACGTTTGCTTTCACTTTGAAAAAGAAAGGGTGGAAAGATGCCGCGTTTATCATCGTTTCATGTGTTTCTGAAGAAGATTTGGTGTTTGTGGTGTTACCTAAAAATCCGAAAGAAAAGAATACAATAAGGCAACGCGCATACTTTCAACATCACGTCGTTTCAATAAATAACGAATCTAATAACAACACGCTTCCCTGGCGTATCCCCAAATAGAGATGACGTTGTTTCGATGACTCGCGTTTGTCGCTTGTTCTTTTCTCGTCGTCGTCGTCGGCGGCGGCGGCGGGGTCCTATTCGTCGTCTCGCTTGTACTACTACTACTACTACTACTATCACTACTACTACTATCGCCGCTGCTATCGCTATCGCTCGTACTGTTAATAGTATTATTATTTATGAATCTTCTCCCTGTGGATGGGTGGAACAAACGTTCGCCGCACGCGCTGGCACCGAGCGCGACGTCGTTCATGATTCGATTTTCGTCATCGTAAATATCAGTAAACTTACTTTCTCCTTCCTTTCCGGCTATGAATTCTTTCACCGAACTCGCTAACGGATGAAACGTAAACGCGGCGATTAAAACCGCGGCATCCTTCGGCGGCGCTTTCCACGCGAAAACCTCTTTCCCGTTCTGGTCTAAATCAAAACAACGCAATATACCGTCGTCACCACCAGATACCAGGTGTTTCCCGCACGGCTCGATGTCGAATTTCGTTTTCGCATTGGACCGAACGTTCGGTCTTTGAATGTTCGTAAACATCGACCCGTTCACGTTTGCTCGTAAATCCCAACACAAAATCGAGTTTGATTTCCGAGCGCTCGAAAATAACGCTCTCCCATCCGCGCTGAATTTCAATCTCGTCACGCCGCCTCCCATTTTCCCCGTCTTTTCGTTTTTGTGAGGATTTGTAATCGACAACACGCAACAATCGCTCCCGTTAAACCCATCTCGTAAATCGTACACACAAATACTGTTCCCGTTCTCATACGAACCGGCGGCAAATATGTTTCCTTCGCTATTATCGATAAACCCGTTGTATTCGTTCCCGGTGGCAAAACAACTCGTCAGTTTCGATTGCGTGTCAAACCCGACGACTTGGCACTCGTGACCAGGTCTGCTCGTGTCCCAAACGCACACCCCTTTCTCCTCTCGTCTCCCGCCCAACACTTTCCCACCGTTACCAGTAAACGCGCAAGATATCGAGGGCACGAGCTCGTCGTTTCTGTTTTTGATCGAATACGAACATTTTTCTCTCGACGACGACGAAAGTATACTAACACCATCGTCATCATCATCGGACGAAGGGGAAACGTTGAATAACTTCACCCCGGAATCTTTCGCCGCGCACAGCGTCAACAGTGTTTCCCGAACATTCCCCTGCGCCGCGGGATACCAACACGCGTCGTAGTGCGACTTTGGCAGTTTCATTTTCAACGCGCACTTCAACAGCTCACCATCTTCATCACCATCAGAAGACATCATAATCATTTTCGCGGGCACTTCGTATACTCTCAAAACATCGTCCCCTGCCGTCGTCGAGAGCAATCGAGACCCGTCTCGGGTAAACTCCAAGTTGTGCGTCACGTGTGTCTCTGCTGTTGATGTTGTTTTTAATGTTGTTTTTAATGTTGTTGTTGTTCGCGCTAACTTTAACGAACTCGTCTCCCCTTCCGTCGTCACGACGACTTTGTCGACGAATGATTTCGGATGGAGGAGGCGAGAACGCATGGTTAAGAACTTTTCTTCGGCGGGAGGAGGACCGTTATCGTCATCGACGCACCTTTTGCGAGGAGGAGGAGAAAGAGGAGGAGGAGGAGGTCCCGTCATATCTGTTTTTGAAGGAATACACAGATTTTGGATTTCTGAAGAGATTTCTCCATTAGTATAATACTACTAATAACACACACAACAACAACAACAACAACAACTTTTGAGAAGTATCTGAGAACAACAAACGACTCACAACAAAGAGCACCATAAAAGTCGATACATGCCCCCACTGAAAGCGTTCGGCGTGGCGCTCGTGTCCGCGCTCGCTGGAGCGTCCGTGGTGCACAATCTTTACAAACCGGACTTGACAATACCTGGGTACGAGAACGAAGAAGAAGAAGAAGAGAAAAAGTAGAGATTGAGATTGGTTGTTTGTAGTTTCAGAGCGCACACTTCTACTTTCAAGAGAGAACTTTCGGGAGAGGATGAACGAAGAGGATGAGGGTGTTCGCATCGGTGACGACGAGGATGACGACAGGAGGCCACTCATTGGTGGTTTTGAAGGTGGTGGAGATTACGTCGAAGAAGACCAGCCTCCTCCTCCTTCTGCCGACGAGAGAGACGACGAGAATACCAGAGGTGAGAGACTGCCGAAATGGTTCTCTCCGAAACGATTGCTGTATTTATTTTGCTTAGTTGCGATTGCGTTGTATTTAGATCGAGGCGTGGTTTCGTCCGCGGCGGTAAGCGGGCAACCGCCGGGAGGAAGCGACGAGGACGACGCGAGCAAAGACGAGAAAGGGTACGGATTACAAGGCGAATTTAACGTCGATTACGCCGAGTATGGCGTGTTACAATCGGTGTTTGTGATTGGTTTACTCGTTGGTGCGCCAATATTTTCAGAGTTGTCGAGAAGTGTGAACGCGTTTACGTTGATCGCTATCGGGTTGGGCGCGTGCGCAGTCGGGGATTTGGGGTGCGCGTTGAGTCCAAATTTTCAGTTCTTGTTGCTCATGCGAATCATCGTTGGCGTTGGCGAGGCAAGTTTTGTAGCTCTAGCGGCACCTTTTATCGACGACCACGCTCCAAAAGGGATGACAACGAGATGGTTGAGTTATTTATACTTGTGCGTGCCGTTTGGTGTGGCGTTAGGTATCGTGTACGGCGGCATCGTCGGGACGTATTTTGGATGGCGTTTTGCATTTTTTGGTAACGCGCTTTTGCTCGTGCCGTTGTTTGCATTTTGCGCGACGAGCGAGCCGATTGATTTGAGAAGGAAAGCGAGTAAGACGAGTGCGGAGCAGCAGCATGGTCAAAATCAGCGGCAAAAGAAAAACGTCGTCGAAGTGTTCGTGTATGATTCTTTAAAGTTGCTCAGGATTCCAACTTTTTTACTCACGTTGAGTGGGTTTTCGTGGTATTCACTCGTTCTGGGCGTGTTTAGCGCGTGGGGACCAAAAGCAGGGTTTGCGTTGTTTGAATACGAATTGCACACTCGGTCGAACGCGGATACGGCATTAGGGATGGTGACGGTTTTTTGCGGCGTGTTTGGTACGTTACTCGGCGGTATCGGCGTCGACTATTTCGCGCAAAAACGGAAAGAGTGCTTTCAAAATCAATCCTCTCTTCCTTTCCATCTCTCCTGGAGGAGAGATGGAAGAGAAAGAAGAGCACGGAATTCACCATCGCCGTTGTCTGTGGATCCTTCGGTTGCGGATAATCTCTATTTCAGCGCGTTCTGCTCCTTCTTTGCGTTCATATTCGTTGTGATTTCCTTCTCCTCGACGAACTTTTATGCGTTTCTCTTCTTCCTCGCGGTAGGAGAATCGTTCGCGTTCATGCTCCAAGCGCCGATAAACGCAGTAGTGTTGCGGTCTGTTCCAACTGATAGTCGTCCGCTGGCGTGTGCATTGTGCACAGTTGCCGTGCACGTCTTTGGTGACGTGCCATCGCCTCCGTTGTTCGGATACTTGCTCGTAAAATCGAACGAAAATTGGCGTTGGGTCATGAAGGTGTTTACGTTGTGTTTCGCGGTGGCCGGCGTCGTTTTCTTCGTTGGCGGAATGATTGCATCCGCGAGTGATAGAAATAATAGATATGATAGCAATACCGATAGTAATGAAGACGACGAGGAAGGCGAAGAGGATGAGGAAGAAAACGGCGTTTTAATTAATACAGAGGGTGCATTCGCAAGATAGTTTTTGCGCGCGCAACATGGGCACTAAGCGGCGAGTAAAGATACTCCGACTAAAAAAGCTTCTATACACTTCTATACACCTACCGTACTAGTGATGATGTTCTCTACGCCTTCTTTCGATGTTTCGAGTGAGCTGTAATGATTTCAAGGAATCTCGTTCCTTTGATTTGCTCGCCGCTCTTCTTTGGTGTTCTCGCTCGTC
>Ga0115554_1002817_pt1 | contig 11866 bp, 6 predicted proteins | sample COGITO_mtgs_1104_3_FD_87283 | JGI IMG/M metagenome (GOLD analysis project Ga0115554, IMG submission 87283) | Pelagic marine microbial communities from North Sea - COGITO_mtgs_110404 | ecosystem: Environmental > Aquatic > Marine > Epipelagic | place: Germany:Helgoland, sampling site Kabeltonne... | reverse complement strand
GAGGATAGTGGGGTTCATGGAGGCTATTCGTGATGTGGACCAGGGCAGGGCCACAGAAGGGGGGGGGGGGGGGGGGGGGGGGGGGGGGGGGGGGGGAGGCGGGGGGGGGGGGGGGGGGGGGGGAGGAGCATCCACCTCCTCACCTTGCTGTCCCAAGGGGGCAACAACTCCCTCAACAAAAACATCATTTGCTCCGTATTGAAAAGGGGTGTACTCCCTTCCCAAAGCCCCAAAATGACCAAGCCCAAAAGTGTACATCTCGCCCTCTTCGCTCACAACAATGGTGTGCCTGCTACCACAGCTGACATGACTAATGGCTTCGTACTCGATGTCGTGGCCAACAAGCTTAGGAAGTAGCTGTGGACGCTTGTCACCATGCCCCAATTGGCCGCAGAATCCCTCCCCGAACGTGTAAACGTCGCCGTCGTCTGTCACGACAGCACTATGCAGCTCTCCAGCGCTCACGCAAATGCACCGGACGTCACTCAAATGTTCTATAAATTGCGGACGTGTAGTATCGGGAAGCGTCTTTCCGGGGCCATACCCATGTCCAAGGGCCCCGTACTGACCACACCCAAAAGACATTACCCGCCCGTCGGCACAGAGCAGTAGCGAGTGGGCGATCCGTACAAGACCCCCACCTGCGGAAACCTGCACAACACGGACGTTATAGCCAATCGATTTGATTGGCTTCGGTTTGCGCTCATCTTCTCGCGGGCCATGACCTAGCTGACCTCTTTTTCCAACTCCAAATGATTTCACGCCGGAACCCCCCGAAAATCGAAAGGAACCCCCGCTTTTTATGAGAGTGTGCTCGGGTGAGAGCGATATCGAGGTAGCGGCAGAGATCGGATTAAGTGACATATTAGCCTCGATAAAATTTATGTAGCCTGTAAACGGCGTTTTAGATGGAATCAGGGTTTTGTTCGCCTTTTCGAGTGCCTCTTTCCGCCTTTTCTTCAGTTGATTTTTGCTCAATTTTGAAGTAACTTCATCATCGATTGAGACAGAATTGTCGTCGTCCGTAGCTGCAGCTTTCCAACTCGTTGAAATTATCTCCTCAACATCTTCACGACTAACGTCACACCATCCGCCTTTCAATCGGTATAGGAGATGGCTGGTTCGGAACGTTGAACGGTTCTCTTCCCCATCTACAACTTCATTAACCATGGAAGAGGTAATCATGGCAGCGCCCAGAGATTTCGCATCGAGAAAATGCAAAATCTCAGAAAAAGAGACTATTGGAAGTTTATTAAACAGGTTCTCTCTGTTGCCAGAAACATCAACAATCGACGAGTTGCGCAGTTGCTGAGCAAGGGCTGATTCTGCCTTCAGAGCCTCTTGCTGACGCTCCCTGTCGAGCTCCATTTTTTTCTGCTCCTCGCGAGCAGCTTTCGCCAGAGCCTTCTCTTCGCGTTTCTGCGCTAAGATGGCCTTCTTTTGCTCCTTTTCCGCTGCAGACAACTTTTCCTTCACCATTTTTTGTGAGGGTGGGGGAGGGGACCTGCTTCAGAAAGGGAAACAACGGTTCTTTTTTTCGGGACTCAGAATCTTAAGCAGGTGGTCACGACACGGCAGAGCTCAAATGTGGCCTGGCAAAACCTGCGAAAATAACACCAACACGTGAGGGTTGTCAAAAAAATCCTCGAGCGAAGAAAATAAAAAAAATAAATAAATTTTGGACCCATTTTCGTCTTTATAGCAGTTCGTCCTTCTTGACCAGCTCCTCCTCCTCTGGAATCAACAGTTCCTCCTTAATTCTGCTCCCTGCTTCATCTTTCGCAAGATGGGTGCAAACAAATTTTCCTCCTCTGAGCAGAGTGCAATCTTTGCTGTATCAACAACTTTTAGCGTTTTTTCCATGGTTGGAGCTTCGCTGATAATCTTTTCCTACTACAAGTTTCCGAATCTGCGCAAATTTTCCTTCAAACTAGTGCTTTTTATGAGCATAACTGATGGTATGGGGTGCATTAGCTACTTAATTGGCAATCCCACAGACCAAAGTGGGCTCTGCACGTTCCAAGGCTTTATGCAGCAGCTATTCCAGTTGTCGTCCATCCTGTGGACAACGGCGATTTCAACAACTCTTTACCGTGCTGTGGTCAAGAGGATGGGTAGTAAAGAGTTGATGATGCGCTATCACTTGATCTGCTCGGGTGTTCCAACTCTTTTCGCGCTGTTACCGCTGACTACCAGTAGCTACGGGAATACGGCAGCGTGGTGCTGGATATACGTGGAAGAAGATTCGCCTACAATAGGGCAATTGTGGAGATTTTTCTTATTTTATCTGCCGTTGTGGGGGGCGGTCGTGTTTAATGGGTACACGTACTATATTTCGAATAGGGCCATGAAGGGCCTATTCCTGAGCAATGACGACCAGCAAATTCCGAAAAAGTATCGCAATTTAATGAGACGTTTGAACGCTTATCCGCTGATTTTGGCGGGTTGCTGGTTTTTCGCTACCATAAACCGCATACAAAATGCGATCAATCCCCAAAACCCACTTTTTTGGCTTTACATGCTGCAGGTGGTGGGGAGATCACTCCAGGGAACGCTCAACGCGATCGCGTACGGGCTGAACGAGAATGTGCGAGCAGAATGGGCTTCTTACCTTCACATCCGATTCCCTAATTCCAGCCTGGCAGCTTGGTACGTTGAGAAGGCAAACGATAGCATGAGAATGAAAGAAATGGATGTGGCGGCGACCAATGGCGGCGACAGTGAATATGAGGGAGGTGACCGTGAGAGCGACAGCGAGGACGAGGATGAACTTGAAGGTCCTGGCGTCGAGGCCTCATCTTCCTCTATAGAAAACAACGTCGTATGAACCCCGCACGCAGCTAAAAAAAGAAAATTTGCAACAATAATATAGGCAGGCACATTTATAAACGCGAGGTCGGCTGCTCAATACTTTTATTTAGTGCGTCCACTCTTGCCTTGACTCTTCTCGTTTCCTCCTTCACTGCCATGCAGACCGTATCGTTTTCCGCCTTGGAGTGTGCACTGCTGTAGAGCGGTATCACGCGCTTACCTCTCTTGTCGTCGCGTTGCTTGCTGCTCAAAACCATGCCACAATAATCATCGTACAGGTTAACAAGAATCTGGAGCAAATGGGTCGTCATGTCATTGTTCGCCGATAGTTTCTTGGTCCTCCTCTTGGCAATTCTTGGGAATTCCCCGTTCAAAATTGCAAGCCAGTGCATGTTATTGTGCTGCTCCTGCCAAGGGAGAACCACAGTTTCATTCAGTTTACAATCCCCCCTCTCTCGTCTTCTATCTGCACCAAAATCGTTATCCATCTCACAATATCCGCTCTTCTCGAGCTCACTCAAGAAGCCAAGCAAACAATACCGCTGGATGAATTTTGTATAGGCTGCGATACTCTCCCTCCTTCCTTTCTCCGTGATGTAATTCTTTCCCAGCCCCTTTATGTGCTCCTCTGTGTAAAACAACCCCTTGTCATTAATGGACCGCCCAACCCCCTCCCGCTTGCCATAAACATTAGTCAAGCGACTCCGAGCATCCACGCATAAATCAACGATGTACGGTCGCATGATATGATAAGCGCTGTATTCATGGCGCTTACTCTTCCGCCTATTCTTGTACTTCATTTCGCTCCTTGCCAATGAATAGGGTGATTGCTTTAACAACCAGGCCGGGTGTAATTGGTTGAGCTGGGGCGGCAAGCCGGTAGCCTCTTCGACGTAATCGGCATGTGGCGCGACAAGGCTGAAAGGGAACAAAATCTTTTGAGGGAGGAGGTCGACCCCTGCGGCGATGATGCTGTAAGGGCTGAATGATAAATCGAGGGGGAACTTAACGACACTTGACAGACCAAAAAATACGCCCTCTCCGACCCAAGCCTCTTGATCGGCCGACCTTCCTGTGTGATTTGAACCAACATTGGCACCGTAGCCGACATTTCCCCGCCCAAGAGGCCAAATCAAAGATATCAAGAGGGATTGATGGTGGGCATTCGTCGATGGCCCAAGTAGGCTGTTGATCACTTCACCGGATGACACATGTGAGTCGGGCCCCAGAATAGATTCATTCATGGTACTATTTGGACCCGCTACTGAAGCCTCCATCATGAGCGAATTCCTGACGTCACTATTATCAACCTTGCAGTTCCACTGCAACATGATGTTCATACAAACGCTGCTGATTACAGTTGCGTTCTCCATCAATATCGCATCCTGCAAAATAGAACAATTCTCCACAGTAGAAGCGGGGTGGATAAATACATTCTTGACACTCCGAGTATTTGATATTTTGGCACCTCGTCCGATAATGTTCAACTTTTGTTTCTGCCGGTGATTAATAAAAGATGACGTTGTCGTCGTTTTTTTCCTAGTTGTAGTTTTTGCAGTTGCAGCGGGATTAAGTAGAACCGCCATCAGCTCAGGGATCGTCGCCTCGGGATAAATCGTCAGAGGTCTACCACCGGTTTCGGGGCCAACATTTACCACAAGATTCGTGCAAAACTGATTCTCCTTCGCCAAGTCACGCTCAATAATCCCATTGTTCACCAGCTTGGCATACGGCATGACGTGGGTGTCAGAAATCAGCCCATTGTTGTGGCAGCTAGAATAGGGTTCAAGTATACTATTATGAACGGTACTATTGAACACACCGAAATCGACGGGCGACGACGGCGACTGCGACAAGATCAACGGTAGAACAACACATTTGCTGAAACTATTATTCGCAATCTGTGACCGAATGGCATCGAATACGTCACCACCATCGTCGGAATTTGAGACAATGGCAAAATATATCACGTCCATAGCAAGGAAGCGGTTGTTCGATGAACGCAGAGCAGACCGTTCAGCGGACGTTGCACGTCGCAAGGTGAATACGGGATGCGGGAGAGTAAAAAATTTATTAGACCTATCTATCGCTCTTTCCCTTTCTAATAAGGCAGCCGCGAACTCCATACGTTTGATCTCAAAGTAAGTGCGAATATAAACACGAATCTAATTTATTTTTGTGGTTCCTTTTGCTTTCTCTGCCTTTTTTCCGCCCTTTCTTTACACCGACATCATCACACCCTTACCAATAAGAATTATCGAGCTAAACGTGTTGGATATAGAATCTTTCTTCAGCCCAGTTCACGGAGCCGTTTGATTTGAAGGACGTCCCTTCCCTACAACACACTCTAGTCCATGGATGGAACTCAGGGGTTTCTGCTTGGTGCTGCAGCCGCAGCCGCTGCGACGGCAATTACCCACGTCAACAACCCAATCGGAAGCAGCGGAGAAGAAGGGAAAACAAAACCAACCTTGACTGAGCGAATAAAGTCAACCCTTAGCAGCTCAAGGCTGTCGCGACTGTCTCTGTCGAACAGCAACAGTAATCTTGATGGTGATCGACCTTCTCGGCCAGCAAAGAAACACGTTGGGATCCACGGTATCTCTGTTTATACTCCTGCAACGTACATATCACAGTCTGAGCTTGAGGCGCACAATGGAGTATCTTCAGGGAAATATACCCTTGGTCTCGGACAGAATAACATGGCTATTACCGGAGATAACGAGGACATTAATTCGATTGCTCTGACGGCAGTAAAGTCTCTTCTGGAAAAATACGGAATAAGTCCCAGCGAGGTGGGGAGGTTGGAGGTCGGGACGGAGACCTTGGTGGATAAGAGCAAATCAACAAAAACAGTATTGATGAGCCTTTTTGAAGGCAACAGTGACATCGAGGGAGCAACGGTTCTCAACGCCTGCTACGGTGGTACCTCGGCACTTCTGAATGCCTTCAACTGGTGCGAGAGTGAGGGTTGGGATGGCCGATTCGCAATTGTTGTGGCTGCTGATATCGCAGCCTACGCAAGGGGCCCGGCCAGACCTACTTGTGGTGTGGGAGCCTGTGCTATCCTCATTGGGAGGGATGCACCACTCTCGTTCAACCCGAAGACGAAAGCAACCCACGCCGCAAACGTATGGGACTTTTTCAAGCCAGACCACACTGTCGAGTATCCTGTTGTAGACGGCGCCTTGTCTCAGGTCTGTTACTATAAAGCGCTGGAGGATTGCTACAACCGACTTTGTGAGAAAATTGACAACGTCGGAGATGATGACGACCAAATCGGCAGCATGCGCCCGTTCGACGCCGAGACTGCCGATTTTCTATGCTTCCACGCACCGTACAACAAGCTGGTGCAGAAGTCTTATGCGCGACTGTATTTGGTGGATGCAAGAAGGAGGTACGAGAGGACTGGTGTGGTAGACGTAAGGGACAATGACCTGCAAGATTGGATAACATGCCCGATTGAGGAAACGTACAGCTCAAGGGAGCTCGACAATTTGTTGAAGACCAAATCGAGCGGCTCATTTAAGCAGAGACTGACCAGCGCCAATGCGTTTAGCAAGGAGATTGGGAACACCTACACGGCTTCGGTCTTCATGGGACTTGCCAGTTTATTAAGTAAGGAGGGCCAAGAGAAGGGCAGGCTAACGGATGGGAAGGAAATCGTCATGTTCAGTTACGGTAGTGGGGCGATGGCGACAATGTACAAGCTCACTTGCAGGAAACCTACGAATCAGCAGCGGTTCAGTATCTGCGGCATTAGCCGCTGCTTGAACCTTGACCAAGTCCTGGTTGACAGAGAGAAAGTCCATCCTAGCGAGCTTGATTTTGCTCTGGAGACCCGCGCAAAGATGCACAACACAAAGGCGCCCTACTCCCCTCTGTATCCCTCGGGAAGATTGTTTCCAGGGACTTATTATCTGACGAACATTGACAATAAATGGAACCGTTCCTACTCACGTGTTCCGCCGAACAGCAAAAGGGTTGGGATCGGATCTCAGCTCGCTCCACCTCTCGTTCTCAGGCAGATCAAGGAGGACAGTGTGAGTACCCCAACGAGGGGTAAGCTGAGCGTCTTGGCCGGGGAAACTACAAGCGCAAGAATGGCCTGTGTAATTAGTGGCGTCGCTGCCGGTCTGCCCGGAAGGACCAAGGTTTTCGCCGAAAACAACTTGCAGATGCTCTGCAAAGGCACGAATCTGATTGATCCCATCAGCGGGACTGGAAAAAGCGCTCTGCTCGAAAAGAATGTCATGCAACTGAAGAAAAATGCCGGTGGCAACAACGAGAAACTTTACGTCAGGAGCGAAAGCCAACACATCAAGCTCGCTGCCCAGCTGGGGTCGTTCAGCTTGACGGAACAGTACGGTGTCGCCAAAGGGTTAGCGGAGACCATGGACGTCGCAGCACAAGTCGCCGTTGCGGCTGGGTTGGAAGCACTTAAGGACGCCGGTTTGGTCAAAGGGGGTAGCGCAAACCCCAAGGATTGGGTGTTGAAAGAGTGCCACAAGGACACCACCGGGGTCATTTATGCGAGCTCGTTCCCGGCTATGGACGCTGCGGTTAGGGAGGTAATGAGATTTCTGCAGAGCAAGACAGTTGGCGCCGCCGCAATGGAGACGTTGATCGAGAGCCTCCGTAATAGGTTGCTCAGGGCGAGTGTCAATCGTACTCTGAGCGCCGAAGATGAGGCCTCGTTGGCCAGGTTGCTGGCTAGAGCGCGGGAGACCGAGGAGGGTATTGTGGTCGGCGAGAGCGTCTATGAATTTGATCGTAAATTCTTGTTTCGCGTCTTGGTTCTCGGAAACGCGCAGCTGGCTCAGCTTGCTGGATGCAGGGGACCCAACACCCAGACCAATGCCGCTTGCAGCGGCACGACTCAAGCAATCGGAATGGCTCAGGACATGCTTATTTCAGGGAGGGCGAAAAGGGTCGTAGTCGTGGCCGGGGATAATGCTAGCGGGGAGACGCTGCTGCCCTGGATCGGCAGCGGCTTCAGGGCTTTGGGAGCCGCCTGCATCGGAGAGAAAGTGGAGAACGCGGCGTTACCGTTCGATGCTCGGAGAAGCGGAATGCTGCTTGGGGCGGGAGGAATTGGAATGGTGCTCGAAACAGAGCCGAGCGCGGTCGAACGGATTAGGGGGCTGGGGGTAGGAGACAAAGGAGACAATTTTAACATCAAGGCGAGATTGCTGGCGAGTCAGTACAGCAACAGCGCCTATCACGGAGCGGCACTGGACCGCAATCACATCGGCAAGGAACTTGCGAGGTTCTTGAATGATATCGAGCTAATTCATGGCATTAGCAAGGCCGAAATCGCAACCCATGGAGTGTATTTCAGCCACGAGACCTGCACGCATGCGAGCCCCGAGAGTAGCTGCAGCGGGAACGAGGTGGCCGCACTGAGGGAGGCATTCGGGGAAAAGCTGCTGCAGAAGTTGTTGATCTGCAACACGAAGGGCTTCACCGGGCACCCCATGGGAGTCAGCTTTGAAGATGTCACGGCTGTTGAGGTGCTGGTGAGGCAGGAAGTGCCCCCCATCAGCAATTGGAAGGAGAAGGACGCAAACTTGGGAAAATTGAATTTGAGCAAAGGAGGCAAGTACTCGTGTCGATATGCCTTGAGATTTGCAGCCGGCTTCGGAAGCCAGGTTGCCTTTGCTCTTTACAGCAATTACGACAGGGAAAAAATTTAACATTAAAACGGAACGACGGAGAATGAGAATGGAGACAAGGTCGATTTGAGTGGAGTTGGAGTTGGAGTTGGAGTTGGAGTTGGAGTTGGAGTTGGAGTTGAAGTTGACTGGGGTAAAACTAATGCGCTGGTGTTTCTCGTTTTGCTACTGATTGTTGTTTCTCGGATTCTCTGTGTATATTCTGCTTTATGTAATATTTGATTCATTTCTTCACGCACGGATGGCAACTATGCCGTCAAGTCTCATCATGTCGTCGCGCTAATCACGCAATTTCTCTGAAGCCTCGGCCAGCTTGGTCGTCTTGTACCTCATAAACGAATGCCAAGCTCTCGCCTCGTCGAGGGAGGGCCTCCTCTTATCACACTCCTCAACGAGTTTCTTGTTCTCTTCCTCCAACTCCGCGACCATTACAGTAACCTCAGCCTTGGTCAGATTCAGGGGGTGTTTGTTGATTTCCTGAGCGGTGCGCAAGTTCTTTTCCTTGAGAAGCTTGACCTGATCCTCGATTTCGAGATTCCTCTTCTTGTCGGAGCGGTTCTTCTGCTGCTGCGCTTTCCACTCTTTCTCGAGCTTTTTAGCGTCAGAAAGACGGGCCCGCTTTTCGCCAACATCTCGGTCCAGCCGTTTGACAATATCCAGCGCATCGCTGACTTGCAGTTCCCCAGTCTTTGTCTTTGACCAGCAGCTTTCCTTTTCGAAATTGCGAATTAGGCCTGCAAGCTCTTTTCTCCTGTCCATCCTTTCTCTCGTCTTCGCCTTGGCGAGCCTCGGGAGGTTGTTCCGCAATAGTTTCTCGTCCGCCAAGTCGGTTTCATCAATGACTTTGTGAAGGGCAACCAGAATTTCGACGTATTTCTTTAGAGATTGGAGCTCCGCCAACGAGGATCCCAACTTCGTCTTGTTCTCCAGCTCCATCTTCTGGAAGAGCTGGGTCGCCCTCTCGAGCTTATCGTTGACCTCCCTCTGGCGGAGCTTAGTCTGGTGGTGCTCGTTGGTCTTGGCGGCCAGTTCACTCATCGAGTCTTTCATCTTCGCTTCGACCTCGAGGCATTCGAGGTTCAACTGGCGGACCGCTGACACCTTCTCCTCATTTCTCGACTCATAGTTCTCGTCAGATATCGTCATTCTCACTCGTTTCGTCTCCTTCATGAGTCGTTCGACGGCACCCTTTTTCTTGTCAATCTCCCCAAGATCTTCCCCAATGCCTTCCGACACTCCCCTGATCCGCTGCCTGGCGTTGTTATATTGCGCGTCCTTCCCCCGTCCCCCCGCAAGCACAATCAGCGTCAAGTCATTTTCCATTTCGTCCTGAAAACGCCGCTGGAACTCCAGGCTCCCCTTGGCATCCTCCATCCCCTTAACGCACTCCTCCACGTCCGTCGTGGCCTTCCCAAGGCCCCGGAAAGAATCCGAATACTCCCTCTCCTCGCGTCCGATCTTCTCAGCGTCCGAGGACGTGGCGATCTGAGAAAGGCGGATGTCCTTGTACAGGAGCGTTTCCCGCTGTTTGTGAGAGTGGACAGTTTGATCCCACGACTTCAGAGCATTTTGGCCGGAGGAGGCGGGGCTCATCGAAACTTGTGTGTGCGTGCGTGCCGTCGGGCTCATCGGAATGCGCCCGGAGGGGCTCATCGGAATGCGCCCGGAGGGGCTCACCGGAATACGACCGGAGGGACTCATCGGAATACGACCAGAGGGACTCATCGGAATACGTCCAGAGGGACTCATCGGAATTTTTTGTCGGTGGGAGGTCATCGGACTCATCGGAATTTGGGGAGGGAGAGACATCTTGAGAGTAAAGTGGTACACAGCTAGTTCGAACACACAGCACGACCGTTTGAGTTTGGGTTTTTGATAGTCTGTCCCAAATTCAGTGCAACAAAAAGTGCCCAAAAAAGAGGACAGCGGAGGATTTCGGAAAATTATCCCGCCGCCAAAAACTCTGAAATAACGTAGTATTTTCCAAGTCGAGTTGACCGCTATTGAAGGGAACTTAGCCGATGAGCTGATAAAAAAAAGAAGTAGACTAAATATACTGGCGTAAATCAACCGTCAAACCAAAAAAGGGCGGACTTCCCCTTTTCCCTACCAGGAGGTACTCTATCCATCGTCTCCTCCTCGAAAAAGGGTGGCGTCCCCATTCCCGTCCCACCCGATTCCTTAGGGGGCGTTATGTCTGCCTCCGACCCCATGGATGTGCCTGAATCGTTAACATCCGAGCTGTCCTCCACCTTAAAGTCCGCCGTCGATACCCTGGCGTCGATCGAGAATGCGTCGTCGTCTTCGTCCTCCGAGTCCGACTCCGATTCCGACTCCTCCGACTCCGACTCCGACTCCGACTCCGGCTCGGACGCCGGGCGCTCCCCTTCCTCCGTCCTCACCAAGACGCTGTCTGCCCTGCTCGCCAGTTTGGCCGAGACGTGCCTCTCCCTGACGTCCCCGACGTCGTCGGACCTCTCGCTGGTAACCTCCTCTTTGTCCTTCCTACTTCTCCACACTCCCTCCCCCTCCCTCCCCCCCCTCCTCGACGACCTGCTGTCTTTACTCTCCCTCCCCCCGCCCTCCCCGGATACCTCCATCGAAATCATCACCAGGGGCGTCTCCGGCGTCGTCGCGAGGATGACGGAGGATCTCGGTCAAGACCCGCAGTACAACAACACAAGCGGCACCAACGACAACAGCAGCAGCAGCATCAACAACAACAACGGCAGCAACAACACCGACGACCTCCGAGAGCGGGAAATTTCCCTCGCCCGATCGACGTCGAAAATCTACAAGAGCTTCAAGTCCCTCCTCCTCTCCTCCGACGAGGGGCACGGGAGCAACCCCCTCCTCCTCCCCATCCTCGGCGCCCTCTCCGCCCTACCCCAAGGGGGCGGCGCGTACGACGACGACGGCGGCGACGACGACGACGACGACAACAACAACGACGACGTCCACACCTCCTCCTCCTCCGGTGTCGGGGTTAACCCGGGTGGGTTCCTCGGTCTGGCGCTCGACGCCCTCCCCCTCCTTCCGCGCGCCGACCTTCCCGCGGTCCTGAAGTTCGTCCTATCATCGTGCCGCCCCGCGACCGGCAACCACCCGGGCGTCGTCGTCGGAGGGGCGTCACGCAAGGGGGGTCGGAAAGGTCGGAAGCGAGCGCGCGGAAACGTCGGAGGTGTCGGTGTCGGTGTCGGTTCCGGTTCCGGTTCCCCCTCGGCGACGACGACGGCGGGTTCCTCGTCACGTATGTCCTACGTCTGCCGCTCCCTGCGCACCGCGTTCCGGTCGATGGAGTCGTCCGACCCGATCGCGACCCCCCTCGTTGTCTACGTTCCCCTGGTGTCGGACGGCACGCTCGCGAGGGGGATTCGGGG
>Ga0115554_1002816_pt1 | contig 11867 bp, 10 predicted proteins | sample COGITO_mtgs_1104_3_FD_87283 | JGI IMG/M metagenome (GOLD analysis project Ga0115554, IMG submission 87283) | Pelagic marine microbial communities from North Sea - COGITO_mtgs_110404 | ecosystem: Environmental > Aquatic > Marine > Epipelagic | place: Germany:Helgoland, sampling site Kabeltonne... | reverse complement strand
TTCCATTTCCATTTCCATTTCCATTTCCATTTCCATTTCCATTTCCATTTCCATTTCCATTTCCATTTCCATTTCCATTTCCATTTCCATTTCCATTTCCATCTCCATCTCCATCTCCATCTCCATCTCCATCACAATTAGTGTTGTCGCTGCCATAACCATCGCATTTACTATTTCCCTTAGCACCGCTACTCTTATCGCGGCCAAAGAATGACTCAATTGCACTACCCTTTACACTGTCAACATTCCTTACGACATTTCCATCCCAACTCCCATTATCCAAATATCCCATCTGGATGCCAATCCCCCGCAGTCTCGTCTTGCCGTGCGCCTTCGTATCATTATTCTGGATTTCACGCCAGCATTCCACCGCCTTGGCAGCGATAGTACCACAGTCGTCAATGAATTCTCCCCCCCAACACCGGCTTGTCGATTTGTCAAAACATCTACCATGACCCTTGAATTTACCTGGGTTCATACCTTCGTCGGCACCTGGTTTAAGAAACTTGAGCTTAACGGTAAGTTTCTTCGCCTTGACCCCAGTAGCCTTCATTCTCCCCTCAATGATTTCCGCCATAAAACCGAGAGAGTCTTCCACACTGTAAATGCCATTCAAGTCGTCGTCGAAACGGACACCATAGCCGCACTGAGCGCCGATGCTCTTGGATACCTTTGCTTTCACTGGTCTATTGTCAATACCATAGCACAAACCATAGACGGCCTTCCCTTTCACATCGCCCAACACATCTCTAAAAATATCCAACGCATTCGACCTGTTCCAGACTTGACGGACCGTCGTGAAATTATACTTTTCCAGGCTGCGTTGGACGTTGTTAGTCGAGTTTACCTGCGTAAGTCTGTGTGTTGTATCCTAATTCACAGCTGTAAACACGTTCTCCCTCTCTCACAGCTCTCACCTCTTCGCCGTCTTTCTTCCTACACCGTACAGTTGTCTCAAATTCAACTCTCCAAGTAGCTCAGTAGGATCGTAAACAATGTGGTGCCCATCCGGCTTGATTCTATCTGTTCCCATCTTCGATAGAAATTTGTTTTTACCCACACCGATGGAAACATTTACCTTCGTTTTCGATCGCATGTCCTCTCGAATCTGAGAACATAAATCGTCGAGGAAGGGCTTCAACGAAGGAGAGAGGCGAATGCCATTACATCCGTTAGCAGAGTGGAGCGAAGGGTTATAGTCTTCATCGCCATAATCATCCTCATATGACGAGTTTGATAGTTGCAGAGGATCCACCGCGCCCTCATCTATGCACGCATCTATATACACCTCCAAGTACGCCTCATCACATGACATCTGCTCAATCTCCGTCACAGTGAAATTATCTCCTCTCAGCTCGCTTAGCAAATCGAAAAAGGCCGAGCTCACATCTTCAAAGCCTTCGAAATCGTAATTCATCACAATGATATCAGTATCACCGGCAACTTGACGGGCACGGGCTAAGAACATCCCCTTTCTTATTCCCAAATCACGAGCTGGGTAATTGCAAGTTGATATTTCACTGTTGCTACCCTTCCCCCCATCTCCGTGGCAGACCACGACGGGCTTATCTTTCAGTTCAGGCTTGTCACGCAACACAACTGCTGCGAAAAACTCGTCAATGTCGACGTGCATAACTACCCGCTCGCCAGGGGGTGTAGAGGAGAGTTTTACGGATTTATTTGAGCGAATTCTGTCACTGCCGATGTTGTCGTTTGGATCGCTCTTAGTGTTGCTGCGCATTGCCCAGCCGCCAATATGGTGGAGACGACTGTTGCTGAAAAATTCTCTATAAAAGTTTGGGTCGTTGCCAGTTGTTTTCAGATTGCGTGGTATTGTTTTCACCGGTTCTAGCCGTAGCAGTTGTGGCGTCGCCAGAGGTGACAAAATTGCATTGGTGGTGGTGGTCGTGGTGATGGTGGTGGTGGTGGCCGTAGTGTCATCACCGGCCACTTTTTCCTTTGTTACACCGTTTTCAACATCACCATCATCGCTTTCAACCCGACGATAATGTTTCAGCATGCTTGAACTGTCTTTACGGACATTATGCAGCACGTACAAATGCTCACGGAGACGACGATTCTGCAAAATGCAGTCGATGACGTACTTTGGCTTCACGTAAAAGACTGTCGTCAGACGTCGTCAGACGTCGTCAGAGGGAGAGAAAAAAAAAAAAAGGATTAGGTTGTGGTACTTTGTGCCAGAAAAGCGAGAAATGAACATCACACTCACCCTTGCTCCGGCCTTTTCTGATATTTTTGGCGTTCGCTTCAGACATGGTTTCGCAAAGATAGTGCGTAACCCTCTCTCTAGGAACCATGAGCATTGTTCCAACATTTAACTCCCCCCCATGCCGGTGAATCAGACGGCGTAGAACTCCCTCCGTGGGATTGAGATAACCATTCGGGACAAAATAACAGCCTTGAAAAATGTTAGATAGCGGCTTATTTAATGCAGCTTTGGTATCCTCATCATCGTTACCATCAGATTCGGTATCCTCGAGATACTGCTTTTCTTTGGAGAGAAGAGGTGGTGCTTGGTTGGTTTTTTTGTTAAGTCGTGCAATGAGACCCGACACTTTTAGCTCCGACTCGGGATCATCCTCGTCTTCATCTACGTCTTCGTCTTTATCCTCGTCCTCGTCCTCGTTGCAGTCATCTTTGCCGGCTTGCCGCACACTATAAGACAGCCCCGGGCGACCGAGCTGGGAGGCATTTTTCAGTGCTTTTGTAGCAAAGTGCTTCTGGATCGACGACAGCTGGAGTGGTATGCCTACTTGACCCTTCTGTTGCTCATGTTTGTTTACAAAATAGCGCTCACGAGGAGTTACATCGTCAAGATTGATTTGTGCGTGCTTTTTCCGCTGCTCCTTTTTGGACATGGTTTTTTGGCAGGAAAGAATTGGGAAACAGGAGGGATTGAGATTTGAGAGTGGCCGAGCCAAAGAGATACCGAAATAGCAGACAGAAGCGAAGACAGTGTATGGGAAAGAGACCTTGAATGGATATACAAAACAATTGAAGAAAACAGAGGCAAAGAAGAAAAATGAAAATTATCGATATCCGGGCGATGATATTGGCAACACGAAACAAGTCACTAAATTAACAAGACACTAAATTATTTAAAACAGAAGACAGAAATATTTTCTTTCATAAACATAACATGCTCTCACATCTTCAGCATAGCTATTTTTATTCTAGTGGTCCCAACTCCAGCTGCGTCATGGATTTGCGTGATGCTCAGGCAAGGGTAGGGTAACTAGCGGACATGGTGATTCCGCAAGGTCCTCCCTCCTGGTTAACATCCTTGGAGATGCGGATGTAGCCGCTCTCTCCCCAGCCCTCAGCCCAGCTGTTCTTGATCTTCCAGAAGGCCTGTCCGTCCTCCTCGCCATATCCGACGGCAAGGACACCGTGGTCGAGTTGAGTGCCACCGACCTCGGTCATGATGCCACCAGAGTAGAGCTGCCAGTTGCTGTCGGCGTCAACGGCAACAGAGATGGTCTGCTGGGAGACGGCCCTGGCAAGGGCGGCCTCAGAGTTGGTCACATCGGTGAAGGTGATTCCAACAGTGCCATCGACGGGGGTGCAGCTGGAGTCGCAGGCGGGAACCTGTCCCTGTCCAGAGACATAAGAGTAGTCGTCCTCAGAGCAGAGGCCAGCAGTCTTGATGTAGCCGAAGGCATTGTCCATGAGGCCACCGCTGCAGCCCATGTCTCCACTCTCAGTGTCGCAGCTGACAAGCTGCTGCTCGGAGAAGGAGACCTGCTGCTGATTCTTAAAGTAGTAAGCTCCCTCCATTCCACCGGTGGTGGAGAAGGCCCAGCAGCTTCCGCACTGTCCCTGGTCCTTGACAGCAGTGACCATGTCGGTGGTGGTCCAGTCGACGGCATCATCGGCCTTGACACCCTCGAAGTGGTTGACGAAGCGGCTGCTCTCCTTGCGAGGAGCAGGCTCACTGAGGTAGATGGCAGAGAACTCCTCGAAAGTAAGGTGGGAGAACTGGTTGTGGCCAAGAGTGAAGGTGCTGTTGCCAGCGTTGTGCTCCTCGATGATATCGCTGTTGGACTTGAAAGCAGAGAGAGCCTTCTCGAAGTGAGCGTCACTCTCAAAGGTCAAGGAGTGCTTGGCAACGTGAGCTCTGAACTCAGCAGTATACTTGGCATGGGGGTGAATGTGCTTGGCGTTGACGGCAGCGACAACGGCAGCGGCAGTGGCGAGAGTGAACTTCATCTTGATGATTGGAGTAACTGCGAAGGCATGAGCAGGTTGCAGTATAGTGGGGAAGGGGGTGAAACATTGTTAGAATAAGTTGTGAGGGCAGGATAGGATTTAGGGGTTTATACGGGATCGTTAATGATAAATTTCCACAACCGACTGTGTGTATTGCTCGAGGGTAGCGATAGAGGCCGGTTTAATAATTACACGACTTACATTAAAAGATTAAGAGGTAATTGGATCCTGTCAGGTACACCGGCCAATGAGGAGAGCGAGACATTTTCCAATGAAAATGGCTTGAGGTGAGAAGATAAAAAAAATCACCTGGATAAAATAAAATCCACCATGACGGTTCAAATAATTTTGCGGTGGGTGTTTGTGCATTTAAATTATTTTTTGAAAGATATTAAGCCCAAAACACAAGCATTTGGAGTTGACCTCCCTCAAGTTTAACCTCAGAATTTAGCTCTTAAATTAATATTTATAAATATTTGACGCACCCGGAGCAACTCATAGTTATCTAATTACCGCTTTTATCCACAAAAATTGGAGGTTAATAATAAAACCAATTTGGCCTTATTTGGATCTTCATGGGCACAAAAAGGGAGCGCACGAGATTGGCTATTGAGTCACAAACATCTCTTACACACTAAAAGTAAGTGAAGAAAATAAATAATTCCAATCTAGGGCTACCCCCCCAATATGAATTCGCTTGCTACTAGTTTAATAAACCCATTGTGGTTGTTAAGTGTTTTTTCATCCCCGCAATTCTCCAACTTGTCTAACTCCTTTTCGTTATCCTTCTGCCAACAGCAAATATGAAGTTCGCCCTCGCCACCGCCGCCCTCGTCTCTGTCGCTAACGCGAAGATGAGCCTGCACGAGCACGCCCATTACGCTGCCAATGTAAGCATCAAACTATGGCGCCTTTGCATCTGTGCCAATAGGATTCCCCTCAAGTTTTTCGTTCATTTTCTAACCAACCGAACCAACCCCCGCTCCTTTTCACCCAACCTGCGCAGTTCGTTTCGCACGTTGACACCTTCAACCTCGAGTTTGAAGATGCCGAGAGCTACAATGGCGCATTGGCTGCCTACAAGCACAACAGTGACTTGATTGAGCTACACAACAATGGCAACCATGGCTACGAACTCGGACACAACAAGTACTCCCACCTTTCTTTCGAGGAGTTCGCCGCCACTTTCTTGGCTGAGCCCGTCCCTCGCAAGGAGAGCAGCCGCTTCATCAACGCCTTCGAGGGCGTCAAGGCCGATGATGCCGTCGACTGGTCCACCACCGACTATGTCACTGCTGTCAAAGACCAAGGCAGTTGCGGAAGCTGCTGGGCCTTCTCCACCACCGGTGGAATGGAGGGAGCTTACTACTTGAAGAACCAGCAGCAGGTCTCCTTCTCCGAGCAGCAGCTTGTCAGCTGCGACACTGAGAGTGGAGACATGGGCTGCAACGGTGGCCTCATGGACAATGCCTTCGGCTACATCAAGACTGCTGGCCTCTGCGCTGAGTCCGACTACCCCTACGCTAGTGGAAGTGGAAGCGCTCCCAAATGCGACTCCAGCTGCACCCCAGTCGATGGCACTGTTGGAATCACCTTCACCGATGTCGCCAACAGCGAGGATGCCCTTGCCACCGCCGTCACCCAGCAGCCCATCTCTGTTGCTGTTGATGCTGATTTCCACTGGCAGCTTTACAAGAGCGGTATCATGACCCACATCAGTGGCACTCAACTCGACCACGGTGTCCTTGCCGTCGGATATGGCGAGGAGGACGGAAATGGCTTCTGGAAGATCAAGAACAGCTGGGCTGATGGCTGGGGAGAGAGCGGCTACATCCGTATCGCCAGGTCTGACCAGAAGAACGGTCCCTGCGGGATTACTTCCTCTGCTAGTTACCCTACCCTAGCATGAAGCGAGCAACTAACTGGGGAGGCTACTGAATGAATTTAATGGGTTGAGCGGCTTATATATCACTAGCAATCTGTGACAAGGGAAGGTGTCCTCGCCAAGAAAGACGAAGAACATATTTCCGAAACTGATAAACCTAAACGATAATGTGCTGTGAGCTCCTTTCCGATAAAATTACCTTCAAAACTATCATTCATTACCTCGCATTTATACGTCCTGCTCATTGTTTTTGTTTGAGTGCAAGTTCGACCTTGTCACCGGCTTGTACCCGTACAGCCTCAATTTTTTCCACGTCGTTGTCAAAATCATTTGATCCCCTCAATACTGTTTCTATAAGTGCTTTCGCATCGTTCTCTGGCAACATTCTGAACATCTCCGCATCTTGTAGCCCTTCTCGAAGTTGGAATAGCCGAGTGGTAGGGATTGGACCGTCAACACCAGGGTACAAGAACTGCCCATCCTGCGTTGTGTTGTATTTCGTTGTTGTGGTTAAGAGGTTGGTAAGTGAGTGTTGAAAACCCCAAATACGCAAGAATGCAAGACGCAAGAGCACGAACTCAAGACTCAAGACTCAAGACTCAAGACTCACCCCGTTTGCAAAAAAGTCCTCGCCATACTGGTCTTTCCAAATGCAATTCCCTGGGTTCCAGTCAATTTTTGACGACAAACCGCTCTTGAGCCTTTTGGCGACCGTGGTGTGAGGGTCAGGATTAGGCTTGCAACCCGTGGCAAAGAGATCAACAGCATAATACAGCCATCCTGAAAATTCCTCCCGTGCAGCCATGTACCACATCAGAAGTCTTGTTTCGACAAGATCGTGCTCAATAAAAGTGTTCAAGTACGATGCATCGCTCGGCTCGATGCAATGGTATCCAAGAATGCGGCGACCCGATCGAGTCCACGCTTTTGCTGCTGTCTCATTGTAATACTGGTACTGCAAGGTCCAAACGTCCACCGGAAAGTCGTCGTCTGTCGGCATCTCACCACCCCCTTGTCCCGGCCAATTCAAAACCGCGACCGTTTGTATCTCAGGCCACTTGCTTTTCACAGCTCCGAACAAATTTCGAACACCCGCTTCACACTCACGGGGCGCCTCATCAAAGCCATAAACATACGCTTTCTCCAGTAATCCCAAAGAACTCAGCTCTTCGACGATGGGAGTCAAATCAGCGATCATACTGTCGACATAGGAATTGGAAAAGTTCGCACAGCCGTCTCCGCCGGCCCTTCCGCTGACATCCATAACGCCCATCATTTTTTGCCCCGTGCTATTCAGATACTTGTAATCCTCAACGGGCCTGGGAGAGGACAGGTAAATATCATCTGGGGGAATGCGAGAGTCAGAAAGGAGATCGAACCATTTCTGTTTCATATCGAGCGTGAATCCACCGGCCTCTGCGTAAATTGCCCCCAGGCTATTGTCGCTATGATCATCTTCTGTTGATGTGGCAGTGTTGCTTGCAACAAAGAGTTCTGTGAAGATACCCTGAGAAATTTCGGGGATGGAAAAATCCCAGATTTTGAGAGGGACAGGATGAACCGAGAAGCCATCGTTCAACGATATTCTGAGCTCGGGATTGTACGAGCCTGCCTTAGCTGTGGCAGCAATGTCAATTACAAAAAGCCAACTCCCACTCTCCCCAGCTGGAACATATGTCGCCATTCCACCCCCTTCATTAAATGGGGTTAAGAGGGGATCGGAGAGCCACCCCGTGCGCGACTGGTTGTATCGGACAGTTTCCGTCACATTCACGTAGCCTATCTCGTAGTGAGTGAACTTAAAATCATCAGTGTCAACGATATCGAAATTGATAGAAAAAGAACTGGGCCCTGGCTCCGCATAAACAATAAATGAGGCCACACCGCCTTTCGCAGAAGTTATATTCGTGACACTGTCGCTCGCGTGCGTTAAATTTGCACAAGGTGTACTAAGACTGGTGTCAAGGGTGGAGGGCAAAAAGCAGACGGAACTATAGGAGGAACAGACAGGGACCAGAACGCTCAATATCAGAGCTGAAAACCGGCACACCATATTCGTTGGGCACAAGTCGATCCGAACAACAGAAAATGAGATTGCCAAGACTAAGAATTTATGCGTATCTTATCATCCTGATTTTCTGATTTATTTTTTTGTTTCTCTCTCGTGGTTTTTTAAAAGTATTTTCTAAGTGTCAATACTAGATCATGGGCCTCTTCACGCCGGTTTGGTATTGCTCAGAAGGTGTCTGAAGCGTTGTGACATCCACTCACGCCGAATAATAATAATAACATGGAAGACTCCAATGACAAGAAACTGCCGGTGAAAGTTGGGAAAATCGCACCCCAGTCAATAACCCTCCTTGATGATGACGAAATTGCAAAGGATAAGCAGCCAAAGGGAGACAAGCGAAAATGCACATGCAAGAGCATTACCATCGCCTTCTTCGCAGTATTTATTGTTTTTGTAATTGTCTTGCTCATTGGTGCAGCGGTTGAGAAAAGCAATTATGAGAACGCAGCGACAACAATTGGATACTACTCAACAAAACGAGTTTGTGGGGCAAAAGTGAACGAAACGTTGCCTATTATTTTTGGAACGTACGACAATGTAGATACCGCCCATGCTAACGGTGCGAAAATTGTTAATTGTGGTGATTGTGGCCACTGCAGCAATCGTCGTGACATCAATATCTACAATGTGACCAGGAATACTTTGACAAAAACAACAACCGCATGTGCAACAAAGGCGTTTCTTGGTGGCGCCAGTAGCGTGAGAAACTGTATGGAAGAAGGAGTTGGGCTGACGGACGATTGCAACACGTGCTGGGTCGATAACGTCATGTGTGACATGAGAAAGTGTGTCTTTACTTGCATCAAGAGTTTGATTTTGGGTGGGGGAGAGCAACAAGGCGGTAATAACAAAGCAAAAGAAGATTCGGGAGGAGAAATAGCGGGGGATAATAACACCATGACTATGACTAACGAAAATTTAAATGACTGCCTACTGTGCGATGAAAAGCTCTGTGGACCTGCGTTTATTGAGTGCGCTGGCGCTAACAGGAGAAGGAGTGGGATTTTCTCGGATATTGGGAGAGATGATGCTAACGAGGTGTGCAAGGTTATCGACATAGGATGGTGGAAACCTTAAAAAAGAAGATGCGCGTCGTTTATGACAAATTTTTTTTTCTACCTACACAACAAACTTTCTCATATTTTGTGAGAGAAAGTTGGAGAAAGTTTGTTGATTAGTTCCAGGGACCATAACTCTCATAACTCCCGGTCCACCCTTAATAATTAAAAACTTATAATTAAAAACTCGCCGGCTACGACTTATGAGCCGGAACGGTGGCGCCGAAAGAGGAGCCGCCCCTCCACCTCCTCCTCCCCCTCCTCCCCAAGCGAATATCCCCTTCCTGTCCCCCGATAATCCGATACAGGAGACTAACCAGAAGGCAACACGGAATGCGCAGAATTCGGCGTTCAAGTGGTTCGCCAACGAGGTCTTTCCTAACATGGTTGGGGGTCCCAAAACGGTTCAGGATATTAAGGTGGACTACCTCAATGACGACAAATTCATGAGGATGGTGTGCGCGCAAGTGAGATTGGTCGCACTGTCAGCACGGTCTCACTCAGTGAGCACGGTGGAACAATACATGGGCCATCTACACACGTATATTGCTAATCGTTTCCCTGACTGCAAGTACATCGTTAATGAGAAGCAATCTGAGGGGAGAGGAGGCAACAGGGGAGATTGGGGGAAGATGGTTAAAACCCTCACGACGAATATCACAAATGACCGGCTTGATTCGGATGAGACACAGTACACGCAAGGCTGCCCGATTTATCGTCGCTGCCTCTCACAGATTTGTCACAAGATGTTTGAGGATCACAGCGCTAAAGAAATCCACATTGAGAGGTTGCTCTTACTGTTAACATTCCATGGTGTTGGCCGAGGGGGCGAGGCGGGCTTCCTCAAGTGGGGGGAGAGTCACTGGGATCACGAGTACGAGGCCTGGGAGGCGCTTTGGGGAGAGAAGAAGGTTGCCGGGGACAAGTACCCCATGGTGTTTTGTGGCGATGGAGAGGGCCTTTGGGAGATTGATATCTTCCACGCCATGGGGACCTTCGCTGTGCTGGAGGGCGGATTGCAGCGCACCAACCGGAGCTCCGATAATGATTCTTTCGTTTTGCCTCCGTTTGCTAGGCTCGAAGGTGCGCGGCGGATCACTAAAGTGATTAAAAAATACACTGTGGCGGCTGCCCTGCTCCACCTCACGGACGCTACCTCAAAATCTCTTCGGAAGACTGGGACCACGCTTATTGAGGGGAACCGCCACTGCAAACACGGAGATGTCATAGCTCGGAGTGGGCACGGAAAGGGTGCGGACACGGTGTATGGCTACTACATCATTCCAACCACGGCGGTTTCTGCACGAGGAATGTTAGTTTTGGCAGGATATGATGATCCGCACGGCAAGTACAAAGCAGTTAAGTTTCCTCCCGAGTTCAAGTCTGACCTCCTCAAGTTCCAGTCTAGACTCTTCGGTAAGATTGACTTCGAGGAACTGCTGCCGACTAAGAAGTGTCATCCTCTGCTTGAGGTCATGACCGCCACCCTCGTGAAGTACTACCCTATCATGGTCAAACAAACCCTGCTCATGCACCCTCTCTTAACGAGAATGCGCTCTGCGTTTCTATCGGCCGGGATCTCGACAGATTCAAACGCTAATTCGTGGTTAATCGAGATGGGGAATAAGATTCAGGCGCTGTGGGAGTTCAACAACAGTTTCAACGAAACCGACGATTCTGACGTGAAGGAGATGACCAAATCCCTCCATAAAAAAATTGACCTTCTCAGCACTACAATCGCCGGCATGGCCGAGAGATTAGCGAATGTGCAGCAGAGCACCACTATTGTCGCCGACGCGACAGTTGCAAACATTGATAGTTTGTCTCCGGGAAGCAAGCGCACTCGTCGCGACAACAATGACAATAACAGCAATAACACTAGCGCAACACAAACGGCATCCGGCTCCAAACCCAACATCATGGACGAAATTATGAGAAGTAGCCAGACATCGCTCGCTGCGCAGGGCATGGCTGTATCAACGAGTAACTTTCCCATTGAACGAGCACTAATACAGAAAGTTAATCGTGGAACACTGATGAAGGCAGACAATCTCGATTGGCCGCAGAAAGAGGTGTTACAACTGAAACGGACGATGGCTTTCATCGAGCCTTTGATCACCAGTTCGGAGTTGGACACGCTTCAAAAGACGGGCACCGCCACAGATGGAGGAGATCACACGAGCGAAGAAGATGCAGCGATAAGGACGATCTGCAGGAATGTGACGGGAAGGGCAATGGAGAAGCTTCTCGAGGAGGAAAAGCGAGTCGATTTGTGTTCGGAGAATCAGACTGTGAAGAAATCGAAGCACCAGAGTAATGTCACCGGTTTCGGAAAGCGCCTCGGGAAAGTTTATAACGCTCAGAAGAAGAAGGATGGATAATGGCGCCGCCAAGAAGATCGATGGCGACGCGTTAGTAGCAGCGTGTCGGTGAAGAGTACAGGTAGAGGGGGGATTTAGGAGGTAGGAGGCCTTAAATAAGGGGAAAAATTTTCGCGAAAAAAATTGTACGCACTTTTCACCCCCGCCACTAGTACAACCATCCGCGTCGTGTCGAGGGGGGGAGGGGGGGGGGGGGCTTTTTTTTTTTTTTTTCTTTTTTTTTTTTTTTTTTTTTTTTTTTT
>Ga0115554_1002814_pt1 | contig 11871 bp, 7 predicted proteins | sample COGITO_mtgs_1104_3_FD_87283 | JGI IMG/M metagenome (GOLD analysis project Ga0115554, IMG submission 87283) | Pelagic marine microbial communities from North Sea - COGITO_mtgs_110404 | ecosystem: Environmental > Aquatic > Marine > Epipelagic | place: Germany:Helgoland, sampling site Kabeltonne... | reverse complement strand
TGTGGTTTTGAGTGTTTTTAGGGGTGGGGTTTGAGGGGGGGGGGTGAGTCTACAAATGGGTGGGATGTGGTTAGTTTGTAATCTTTTTGGGGGATAGAGGGGGTAGTAGATCAAGTTGAGGGAGAAGATTAGGGACGGAATACCGGGGATATTCGAGAAGATCGAGGAGACGATGGAGGTGTCCAGGCAGGTCGAGGCGAGGTACGCAAAGTGAAATAGATAGAATTTTTCTTTATTGTTGAAGCAATTTGAACTAGTGAAAAAAACCTTGTTTTTTTTTCTCTCTTCTCTCTTCTCTCTTCTCTTTTCTCTTTTCTCTTTTGTGGTTGTTCATCGTGTTTTGTTTTGGTCCAAACGTTTCACGTGTTTGGACCCTTCCTCATATCATCCCATTCAATTTTGCCATCCTACCGAAATCGGCGTATTCACCGCTGTCCCTCAACTCCCCGGACGACTTGCTCTTCTTCTTATTCCCCTTCCCTTTCCCCTTCCCGTTCTTGCCATCCCTGTCCCTGTCCCTGTCCCTGTCCCTGTCCCTGTCCCTGTCCCTGTCCCTGTCCCAGTCCCTGTCCCTGTCCCAGTCCCTGTCCCTGTCCCTGTCCCTATCCGGTGACAACATCTGCCTTCTGAACTCGTCTTCCCTCCTCGCCTTGGCCTCCCCCTCCGCCCTCTTCGCCACCTTCCTCTTGTTCTTCGCGGCGAGGTCCTGCAGGATCCTCTCCTTCTCCTCGATCTCCCTCTGCTGCCTCTGGAACGAGCTCGCGAGCCGCTCCTCCGCCTCGTCGTCCTTCCTCTTCTGCCTCTCCGCGGCCTTCCTCATCCGAGCCTTCGCCGCGTCCTCCTCGTCCCGCAGCTCCCCGAGCCGCCGGGATATCGTGAGGTTCAGCTTCGAGTGCGCCTTCTTCTTGGCCTCCTCGATGGCCGCGAGCTCCAGGCTCGCCTGCCCGGCGACCTTCTCCCTGATCTGCAGCTCCATCTCCGAGAGGTTTTGGTTGATTTCCAGGGCCGCCTTCTCGCCCTTGTCGTTCAGTGTGGCGATTGCTACGCGCAAACTTTCCGTCTCCCTCTGGAGATGCTGCCTGAGAGAACGAAGCTCCACATCGCTTTCCGCCCTCTTAACAGCGATCACCCTATCGCACTCCTCCAGTACCCTCTTCACCTCGACCTCCTTCCTCTCCATTAGATTCTCGTGCTCCCTGCTCCTCTCAATTTCCCTCCTCTCCATCTCCTCCAAGCTGTGCATGAGCTCGATCTCCGCCTTCTCCCTGATGTGTTGGAACTCCTCCATTTGTCCCTCCATTTGTTCCTCCTCCCGCCTCCTAATCTCCCCAGCTTCCGCCTCGAGCTTCTTCCTCTCCTCCTTGACCTGACTCTCCGCGGCCTTGACCTGCTTCGCCGAATCCCGCCTCAGCTTCTCCAGGAACCTGACATGCTCCTTCTCGGCCTTCCTCTTCTCCTTGATTAGCTCTCTACTCGAGAGAGCGAACTCCTCGTCTTCCGCCCTCCTCCTTTCGTCCCTCTCCCGGCCCCGCTCCTCCTCCTCCCTCCTCCACTCCTCCTCCCTCTTCAGCCTCTCTCTACTCGAGAGAGCGAACTCCTCGTCTTCCGCCCTCCTCCTTTCGTCCCTCTCCCGGTCCCGCTCCTCCTCCTCCCTCCTCCACTCCTCCTCCCTCTTCAGCCTCTCCCCCTCCATCGCGAGGAGCGCCTCCTCATGCTGTTCCTTCATCCTCTCCAAGATACCGTTCTCAGTTTCGCTCAACTTCTCCAAAGTCTTCGCGAGCTCCTTCTCATGCCTCTCCCTCTTCATTTCAATTTCCTTACACGAAGCCTCACCGACCACCATCCTCCTCTCAATCTCAAGCATCTTCCTCTCATCAAACTCCTGCAACTTCCTCTCCACACTCCCCTCCCCCGGGTGCACAGCCTCCTCCAAGCCCTCCGTCTTCAGCACGAGCTCCCTCCTCCTGTTCTCAATTTCCTCGCAGTCGAGTTGCGCCGCTCGGACCTTCCCCTCGAGGTAGGCGAGCTTTTTATCCCGGACGCTCTTGGCGAGCGCGTGGGCCTCCTCTTCCCGCTTGATGCGTTCGCCCAAAACGGAAGAACGGAGCGTCGCGTGGTTCGAGGTGAGAGTTTCCATGACGGCCGCGAGCGAGGGGGAGGGGCCGGACGGTAAGGAATGTGACAGCACCTTCGGTGGTACCTGGGTTATCACTTGGGGGGAAGCCTTTTTGTGGGCAGTATTGTGATCGTGGGCCGATCTGTCCTCAATCGCCTTCCCATTGGTTGCCTTGCTCGCTGAAGTGGCAGCAGCTCGAACGGCGACTGCCTTCTCTTTCCGTTTTTTCTTCCTCGCCAGGCGTTCCCTCTCCTCCCTTACCTTCCTCGCCTCCTCCTCCTTTTTCGCCTTACGTGCCGCCTTTCTCTCCGCGTACTTCTTCCTATCGGCGTACTTCTTCCTATCGGCGTACTTCTTCCTATCGGCTGCCTCCTTCTTGGCAGCATCAGTCTCGGCAGGTGGTCGCGGCGGGGGGGGAGGGGGAGGAGGCGGGGGAGACGACTTGGTGATAAAATCGTTCAAATAATAATCAGGGTTTCCAAAATCCTTGTCTTTGTTGCTTTCTCCTTCAGACTGTGACATTGGTGGAGGTCGAGAGGGCGGTGGCGCGCGGGGGGGGAATAACCCAGCGTTGCCGTCGTCGTCGTCGTCGTTGTCGTTGTCGTTGTCGTTGTCTGGTTTAGACATATTGGGCTCCGTAAAGTAAAACGACTCCGCAACTACGTTCTCTCCAACGCTGCTGTTGTCAAGACTGCCGTCGTCGAAGCTGCCGTCGTCGATCGAGATGCCCAGGGCTAAGAGCTCAACGTGTATGAGAGGCGCCTTCGCCTTAGAGGGGGAAGGGTAAGAGGAGGGTACCCCTAGTGTCGGGGTAGGTGTAGACTCGAGAGCAATGGTTGGTAATTGGTCTAGTGACCGTCGTGACTCTAACCCTCGCGAATCTCGGGTTCTTGCTGGACTTGGTGTTTTTGAAACCCTTCCTCAGAGTCAGAGCTAAAAGAAACAGACTGAAATAAATGATTGGTGTTAAAGAGTGGTGTTTCCATGCTTGTTTCGTTGTCAATATTCATACAACTGAGAATGTACCAGAATACCACAGTACAGAAACACGAGCAGCGAAATATTATTCTGGACAAAATAGGGAGGATGAAAAGGATTGCAGGATCAACAGCAATGATGCCTTACGACCCCCCCCCCAAATGGCCCTGATCGCCGCCACGTGTGCATTTTTATAGGAACCTTATTCGATAACAACCCTCTGACATTCATGACCCCCCAATGACCGGGATAATCTTCCCTAAAGCGGGCATGTCATTCATTACCAGCGAAATTCAGTTCTCCTGCATTACTCCACTAATCATGTACTCACTTTTCCGTTCAACTGTCCTCTACAAAGATCTACAACACTATTAATCCTTGTGTACGAAGGAGAGTTTCAAAAAACGTTCCTGAGAACACAGAAAGCATGGGAATGGAAAAAAGGAAAGAGGCAGAAAAAGTCAGAATTAAATTTGATACCACACCACCAATTCATCGATATTTTTGTTCTAGCCTTGTCCTAAGAAGAAGAAGCGTACTGGATGAAGGCGTCACCGTGATTTTACTCCAGAAACCTTTTCAACGTTGCCCTTTTTTCTTATGACCCCCTCCCTCCTCCTCCTCCTCCTCCTCCTATTCCTGTGTACCCTCTATGCCTGCGCCTTTACACCAACGGCACCATATTTTAGAAAATTGAGCAAACTACCTATTGCGAACGGATTGAGTCGATCGTCCCTCCCCCTTTTTTCTACTTTCGATAATGAGGATGGTGAGCATGATGAAGACGATGAGGATGAGGATGAGGATGATGGCCCCAGTAGCGACGGTTTAGAAATGCTTCTAGTCGACGCCGACAAGTTTCGGCGCAAGAGGCCTCTATCCTTAAAAGACACCGGCGAAACGCGAGGTGGCTCCACCAGTTCAAACGTCAAAGACATTATATCGACTATTGTCACGGCTGATTTTTTTCTCATCTGCTTCTTCCTGTTATGGTTCGTCACAGGAGCGATTTTGTCGATAGCAGGAGTTGGAGATGGCGTACAGGTTAGTTTACAGTTGACAAATTGCGTCCTCGCATTCATGCACATTGAATTTGAACTCATATCTTGTGAATGTTTACACTCTCATGCTTCCAGATTGCTTTTAATGGGATATTTCAGCCCGTTGTTCAGCCTGCTTTGGGGGTGCTCATGATCGGTGCTGTGGCTGGAGGTCTAGGAAACGATGGTGACAAGAAAGAACAACGTTTCGATGGGTTTGATGAAGTAGATGAAAAGTGAAAAAACGAAAAATATGTCGTAAAAACATTGTGATGCAGGTTTTGATTTGGATTTGTTTTGTGTATCTGGTTTGTCAATATTTGTTCACTCATCATTGAAGGCAAAAGACCCCGAGTCTTTTGGTTTGTTGTCCCTTTTGTTCTTCTTTGCGAATCTCCCCCCTGAGATAAGCGTAAGAATGCGATACGATAAAAAATGTGTTAGATGCGACGAAAAGAATTTTTTTTGATATCTCATCTCATCTCATCTCACCAGCCGCTTCTTCGCGATCGTCAAATTCTCCATCTTCTCTGCCCTTGAGTTTCTTCTTTAGTCCCTCAATTTCAGATTTTGCTTCCTCCAATTTGCTTTTGTACCAGTCAAGCGTGGAATTGCCTACATCGGCTCTGTGAGCCATCTTCATTGTCTCATCGCTCTTCCTCTTGGCGTCTTGGAGTTCCTTTTGCAAGCTCTGGAGCTGAGGCGAATACAGGTCTGTTAGAACAAAAGGGCGAAGTGCTCCCACGCAATGAATCTTCTCCTACAGTTCCCCAAATCACAAATCACCCTCACCTTCCTCCTCAGATGCTCAACCTCCACCATTACCCTCTGCTTATCTTTTTGGGCATTTATGACATTTTGTCGCTCTCCAGCGAGTCTCACAGCCTGCTCGTCGATTTTCTGCGTAAATTTGCATGACTCTACAATGGAGGAAAGCCGAAGGAACCCTTCTTTCTGCGTCTGTGTGAATGAGAATGAGTTGGGTTGAGTGAGTGAGTGTGTGAGTGAGTGAGAGTGATTGGGCAGGCAGAGGCAAGCACCACTGCAAACTGCGCTGTCGATCCTGAAATATATAATACCTGGACTAGCCGCGCAGCTAGATTCGCGCTCTCGACTTGAGCTGCACCAAGCTTCTCGTCCATCTGCGCGATCTGTGGGGTGAGTTTGTTAGCGGTGGCATGAGTTTTCTAATCTTCTTTTCTTTGCATCAACTTCATCAACTTGGCGGCGTAGTTCAGCCGTCATCCTTCGCCGTATTTTGCCACTTCTCCTCACCAGGGACTGATTCCTGACGAGATCTTCATCCCTGGACTCAAGGGCACTCAAAAGAACTTGATTCTGATGGAACGCTGTGAGGCCTTCCTGCGTGAATTCATCAAGAATTTCAATGATATCGCTCCCGTCAATTGTCGTCATAATATAGTTAGTGTTGGGGGGCGAGCGCGTTTGGCGATTAAAAAACTGAAGTGTAGTTATGTTCCAAATAATAATCCCACCACCTTCTTCGGGATTCCCTCACCTTGCATTGGAGCAAAGGACTCGTTTTTGAGAATATTGTCGTCAAGACCCTGGACAAAATTAGAATAATTGATCAAAAGATTGATCTTAACGTTAGGTCAGAATCATACGATGAGCGTCACCATCCTCCTCTTTGCGTCCGCTAAGGAAGCCTGCGATAACCTCTCCTCATTCACCATCCCCTTAAATACGCCCATAACGACGGATGAACTTAAGGGTATTCTAGTGCAGAAGTACCCATCCCTCGGGCCGATGTTTGAGGAGGGTGAGGATTCTTTGACGATAGCTCTGAATGAGGAATACTTGCTTCCTGGTGTGGTGACTATGGTGAAGGGGGGAGATGAGGTTGCGTTGATTCCTCCGATAAGCGGCGGATAGAACAAGGCAGTCGCTATTAACGATGTTTAGAGTAGTATTTAAAACGAGGAGGGAGAAATGAGTTACCAAACAAGAGATGTCGTCGCCATCGCCATCGCCAATCATCAGCTGTAATTTAACTTTCTCCTCAGTTCAGTTCAGCATTAATTACAAATTTTATACCTCGCTGCGCTGCCACTGTTAGCGCCGGAAAATCAGTCAACCTTGATGCTGGCATATATCTTCTTGTTAAACCATAGGCAGCTCGTTAGACCGGTCAACCCTGTGATCAAGAAGATACCAATTGATACGGCGGACATGTAGCCAAAGTAAAGCAAGTAGGTTGCGAATGTGTTGATACCAAGCCCTTTAAAGTACCAAACGCTATACAGAAAAACCCAGAATCCGGCGCTGCCACCGGTCATGAAGGATCTCCACCACCAATTGTAGTTTTCGGCACACAGCTGGAAGTAGCAGAAGAGGAGCGTGATCTCTGCACATGTGATCAACAGGATCACAAAAACAATCAGCAGGAATCCGAACATGTAGTAATACCATGCTGCCCAGATGGAGCTCATAATGAAAAAGAGTTCGACAAAGCACGCCCCAAAGGGCAGAATACCGCCGATGAAGCAGGTGAGGAACATGTTCATAAACCAGGGTTGTTCTGGGATTTGTCTGGGAATATTTGAAGTGTTTACGGGGAATTCAATCGCATCCTTCTTGTAGCCAAAGTAGCTGCCAAGGAACACCAGGGGAGTCGACACGCAGAACCAGAGCAGGACCACAACGAGCATGATCCAGAAAGGGACTGCGTCACTACTGCCATAGGTCCAACTGGCTAGGTCCAGGATGAAGAACATCCCGAAGAACATGCCGGGATAGAGGAAAGCGGTGAGGAGAGTCGCCCGCTGCCACATCTTCCCCTTGAAAGTTTTATAGAGACGGGCGGTAACGTAGCCAGCCACTCCTCCAAATAGCACATAGAACATAAGGAGTCCCATTACCAAACCACCACGGTAAGCGGGGGAGAGGAATCCTATGGCGGCGAAAAATACGGTAATCATAGACATACATATCAATTGCGCTCCGGTTCCACAGCACACAGCCAGCAGCATGGGATGGGACGCAGGCGGGCGGAAGACATCAGCATGCACAAGCTTCCAGCCAAACTCCTCGCGCTCCTCTGCCTTCTCCTCGTCAGTTGGCACGGCGTTGTACCGCATGAGGTCTTTGCGAAGGGCGCGAATGAGAATACAGGCAATCATAGCTGTGAGAACGAGAACGATGAGGACCGAGTTGAGGATGGAAATCCAGTGCACCTCACTGTCCATGTTGTCACCCATGCTCAGGTAGATATCCCAACGAGATGCCCAGTGGAGATCGCTGCTAACCCAAGTAACGTCGTACGTGAAAAGAATGACTCCCGCTGCCTTCTGCTGGCCACTGCCTTGGACCATAGCCCAATCAGTATGCATCTTGTCAGTTTCTTCTCCTGCACTGGTCTTCTGACAAGACAGCATTGGGTTTGAAATGTCCACCTCAGTGAATTTTTGATCCTTATTCCACCCTTTCGCCTTGTTCTCGAAGTCGTGGCTAATGCTGAAAGGCTCTACCTGGAAACCAACAACACGGTACTTCCCCTCCTCCGATTCAACCTCGTGGTAACTTATGGCAATGTTGGCATGGTTGTAAACATAGGCATCATCCCCCTCCATGAACCCGATAGGAAATCCGTCATAGTATTGGTCCGTCTCATGCAATTCATCTTCAAGCCTCATTGAAGCGGGCAAATTGTCCACAATCCAATTGTTATGGTATTCTTCCTTAACAGCTTCATAAAACTTGGAACGCCTCTCCTTTCCCAGGTCCGTAGTGCAGAGCTGCGCGCAGTACACCTCTTCTTTCATGTGGAGAGAGTACAAACTATCATACTTCTTTTCTCCCATCAAAAACTCTCCCAAGTTCTCTGCTACCCTTGTAGGGTTTTCAGGAGCACAAAAGGGGAGGGAGTACGGGGCAAGGGGAAGAGTTTTACGGGAGCGAAGTGAGTCAACCTGCAGGGGCACCTCATCACCTGTACCAAAGTTTCGAGGGTAGACACCGGGCAAGTAAAATCCGTCACATGCTTTGAGCGCGAGCACAAGCACAAGCACAAGCGAAAAGCAAGCTGTAGATACAGGAAAATGTGTGTTAGTCTGGCATTCGTGTCGGTGTCTGTCAGCATGGAAAAAAGGGGTTGCACAAAAGTTCAGTCACTTCTACACAAAAGAGAGATGGACGGGCAGTGGATTGTTGCACTGTACGCCTTTAAGCTGGGGGGGCGGAAGGGCGGGGGGGGCGGAGGAGGGACTCAAAAACAAAAACTCGTAACAAGATAAAACTATGGAGCAAGTCATCAGCATAGCGGCAGCAGCGCACACATATCATAGCACTGTATTGTGCGTTGGTCTGGTACCTTTCATTATTGCTTTTAGCCAACGGAAATGGGGGAGAGGGGGCAAGTGATTGTTGGCCCCTCGAAGAAATGACAAAATACACCCTGGGACGCTCGTTTCTCTTTTGCGACGAAAACCGCCTTACCTTTGATCATCGAACTACTATAGAGGCTCTTCACTCGCTGCGACAAGAAACCGATCAATAATAACTTCCATCTAAGATCGGTCCACCGAAACTTGTTAGAATCCCTAAACAAACCCCTCTCAATGTCAAATCCCGACCCTTCACTGTGCAGTAACCCCCTCTGCTCCACTCAACGACCTTATCAACTCTCGCTCTGTTCCCGGTGCAAGCTCGTGCGTTATTGCTCTCGCCAATGCCAGCTCCAGCACTACAAAGCGGGACACAAGAAAATCTGCAAGCTTGCTGTAGGCATAAAGAAGGGCGGGAATGGTGGAGAAGTGGAAGAGGCGCGTAGAGAGCTGGAGGAAGCGATGGCGGAGGTCAAGAAGTGGAAGGACGTGGTCGCTGCTGGTGGCGCAGGCGGCAGCATTGTTGATGATTATAAAATGAGCTCGTCTGCAAGCTCATCATCAGTCAAGAGTTCCTTGCCAGATTATGGATCAGCGCAGTACTGGAATAACGCTTATACCGAGAATAAAAAGTACACTACTGATAAAAAATCGACCTACGAATGGTACGGAGATTGGGAGCGGACGTTGGCTTTATGGAAAGATGTATTTGGTGACTGCAGTGAAGGCAGGGGTGTTGATTTGGGTTGTGGGAATTCAATGTTGCTGGGCCAAATTGTGGGTAATGGCGTGTGGAAGGCGGGTATCGGCCTGGACATTTCGCCGGTTGTGACAGACCGAATGAATTCCAACAACAGGGCCCCCAACGTTCGCTACATGTCATGCGATTGCACGTCAGTGCCGTGGTCTTCTTTCGATACAGTCAAGATCGAGGACAACTCGCTGGACGGCGTGATCGATAAAGGAACACTTGACGCTGTACTGTCTCTTGGCGGAGGGAGAGACGGCAATGCAGTTGAAGCTATGGAAAAGTCTAAGCGAATGATCCGCAATGCACTTTTGGCGCTCAAGCCGCAGAAGCACATGGTCATCTTCAGCAACTTGCCCCAAAACATGGCGCTCCCATTTTTTAGCGAGATGACGCCCCATGTTGAGGCGATCGGGAGCTTTGAGCCTGAGAGTAGACGTAACATCAGGTTGGGGGAGTTCGTCAAGGCTGCCGAACAGGCGAAAACGGTGACGATTTATAAAATCACTAGCGACGAGAAAGTAAACAGCAAGATGACCCAAGAACAAAAGCTTTTGGCACTCGAGAAAATGAAGGAGGACCTCGAAAAAACGGTTGCGGACAAAAATCTGGTGAAGGATTCTTTCGCTTCTTCTGTGGACGAAGCGCGTGCTCGTGTCGAGGAGGCTAAGAAGGAACTTTGCGACAAGGAGGATGAGCTCTCTCGTGCTGGCGCAGCTTTGGGGCGTTCAGTTGAGGGAATGGAGATGGATGATTTGAAGCGGGAGGTCGACATGGGAATCGTTCGAGATATTGACGATGGATTCGGTCGCATAATCGGATCGATGAGCCAAACAGAGTCGGACGTGGAAGTTCGTTTTTTTTGTGCGCGGAAAGACGTCAAGGCGAGGGACATTGATATTGACATTCAGAAAAAATCTCTGGCTATTACCGTGCTCTCGCCGCCGAATGAAAGTGATCCGGAGGGATTCCAATTTTCGTACAAATGTGAGCTCGAGGGGACAATTCAATCGTCCGAGTCATCATGGTGCGTAGAAAATGACGGAAAGGATGGGGTGAGTACTGTCAGCTTAAATCTAGTCAAGGCTGTCGGGGGAGCGGTGTGGAATACACTGCACAAGGTGGAACAGAGTAAGAATGATGACGACGATGACGATGATGCGACGACAAGGACCCCGACAGCTGTCAACATCAGCACCGTCAATGTCGTTTCCGTGAAGCAATACGAACATGCCGAAGATTTTGTGACGGGAAAAATCGAGGTGCATTGGGAGGCAACAGAGGGATTCGCTTTTTGGAAGGACTACATCGTACTCTGTAGATCGAATGTAGACGACGACGTGGATGATTATTTAGAACTTGAATATGCCTTTGATGAGGAGGTTTTTGGCGAAGGCACAGAAGTAACCAGCAACAACGTCCAACTTACTTTCACCGTAGAGAGGGGATCGGATTGCGACATCCGCTACGTTAATGCAAAGTCGAAGAAGTTTTGTGGGAGTTCGAAATCATTTCGGCTTGACGCCAAAGAAGAAATTCTCGGCGGCGACGAAATTCCTACCGTATCAATGAAAGAAGGCGAAGACAGGTTTATCGTCGCCTTGGAAAGGATGAAGCACATAAAGTGTTATCAGATGACCGTGGTATGCGTCGGAGAAGACGAGAGCGAGGAGATCTCAGTAAAAATTAAGGGTCCAAACAAAAATGTCTTCAAGTTAAAGAGCAATAAGATTCCCGTGCTCTCTGTGACCTTTCCTCAACACTGCTCGATATCCGCCGGGTCGATTAAATTCTTCGACGAGGGAACTGACGCCGATCGCCCGTATTTTCTTCTCCGAGTCAGCTATGCCTCTGACGGGATGGTCAAGAAAGATGACGAGGAAATATTCGAAGTGATTGCCGAGAATGAGGTTCCGACTACCGTCGAGGATGTCAATTCTGCCGCTTGCCGTTTTTGCGAGCACGAGCTGTTGGAGGGAGGAGTTGAAGAGGTCTTACCCCTGCCTGCGGGGGAGTGGGACGAAATCAGCGACTATTTACAATGTGCAAACGAAACAATGTACAACTTCTCAAGCGTAGACATTGGAGCGAGGAAGGGCTTGTGCCTCGAGGATAGTCGAATGCTGGTTCTACACCATAATGAATTCAGGGTTGGGGGTTTAGAGATAATGGCAATCGAGGGGTACGGCGAGGAGAACGAGAAGGACGGAGAGGAAGAGAAGCGCATGGTTGACAAAACGAGCATCAATTTCCGTGGTGAGCGAAAATTCGGAAGCGGAGGTGTTACCCTCGCATGCTGCAGGTGTTGCTCCACACTCGGATACTCAAGCTTGGAGTCCCCGGAGACCTTTAGATTGTACAAACACCGTCTAAATTTTAATTCCTACAACATTGGGTTCTTTGTCGCTCGGGAAATAATCAAATACTGCGAGAGCCAGGCGGTATTCGTCTATGTAGGAGAGTGTCTGAATAAGAATGAGCGCATCGTTATGAAAGTTCTGAGCTGGGACAGCAAGATGATGGTAAATGGGGGCGGCGAGGGATTCTTTCCCATCCTCAAGCTATTATGGGGAGTTGAAGAGAGGGTAGGGAAAGGGGGGGGGGGGGGGGGGGGGGGGGGGGGGGGGGGGGGGGGGGAGGAAC
>Ga0115554_1002799_pt1 | contig 11910 bp, 8 predicted proteins | sample COGITO_mtgs_1104_3_FD_87283 | JGI IMG/M metagenome (GOLD analysis project Ga0115554, IMG submission 87283) | Pelagic marine microbial communities from North Sea - COGITO_mtgs_110404 | ecosystem: Environmental > Aquatic > Marine > Epipelagic | place: Germany:Helgoland, sampling site Kabeltonne... | reverse complement strand
GCTTCTGCAGATGAAGCTGGAAATCATTCTGCTGCAAGCGGATAGCGTTGGTGGCTTTCTCTCTCTCTGCCATGAGCTCGCTCTGTTGTTTTAGTCGCTCCGTGGCAACAGCCTTTTCGACAGCTGCCTTCTCTCTCTCTGCCATGAGCTCTCTCAGGACACGATCGAATGATTGCCGATTATTGCTGCTCTTTGACATGCTCGCATCTTCGTGAAGAGTGATAAGCTCCTTGAGTACTAAGTCAGCGGTTTGGTCCATCTTATCTACGTGTGGAATAAGGCTTGGTCCCTATTTAGCAGTAAAAATAGGAGTTGGTTTCTCCTCAAAAACCCCAAAAATCAAAAATCTCTGAAAAAGCCGAACAGAAAACAGAAATAAAATGTCAACATTAAGTTTCCACCCATGAGCTGATTTACCTTTTTTTATCTCCTTCCGGCGTATTTTTGCTATTTCCGTACCCTTAGTATGATTTTGAGCCGTTGGTGATACTTCCCTCCGCTAGTCGGTTGTTTTTATGACGACCGAAACTCCCTCGTCTCCCTCGCCTCACCCCTCCCCGAAGCCACCACCTCATGGTAAAAGTCGAAACCTTTCGTCCCCTGGGCTTTCGCCTGGTAATAGCCTTAACAAACGGCGCGCACTCTCAGTGAAGCGTCCCAGTGAACCTGGTAAAAGGGAGATCTTCGGAGATAAAAGTCACACAATGGATGTTCTTGACACCACCGCAGTGGTTCACGGAGAATCACGTCAAAAGTCTTTTGTGTATGCTGTTGAAGCGTCTCCCAAGGCCAAGTCTATAAATCGACACACGCAGCTGAAGGAAGCAATCGAGATTGCGCAGTCTCATATGCGCAGCAACACAATGCGTGAGAACATCAAAAAGAATCAGGAAAAGAGTAAAAATGTAGGAGGAGGCATCAAAGTTCAGGCAGCGAGCTACGGAATGATCATGGGAGCGCAAATAGATGCAAAAGAAAAGGAGATGAAGCGCATGAGTCCCGAAGGCAGCCCAAAGTCGAATCAGAGCAGGGCTCCCCAGATGGTTGAGAAGGGAAGAAAATTGCTGATGGACAAGGACGCGATGGTGAGGCGGTTTTCACAGGAGCATATTATCTTGGAGCCTAAAAATCCGAGACGCGATTCCACGAGAAGAGGAAGCGTTGATGCTCTCCGGAGTCCGATTGCAAATCCTCGCGCGCCAAAGGAGGGGGGAGCGTCGCCGACCTCAACGGGTCGAGTTATTTCTTTGAAAGAAGATGGTGAAGAGGAGGGGGAAGAAAGTGACGACCCTAACAAACCGAAGAGCAAGTTAAAAGCGAACATGAGCAAGCTCAAGAAGCACATTAAGATGATCGGGAAGGCGAGTTTGCTCCTCAACATGATGAAACCGTCAATGATAACTCACAAAAAAGGTGCTAAACCTCCAAACTACGACGTGTGTAAGACAATTCTCGCCAAACAGCCCATGTATAGGTCTCGGAAGGAATGCCAACAATTGTTGATGCTAGTAAAGAACGTCAAATTCTTTCAAAACCTTGAGACGGATGCTCAGCTAGAATTGTGCAAAGTTATGGGCCATAAGGACGTTGCGTGGGCTCGTGATACTGTGATGCGGCAAGGTGATCCGGGAACCACGTTTTTTGTCATCTTGCTTGGATCTTTTCACGTGCAGATCAAAGTGCGAGATTCAAAGAACCTGAAAACGGTTGCTCACCTCCACCCCGGCGACTCTTTCGGAGAAGCAGCGCTCATCAGCAACAATCCGCGGAATGCTACCGTCGTTAGGTAAGTAGCCTGTCTGTTGTTGTTCTGCCCATGCCCAGCATGCGCCGGGCCTTTTCCTCCTCCCCCTAAATATCATCATAGCCAACCGCCCTCTTCGCCCCTGTTCCTGTTCCTGTTGCTATTCATTTTTCGCCTTTTCCTCCCGCCCTCCAAACGCAACGCAGCGCCGAACCCGCCGAGTTACTCTGTATCGAGAAAGAAGACTACGCGCGCGTTATAAAGAAGCTGCATGTAGACGAGCTGACGAAAAAAATCAACTTTATCCGAAACGTGCCCGCCTTCAAATCATTTCCCGAAGAAGTTATCACTGATCTCGCGGCACGTGCTTTCCTCGAAAAGGTGCCTATTTACTCGAAGTTGTGGGAGCAGAATGATGCGGTCGACTCAATGAAGTACATGGCCATCCTTCGACACGGGGAAATTCATGTCATGAAGAATTTCTCATTGAAGAAAAAATCGGAAACGAAGAAGCGGTCTTTGGAAAGGCGTGGTAACATTAGCATCATTCCGGCAGGACTGACCCTCGATAAAAAAATCAAGGCCCTTGCTACTCGCCAAGGAGCTTCTATGGATGACGACGTGCAGCGGAATCGGAATCAGAAGCGGGCATGCTTGTGCATCTTGGGGCCCAATGCGGCATTCATCGAGCGAAGCATGTTCACCAGTTTCAGCAAAGATAGGGATGATGCTGTAGAGGACGATGAATCGAAAAAAATCCAGGATAAGATAATGCACGAAAATTCAGAGGCGCGTGGCTGCACATTAGTGACAAGCTGCGCGTGCGAGATAGCCTGGTTGAGCCGCCACATCTTTTACGAGCTTGTGAAACTTAGTAACACACAAGGTGAAGCCGACCGACGAGAGAGTATTTATAAAGATGCCGTCTACAATCATTTTGGAATCGGCTCTGAAGACGATGGAAACGATGGTACCACCCACCAAAGGAAGAAAAAGAAGAAGGTGTTTGGCGACGTTTTAGCCGGTATGAAGGAGTGGATCATTGAATACCCTACAGAGAATGAACTCAAACAGCTCTTCAAGGAGAGTATACTTTGGAAACAGTATAAGAGTAAGGTCATTAAAATGACCAAAGACGCCATCACCAATAAGCGCAGTCAGGGAATGGAAGAGCAGAAAAAGAAACAGAAATCTGATGAGATTGTAAGCAAGGTTCGAGATGCTAAGTATGGAGCCCACCCCCTCAAGTGCGACCTGAAACTGCCGTTCCGAAAGCCGGTCGACCTTCTCCCATTGTCGGTCAATACAAACATCAAGTCTCCTGAGTTCTACAACTACCCTGACCGCACACTTTATGACCATGTCGAAACAGACCTAACTCCCCGTGCTCTCACTAAAAAACACGACATCAGGTATGATTCCTTGCTAGCAGTTGGCTCGCCGACCCACCATGCAGCAGGAGAAGAGTGCATCTACTAGTGACCCAGCTTCAACAACCTTTGTGTATGAAATAACTTGTAAAAATTGATGTGATAAATTTGCGTGCTTCGATATAATATTTACCGTCCATATTGCTGATATCCTGGCGCTTTATTAACTATGAGGCCACACCAGAGGTAATTACTTCTTTTTTCTCTCGCGCCCTCCACAAATTTCCCATATACTCTCTCCTTTTTCGATCGACAAATAAACCGTTTGAGAGAACTTTTCAATACCTAGAGAACCCCAAATCGACTTTTTAGAAGAAACATACTCCCGCAAACTTGCTAACTCTCCGCCCCCGTCTGACACATCCATCACCTTTTCCCCCACAATGCCTTACACTTCCTATTCTCCAACGACCCTCCCCCCTTCGCTAAACTTTAGTGAGGAGGAAGAGCGTGTTGGGGCGCACTGGAAGGAAAACGATAGCTTTAAGCTTCAGAACAAACTCTCTGAGGAGCGCAATGAGCCTGAGTTTACCTTCTATGATGGTCCTCCATTCGCGACTGGACTGCCCCACTACGGCCACATTCTCGCCGGAACCATCAAGGACACTGTTACCCGTTACGCCGCGATGAAGGGTCACGTTGTGGAGCGACGTGCCGGCTGGGACTGCCATGGCCTGCCTGTGGAGTATGAGATTGACCAGCGCCTGAAAATCACGCATCGCCAGCAAGTCCTGGACATGGGCATTGAGAACTACAACAATGAGTGCCGATCCATTGTTCAGCGCTACACGAAGGAGTGGGAGTCGACCGTTACGCGGCTTGGTCGCTGGATTGACTTTGAAAATGACTACAAGACCATGCAGCCGGAATTCATGGAGAGTGTGTGGTGGGTCTTCAAGGAGCTCTTCAATAAGGGCCTGGTTTACCAGGGCTACAAGGTGATGCCGTTCTCTACCACGTGCGGCACGCCTCTGAGCAACTTTGAGGCCGGTCTGAACTACAAGGAGGATACCAAAGACCCTGCTGTCGTTGCGAGCATGCCTCTCCTTGAGGACCCTGATACTTCCTTTGTTGTTTGGACCACCACTCCGTGGACGCTTCCCTCCAACCTTGCCGTGTGCGTCAACGACGAGTTCACGTACCTTCAGATTAAGCTCGTCAGCAACGGGAAGCAGTACATTATCGGGGAGAGCCGCTTGAGCCAGCTTTTCCCTGAGATGAACTCCAAGAAGTGGAAGAAGGAGAAAGCCAAGGAGCTCTACACAGTCATGAAGACCTTTAAGGGGAAGGAGCTTGTTGGCAAGCATTACAAGCCCCTGTTCGACTACTTCGCAAGTGACGAGGGGAACAGCTATTGGAGAGTCCTGAGTGACCCCTACGTTTCCGATGATGCTGGTACTGGAATCGTTCACCAGGCTCCTGCCTTCGGAGAGGACGATTACCGCGTCTGCATTGCCCACGGCGTCATTCGAAAGGGGGAAGAAATTCCCTGTCCCGTCGACTCAAATGGCCTCTTTACGGAACGTGTCACGCACTTTGCGGGCCGCTACGTCAAGGAAAGCGACGACGACATCTGCAAGATGCTCAAGGAGCAGGATCGCCTCGTCCAGAAGGCCTCGATTACCCATTCGTACCCCTTTTGCTGGAGGTCCGACACCCCTCTAATTTACAAGGCGGTTCCCTCTTGGTTTGTTAGGGTCGAGGAGATCAAAGAAAGGCTCTTGGACAACAACTCCAAGACGTACTGGGTTCCCAACAACGTGAAGGAGGGCCGCTTCCACAACTGGCTGAAGGAGGCTCGTGACTGGTCAGTGAGTAGGAATAGGTTCTGGGGCACCCCCATTCCCGTTTGGGCCGACGAAAAGTGCGAAGAAATTGTTTGCGTAGGGAGCGTGGCGGAACTGGCCGAACTCAGCGGAGTTACTGTCACTGATCTTCACCGTGAAACTGTGGACAAGATTGAGATCCCCTCAAAGAAAAATCCCGGCACGATGCTCAAGAGGATCGACGAGGTCTTCGACTGCTGGTTTGAGAGCGGTAGTATGCCGTACGCACAGAAGCACTATCCCTTCGAGAATAAGGAGAAATTCACCGGCGGTTTCCCAGCTGACTTCATTGCTGAGGGTCTTGACCAGACTCGCGGCTGGTTCTACACCCTAATGGTGCTCTCTACCGCCCTTTTTGACAAGCCTGCTTTCAAAAATCTCATTGTTAACGGCCTAGTCTTGGCTGGTGACGGCAAGAAGATGTCGAAACGCCTCAAAAACTACCCTGACCCCAACCTTGTTATCGGCAAATATGGCGCTGATGCCCTCAGGATGTACCTCATCAACTCCCCCGTCGTCCGCGCTGAGCCACTTAAATTCCAAGAGGCTGGCGTCTACGGCGTGCTCAAGGATGTTTTCCTGCCTCTCTACAACGCCTTCAGGTTTTTGATGCAGAATATCGACCGTTGGGAGAATGACAACAAGACCAACTTCCTCCCCTCCGTCACCAAGGCAAAGTCGACAACCAACCCGATTGACGTGTGGGTCAGCGCCGCGACGCAGTCCTTGATCAAGTACGTGCGCGAGGAGATGGAGGGATACCGGCTTTACACAGTCATGCCCGAACTCGTCAACTTCATCGACCAGCTTACCAACTGGTATGTCCGTTTGAACCGTGACAGGCTCAAGGGGACTGCAAAGAATGAGGACGCCGAGACAGGTTTGCAGGTCCTTTATGACTGCCTACTGAATGTTTCGATTCTTCTGGGCCCATTTACGCCCTTCCTCGCGGAATTCTTTTACCAGCATCTCCGCAAATTCCAGCCTTCTTTCGCCGAAGCTGCCACTGGAGGGACTTCCAACCCTGTCATGGCTGGTAAGTCGGACTCTGTCCACTTCCTGAAGCTTCCCTCCTACGACGAGACTCGCCTTAACGATACCGCCATCGGTGCAATGGGCGTCTTGCAGGAAGTCGTCGAGCTCGGACGTAACGCTAGGGACAAAAGGAATGTCTCCCTGAAGATGCCCATCAAGAACATCAGCTATGTTGTCAACGGAGTTGACAGCAATGTCCTCAACGAGGTGGAAACGAACCTAAAGGACTACATCATGAGCGAACTGAACGTCTGGAGCGTGGAACTCATCCCTGCTTCCCGGGAGAACGAGTGGGTCAAGATCAGCCTACTTCCCGATCTCAAGAAGCTCGGAAAGAAACTTGGCAAGAACATGGGCAAGGTCAAGAAGGCTCTTGTCGACATGAGCCACGAGGATGCTAAGGCGGCGATCTCTGTTGGTACTGCCTCTGTCGAAGGGTTTGAGATCGATTTCACGTCTGAGGTTCTGAGTAAGATGAATTTTAACAAGGAGGGGGATCATTGGGAGAGCGCAACGAACGCTTCTGGCACTGTTGTCGTCGCCATCGATACTACCGAGGACGAGGCTCTCCTTAGCGCTGGTAAGGCGCGCTCATTCGTCAGCGGTTACCAGAAGCTTAGGAAGAGCAGTGGATTGCAGATGGGAGACCCTGTGGAAACATTTTACCTGAACTGCGAAGCCGAGATGGACTCCATCTTGAGCACAAATGCAAGTGACATTGAGTCCACCCTTAAAGCCCTCCCCCTTCCCGTCTCCTACGCCAATAAGTCCGCAGCCATCCTCGGCGAATCCGAAGTTGTGCTGGCGGGGGGTGTGACTGTCACCATTCAGATCCGCGCTCCAACTGTCTCTCTGTCTGACGATCACAACGAGTTTGTCAACCAATTCATGACCAGCATGTCTCTCTCTGAAGTCAGCAAAAAAGACAAAATCACCTGTGAGATTGACGGAAACAAGTATGAGCTCGTGAAAGGAATTGATTATTTCTCTAGCGCCAGCGAAAAGGTCAAGACACAGAAAAAAATCGCTTGGGCTTGAAATTAATTAACTGTAATTTAAGTGGAGTGACTGTTGTTGAATAAACCTCATGCGTCAGCATTCCTTCTCGCAACCAGCTGCTGATGCTGCTGCTACTACAATAATACTAATACTACTACTCTTCTCCGTTCCCCTTGTCCTTTCTCGCCTTCACAATGATGGGTGTCAGCGCTGCAGCCAATATGCCCACAATGAGAAGTGTAAGAATTATCGTCATCTTTGCATTCTTGCAACGCATGCGCTTCCTCAGATTGGTACTCTTCTTCCGGAACACCTCGCTCTGCTCCTGCAGCCGTTCCGTCGTTTCAGCAATAGCCCCTACCCTCTGCCCGTTCTCAAGAGCCTGAAATATATTCTCCTGCATCGTAGACTTGACAGCTTCCACCTTCTCATTCACACTCTGAATTGCGTAGTCTGTAGATTTCACATCATCTTCCCCCATTCCGTCATATTTGCCGCATAAAACCCGAAGCATAAGCTTTCGTTCGTCGTAATTGGCCTCTGACACGAAGCAGTTGGCCACCTCGTCGACGCAGAGGAGGGCAACACGAAGTGAATAGGAGGGACCGCCTATGACACAAAAAAGGAGATAACCATGCTCATAATCAACAATCCTGCCAGCAACTATTCCCCAGTCGCTCCACGCTGCTTTTACGACCCCAAATGCATCATCCTCCACGCTGCCAACAATGTCGACCTCCCCGCTCTCCAGCTTTTCGGTCAAAAGCTCCACAGGACGCTGATCCCCCCCACCAGAAACTGTAGGGTAGTAATTCACCTTGGAGTGGACAGCGAGGGCATCGATTTTCGACTCGGAGGTCAGTGTGCAAGTGTATACTGCAATACCCCACAAAGAATTGCTTGTCGACATCCCTGAGAAGAGAGGTAGGGGGTAATGTGGGGGTTTTCTGACTTTTTCTTTTCAAGCGGGAAAGGTAAGTGTTTATCCTTTATATTTAATGCGACTAGGCTGAGCCAGTGTGTGTGTCTCGGTATAATTGTGCGAGGCTGTCGACTAAAGGGTGGGGGAATATTGGTGTGGAGATAACTCCTATTGGCAAAATCCAAACAATCTCCTTTTCTCCATATCAAAACCTATATCGGGGGAGATTTTCACAATTCTATTGGGTACTCACTCTACTACGCATTATATTCGCCGCTCGAAAAAGATAACGCGTTATCTCAACAACCACCCTCAGTATAATAAACGATCCTTTCCTTTCTTTTTCCCAGCATGCCCACCGAGATCTTGCAGAGGAATTTCCCCCTCTTTACGACAGCGTGCACCCCCACGACACTCATCTACGCCGGTGGAGGAGGAGGCGGCCGAACCGGGGTGGGAAACTTTATATGCTTTGAATCGGTAGGAAACGACAGAGACAAGAACAACGACAAGAACAGTACAAAGGTTAATACGGGCAACGAAATCTGCACTGTCGTTGCAATTTCCAACGATGGTGGTGTCATAGCATGCGGTGTCGGTTGCGAAGCTCACATTATTTCTGTGGGAAAAGATGGGCAACCCAACCGCTCTTCCAAAGATGGTGCCTCCCAAGATGACTCCAAAGATGGTGCCTCACAAGGTGACTCCAAAGATGACTCCAAAGATGGTGATGACGGCCTCTCCTCCTTTTCTAAATGCTCGTTCGTCGCTGATTCCCTCGACAGAAAGCCCGATGGCCCTCCTGGAGGTCTGGACGCTATGTCCTTTAAAAGTAACGACGGTGACGGTGCAAGGGGGCAAAGCTACACTCTTGCTACTGGCGGCAGTGACTGCACTGTCCGAGTCTGGTCGGTGAATGTTTCGTCTTCCTCTGTAACCTCTTCTCTCCTCTCCACCCTCGCGGGGCACACCAAGTCCATTTGCTCCCTTCAGTTCAATCCCTCCCCCAAATCTCCTCTGCTGGCCTCCTCGTCCAAAGACGCAACATGCAGGGTCTGGGATTATACCCAGCAGTCCTCAACAGGTGAGGTTAACTCAAGCAGCTCTTACGCCCAAGACGGCGGCGCTACTCTGCTTGCCCCGGACCGCAACTCTGCCCAGGCAGCACTCCTCTTTCAATTTGCTATTCTCTAATCTCGAACTCTTTCGCCTTTTGCCTTTTGCCTTTCTTTCGTCGACTATCACAAACACTAGCGCTACTGAAGTGCACCACTGGGGAGCTCCTTGGCCCCAAAACCGGCCCGGTGATGGTCCGGGGGTGCGCGTGGGGGGCAAGCGGGCGCTCCGTCTTCACCACTGCCAGTGGCAGACGAGGAAAGGCCTATTTGACAAGTTGGGTAGAGAAGGCGGGAGGGGGGGAGTTCTCACCGGAGGCGGTGGTGTGTTGCAGTGATATGCCTATTAGTGCAACGGCGATGTCGGATGATAAGTCAAGGTTTTATCTGGGGGGGGTTGATGGAATTGTCAGGGCTTTCAATGTAGAGGACGGGGCAATGAAACTGGTCAAAAAGTTTGCCTGCCACGATTTGCCTGTCACCGCGATGACGTGTCCCTTTCAGGGTGACGAAGGGGGGGGAGAATCGAAGGGGAAATTCAATGTTGTCACCGTCAGCGCTGATAGCAGAGTTGTCGTCATTGCTGTAGATGAGGGGATGAATGCTTTGTTGAAACTGTTCTTGGTACTGGTATTGATCTTCATGCTACTGGCCGTCCTTAAAGGGGGGCTTGATGCCAAGGCTTTGGAAACCACGAGTGTCTTTCCCTCCTAATTGGCTAAAAGTAATTAAAAGTTGATGCTTAACCCGATGCCAAAACCCACAGAAACGAAAACACCTCATCCCACGGCAAATCAACAAGATTTTAAACGATTATTAAGCATAACCAATTAAGCTGTCGCGCTAGTTCTACACAAGGAAGGTAAAGGTTCAAATTTTCATAAGCAGCACGAAGGTGATGTAGTAAGTCTAATACGCAGTTAAAAAAGTCACGACATCATCACACATTTTCGTGAAACGCACAACTTATCTTTACGAGCATCCCTCGCCATTTTCTTCTTCTTCTTTTTCATTTTTGGCTTTATGTGTAGAATATTTCTCCTTAGAACAATATAAAAACGACACCACTATCACCATAACCCCTTTAAAGAACCCGAGTCACGTCGTTCACTTTCTCCTCTTCATCCATAATGCGTCTATTTGGAGTACTTTCGAGCGGTCTGGCTTTGACCGGACGGGCTAACCAGGGAATTTCCGGCGTATGTGTAAATACAAGTAGCACTAGTCTCAACTCAAGCATAGGAATAGAATGTGATGAGCTGGCGATACTCATGCAAACGGATGCATTAGCGAAAGCCAAAAAAAACGAATATGAGGAAATTATCGTCGAGACAAAGTTCTCGGATGAGGAGAGCCTGCTCAATTATATGACCTCGGAAAAATTTTACATAGACAGCATGCAGGGTCAGACGAGAGATGTAGAGATGAGGTGAGTTGATGTGATTGGGCGTTCCTCCGTCATTGAAAGGGTGTTGTTGATTTGAGGGGTGGGGTGGCAGAGGTTGGGAGAGAGCGCAAAAGCGCGGTACGTCGGCTCACTGACTCACAATCGATAACTCTATGCACGCAGTCTCGATCCCGAATCAAATGGCCTGATCGCGAAATTCAGTTATAAGCGCCAAGCCTTCTTGCAGAGCATAAAAATGCCAGTTCTGCCAGCTTTCTCTTTCACTGAAGAGTGGAGGAAGGGAGAAGGCGCGAACTCCCTGACGTGCATAGTGAAGTTGAAGGGTTTCATGAGTTTCGAGGTGAGGACCACTAGCGGGAACTAAGAGTTAATTTGTGACTGGAAAAGCAAAATGTATCTAACAACACCCTCAGGCTACCTTTGAGCCGAGACGAAGCAGCAGCAAAAGCAGCGGTGAAGCGAACAAAAATCTGAAGCTCGCAATTAATACCCGATGGAAAGATCGCACCTGGATGATCCCAAAGCGTGCTATGAACGATATTCTTTCGCAGATGAGTGAAAAATATACACAACTTATGAATGCATGAGAATGCAGGAGAAAAGAGCAGAGAACAAAAACAGAATTTGAAAGAGGACTGTTGCTGATGATAGCCATTTTACTCTTTCTAATGCGTAGAAAAGGGGAGTTTTATATTTTGTGATGAACGCACTTTTTAAGGTTGGTTTCAACGCTTCTTGCGAACATAGTAAGGGGAAAAGAAAGAATCGCCGTATTCCTTAGCGGTCAAATCTGTTTTACTTTACTTTTTTACTTGGCTTATACTCGGCTGGGGTAGAGCATAACCCTCACAGGGGCACCGATCGACTTGGGGGGAAGGGGTGTCTGGAACTTGGCCTTGACGACACCGTTGCTGCCGTGAGCCTTCATGACCTTGCCCCAGGTGACACGGAAGCTGGTTCCGTTCTTCTTCGTGTTTCCCTTGGTGATGTAGGCGATGCGCTTGCCCAAGTAGAAGTCGACATCATCCTTGCTGTCCAAACCTTGGATCTTGATCAAAGAGGTGTGGTTCATCTGCGTTCGGAGACCACGCTTGAAGCCAAGGTGGACTCCCTTCACGTAAAGGCGGGTAGGCTGGCCGTCAGACATATTTTTATTATTGGATATTGGGGGTAGGTAAAAGAGTCTGTGGGGTAGGGGGGGTTGATAATGAGAATAGGAAAGTGTTAGTCATCCCTGTCGTCGTCGTCGTTGTCGTCGTTGTTGTTGTCTTCATTGTCGTCGTCTTTCCTTTCCTTCAATCAACTCTCGTCTCTCATGCTTGCCATCTCTTCTTGTCGTCCACTCCTGCTGGTTCTTCGGTCCGCGCCGGGAATCGAACCCGGGACCACCTCTACCCGAAAGAGGTATCATGCCGCTAGACCACGCGGACG
>Ga0115554_1002798_pt1 | contig 11913 bp, 11 predicted proteins | sample COGITO_mtgs_1104_3_FD_87283 | JGI IMG/M metagenome (GOLD analysis project Ga0115554, IMG submission 87283) | Pelagic marine microbial communities from North Sea - COGITO_mtgs_110404 | ecosystem: Environmental > Aquatic > Marine > Epipelagic | place: Germany:Helgoland, sampling site Kabeltonne... | reverse complement strand
TGAAGGGGGGGTGCTATGGGAGGTGTTGAAGTGGACGGTGCGAATGGTTGAGTACAGTCTTTACCCACTTATAAGATCTTTGAAAATAAGATCTTTTGGCCTAGCCTAGAAAAATGCTAAGGCCTTTCTAGCCTAGGGTTTTGGAAAAATATCTTATTTTCCTCATTTTTTAATATTTTACACACTCCGCCTGCCTCACATAACTCCGAACTTACCTTCCCGGAAAAAAATAAATGCTTCTAGCGGCTTGAATCCGTATGATATCCGAGTCCCTTGCGGTGACAATCCCCTCTGCTACGACTTTAGCATGGTTGAAACGTGGCTCCAGTCGCGGTCAACCCTTGATGCGCTTCATGTGACCTCAGATAGCAGCAAGTGGCAGAGCTGCAACAACAAGATCAATGCGCAATTCAAGAATGATTGGATGAAAAGGTTTGACCCTTTCGTGAAGGATTTATTGGAAAACGAGATCCGAGTGATGATTTATGCTGGTGATGTTGATTTCATTTGCAACAGCCTCGGTAACAAGGCGTGGACTCTAGGGTTTGATTGGAGTGGGAAAGATGCATTTAACAACGAATCCGATAAAGATTGGAACGATGGTAAGGGCACCATCCGAACGTCAGGGGGGCTCACGTTTTTGGAAGTCAAGGAAGCAGGCCACATGGTTCCCCTTGATCAGCCCCAGGCTGCGCTCGACTTGCTGGATCAATTCCTTGAGGACAAACTGTAATAAAGATTTTACATGGTACAAAGAACGACGCCTCTTTGCGCAACTTATCCAAACTTATCTTCTTTTCTTTTTAATATTTTCGTCCCCTAGAACTAACTAAAACATTGCCCGGCGTTTTACGAATGGTTCCTGCTCACCCATCTCAACCTGCCCTCCCTTGACTTCAAATGGCCTTGCCAAATGGGCCTGTGTGTAGAAACAGCAACTCCAACAGCAGCAAAGAGAAAGAAGTATTCCCAAAAATATTCTAACGTTGTACAATTGGTCCTTGTCATCATTGACGTCTGATGCGGGAGCAATCATGGGTGATCTTGTAGCATTGAACAGGAAAATCACCAAAATTGCGAAGAATATTGTCGACCAACAATACAAGAAACCTGGTTTCTTAAGCAAGGACCCGAAGCAACAAATCAGTATGTACAGTATTCCGAAGAATAGCAGTAAAAATGTTCCAATTCCAATTGATCCGATTCTGTATCAAGGGTTATGGCAGAGTGGTTAGCAATATGGGACTACTTCCAGCCATTGTCGGTGTTTTCCGTGACCATGGCCTTTATAGCGCTGTTATAGAGAGCGCGTGCCTAGTATCCGAAACTAAACACTTCCTGCAGCGCGCTCACAAAAACACAAACCTCACCTGGTGGGCTCCATTATAACTTGCTCTTCCAAAACTCGATGAACATCGGTCATTATTTTTGCTGTCCCTCTTAGCATTCCGACGACATCGTCTGGAAGTGACTGATCCATGTTGTTTTCTGGCTTTTGTTTCTAGTTGGTGTCCAATTTTTTACGTTTTTCAAAATGGGGGAGCCAAAAGCAAGAACTTGTGTTGAAAGATGGAATACACTTTTTCTTTCAGGTTCTCAGTACTCTAACTTTATCGAGTCGTAGGACCAAATGGTATTCTATTTTTCTTAGACAATTTTTCAATGGTCGTTTTGGTTGCTCCTTTGCAAAACAAAACAAAAACAAAACCAAAACACCAAAACCCAACTCCCACAACTTTTTACTGGCAAGCCCCAGGAAAAACAACCGTGTTTATTAGTACCTGCCTACCTTCAATTTCTCCACTATGTCCACCTCATCGACCGCTAGTGAAGTAGGCGATGGACGGAAAAAGGTGAGCAGTTGTCTCAAGTCCCAACGACCTAATATCCCAACCCCTATTTGTTTTCTCCACTTTTCTTTTATCGCTTTTTGCTTATCGGTCCAGCCCTCTCTTACCCCTCTCTCTATTCTCCTTCACTCTAAATTTCCGTCTCTCAGTCGATGGTAGGCTCTAAGCGTGCTAAGGAGTGGCATGAGGATCAGAACCCCACTCGTCGCCGTGAGCTTTGGTCATGGATAGGATATGATTGGTCGAACTCCGTCTTTCCTGTTGCAGCAATGACAGTATGGCTTCCGATTTTTCTTGATCTGATTGCTCGTGATAATTCTTGTGGTTATACTTTCGAGCCTCTGGATAAGGACACTTACAATTACACAGCCGATCCTGGAGGAGTGTGGGAGGGATACGTCAACAAGACGACCAAGTGCAGATATAATTGGAGTGAGTCTGGAGTAGATCTTGACCCTTCGAAATACGGGACGGATGTTCCTTCCTGGATGGAACGCATTAACCCCGACTATGGTTTGAATCTCCTCCATGTGTACATTCGCCAGAAAGAGCATGGAAGGGACGAAGAGGAGGTGAGTAAAGCAAGCAAGATCTGAGGGACTTTGTAGTCACATCACTCTAATTCCACTCTCCCCTCGCACCTTCACGGCAACGTCAGAAAGCTGAAGTTGGTGCCCTTGATATCGTGCGGGAACCTGCGCACCTCCTCTACGATGTCAGTAAGGATTGGGTAATTGAATGCGATTACACTGGCGATGACCCAGACACCAAGTTCTCTCCTATTAGGAACGTCAGTCTGTGGGCAGTGGATCTTTCCAGAACCGGTGAGGTTGGACAGGAGGAGGGTATGCCTTGGTACAATGGAGACGGATTCCAGCACTACGATGGAAATGTTGACCTGGCTAGTCCTGGAGCTGGTGATGACACGGGCCCCGTTAACTTTGAATTTACAGTAACTTCAAGTCACACCCTCGAACCAGATGACTTCTCCTTCAATAGCACCAACCCTCATTTGGTCGCCATCGACCGTATCGATGTAGTCGAGAAAGTCAAGGTGGATGGTGCAGATCAAACATTTAGCCTCAGAGTCACACCGACGGACCTCGCAGTTGGCTCCACCTCCATTGACATTGCTGCAAAGGACAGTTCAATGAGTTTTACTCTTACAACCTATTCGATGCCGTTTTGTCCCTATAAGGTGTCATTCTTTGGTATCATCGCCCTTCAAAGTGTGTCTTTCAGCCTTTTTGTCATCAGCGCTTCTGTCATTGTACAGGTCGCTCTTTTCATGAGTCTGAGCAGTTTGGGTGACTTTGGTCCGAACCGTAAGATCATTCTTCTCCAGAGTGGCTTCGGCGGTGCGATTTCATTAATGGCGATGTACACATGTGATAGCCCAGAAAAATATGAACTTGCTGGTCTTTTGACAATTGTGACCAATGCATTGTTTGGTCTGTCAATCGTCATGTACAATGCCTACCTTCCATACCTAACCAAGAGCCACCCTGCCTTCCAGGAAAAGATGGCGGAGTTCAAGAATAACAAATCGGGTGGTCCTAAAGCAATTGGAGGGGCACTAAAAGATCTTCTGGCTGCATATGGAGATCTCCAAGATAAGATTTCAACGAAGGGCTACTTATGGGGTTACATAGGAGGCATTCTGGCGCTTATTGTGACTCTAATTCTGGTATTGGTCGTGTTCGAAGACGACGGTCGTCTTGGACTCCGGACGTCGATCCTATTCACAGGAGCCTGGTGGGCGGTATTCACTATCCCGATGATTTTCTTCCTCGAGCCTCGTCCTGGTCCCCCCCTCCCTGATCTTGGAATATGGTACAAGGCAACCTTCTCTCTCCGGAGGCAGTATGCATCCATGCTTACGTTGAAGCATATTCCAGAGACTCGCCGATTCCTCATTGGTTATTTCCTATACAGCGACGCTTACGGTACTATTGCAAGTGTCGCAATGCTTTTTGCCAAGGTGGAGCTCGGCATGAATATGTCCTCTCTCATTTTGCTCAGTATCATCTCGCCTGTCGGGGCTGCCATCGGTCTAGTTATCTTTCGCATTTTGCAGGTCCGATTTGCTCTTACTTCCAAGCAGCTTGTTCTGATCACCCTCGGTGGTATGCTTATCATTCCTCTTTGGGGTATTGTTGGGTATAGCGGTGTAGTTGGAATTGTCTACCCTGTAGAGATTTTCGTTCTGACAGTGTATTATGGTTTCTTCAACGGAGTGATTCAGAGCGCTAGTAGAACCTGCTTTTGCGATATCATCCCGCCTGGGCAGGAGAGTGAGTTCTTTGGCGTTTACGAAATTACTGACAAGGGCAGTAGGTGAGTTAACATGCCAACCCATTTATCCTGAATCTAAATGCTGGTGACAAACATAAATGACAAACACCCTCGCAATGCTCGTACTCACACTCTCAACGTCTGGCCATTCTCGCAGTTGGATGGGTCCCTTGATCTGCGGCATCCTGTACGAGATTACGGGCACGATGCGCACTGCTTTCTTCTACATCCTTTTTGTCGGTGGAATCGGTTTCGTACTCACCCTAAAGACCGACTTCACTGAAGGCGCCGAGGCATGCCGTCGTAAGGAGATCCAAGTCCGGATGGAAGCCGTTCGAAACAAGTTGGGTGTGTCCAAGATTCAGATTCAAATGAATGCAAAGAAATTTCTTGGTGTGAAATCGGGTGTGAGTACTGCAAGCAGTGTGGCAAGTAAGGCGAGCGCCGTTGAGAGTACCGTTGAGAGTACTGTCGAGACTCGCGAAAAGTCGAGGTCGAAGAGCATCCTAGAGGTTAGCATTCACGAAGTCAAACATGAAGACGTTGTGGAGGACACAACGGATAACTTGCTCCACAGAGCTTCAATCCTTGAGCCAGGGGAAAGGCTTAAAGAGAACATGCCCGCGAGAAAGAACAGTGCTTTCAGTATCAGAAGCCGGGCCAGCGGTAGCATAAGTATGCACCACCCTCTGAATACTTCGGAGAGAAGTGCAGGCAGGACGAGTGTGAGGAAAGCAAGTATGCTGGTCATATCTGAATTTACAGGTGGAACCACCTCCACAGGTGTTAAGGTCATGCCGGAGAAGTAATCTGACTGCCGCAACACAATGTATGTAAATTATTTTAGTGTATTGAAAGATGATTACTTTTGATTAAGAACGTTTTGTATCACGTTTTTTTCAGGGTTTCTTGTGTTTTTTTGTAGTCTCTTGGTAAAAATTTTCGTTTAGTTATTAGGACGAGATCAGAAACCACCAGAGAGGAAGCACACAGCGCACAAGCTAGTCCCCTCTCTCTATCGTCGTTATTTAGGTATCTTTCACTCTCTTCCGCCCGCATATATTGTTACAACAAAGTAAATCATATCCTTTCCGAGGAGCACATTTCCCTCTCACTTAGCCTCAGCAGCCCCCCCCTCCGCCGGTGCGTCTGCTGCCTCCCCCTCCGCCGGTGCGTCTGCTGCCTCTTCTTCCGCCGGTTTATTGACAGGTGGAAGTTCTGTACCTGCTCCAGCTGCATCTCCCTTCTTCTCCTCCTCAGGCTCCACTTCAGGAATAGGTTTGTTTTCACCTTGTGAATTTTTTTTCGGCGCAAGCATATTTAGAAATGATTTCTTCTTCCCATCAACCTTGGCTTTTCCTACCAAGACATCCCCTACGCATCTGTCGAGTGTTCTCATCGAACTCTTCAACTTCTTCTCAATGGGATGGTCAGAATTGAGGTCCGCAAAGCTTTCCCCTTGCTTAAGCCGCACAATCCTCTTGGCCAACGAAGTGGCGACCTGCACGATCTGAACTCTGTTATCCTTATCCACGGGAATGTCCCACAACCCTGTCTCCCTCATTGTCTTGTTCAATTCATCGTCCGATGCATGGTAATCCTTTCCGAAGCCCATGGGAGGTGGTAAATCGTCGATGAATTGCTTGAGATCATCAACAGTGATGTGGTATGTTGCGTCAGGATCAAACTCCGCCCAGACAGCGGTAAAAGTGTCGAGATCTTCAGGGCCCAATATGTCACCCTCCTCGTTAGCGTCAAACGCATCCATCACTACTCCGACGAAAAGATTCATCATAATGAAGGTGACCATGAGTGTGAAGCTGTAGAAGTAGAACACTGTGAAGGGCTTCTCCAAACCGGAGATGGCAGCGCCCCCGCATCCATTAATGGGTGTGCAGTTAGGCATGTTACTATCGTCGTCAAAGCACCAAGGGCTTGATGGGTCGTATTTAAAATCGTCAGCCTTGACGCAACCATCAGCATCCGACATGATGGTGTGCATGTATCCGTTCCAGTTTTCGCCTGTGGAGAATCGGAAAAGGTTGATCATGGCCTCCCAGAACCCGTGGAAATTCGCATGCACCGTCATGTCATCACCGTCCATCTGGATGTGGGCAAACAACTGAACTCCCATGATGGCGTAGATGAAGAACAGCAGGAACAGAAGCCCACCAATATTCACCAAACTAGGAATACTACTCAACAAAGTGTTGAAGAGAATCCTCAGACTCTTGGCGCTATTGATGAGCCTAAAGAGCCTCCCGATTCGGAACATCCTCACAATAGACGCAACAGATCCCACATTGACTCCAGTTATCCACCTCACCAAAATCCCGGTGTTGGTTCCTATGACAATGATGAAGTCGAACTTGTTCCAGCTGTCATTGAAATACTTCCTTCCCAGTGCCGTGAGCTTGAGCACAGCCTCAATAGTAAAGATGAGTGCAAACAAATAGTTCGCGATGTCAATGAACGCCGTCACGCCGTCGGTCTGGGTAAAGTGCTGCACGGCCATGATGCTGCTATTGAGGATGATGCATGTCATAATGAACTGATCAAACTTGGGATTCAGGTTGGGCATAACAAAATCGTAGCATTTCCCTCCCACACTTCCCTTAGGACGAGGAATTTTCCTCTCCGGCTTGATCTTCATGATAAATGCTTTGGTTGTAGCCCACTCTTCTTGAGATTCAGTCATGAATACCCTCCCCTTCGTCTCCCTAATGCGGTTGAAGTTGTCGATGATGACTCCCACAAAGAGCTCCATCACGAAAAAGGCTCCCACAAGCATGAAAGCCCAGAAGAAGGCTACCCACCAGGTGTTATTATCCCTGACGTGCTGCATACCTGGTCCCCTCTGATCTACGGCAGCGTACATGACTGAGGTCCAGCCTTCGGTGGATGTGATCTCCCACAGAAGCGCAAATGCTTGGAAGACATTATCGAAGTTCTGCGCAGCCATGGCTTCCCAGGCATCCTCCCCGCAAAGGCACTCGCACACCTCTCTGGAGAGAATCTTGCTATCTACGGCAGTCCTTCCGTCATCAACAAAGGCTGCTGCGGTGCCATTGAGGCCAGGGCACTCGCCGAAATCTGCTTTTTGATTCGAATCGAGCATATCGTAAGTAACCGGACTGTGGCCCTCACCTTCCTGCCATTGGTGCAGAAATTCTCCCATGACCGGGTCCTCGCTGATGAGCGGGCAATCGTCGGTGTTGCAACTGTTGAATGTTCCCTTCAGGTAGTTGACCCCAAAGATGGCGAAAATGAGAAGGAACAGGCAGCTAATGACCAAAACATTGAGCGTTTCAGGAACGCTAGTCATCAAAGCATCAACCACCAGCTTGAGCTCGGGATACCTGCTGATCATTCGAAGCGGACGCAAAATGCGTATGGTCCTCATTGGCTTGAGGGCAGAAGATGGACCGATTTTGGCCAGTCCCATCACAGAGATGATCACGATGAAAAAGTCAAGCTTGTTCCACGCATTCCTGATGTACGAACCATGGTGGAGCATGAAGCCTAGTGCAACCATCTTGATCAACATCTCAATAATGAAGACGAAGGTGAGGATCTGGTCGAGTAACTCGAGCACAGCCGTGAAACCGCTGTCGGGGTCGTTCAGTGGGTTGTCCAGCGCCAGGCAGATGCTGCTGAAGACAATACATCCGATGATGAACTTGTCAAAATTAGGGTGAAGCATCAATTCGTGGCACTTGATCCTAAGTGCAGATTTATTATCGAAGATCCATAGTGCCTTGTTGTCAGGAATGGCGGGCTCGTCGTCGCCCTGAATCTCCTCCTTAATCGCCTCTCCTTCCTTTTCCTCGCTCTCTCTCTTGGTGGCCTTTTTGCGCCACTTGTCTCCCATTGCCGAAGCCGCAGCAAGGGATTCGACCTTCGTATCGGGACTCAAGGACGAGTACTTTGTGCCTCCGAGACCGTCGGCCTCTTCTCCGCCAGCTCCCATGAGTTCCTCATTGCCCTCAAAGTTGCCAAGGAGGATGGCAAGGAAAAGGTTCATAACGATGAAGGCGCCGAAAATCACCAAACTGATGAAATAGACAACTGCACCCCAACCTGTGCCCCTCCAAGCGTCGTACATGCACGCATTCCAATCCTCCCCGGTAAGGACCTGGAATATCGTGGTCATAGACCACAAAAAGTCGTCAAAATTGTTCCTGGGGGAACCCTCCCATGCATCTGCCCAATCTTCCCTCTCGGTAATTGGAATGGCCTCGCCGCTATCATAGAAACGCATGCGATTGCTGAAGAACTGCATGCCAATTAGGGCATAAATAAACATGAAAAGGAGAAGAAGGACGGCAAAGTTGCCGATCTCGAGGATAGTTTTGAGCATCGTCTTCAGCAAGATTTGGAGCGATTTCCACTCCTTCGCCATTTTGAACACTCGGAAAAGGCGGAACGTTCGGAAAGCAGAGAGACCACCTCCACCTCCCTCGCCCTCTTCAGCGGACATGGAAAGCACCAGCTCAACAATTGAGGTAACGACGATGATGGCATCGAAGACGCAAACAGGGTCTGTGAAGTAGGCATGAGGACCGATGCCAGGGATGGTAAGGATCATCTCAAAAAGGAAAACGAAAGTGAGAATCATATTAATAACCTCGAGGGTTTCCTCCAGACCCTTGTCCATGTCGTTATGGTCCATAGCTAGAACCACAGTGTTGATAAAAATGAAAACCATGATGAGGTTGCCGAACCATTTGGCACGGACAACACCCTCAAGGCCTGTGTAAACCTTGACTTCGGTGTCCTTCTCGGCATTGTCTCCATTCTTGTCCTCTTTCTCCTCTCCTTCGCCTTCTTCCTCGTCTTCCTCGTCTTCTTCGTCCAAAGATGAAGTAATTACAGCGAGGACAAGGTTGAGCACAATGTTACCACCAATCAGGATGAGCAACACGAAAATGATGACAGAGGGGACAGTAGACCAGGCATCAATCGTCTGGTACATGATCCCTGTCCAACCCTCTTGGGATACGGCCTGGAAAGTCGCCGTGAATGCCCTAAATATGTTGTCGTAGGATGTGTATCCCCAGGCGAGGCCCTCATCAAACTCGCCATCCTTTAGGCGGTCAAAGTTGTCATAGGGCTTCAAAGAAGAGGTAATGCGCGCGTTTCCGACGCGATCGTAGTTACTGCCGCACCACGTGCGAGCCTCTGTGTCCCAAGTGTTGCAGTTGTGCATACCTGTGCCCTCGAGAGAGCAGACCCGGCCGTTGTCGAAATCAAGAGGCCAGATGCAGTCTTCTGCGGTACTCCACGGGGAAGAGGCTTGGTCCCACAGGGGATCATCTGTCCTAGTTGCTTTGCACTATAGGGGGGAATTATGTTCAGTTGATTTCGCGGATGTGGGTGTTTGGGTGTTAGACGTCGTCGCAGGGAATTATTTCACAAATGTAAGTAGTTAATCTTCAACTTACCCTATACGGATCATCGAATGTACTTTCATCATCCCAGCCTAAAAAGTCAGCTTCCAGCCCCTGGGTGGTGTAGCTTGCCTGCAATGCAGCCGTCAATTCGCCCCAGCAATCATCGTTGACACTGGTACAGTTATTATCTTCAAAATAGCTAAACTTTAATGGGTAGGGAGTAACCCTGCACCTGGCATGGAGCAAACCACTCCAGAACACCAGACCAAGGATGCTGAAGCAAATTACAAAGAACATGAACAGAATGATCACATTCAAGAGGTCTGGAATTGAGTCCATCAAGGCGCCCAAAATCTTGCGGAGGCCGGGGAAGCGAGCAAGGGATCGGAGTGGACGGAGGACCCTGAAAGTACGCAAGACTGTCAGGTTGGGACCTATATCCAGCATCTCGATTATACTGTTGTGTGTGGGGAGGGGGGTGAGGGGGGTTGTGCGGTGTGTGTGTGTGTGTGCGTGCGTGTGTGTGTGCGTGAGTGTGTGTGTTGCAGCAGTGTGAGATACTTTAATCTTAGGGCTGTTCAGGTGTTCCAACAGCATGCACAATGATAATGATGCCTGCGACAACATGCCACAAACATTCACTCACCTAATGACAACGACGGCAAAGTCCAGCTTGTTCCAGCTATCCTTAATATAGGCGTTCGGTCCAAGCAAGAAGCCCATCGCGACAACCTTCAAAATACACTCCAGCAAGAAGCTAAAATTAAAGACAGGACCGAGGGCATTAGCTATTTCGTTGCGAGGTAGACTACCTAATGGCTCGTACTCATCGTCAACTTCCGAATAATCCGTGATGGCTAAGAGCATGGGGAAGGGGGGGGGAGGGAGGAAAGGAGGGGGGGGGTTAATTTTTGGTGCCCACCACTTACAAAATGAAAAAATTGACTCACCCATCACAATGCTGTTGGCAATAATCATAAACAAAATGAACTTGTCGAAGACGCTCCCAGGCGCCACTGTATTTATACAGAAGGTGCGGAAGGAAGATTCTAGAGGAAAAGCGTACAGGGCCTTCTCCATTAGGCGAGGGGGCCATGCTTGAGAGTTGGAAACTTGGTCTTCAGTCTTCAGGTCCTCAGCGGGGTTGATTTTGGCATCAACCATCGGAATACCTCAATATAGGGCTTTGTATATATCGTGGTAGTGCGTGAGAAGTAAAATTATGTCAGGATACCCTTTCTAGGGTAAGAGATATGATTCGATGTAACGGAGTTGGACCTCCAACGGCCACGAGAAACGAGAAGCGCAACACCCAAGCGAAAAAAAATCAGTTGGTAATTTTTGGACTGATTGTGCATTTAATTTTCTTCTCTTCTGTCGAATTTCTAACAGACAGAAGGTAGCTTGTTCCAGCAGCGGCATAAACTTTATAGTTCTCCCTTGTTATGAAATGACAACGGACCCGCAAAGCCCTTTGTACACGAAGCGCTCTTTTGTTCGAACTTCTGTTGAATCTTACCGGGCGTTAGTCTTGGCAAAAGCCGTCTCCGATGGTATGTCTCGCAAGCGGGCCGAGGCAGGTTTCACCCACGACGTTTGCGCCGAGCTGGAGACCATCGGGAAGAGGTATAAGGAGGAGGACTTAGCCTGCGCCTACTCTCTCTGCACCTGGGTGATAAAGGAGTGGCCGAGCTCCAGAACGGGCGCGCTCGTGCACCCCGAAAAGCTCGGGAAGGCGGCGCTCGAGTGCATGCGAGGTTTCAAGCCTGATAAGCTGGTAAGGGGGGGGGACAATGAGGGGAATAGCGCCGGACTCATTCCGGAAGGTTTGCGAGGAATAGTCATGCAGATGGACGAGATTGAAAATTATGGATGTAAATGAAAGCGATTAGTAAGTTGGTTGGGGGTGTCGGCCGTGAGTAGGGGTGTGTCTTGCCGTGTCATGGAGATCAGATCAGATCAGAGAGATTGAGATGTAGCAGCAGTTTGAGGGTTGTGTCGTTGATTTAAGGTTAGGTTTGTGTCGATTTTAATGAATGAATGTTGTTTGAATGCTTGCATGCTTGCATGCTTGCATGCTTGCATGCTTGTATGCTTGCATATTCGCGTCGCTGCGTCACCCATATTCGGCAAGTGTAAACAGGCATGCACTATTCTTCTTACTTCGTAAGTTACCTTTCACCCTCGGGTGCAACAAAAAACACACACACACACACACACACACACACAAAAGAAAAAAAATTAATGCTCCACGACCCCACCCAAAATTCCCCCAGCCCCCTCCGGGGGTTGTCCCCCCCTTCGTCCCTTGCCTCTTCCCCCCCCCCCCCCCCCCCGGCATCGTCATCCGAACTATCATCCCAGTCATCCCAGTC
>Ga0115554_1002786_pt1 | contig 11944 bp, 13 predicted proteins | sample COGITO_mtgs_1104_3_FD_87283 | JGI IMG/M metagenome (GOLD analysis project Ga0115554, IMG submission 87283) | Pelagic marine microbial communities from North Sea - COGITO_mtgs_110404 | ecosystem: Environmental > Aquatic > Marine > Epipelagic | place: Germany:Helgoland, sampling site Kabeltonne... | reverse complement strand
TTTGCGGTTAAAGCCTCACCACCCAACTCTTCTGAACTACTCTCAAATGCCCCCATGTCATAACCTGCAACCATTTGCTGTGCTTCAACTGCACCACTTGCAGTACCATCGTTTGAGTTAGAACTTGAATCTGCTATGGTAGGATATGCCTTACTTGTGTCATCGCCCATTCTCCAATAGCCAACGAGTCCGCTAAGTGAAGATTCATCATAAGTAATTCCTTGCTGATAGATAGCGTAGACTTCCTCGGCTGATTTTTCTACATTGTACAGAGAAACTGAACTTATAGAACCATCAAAATAATTACTTGTATAACCATTACTTGCTCTACCCAACCTTAATTCAGATGTATTATCTAAATTGCCTACATTAGCTTTAGTACTGTTAAATTGCCTTCCTACGTCAACACCATCTAAATAAAATTTTGCATAAGTAGTGCTTGGATTCCAAACAGCACAAACATGATGCCATTGACCAAGTGTTAAAAGTGAGCCACTATAATCATAGTAAGTAGTTGTACCATCACTAATTCGAAAGAATAATCTATCAGTACTATGAATCATAAATTCTATACCTAAATTACCTGAACCTCTTTTGTCTAAAATATTATAACTTGCATCTAAATCTGTAGGCTTTACCCAAGCACTAACTGTAACATTTCCTGTACCTATGTCTAAAGAATCATTATCTGGTACAGCGATATAATCATTTGTGCCATCAAAATCCACGACAGAAAATCTTGTGTCTCTCATGGGAGTATATCGTGATTTTGCAAACTGCTTTATGGTTTGAGCATCCAATATTGTCTTATGAAGTGTAAAGTTAGACATACTACCCTCAAAAGACCTATCAGTAGCTGACCTATTGCCTATGTATAAATCAGCAGTATCAGCTGATATTGTACCATCAGGGATAGAACCTCGAGTTATTGCAACAGAAATACCATTTATATAAATAATTGGATTATTACTTGTTGATGAGCCACTATAAGTAATTGCTATATGTTGCCACTCTCCATAAATCATTTCTCGATTATTAGTTATCCAATCACCGCTTGTTTCGCTAAATGGTGCATTAAAACTTAATTTACAAGACGATGAGCCATCAGAAGTACTTGTATAAATAACAAAACCTTTTTGTGCAATTCTTCCTGCAGTTTCTCCTGCACTATCTAAATTAACCCAAGCAGTAAAAGTACCACCTGTAGCAAATAAATTATTAATGCTTGAATCTGCATCTACTTTAATGAGGTCATCCACACCATCAAAATCAGTATAGAAGTCACTTCTGGCGATTGAGGCATCACTTTCTGGTAGTACCTTATCCCCTGCTCTGAGCCATAGTTTAAGGTTGGAAGTTCTATCTGTAGCGTAAGTTGATGCTTTGGAGAAATCTACTGGCTTAGAAGCAATCTTTGTGACATCTGAGGCACTTAGGGCAGTATTCAAAATAGCAAACTCATCAATTTTACCACTAAAAAACTCTCCAACTGTTCCTAAATTATTTCTACCACCTATAGGAAAATTGTTACCTGCTCCAAAATTACTAAATGTTAAAGAAGATGTATCTCCATCTAATGTGCCATCAAGAGTTTGAACAGAGCCATTTACATATATATATATTTGGTCTGCACTTTCACTTACTACTATAGAGATATGAGTCCAATCTGTTGCACCATCTGAAAAAACAGCACTATTTGTTTGTGCATCAGAAGTATTAGTTCCATCTTGATACCTAAACCACAATTTTCCATTAGTTAATAATTTACCTTGTACTGTATTATTTATACTGCCATTAGCACTAGTTCTATATCCAAATAATGACTGATTTGAAGATGGTTGTCCATCATCTGCTTTTAACCAAAATGAAATAGAGTACGATGCTTGAAAAATACTTTCTAATTTATCTTGTACTTCTAAATAATCATTAGAACCATCGAAATTGAAAGAAAAGTCGTTAGGGAATTTTTTTATTACCCCACTTTTTGTTAGTAGGTTGCCTAAGCCGAGCATAGACTTACCCTATGTAAGCTATTACAAGACCAGATGTAAGGTCAATAGAGTTCCACCTACCATAAATCGTAACACCTTGCGGTATTGTTTCAGATTCCATTGTATTACCATTGTAACTACCCACACCATAACCATTGGTAGTGTCTGTAGGTGTTAATACGTTAAAAACAGTATCCTCTAACATTGTAATTGCTACAAATGTACCTGAATGAACTGCTGTATCTGAAATGAATTTAGCACCCGATTGACCTAGTGCTACATTACTGGACTCGTTAACCGTATATTTATTTATACCTGCCATCTTGTTTCTCCTGTCTTATGCCTTACCGAGCTTGGCAACTCTCATGGGCATATTGGTTATTTAAAATCTGCATTAAAATTTACTTACTTTACTGAATAAATTGGAATAGGAAAACTCATAGAAATTTTTCTTTTATTACTTTGGTCATCACCAATCTTTTTCCAAAATTGTTTCATGTAATATTCTTTTGCTTGAATATCTCCTTGTGCATCTTTTTGTTGTGCTTTAACATAATCTACTACTGCAAGACATAACATTCTATTTAAATTAAGATGAGCAGTTTCATCTGCAGTTGCTCCAGTCTTAGGTATTTGATATATTGTGATACTTTCTCCAACTGTTTCAAGTGTCGTAATACCAGTTTGTAATGTAAGAACACCAGCATCTACATCAACAGTATAATCACCATCATTACTAGCAGACCCTATAATTCTTACTTTATCATTAGTTACAAAACCAGCTGTTACAAAAGGATTAGTAGAATCAGTAATAGTATCTCCACCATCTGAAAAAGCTATAGTGCTTGAAGAATATTTAGCAGTTGTTGTTTCTAATGCTTCAGATATAAATAATTCAGATTCATTAAATGAAGTATACTCAATTCGTAATCCACTTATAATATCTTCATTGGGATATATTAATTGTATAGAAGACCTTTCGCCAGGTAATCGTATTTTATAACTACCAAGCGTATCTATAAATGCATTGTTAGCAAGTTGCCATAAATGTATATATCTACCTTGTAATTGATAGTACCAATTTTTATAAGTTTCGTAACTCACAATCCTGCTCTAATTTGTAATTTTTTAACAATCCTATACATTTCTTCTAATTTATGTTCAAGTAAAATTACTTTTGTTGAAAGTTCAATATACTTATCATCTTTAGGTTTAGTCATAATAACTTTTTTTGGTTTTATTATTTTTTGTTCATTCATTATTCTGGACTCGTATCTTCTGAAACAATTGGGTCAAATGCCAATCGTTTTATTTTTTTGTATTTACCGTCAGAAGTGTCTTTAATAGAAACAGATTTTAATGCTACCATATCTAAAGGTAATATATATTCTCTTTCTCCATCAATAACATTCTGCTTATTTGTTTTTATTTCTTCTCCATAAGAAGATTTAATTATATGCATTGCATCTTTAATATATGCTAATGCTAAACCAGTACTATTAACACCAGTTCTTTCCATAATTTCTTTAACTGTCATTATTTATTTCCTTTATTACACATCATCTAATATAGCTGCTACATGAGCTCTACCAGAAGCAGTTCCTTGTGAAGTTGGTATTAAGTTTGCATTAAGTACACAGGCTCTAGCATGTAAATCTGCAACTGTACAATTAGGTGCTTTTATTATTACCATTTCTCCAGGCCCTATAACTATTAAGTCTACTGCATCATAACTAGCAGTTCCAGCATCTAATACAAATCCAATTCCTGCTGTTTCGTTTGTTTTTATATTTTTAATACATAACCATCTAAATTTATCTGCGGTAGCTACTTGAGTAGATGAACCAAGATATGAATCATTAGTATTTAATAAATCTGTAGAAGCAGTAGTAGTTACTTGTATTTCTGCAAATACCCATTTATCACCAGTATCAACTGGTTCATATATTTGACTACCACTCATACTTGCTTTTATTTCATCTAATAATATAGATGCTGATAAACTTGCTGATGCTCTATCTGCCATTATTTATTTCCTTGAGGTTGAGGCCCGGCCATTACTGCAAAAGCAGAATTATATTCTTGCATTAATGTTTTAGCTCTTTGTTCCATCCATCCATAATCAACAACAGATTCTTGGACTTTTGCTTGATAATCTGCTATCTGTGCATTAATAGTTTGTATTCTACCTGCTAACATTTCAGCGTCTTCTTCTACACTTATTAAATTTTCAGCATCTCCAAAATTAGGAACTACTATAGGATTTTCATGTGAAGACAATGCATTGTATAAACTTTTTATAGATGCATATATTGAAACTAAATAAATTTTATCATTAGGAAAATATTTTATATCTGAATGTGAATGTATTAAAGCAACTTCATTTGTTTCATCTGTAGGTACATTATTTACATAATAAACTTTATATCCATTATTAGCAGATGCTACTGGATAAACATTAATTTTATTATTATCATCAATTATATAAACTGGACTATGAATAGATGCATAATTTAAACTAGATGTGTCTTGGACTTCTGATTGTAAAGCTGGTGATATTCTTTTACAAGGTTTCCAAACTGTTGTGTCATCTGCGCTTCCATCAGCATTTGCTTCTCTAATTACAGAAATAATTTTTGCTCCCCCTAAATCTAATCCACCATTAGAATCTATTGTTGCACTTTCTCTTTGAAAATTATCTATGTCTTGAGGTCTTATTGCTAAGACTCGACTTGTAACATCTAAAACACCATCTTTTAAAAATTGTGTTAATTCATCTGTAGTAGGAGAAGAACCAATTGATAGTCCAGTTAGTCCTTCTACTTGTGCTTGAAATGTTGCCATATTTTAAATCTTTTATATATGGAGGCCCGAAGGCCCCCATACATTGTTTTAGGTTTTACGATTGGTCTGCGTAAACAACAGCGGTAGCAGTAGCTGTCGCTATTAATCCAACACAATACCAAAGCGTTCCGTCAGAAACCATGTTCATCCAAGTTCCCCCAGCAGGGTCTTTTAATGTCATCTTAGAGTTACTATTTCCATCAGGATAAATAGGTGCTAAAGCAACTGCTCCTGTTGCATCAGTATCATGGATACTTAATGCTCCGTTTAGATAATAACTATCAGATTGACTATCAACTATAACATCTTCTGTTTCTGCAGCATTACCACCAAATAAGAATTGAAAAGCCATTCCTTTAGATGGTGCTGGTAATTTAATAGTAATTCCTGCATTTGCAATTATTACTATAGCTTTACCAGAGTCTTTTGCAGACAATGTTATACTTGAATCAACAACTTTAACTCCACCACGAGCGTGGTCAAGTTTGTTTCCTTCAGAGTCTTGTCCATATAGAGGTATTCCCATAATTTAACTCCTTATACCCAGACGGCGTGAGATTCAGGCATCTGAAACTCCATACCGGCTTCTGTTTGAATGATGTCTACCCTTCGGTCAATACCACTATTTTCTAGAGTTTGAACTCCAACATAAATAGCTGTATCACGATTCATTCCATTACCAACCAATGGTCTGTAAGATAAATGACGCATATTACATGCGAGTATCTTCACAGGAGAACCATCTAAGTGTACGTTACGTGCTACATTCATATCACCATAAGGTGTAGAAATAACAGTTACGTCAACTCCAAATGCTCTCTTTTTACCAATCATATCAACACCTGCACGACCTACACTCTTTGTAGAATCAGAAGCAGTAGTATCTGGAACACCAGCTGCAAATGGTTGAATTGCTCCAACATTATTAGCAAAGTATCCACTTAACTTGTGCAACCAATTGTAAACTTCTGTAGAACAAAAGAATACAGTAGCAGGACTATTGTTGTATCGAGGGTCTAAGAATTGAGATAAATCATCAAGAAAATCATCTTGAGTTTTTGTTGCAAGACTTAAAGCAAATTGATTACCATAACTTAATATATAATCAACAGCTCCTTGAGTATATTGAACGCCATCTCCATCTGTGTATTGACTACCAAATAGTAATGATGTTTCGATATCCCATTTATGCTCAATCAACTTTTCTCTCCAGATTCTAGCAAACTCATTTGGTTCATACTTTAGAACAGTTGCACGAGTTGTGTTGTCCATAGCTAAAGCTGTTTTCCAAATTTGAGTTAAGCCACTACCTGTTGAGTAAGGTTGGTCTTTCCATGTCTCAGGATAACCAGAACCTTGTCCAAAAGAATTACCAACTACATGAGCTCTAGCTTTTTCAAGCTGAGATGCAATTTTAAATCCAGCAAATTCAGTTGCATCTGCATCATCAGTATTTGCAGATAGGTCTTTTTGAGCAGTTCCGCCAGCACCCCAACCAGAAAGTTCTAAATCACCAGCTGCGTCTTGCTCTCTAACAATCTCTAGTTTTAAATCAACTGAGTTTGCTGAGGCTGAAACTGTGCCTTCTGCATTTAGAGTAACTTCTTTGATTCTTCCTACAGCATAATCAGTAACCTGAAATGCATTAGCAGCTGTAGCTGCGTTTGCTGTTGCGTGAAGAGGAATCTTAACAAGTTGACCTTCGATAAAAAAGTTAGGTCTTGTTCCGTTGTCACCTACTCTAATAGAATTAGATGAACCATATACTTGACCGATGTTACCATCGTTCTTGTAATCACTCATCATTCTAAAATAGTAAGTATCTCCTGCGTTAATAGATGCTTTTGCAACAGTAGCATCACTTGATGCCAATGCTCCAATGCTCGCTCCATGAGCTACGACATATGCATATCGTTTATGCATAGAAGGTCGTCTTTCTGTAAATTTAAACTGAGGGTCATCAGTTGGATTCTTAGCAATTTTAGAAACCATTCTAAAGAATGGGTCTTGTGCAATCGCTAATTCACTAACTCTATCACCAAAGCTATATTTCCGTCTAAGGTCACCAGTTGATAAACCACTTCCTGAATTACCAGCAGCGGATTCTGTTAAACCAGTGACATCGGACATTCCAAAAATGTCAGCCATTTTTAGCTCCTTATTTTAAGTTGTATACTCGGTTACCTACCGAATACAGATTCTAGTTCCGAATCAATCCCTAAAATAGCGTTAAATACTTGGTCTTCTTGAGAAGGTTGCTCATTCCTTACTGCGCCACCTATTGAAGATGCGCTTTGAGGTTTTTGCCTTACTCGCTTCATCTGCTCTGCCATATCTTGACGAGTAGATTGTGCGACATTTTTATCTCTACTTTGTCGATTCATAAGATAGTAAATATCATCTAGAGAAAGTGAACGAGAGTTTGCAAACTTGACAAAATCTTGCCACTTGTCATCACTCATTTCATGTTTTGCTCTAAATTCTTTTTCTGCTCCTACTCTTTTAGTTTGACTTTCTTGTTCTTTAGCGTAACTACCAAGTCGTTGACTAACAACTCCGTCTATTGTTGCTTGTAGAACTTTTGCTGAATCTGAGTCAGTATTACTAACTGCGTCATCAGCGTCAAAAATAAAATCATCATCCAAACCAAGTCTTTCCGTTACTTTCTTAGGGGTTGAACCACCACCCTCAAAATAGCCTCTCACATGATTGACTAAATTAGGGTCTTTTTTCATTGCATCGAGAACAGGTACATAAGGTTCTAATTCTGATAAACGAGTGTTAAGTCGCTTAGCTTCTGAACTTGAATCACTATACCTTTTTTCCCAATTATGCTCTTGTTCAACAGCTTCTGGGCTCATTTCTGAGGTTTCAGGTTCTGCTTCACTTTGCATCAATGCTGGTTCTTCTTCCGGCTCCAGTATACCTTGATTTACCTTACGGTCAAGAGCTTCAAAAAAATCGTCAGCTGTGTCTGGCGTATTATTATCAGGGCTATCTATGTTAAAGTCATTTAACTCATTTGTAGATAGGTTGTCTGTGTTTACATTAGCCATAATTTCTCCTTAATTTATGTTATTAAGATTCAAAAAAACAACTATTCTTTAGCATTAGACATTTCTTTTTGTTTTTGTCCAAATGCTATACCTAGTTCTTTCATTTTTGAATTTGTTTCGTTTTTAAGTTTTTCTCTAAAAATAGCTTGTGCGGCTTCTGTTTCCATAACATCTTTTTTCATAGACATATCTGCATTATTAACTTTTTGTTTAATGCCAGATTGAACTAATTGTCTTTCTAATGTTTCTATTGTTCCATCTCTATCTTTAACTATTTCATCTAGTTGTTCTAATTGATTTCTTAATTGCATATAAACAGATTTACGTTTAAGTATTCCTTCTTTTCCTCTTACATCTGTTTCTGCTAACATAGCGACATCATCTATTAACCCAGATTGATACCACTTAAAATATTCTTCTAATAATGCCCATCTATTTAATGGTAACGTAGAACCACCAATAATTCTAACATCAAATCTTGCAGTAGAATAATCATTCCATTTTTTAACTGCATTTCCTAAATCATTAAATATAGGTATATTAATTTCTACAGATTTTTCTTCATCTATATTATTTGGTTGTACAATTCTAAATACTTTATTTGCAATGTATGTATCTTGTGCCCAATCTTTAAATATAACTCCAAGATGTTCTAAGGCAGGTTCTACAACATTTTGCATCCAAGATTTAATTCTTCTTGTTCCAAACTCATCCATCTGAAGCAATCCTCTATACGTTTCTGGAGAAGAACTTGTATCTCCTTGCATAGACGAATAAACTCCTGCTATATACTCCATATCTGCTTTAGCATTTTGAGTAATACCAAAAAATGCACTATTTAATGGCATAGGTTGTACTGGAGTTGGAGGACTAAAACCACTTCTATATTTTAACAATGCGCCTGGAGAAGATGAGTATTGTTCCCATTCTTCTTCAGGTACTGAACCTTCTTCATACATCCATCTAAGATTAGATGCTAGATTTGCATTATGTATTAATATTTGGTGAGCTTTATTTAATTCTTGTTGTTTACCTACAAGTGGAGTTACTGCACTTTGAGGAAAGGGTGTGCCTGTATATTGATATACGAAAGGAACAATTGGATAATCTTTAATTGGTAATACTTCATCATACATTAATTTATCACCAACAACAATTGTTAATTTTATTCTACTTTCATAAAAATCAACAGCATCTACAATATTACCTGCTACTTTTTTATCTTCAATCATTATGTCATACTCAGCTTGAGTAACAACACGATTCTCTATTCTAGATTCTGATTCTTTTAATTTATTTATTAAAATTACTTTTTGTTGTTCTACAGATTCTATTGCTTCTCTTCTTACTCTTTCAATTTCTAATTGTCCTCTTTGTTCTATTATTTCACCTTGTTGAACTTGATTAGATATTTGCAATGCTTTTTCTTCTACTTGAACCATTTTTTCTGATTCAAAATCTTTTAAATCTACCTCAACTTGTTTTTCTATTTCTGCCATTTCTAATGGGCCCGGAGGCATATTAACAAATATATTTACAAAAGCAACTTGTTCTTTACTATAACATTCATAGTAATCTATAATATCATCTTCTTCTCCTGTTGAATCATAAGATTCTCCATGAGTATCCGCAGGAAAAATAATATCTGTTTCCATAATATCTCTATCTGAATAATCATCTTCTCCAGCAGAGTTACTACTTGCATTATTTATTTGTCTTGATTTATCTGGAAATAAACTTTTTACTTGTTCTCTTGGTAAATCTTTTCGTATAACAATATAACTAGCATCTCTAAATAAAAAGTCTCTAGATGTAGGGTCTGGATATACATCAAATGGTTCTACTCTTTTAAATATAACTTCTCCTAATCCTCTATCTTGGTTAGGGTCTACATCTACTTGCATATACCCAACTCCTTTAACAAGAGAATCTTGAATTACTTGAGCATAAATACTATCTCCATTAGAATTATACCAACAATAATCTGCAATGTCAGAATGTACAGCAGCTACATCTGCATCACTTCCATCTGCTCCTACAGCTTGCCATCTTGGAGTATTTGCAGTTGCAAAGAATTTCATCATTTCAATAACAGGAGTAATCCTATTAACTGTAAAATTTGGCATACCTGCACTTTTTAATGCATCTTGTTCGTCTTCTGTAAGTTGTTCTCCTAGAAAAAACTCATAAGATTTTTGTGCTATAAATTCCCATTTAGCTCTATTAGAACCATTTGCTTTATTATATAAATCATGTACTTGGTCTACTACTTTTTGATTACCTCTAGCCATTAATTACTCTCCAAATATTTTTGTAATAAAGTTTTTGCTTGTTTGTTGTAACTTCCTGTACTTTCTGGAAATAAAGTAGTTGATATAAAATCTTCTTTTAAAGTATTTCTTCCTTCTTCATAATGTTCTCCAATACCATGTAGCATTTCATGAAATATTACTTCTAATTGTTTTTGTTTTGCTTTTTCTTTACCATATCTTTTTTCAAAAGATTTTAATGTTCCAACATTAAGTACATTTTTACCACTATATGCTTTTTTTGAATTTCCAATAACATCATCATATTTTACACCTTCATGCCATTTTTTTTGACTATATATTCCCTGTGCATATGTTGGTAAAGTAACTTTATCTTTATAAACTTTTCCAGGTTCTACCATTTTTAATTCTAATCTTTCATTAACAATTGCATCTAATAAATTTTCATAATCTTTATTTGCTTTCATTTTTCCATATATTGGCAACTTATATCCTTTGCCATAAGGAGCAACTTTTCTTATAGATTTTTTTATTTCAGGTATTGCTAATTCTAATAAATTATAACTAACAGTAGAATCTGAAATAGCACTTAATAAATCCATTATCCTCTAATCTCCACGTGAACTAAGTCGTCAAAACCATTATCTTTTACTTCGCCATCACTATCCCAATCGCCGCCCCAACGAATATTAACACCCATTTGTTTACCGATTCCTCTAACCATTCCACCCATATAATGAAATCTTTCTCTGTCTTTCCAGTCAATTGGATAAGGAGCTAAATCAACTGCTTTACCTGATAAATGTTTGCTATATTTAGTTTTTGATTTTCCTTGAGAAACTAATTCATTTTGTCTTTCTTCTGTACGAAGACCTTCAATTATAGTAACATCCATTAATTTTATAAGCTCATTTAATACATTTACAAGTTCTGGTTTAACTCCTTTTAATCTTTCTTTTGACCTCTTTCCAAATTTAGGCATCTTTTTTCCTCTGTTTTTGTGAATATAAATTATTTATTTTTCTTTTTGCATGAAATTTATTATGTGGCATAAAACTTTGCCAATATGATTTCTTAGGGCCAGCGTCATCAAATCCTTGTACTCCTAACTCTCCTTTTGTTTTCATAGATGTACTACCTGTGCTTTTAGGTAATTCTATATTATGTGTGCTTTTTGTTGCCATTATGCAGTTATCCAACTCTTTGCTTTTTTTATTGTCTTAACCCAATTATTTCTTTTTCCCTTTTTCATATTGGGGGGAAAAGAATGTTTACAGGCATAATAAAGACTTTCTATTGTGTCATCATGTGACATCTTAGGCCCAAATGTAATGATTTCGTGCGATAAATCAAAGTGAGAGTCTCTAATATGTATCAAACCCATCGAAAATCTGCTAGAAAGTCCACTATAAATGCGATTAAGTTTGTTTGCGCCTCCCGGTTTCTCTGGTATAACAGATATAGAGAACTTATTTAGTCTTCTTCTTTCATCATTCATAGCCTGAAATATACTACGATTCATAGCTACATCTTCAACTGTAGAAGATACACAATGATATTTTTCATGTAATTCTATTATTAAATCAACAACTCCTTTTTTACCAAGTGTATTACCTTCGGAATCTTTACTTCCTATCGTTGGAATAGAACGATGTCTTTCATAATGCAATACGTAAACATTAGATTCTGGGTCTATTGCAATTACCATAATTACAGAAAAATCAGAAGTTTTTGTATTTATATCTGTAGCGGGGTCACATCCAATAAATGTATTAACTGGTAT